>Ga0315278_10007459_pt1 | contig 10001 bp, 7 predicted proteins | sample YL17G06_0_MG_FD_203880 | JGI IMG/M metagenome (GOLD analysis project Ga0315278, IMG submission 203880) | Sediment microbial communities from Yellowstone Lake, YNP, Wyoming, USA - YL17G06_0 | ecosystem: Environmental > Aquatic > Freshwater > Lake > Sediment | place: USA: Wyoming | collected... | reverse complement strand
CCGAATACTCTCAGCTCATCTCACCATATGCGTGATGACACCGATGAAACCAGGGTTTTTCAACAAGCCCTGGAAGGTGGGCCACCTGTCGGAATATAGGAACAATCTTTACCCAACGCAAGCGTTGGGGCACCCGGCTAAAGTTACTGCAGGACGTATACTCACAATCTTTTCCCACCGCAAGCGGTAGGCCACCCGGGCGCGGGTCCGTGTCTACTGCAAGCCGAGCGCCTGCCGAATGAGCGCCGGCGGAATCGATCCCTGCGACAACAGGGTATCGTAGAAGGCGCGCTCATCATAGCTGTCTCCATCCCGATTCATAACATCTTCGCGCAGCCGCTCGATTTCCTGCTTGCCGACGAGATACGACATCCAGACCGTAGGGGTCATCGTGTATTTGCGCACCATGCGGCGGTGATAATCTTTGTCGGACTCACTCTCGGCGTCCAGGGTTTCGATCATCCAGTCCACACATTCCTGGTAAGTGAACTGCCCGGTGTGCAGCTTGACATCGGCCACAATCCGCGCGGCGCGGTAACGAATGCCGCCAAGAATCGCGAGCCACATGGCCGGGTCTTCGTCACCGTACAACTCGGCATGATACATCATCTCTTCGCAGTAGAGCGCCCAGCCTTCGATCATCATCTTGTTGGACTGCCATTTTCTGATCGGCGACGGATTCCGTCCGGCCAGTTGCATCTGAAGATGGTGCCCCGGGTAGGCTTCGTGAACCGCCGAGCCCTTGAAACCGCGCCGCTGGACATAGCGGTAGCGAGCGTCCCGCTCCGCAGTGTCGAATTCTTCCGGAATCGGGCGCACATAGAATATCCCGCGCTGGTTCTGGTCAAACGGCCCGGCGGGTTGGTAAGCGATAGCGGCGATCATAGACCTGAGAAACGCCGGTGTCTCCACCACTTCAATCGGGGCGATATCGTCCGGCACGGTCAGCATTTCGCCCTCAGTCAGAAACAGACGGATCTGTTCGATTTCCCAGCGATAGTAGTCGAGCACATCCTTGCGTCCGAAACTCGCAGGCACGAAAACGGAGTCTCGGCCGCGTTGCTGGTTCTCGTCGACATACTCCTGAAAGCGGACGTACGCCTCCTGCGCATCGGCCAGAAGAGACTCGCCGAGCCTGAGCAGCGAGTCGGCGTCGAAATTGAGGAAATACCCATGCGCAAGCATGTAGTCATAGTTGATCTTGCCAATGGCAAAGCCGGTTTCGGGCCCGGCGGTCTGATCAGCGAGGAAATTGGCGAAGTCGGTCATGGCTTCGCGAGCCTGAGTGGAAATCTGCAGAATTTCGTCGGCCCGCTCAGGATACTGGCGCATCAACTCAGCGGCGGCTTCCTGGTAGAAGCGTTGGGCCGTCTCGAGCGATTCATTGGCCAGATCAAGATAGACACTCGGAATGTTTTTCAGGTTCTTCTGAGCCGTCTGGAACAACTCAGGCACCGCTTTCATACGCGACAGGATAGACAGGAGCTTCTCGGAAAGCGGCGCATGCTGCGACAGCAGCAGGAAGTAGATTCCGTCGACCGCCTCATCGACGTACAACTGCGGTGACCGTTCGTGCCACTTGATATCTTTCAGGTCCAGCAGGGCAAGCTCAACGTTGGACAGGATTAACTTGTAGTCGATGGCTTCATCGGCTGTGAGTGACAGACTGCGGTACTGGCCAAGCTGACGCACGTAGTCGCCAAGTTTGTTGCGCACTTGTTTGACCGCACCCGAAGAAAAATCAGCCAGTCGATGATCGTAAGTATGAATACCCATCCCGGTAGCCTGCACCGGATAGAACTCCTGCAGGGTTCCGAGAATCTCCCCCTTCAGTTTATCGTACGTCGCTTTGTTCTTCGCGGCGGCAGCATCGACGGCCGTCACGACAACAAGAGCGAGCGAGAATGAGAAAATCAGAATACAGCGCTTCATCAATCCTCCAGGGTTGTCAGATTTACAAATAAACGGCAGTTAAACACCCGACGCAAGAACACAGTCAGCGCACAAAAAGGGCGGCTAATTCAATATGCCGCGTGTGGGGAAACATGTCGACCGGACGCACCTCGGACATGGCATAACCGGCCTCGCACAGCTCCCTGGCGTCCCGCGCAAAAGTCGCCGGATTACAGGAAAAATACAGCAGCTTTCCGGCAGACAACGCAACGATCCGCTTGAGCGCCCTGGGGTGAAGTCCGGCCCGGGGAGGGTCAATAACGACAACGTCAAGCGCCCCCAGACCCGAAGTGTTTTCGCAGAGAAACTCCTTCACCGGTTCGTTGAAGAACGTGGCGTTGCCGATGCCGTTGAGAATTGCATTTTCTCGTGCCATCAACACGGCGTCGGGCACCAGTTCCACTCCGACAACTTCCGCCACCTGTGCGGCCAGTAAGAGGCCGATCGTTCCGGTTCCACAGTACAGGTCAAGCAATCGGTCAGTTGAGTGTGGCTGGAGCAAATCAAAGCCGGCCTGATAGAGCCGTTCCGCCTGCACCGTGTTGGTCTGGAAAAACGATCCCGCCCGGATGCGGAATCTCAGTCCGAGCAGTTCTTCCTCGATATAACCCGGTCCATACAGCACTGTCTCGACCTCGGACGTGGCCACATTTGACCGGCTGCCGGTCTCACCATGTATCACCGTGGTTACCTCCGGGAATTGCTCGCTCAGTTCGCGCACAAAGCGATCCACCTGGGGAAACGTTCCTCGGTTGGTGACTGCAATCATCATGGTCTGGCCGGTCCGGGCGGCGCGGCGGACTATGAGAAAGCGCATGTAACCGACATGTTGAATCACATCATAGACAGGCAGCTTCTCGCGTCGCACATAATCGCGAACGAAAGTAACCAGACGGTTGGCAAGGTCGTGCTGTAGGTGGCAGGTTTCGAGGTCAAAGATGTCATCGAAATGTCCCCGGCGGTGCAGACCCAGATGAAACCGCTCATCACCCAACGCGTGAAAGGAGAACTCCATCTTGTTGCGGTAGTGAAAGAGGTCCTCCGACGGGAGGACGTCGCTAACTACAACGTCAGGCATGCCCCCAATGCGGGCGAGACACTCCGCTACATGGCGTTTCTTGAACATCAACTGTTCGGAGTATTGGAGGTCCTGCCAGGAACATCCCCCGCAGACGCCGAAGTGAGAGCAGACCGCCGGGATGCGCCGGGGCGAGCGACTGAGAATTTCCTTCACGACACCCTGACTGTAGCGCGATTTCGTGCGCGTGATTTCGGCCAGAACGGTTTCACCGGGCAAACCGGTGTCAAGAAACACGACTTTGCCGTCCAGGTGCGCCACCGCCTTGCCATCGTAAGCAAGATCGTCAATGGCCAATTGAACCAATCGCTTGCTCAAGATTGTTTCGAAGGCTCCCCGTTAAGTCCGCACAGGAGCGACGAGCGGCCGCACTCCTCGCATTCAATCTGTATCGTGCAATGCCCGATTCCGAACTTCTCGCGCATGAACCGGTTGATCTCTGCTACGACTTCAGGGCCGCGCGAAACGTCGGCTCGATCCACACAGACATGACACGAGAGTGCTGCCTCATATGAAGACAGCGACCAGATGTGCAGGTCATGCACGCCTTTCGCGCCTGGTATCGAGGCTATTACTTTGTGCACGCTGTCAAAGCCGACTCCGGCCGGTGTTGCCTCCATCAGGATAACCACCGCTTCCCGGATGACCAGGTAAGAAGACCAGAAGATCATCAGAGCAATCGCAGCCGAGAGAATCGTGTCGATCATCACCCAGCCGGTAAACAAAATTAGCACACCTCCGATCAGCACGACGACTGACGAAAGTGTATCAAAAGCCATATGCAGGAAGGCGGTTTTCAGATTCAGCGATTTGTCTTTTTCCCGATGCAGCAGGATTACCGACGACAGATTGCCGGCCAGACCAATTGCCGCCACCGTTAGAAACAGCCCCGGATGAGTGATGGGCGTTGGATTGAGAAAACGCCGGTAAGCTTCCCAGATGATGAACAGGGCAATAACGACAAGGGCAACTGCGGAGATGAACGCCGTCATCACCTCGACACGCTTGTATCCATACGTGGAACGCTTGGTGGCGGGCAGTTGCGATCCCTTGACGCCCAGCCATGCAAGGATCAGGGCGGCTACGTCGGACAGGTTGTGAACGGCGTCGGCAGTCAGCGCCAGATACCCCGAGATCGTTCCCGCCACGAACTCGGCCAGGGTAATAATTGAGTTGAGGACAATGGTCCAGAAGAGTTTCCGGCCTGAGACCGGATGTGAATGCGCCTGTTCCATACGCTCAATCTACGCACAAACGGCGCGGCGACGCAGTCGGATTTTCATGCGCCATCGTCGGTGCTCGTTTCTATGATTTTCTCTACTTTAAGGCGGAGAATGCGATTTCCGCTCTTGGAAAGTACCGTGAGGTGGGCATCGGCGATTTCCACCGTCTCATGTTTGTGAGGGAGGCGCCCGAGAGTTGACATTATCAAACCTGCCAGAGTGTCGTGTCCCTCTTCCGGCAGGTGGCTGTCGATAAGCTCGTTGGCGTCGCCGGGCCAGACGTCACCGTCGGCATACAACAACGTGCTGGAGTGCTTGACGATGGGGGCGGCTTCGGTGTCGTACTCGTCCTGAATCTCCCCTACCAGCTCCTCAATGATGTCCTCCAGCGTGATAATGCCGGCGGTGCCGCCGAATTCATCGAGCACGATAGCCATGTGATTGCGGCCCCGCTGGAACTCGCTCAACAGTCTGGGGAGCGGCATGGAATCCGGAACGAACGCCGGAACCCGCATGAGTCCGGGCAGAGTAACCTTGTCCAGTTCCACCGTCCGCGCCATCAAATCCTTGCTGTGAAGAATGCCGATAACTTTGTCAATGGTCTCTTCGTAGACCGGATAACGGCTGTACCCTTCCTGCAGGATCAGTTGCAGGATGTCCGAGGGGTTGGCCGAACGCTCGATGGCGATTACATCGGGGCGAGGCGTCATGGCTCGTCGGACCGTCGAATCGGCAAAATCGAAAACGGAGCGGATGAACTCCTGCTCGGTGTCGTCGAAAACGCCTCGATGCCGTCCGTCGAGGAGCATCTGATTGATCTCATCTTCAGTGACATGGTGATGGGCATCGCTTCGTTTGAAACCGAGCAGGCGCACGATGCTGCTGGCCAGCCAGCTCAACAATCTCGAAAAGGGGGCCGTAAAAGTAATGAAGAACTGCGCCGGGCCGGCGACGTATCGGGCGTACCGCTCCGGATAACTCAGCGCGATGTACTTGGGAACAAGTTCTCCCAGCACAACCGAGAGGATCGTAATCCCAACCACCACCACGCCCAAAGCGAGAGACGTGGCCGAATCGACCACCCAGTTCCAGGGAGCCTGCATCAACCAGGTTTCGACCTTAACGACTATCGTTGCACCGGAGAACACTCCCAGCATCGCTGTCGCCAGCGTGATACCTACCTGAATAGAGGCGAGAAAGCGGTCCGGATCGGCTCGCAGTTTGCGGGCGCGTTCCGCACCCCATTTCCGCTCAGCTTTCTTCTGCGCCAGCCTGCTAACCCGACTGGAAATGATGGAAAACTCGGCCAACGCAAACAGGCCGTTAGCTATGACCAGAACGAGAATCGCTGCGAGTTCAAGAACCAGTTCGCGATCCATACTATGCCTGCACTCCCCGGGCTATACTGTGCCGTGTCGTTAATCTGCGGCTCGGAAATCGCAACTGGCAACGGTTGGGTTCAATGTCCGGCTGCTCATCCATACGGCGCTGACTGAGCCAGACTCCGCAGACGCTCGATGCGCTCTTCGACCGGAGGGTGAGTCGAAAAGAGTGTGGTGAAACCGCGCCCGGAAATCGGGTTGGCGATCATCATATGAGCGGTGGCCGGATTCTGATCCAGATTCATTCGAACCGGTGAGCGATGCAGTTTGTCCAGCGCTGATGCGAGCGAGAGGTACTTTCCGGTTAGACGACCGCCCTCGGCGTCGGCCTTATATTCGCGCTGCCGCGAAATGGCCATCTGGATAACCATAGCAACAAGCGGGGCAACGATCGCAGCTACCAACAGACCGAGGGCTCCGCCCCGGTTGTCGTCGCGGCTCGATCCACCGCCGAAGATCGCACCCCAGCGGGCTATCGAAGCCAGAATGCCGATCGCTCCGGCAAAAGTCGCGGCTACTGTTCCCACCAGCATATCTCGATTCAATATGTGAGCCATCTCATGACCGATGACCCCCTCAAGTTCGTCTTCCGTCAGAAGCTCCAGGAGTCCCTCAGAGACCGCGACCGCGGCATGGTCCCGGTCGCGACCAGTGGCAAAAGCGTTCGGGGCGCGCGAGGGAACAATATACACGGCGGGCATTACCGGCATCATGGCCTGCGCCGCCACCCGGTAGACAACCCGATACAGACGGGGATGATCTTTTTCCGTCACCTGACGGGCGCGATACATAGCCAGGACGATTTTGGCAGAAAACCAGTAGGTGATGAAGTTCATGACAGCGGCCAGCACAAAGGCCATGACCATGCCGGAACGTCCACCCACCATGTAGCCCACGAACATGAACAGGACCATCAGGGCTACCATCATCATGGTTACTTTCAGACTGTTCATAATTCCTTTTTTCCTCGATCACCAGGACTCAATAAGAACTGGCTCATGGCAAAGATCACGTGCGATTTCGCAACTGCCAACTAAGGCTCCATCACATATATCGAGAATTCGTCCTTTCGGTTTCTTAAGGATCTCCGTTTGTCGGCTTGCATAACCGCAATTTGAACCGGCTCAACCTGTTTATCAGCGTCTCATCTTCTTACGTTTGGCCCGGCCAAACGATACTTCGTCGGTGGAAAAGCCCTGGGGCCGATCATCGGGCACAGGCTCTTTAGACTCATCCACAGACTCTTTAGGCTCTTCCACAGATGGATTGTCGTTTCGGCGAAACGCTGCTCCGCGATAAGCCCGATGACGGCCGTAAGCTGTGGGCGCCTCCGCTTCTTCAGAATTCACCCCACTCTCAGAAGCAGGCTCGTCAGAGTCTCCGGAATCAGCAGAATCCATGGCATCGTCCCACAGAGTGTTTCCGGACGATGATGCGCTGGCGGTATCGTCGGACAGCGGTTCTTCGCCATGCCGATAATCCATCTCGACAGGCTCAGCCTGAATTTGCGTGGAAGCCGGCTCGCCACCATGATCGGTTCCAGTGACAGTATCACTATCAAATGATGCCTCGCTCCCGCTGCCCTTCCCAAGCTGGGCCGAGATACGCGCCAGGTCTTTGGCCACCGCTTCACGACTCATACGCCGCGATTCCGCATCCGCCGCCACCTCGGGTATATCAGGCGGCTCGGTCGGAGGACGCGGACCGCGAGGCTCTCTTTCGGCCCGTTCAGGCCGAGTCCGTGGGCGCTCTGGTAACCTTCGCCCACCGCCGAGACCCTCGCGTGAAGGTCTCCGTTCGCGCCTCTCTGGTCTGTCTTTGTCGGGCTCGGGTCGCTCCGCTTCGGGTGCCGGACGTTCTACGGCGCCACCGAAAGCAGGAGTTCGGCCCGTGCGCATCTGGAAGGGCGAGTTCTCGCCCGAATCCGATCTGGTTTTCGACCTGTCTCCGGCAGGAAGCGGCTTGCTTCCCGGCCTGAAATCGGGCCGAGTGCGCTCACGCGGCTCAGGCTTACCCCGCTCAGGGCGAGAAACCGTGGGGCGGCTTTCTGTCCGACCTGGTGGCGGACGGCGCCCGGGGCGTTCGAATTCGCCCACTTCGCGACTTGTCCGTCGGGCGCGGCTTGGGCGACGGGCGGTTGAACCCTCCAGTGACCCAGCTACGACTGCGGCGGCAACCGCGTCGCTGCCAACATTCACTACCGCAGCGATTCGATCCACCAGCCAATCGAAGGCTGCGATCGCCGGGACGGCCAGCGCCATCTGCTCAGCCGTCAGTCCAACGGCTCCGAACAAGACCGGAGCTGCAAGAAGCATCGAAGACGGCAGGCCTGCTGCTCCAAGCGACAATATGACGGCGAGAACGGACAGCGCGAGAATAGACCCCAGCCCCAGCCCTGCCCCAAAGGCCTGAGCAACAAACAGAGTACCGGTCACCATCACAATGGCGCTGCCATTGAGGTTAAGCACAGTACCCAGTGGCAACACCACCGACGTGGCGCGGCTGTCCAGTCCCGAACGCTCATTCAGGCATTGCGAAGTTACCGGAAAAGTAGCGGCTTTTGACCCAGTGCTGAACGCGGTCAGGAACGCTGCCGAGAGATCAGAATAGAATTTCCATGGAACGCGACCAGCGACATACCAGACAATAAGCGGCAGTATGACCATTCCGTGGACCATCAGGGCGGCGAGCGAAACGCCAAGATACGCGCCTGAAGTCGCCATCCAATCAGCGAACGACTGACCTTGCTGAGCAACGGCGGCGGCGACCAGCGAGAACAAGCCTAAAGGGGCGGCATAAAGAGCTAATTGCACAACTTTTATGAGGCCGTCATGTAGCCCGCGGAAGAGCAATATCACCGGGCGACCCTTCACCCCGAGTGCGGCCAGACCGGCTCCAAGAAGCGCTCCCAGAAGAACCAGGCCAAGGTACTTTCCCTCGGCGATGGCCCGCAGCGGATTGGCCGGAATAATGTCACCTAGTGCGTCAGAAACTGAACGCCAGGTGGTCGCCAGGGGGCTCGCCGAAATACCGGCAAAGCGATAAGCGGGGGCGAACAAAAGAGACATACCGACGGCGATTACCACAGCGACAAGCGTCGTTGCCAATACGTACGAGAAAAACACCAGGCTGATCCTGGCCGTGCTGCGGGTCTCCGTCAATAGTGATAGTCCGGTGACGGCGCTGGCCACGAGAAGCGGGACGATGATAAACCTGAGAACTCCCAGGAAAAGCCGGCCCACGAAATCGATCGCCAGACTTAGCTCGGGCAGCAGGTATCCGCAGACCGCGCCGAGGATCAGGCCGCCAAGCATGAGAAGCGGCAATAATTTTGTAAATCTGTCATTCATTTGAGACAACTTGCTCCGTTAGTGTGGGCAGAGACATCCGATTTCAACCGCAGACTGTCAAGCCGCACAGTGAAAACACTACAAACTTATATAATACCCACCCTTTTCTCTGTCAGCAAGGGCTTTCTGTGGTTTTCGCCCTATCCCGTTATGGAACAAAGAAATGGCTCTTCCCTCCCTGCTTGTCGGCAGCCGCACGGACCATGGTTTCCACGTGGCTGCTGACAAGACTCAGATGCCCGCATCGCGGGTAAAGCGTTCAAGGTCGTCGCCACATCCGACCACAACCATTACGTCCTGAACACCCAAGACCGTCTGAGCGCTGGGATTGATGTTCATCCTCGCGCCGGGTTGTTTTACGCCGATCACCGTGATGCCGTAACTCTGTTTGAGATGGGTATCGGCCAGTGATTTCCCGACCAGGCTGGAACCGTCGGGTACGACCAGCTCTTCTACGAGGAGCCCCTCATCACCAACAGACGCCATTTGCATAAAGTCGACCACATGTGGCTGAAGCGCGGCTTTGGCCATACGGATTCCGCCCAGCACATGAGGAATCACTACGTGATCGGCTCCGGCACGGAGGAGTTTCTTCTCCCCTTCTTCATAGTCGGCGCGGGCAATAATCTTGAGCTTGGGATTCATGTACCGAGCCGTCAGGGTCAGGTACACATTCTGGGCCTCATCGGGCAGAGTCGAGATCAGCGTCTGGGCGCGGTCTATTCCGGCGCGCGAGAGCACTTCGTCATCGGTAGCATCTCCCAAGACTACGACGGCGCCTTTGCTGATAATCTGCTCCATGGAGGTTTCCTCTCTCTCGATAACGACCCAGGGCACCTGCTTGCGTTCGAATTCCTTGGCGACCTGGCGGCCCACCCGACCGAATCCGGCGAGAATATAATGGTCGCTCAGCTTCTTGAGTCGGTTTTCCATCCTTCTCCTTGTTACTAACGATTTGAAATGCCCCTCGATCACCTGCTGCCCGATGATTGCCGCAAAAGTGGTTGCCACCGCT
>Ga0315278_10007455_pt1 | contig 10004 bp, 7 predicted proteins | sample YL17G06_0_MG_FD_203880 | JGI IMG/M metagenome (GOLD analysis project Ga0315278, IMG submission 203880) | Sediment microbial communities from Yellowstone Lake, YNP, Wyoming, USA - YL17G06_0 | ecosystem: Environmental > Aquatic > Freshwater > Lake > Sediment | place: USA: Wyoming | collected... | reverse complement strand
AGCATTTTCGCCAAATCGCAAGCGGACTAATTTGTTAGTGCAAGTTTTAAAAGCCTCGGCGATTGCATGTGCGTCGCCTTTTTCTACGAGCAATCCGTTAAGATCGTTGGTGATTAATTCAGATACGCCGCCAACATTGCTGGAAATTATAGCCTTGCCGCAACTCATGGCTTCTATCAGAGAGATAGGCATCGCCTCAAAGTTGGATATGAGTGCAACGATATGGCACTTTGAGTAAATCCTAGTCATATCAGAAATTTGGCCCAGGAAGACAATTTGCAAGTGTCTATTTGGAGCTAAAAGTTTTACCTTTTCCTTAAATTTCAAGTCATCAGTTCCGCTGCCGCACAATATTAAATTTGTGTTAGGGGAGTCGAAAATCTCGAACCCGCGAATCAAAGACTCATGATCTTTTGCTGATGAGACCCTCGCGGGCATCATTATCGTAAGCACGGAATCATCTTCTGGTTCTGTGGCGCAAATCTGCGGCACTCCATTAGGAATAACTGTTCCTTGGTCATTCTTATGGCCTAAACGCGCCATCGCGTCAATTTGTACACTTTTGGCAACGTAGATATATCTAACATTCTGCAATCGGCTTAAAGCGTATTCAATTGCAAAAATCAACAAACTCTTGATAGTACCTAAACCACGCCAGCCCCAACCGTGCACTGTATAAACACATGGAATATCCTCTAAAAAGCCGGCAACCCGGCCCAACATGGCGGCTTTTGCGCTGTGACAATGGATTAGATCTGGATGCGTATTATTGATGATGCCGCGAATTTTATTTAATGCGATAATGTCTTTAACTGGACTTATTGCCGTTCGCATTTCTGGTACCACATGAACAGGAAAGACTGCCAGGGCCAAGCGTTTACTTACAGGGCCATCTTCCCCGAAGATCAGGATGAATTCAAATTTATCTTTTAAGCCGTTAAAGATGGTCTCAACATGACGAGGTGCGCCAGCCTCATCTGCATTGGAGGACATCAATAGAATGCGCTGTGCTCTAGCCACGTTTATAGCCATCAGGATTCTCCGCCTGCCGCCGCCAGGTATCTTGCATCATCTAAGGCAAACCCCACTTGGCCTGCCAGCCAAACTTATGCACTGACTAGGCGCTTGAACATCAATTGGGCGCCACCGATCTCGAGGCCGACGATTACGTGCATCACCAAGACTGAGGTCTGCCTCTTGGGTTCGACACTCATGCCGAACACGTCGCCGCCACAGCGCCTCTACCTCGTAACGGCCGCGCTAACATACCCCGATGAATGTCGTGCACATCATCACGGGTCTGAAACGGGGCGGGGCAGAGGCCATGCTGGAAAAGTTGATCCTGGCGTCGGGCCGCGACAGCCCGCAGGTGTCGCATCAGGTCGTGTCCTTGCTCGGCCTGGGCGTCATTGGACCCCGTCTCGTTTCTGCCGGCATTCCCGTTCACACGATGGAGCTGGGCGGCCTGACTGGCACTTTGCGCGGGCTCGTGCGCCTGTATCGTTTGCTGCGGCGCCTGCCGCATGACACCGTCGTCCAGACTTGGATGTACCACGCCGACCTGATAGGCGGCAGCCTCGCCCGGCTCTGCGGCCTGCGTAACGTCTACTGGAATCTGCGCGTCGCCGTGCTCCGGGCGGACTTCAGCCGTATCACTTACGGCATCGTCCGGACCTGTGCCGTTCTTTCGCACAAGGTGCCGCGACGCATCGTCAACTGCAGACCGGCCGTGCTTGAGTCCCACGTCCGGTTGGGCTACAGCCGAGCCCGATGCCTGGTCATTGGCAACGGCTTCGACACGGCGCACTTTCGTCGCGATCCAGGGGGAGCGCGCCAGACGCGGCAAAATCTGGGTGTTGCTAACGACGATCTCCTGATCGGCACAGTGGCCCGGCTGCACCCGCAGAAAGATTTCGGCACACTCGCAAGGGCCGCCGCGGCTGTGTGCGGCGAAGTGCCACGTGCACGCTTCCTCTGGGTCGGCACTGGTGTCGATACTGACCAGGACCTGAGCAAACTGCTGAGCCAACTTGGCATCGCCGATCGTGTCCTGCGGCTCGGTGAGCGGAGCGACGTGCTCGAACTTCTGGGCGCGATGGACGTGTTTTGCATGTCGTCCCGTAGCGAGGGTTTTCCCAATGCGCTTGGCGAGGCAATGGCCTGCGAGCTCCCATGCGTTTCTACGGACGCAGGCGACGCCGCGTTCCTGTTGGGCGATCGTGCCCTGATCGTGCCGGTGCAAGATCCCGCACGGCTGGCGGCGGCATTGACTCGCGTCTGCAGCCTGACGCCAGCGGTCAGGCGAGCCCTGGGTGTCGCAAACAGGCAGCGTGTGGTCGACACATTTGCGATCACTACCGCGTGGCGGCACTATCTTGCCCTGTACGGCAGCGCATGGCAGCCGATGCCCCTTTCCGACTGACGCCCGCGTCACTTTAATATGCGCGCCTGCAGGGCGCGAATCAGGGCCGAGCGGACCCGCGTGAAACTCAGGGGCTTGTACCGGTTACGGAACAGCTTGAGCGTCTCCTCGTGTGCGGGACCGGCCTGCGCAGCGGTCCCCGGAGCGGCCGGGCCAGGGGACAGAAGGCCTCGCCAATGGCCAATCAGGCGATCCGTATAGGCGGCGACCGAACGGTCCTGCAAGGCCACCACCCGAGACCTTTGACGCTGGTAGAGAAGGTCGAGCTCGCGGAAAAAACCCGCCAGATCCTCGAACAGGGTCACCGAAGAACCCAGACCCCGGTGGTAGCTGACGTCGCTGGCGAGAATCTCGAGCCCTGCCGTCAGACCGTCGTAGACGCTCATCGCACCGCCGTCGAAGCCTGGGTAGATCAGCGTGTCCATCGTCGCAAGGCATTTCTTGTATAGGTCATACTCACCTGGCAGCGATCGCGCGTAGCGCACGATCTCGTAGTTCAGATCCAAGGCGGCCAGGCGGCCGCTGAAGGGTTCCCAGTCTGAACCCAGAAAACAGAACACGAATGCGTCGCGCACTTTCCTGGGCCGTTCTTCAAAGTATTGCAGGATCCACTCCTCGTTTTTTCGTCCATCCTTGTAGCAGGCGGAGAACAACGCAACACGAAGCGGCCGCGCAATCAGGTCGCGCGCCGGCAGCTCGATGCCAATGGTCCCGTCGCGGCGGCCACGCAGGCTTGCGACGAAGTCAGCGTCCTGCGGCGACATGCACACAAGGCTGTTGAAGCGCCCGAAGGCCGCTTTGAGTTCGCGTTCCTTGATCATGTCGTCGACATGGGTGATGAAGAGGGAGTTGACCTGCGCTCGCGCATCGAAGAGCGGGGTCAAGTAGCGAGAGTTGAAGATCACCGCTTCACCAGCATAACTGTCGGCGGCACCGATCCGGGCGGAGATCCCTCGCCGCCCCAATTCTGTGGCGATGTCGCGCATGAGATGTTCGATGATCCAACCCGTGTTGACGGGTTGGACAATGAAGACGCTTGGGATGGTGATCATGGAGTGAACTGAGTAGTAACGCCGGGAAGCCTCATCGAAAGGCGAACACGATCTGGAGCAGGGTCAGCATCGCAGAGCACCAATAGCCGACGCGGCGCTCAGCAGGGGAACTGCGGCACAGGCCGATCGCGACCACGATGTAGTAGAGAGGATAGAGAATCGTCTTGTGGCGTGTCTGAAGCGAATAGGTTCCGATCAGGATCAAGCCGATGGCAAAGGCCGCGACGATATTGCGCTGACGTGACGCAACGTGGCTGCGGCCGATCGCGCCAGCGATGAACCACGCATTGAGCCATATAGCGTACACGGGGATTACCAGATTCATGGCCAGTGTGCGCAAGTCGAAGTACTCACTATCAAACAGGATGCGCGGACTCAGGAACGGATAAAGAAACATGTAGCATGCATTGAGCACCACCTTGATCAGGAGGGGCAGATCCTGAATGGCGAGGAAAATTCGGTTCACGTTTTCGACCGCAGCCAGATCTTCGAAGATCTCGCGTCCCTGCAGGGCGATGGTGGCGCCTCTGAGTAGCACGTCGGCAAACAGATCCGGCGCGAGCGAGACGAACTCTTCCCAGAAGGTAGCGCCCAAGGACGCCAGCCCCAATGGAATGCCGATGAGCGCGACAGGTGCCCATACCGGATGCCTGCGGACGAAAGACTGGATATCCCCCAGGAATACGATCAGGATCACGGGCACCAGGATCAGCCCTGTCCCTGGGCGCACGGCCAATTGCAGCAGCACGGCGCCGAAGGCCAGAAGGTATCGCCCATCCAGCAGGCTGGACAGCGTATAAGCAAGGAGTGCCGCAGCGAAGGTGTCCCGGATCAGAATCAAGCCGCCGTTCATCATGAGGAACGGGCAGACCACCACGAAGGCGAAAACGACGTCTGCCAAATGACGATCTGCCGTGGTCTGAAGCGCCAGGCGTCGAGAGAAAGTAGCCAGCAAGGCTGCAGTGCCTGACTGGAAGAAGATTGCGTCCAGAGGATGGACGATCGGCAGCGGCGTCAGGATTCGTATCAGCGTCGTAAACGTGTCCGAATACTCGAAGTACTGATCGCGAACGAGCAGGTTGGCGGGTATCTCATCAGCCAACAGCGAGAAGAAGTGCGAGTCATCCGTCCATGAGCCCAAGGGCGATGTCGTACCGTACGAGTCCGGGTAGACGCTGGTCTGGACGACGAAGAAGACTGCGACGAACGCTGAGTTGACAAGGAAAGCGAACGCGAAGCGCTTTGTGTCTTCAGGGTGGAAAAATGCGATGAACGCGGACCAGAGGAAGAAGTAGTAGACGAAGTGGGCAATGCTGTGCGGATTCACAATGAAGACGCCTGCGACCGCGAAAACGGTCGCCAAGCAAGCCAACGCGTAGCGCTCGCTTGCTGTGGTTCGGATGGCCGTTGCGTTCAGTCTTTCGACAGGTCTTGAACCGGCTATGGCAGCTGGCATGGACCTAGGCCCCCTGTGGTTGCCGGCTTTGGCAAGTCCCGCTACACGGTGAGAGCAGGAACGGTGCGGTCGCGTCCATCATTGTGCGGCCGGGTCCTGCATGCGCCAGCAACGCAGCGCCGCTGCGGCCGTGAACAGGAAGTTAAGCAGAAATGCCAGCGACCACGCCAGACCAGCACCCTGCAGCCCGAGCTCAGGTACCAGAAACAGAAAGGCCGCCATGCCGACAAGCGAGCTGAGCAGGCTTCCCAAAAATGCGATGTCAGGGCGATTCAGCGCGACAGACAGCGGGTGGCCCCAGACCAAAGCCGCGCCGCCGACGACGCCCACGAGCATCCATGGCATAAGTCCCCGAATGCCACCGAACGAAGGCCCCAACACGCTGTCGCCAAACAGGACAACCAGCCCGAAGGATACGGCACTCAGTCCGGTCGCCAGCCCCAGCAGACCGACCGTGCTGCGACGAAGCAGGCGATGCAGGGCCGCGCGCGAGGCACTGGCCACGAGTCGATTGATCTCGGGCATCAGAGCTATGTAGAACGGGTCCACGGCGCGCCAGGTGAGCATCACGATGCTCTTGGCCATTTTGTAGACGCCAACCTGATCGGCTGCCACCATCGGCGCTATCAGTGTCACGTCCAGATCCTTGTTCATGAGGTCTGATACCGATAGGGCGAGGCTGGACAGGATCAACCGTCGGTGAGAGTCCAGTCGTTGCAAGGCGCCAGCAGGATTCCATTGGTGCCAGGCACTTCCGTCCACGCTAAGGCTGCGCGCCGCGATCCGCAACTGGATCGCGCTGACGACAAAACCGGTCAGGCACTGCACGGCTATGCACCCCTCAACCGACATCGCACCGGTAGCCACGAGCAGCAATGTCAACAGCAGACGCAGTGACAGTTCTACCGTCGTGCACAGGGCATTGATATCGGTGCGACCCCGCACCCGCAGCAGCCCCGTAGCCAAACCGTTGCCCAGGCGGGAAAGATATACGCCGATGGCCGCCGCGGCGATCAGTGTTGCGCTGCCTTCGGGCAGTTTGCCCCAGTGGGTGAGCACCGGGGCCAGGACCACCAGCGAGATGCACGGTAGCGCCTTTCCGATGGATTCGAAGGCAAGCAAGTCGATGAAGGCCTGGGCGTGCGGGGGGCCTGGGCCTTCGTCGACATCCCAGAACTGGCGGATCGCGATGTCCTGGAGCCGCGGCTCGAAAAGTGCGCCGGCGACGTAGATGTAACCCAACACGATGGTGTAGATGCCGAAGCTCGACGCGGAAAGGTAACGCCCCAGGAGCAACAGTAGCAAGCCACCAAGTACAGCCTGGCTTGCAGTGCCCAAGAACTGCCACCTGATGTTGCGTCGAAAGGCCGTGCTACCTGCGCCCACGATCGTCTCGTCTCCGTCGCCGCGCCGGTTCCGCGGTCTGCGGGAAACTGGCCCCGCCCACTGTCGCCTTCAGATCGCCTTGGCAACGACCAAAGCGTTCCAGGTATTGTCGTCCAGCGGCTCGTCGAGTGAGGGAAAGGCGCTGATTCCAATTTGTTCGAAGCCAGAGTGCGCGAGCATCATCGCGAACTCCTGGGGGAAGAAGTAGCGCATGCGGTGCGTCTCGGTGGTCTCGCCGAGCAGCTTGGCGCCCTGCAGCGACCAAAGCTTGAATGTGACGTCGGCGGTGTGCCGCGCTATGTCCAGGGTAGTGCTCGCGGCTCGGATGACTTGGCCCTCGGCCATTGGCAATACGCGCACGCGGTCGGTTGGCCGCACCGACAAGACTGACGGCCCATACCAAAAGTCGCAGACGAAGAGCGCCCCAGGCACAAGATGCCGACGAATGTTGTGCAGGCCGGCCAGCACTTCGGCGTTGCTGGTCAGGTAACCCACCACAGCGAACATCATGATCGCAGCGTCGTAACGATTCGTGGTGTCGAAATTGCAGGCGTTGCCTTGCCGAAATATCGGCCGCCTTTCGGCAGGCAGGTTGGCAACTTTCTCGACGGCGCGGTCGAGCATGGACTGCGACAGGTCGACTCCAGTGACGCGGTATCCCCTTGACGCGAATTCCAGGGCGTGGGCACCAGTACCGCAACCGACGTCGAGGATCGAGACAGGCTTTTGACCGGCATGGCGCCGAAACGCCTCTTCGACAACGTCGCATTCGGCGCAGTAGTTCTTCTCTGAATAAAGAAGGTCGTACTGGCCAGCGTACAGGGCGTTGAAAACACTCATGAAAGCGGTCCTGATCGTGGCGAATGAGCGAGGGAGGCGAGTTGATCGTGACGGATGGCTTGTGGCGGATCAGCGCAGGGCCCTGTGCACGGCCTCGCTGACCAGATCGATCTGCTCCAACGTGAGCGCCAGTCCCGAGGGCACGTACAGGCCGCGCCGCGCGATGCGTTCGCTCACCGGGTGGCGTTCGTGTTTGAAGAGGCCCATGTCGTGGAACACCGGTTGCTCGTGCATGCCCAGGAAGAAGGGCCGCGTCTCGACACCAAGGGCTCGCAGGCGCTGCGCGAAGCCCGCGGCATCGAAGGGAACGTCATCGGTCAGCACCATGCCATAGACCCAGAAGACACTGCGGGCCCACGGGTGCTCCGTCGGCAGTTGGAGCTGGGGCAGGCCGGATAACCTGCGCGTGTACGCGGCAGCCGCTTTGCGTTTGCGTTCGACGATGCTCTCGATGCGGCGGACCTGGCCGACGCCCAGTGCGGCTTGCATGTTGGTCAGACGAAACTGGTAACCATGTTCGGTGTGCAGGAAACGCCTGTCGCTGCTGAAGCAGAGGTTGCGCAGGCTCCTGGCGCGTGCCGCGTAAGCTGCGTTATTGGTGATGACCATGCCACCCTCGCCAGTGGTGATCAACTTGTTTGCGAAGAAGCTGAACGTGGCGATGTGCCCCATGCCACCGCACTTGTCCCACCGCGGTACTGCCGTGTTTCTGGCGCTCTCGTACAGGGCGCCGTGTACCTCGGCAGCATCTTCGATGATGACCAGAGCATGCTTAGCCGCCAGGGCCATGATCGGGTCCATGTCCACCGGGTGGCCATAGATGTGGACGACCATGATCGCCTTGGTCCGGGGCGTGATGGCGGCGGCGGTTTGCTCGACGTCCATGCACCAGGTCTTCGCGTCACAGTCCACCAGCACCGGCGTGCCGCCCGCGCGAATTACGGCCGAAGCACAGGAGATGATGGTGAAGCTGGGCATGATGACTTCGTCGCCGTGCCCGATGCCAACGGCCTCGACGGCCACTTGAAGCGCCGTGGTGCCGTTGGACACGGCAATGCCGTGCTGAACCCCGCAATAGGCGGCCCATGCGCTTTCGAACTCGTCAACGTACTTGCCTGCTGACGAAATCCAGCCGGTGCGGAAGGTGTCCTGCAGTGCCGTGAAGTCTTCTTCGGCAAGCAGGGGTTCGTTCACAGGAATCACAGATGGCTCCAGTCTGAAGCCTTGCAGCATGCGCCGACATGCGGGCGTGCGACCAGCGGCCTTGCGGAGCGCCTAGAGGGGTCTTCATGTGGAGCGCAACCTACCCGCGTGCCTGTCCATCTCGCGGCAGTCGGCACCCTCACGGCCAACTGGAGAGGCTCTGTGAGGTTGGAGGTCATCTTGCAAAACCGCGCGGGTGCCGCCGGCGAGCGTCGGTTTGGCTCGCTCGCGGTGCTGGCGCGGCAGTTGTTGGGAGGAGACATGCTGGGCAAGGATCCGGGGGCGCCTCAGAAACGTTCCTTGTCCGCCATGCCCACGTAAGGCCCCTGCTTGACTTCGAACAGCACAGTGTCCTCGGTCATCCGAAAGCCGTGCCCCCCACCCAGCAGCAACACGATGTCGCCGGTAGACAGTTCGCGTGTGCAGAGCATCTGCTTGTGTCGGTCGTAGATGTCGATGAGACAGGATCCCTTGCGGACCACGATGCATTCGCTCGTGCCGTGGACTTCGCGGATCACCGGCAAGTGCAGATGCGGCGGAATCGCTTGGCCGGCGCCGTACACGATCATTCCCATTTGCTGGCCTAGATGATCAGGCGTGAGGAATTGCGTCTTGTCGGGCAACCAGCCCGCCCGAATGAAGTAGGCCAGGGCTTCCTCACCATCGCTGACAATTTCAATCGGTTGCATGGCTGTACCGATCAAAACAGTGACTTGCGCATGCCGCCGGCGGCGCGGACTTCGCCTTCGGCTTCAGCCAGATCGGCGTCCGTCATTTCTTCTACCAGCTGCGCGAAGGTGATCTTTGGCCACCATCCGAGCTTGTTCCGGGCTTTGCTCGCATCGCCGAGCAAGGTTTCCACCTCGGTGGGCCGGAAGTAGCCCGGGTCGACTTCTACGATGCAGGTGCCGTCTTGCAGGAGCCCGCGCTCGTTAACACCTGCGCCGGTCCATTCCAAGGGCATCCCAAGCCGGCGTGCGGCCCGTGTCACGAACTCGCGCACGCTGAACTGCTGACCTGTGGCAATGACAAAGTCCTCGGGCTTCTCCTGCTGCAGCATCAACCACTGCATCTCGATGTAGTCCTTGGCATGACCCCAGTCGCGTTTGGCGTCCAGGTTGCCCAGGTACAAGCACTTCTGCGTGCCAAGCTTGATCCGCGCCAGCCCACGCGTGATCTTGCGTGTCACGAAGGTCTCGCCACGGATGGGTGACTCATGATTGAACAAGATGCCATTGCAGGCATACATTCCGTAGGCCTCTCGGTAGTTGACCGTGATCCAGTAGCCGTAGAGCTTGGCCACGGCGTAAGGCGACCGCGGGTAGAAGGGTGTGCTTTCGCGCTGAGGGGTTTCCTGAACCAATCCGTAGAGCTCTGATGTCGAGGCCTGGTAGAAGCGACTGTGCTTGGCCAAGCCGGCAATTCGAACTGCCTCCAGAAGCCTGAGCACACCAACCGCATCCGAGTTGGCCGTGTACTCCGGTTCCTCGAAAGACACCGCCACGTGACTCTGCGCGGCCAAGTTGTAGACCTCGTCGGGCTGTGCTTGCTCAATCACCCGCATCAGGCTGCTCGAGTCCGTCATGTCGCCGTAATGCAGGACGAGCTGGCCGGTATGTTCGTGAGGATCCGCGTACAGGTGGTC
>Ga0315278_10007454_pt1 | contig 10004 bp, 7 predicted proteins | sample YL17G06_0_MG_FD_203880 | JGI IMG/M metagenome (GOLD analysis project Ga0315278, IMG submission 203880) | Sediment microbial communities from Yellowstone Lake, YNP, Wyoming, USA - YL17G06_0 | ecosystem: Environmental > Aquatic > Freshwater > Lake > Sediment | place: USA: Wyoming | collected... | reverse complement strand
CCGCGGTGGATCCACACCAAGGACTTGCTCGAGAAGTCGAGCACCGGCAGGGATCCCCAGACGATCGCGAGCGCCAGCGTCCACCGCATCGGGCGCGGCAGGATCGTGATGAGCCTGTTGTCGACGCGCGTCGGCGTGCGCAGGGTGTGCGGGCGGGCGATGCGGACGAGAGCCTTGGTGACGAGCCACGAACCGAGCCACGCAAAAACAACGAGCGCAACGAGACCCAGGAGCTGCCACTTCTCGAGGTTGGTCGGTCCCATCGTCTGAAGCACGCGGGGCGCGCGTGCGCCGATCCACCCGTAGTGGAACTCGTCGTACAGCGCCGGAAGGCGCTCGATCAGAACCGGCGAGAACTTCCAGACGAGCCGCCCACCGGCTTCGGGATCGACGACGCGGCGCATCGTGATGTCGACGGGCCCGGACGCGGTCGCGATCGTTCCGATCCGCTCGACGTCGTCGGGGAGCCCCTCGGTCACCGTCCCGCCGGGCCCGTCGGAAATCGTGTCGAGGTCGAACCAGATCGTCCGGTCGAAAACGACCTTCAGCTCCCGCGCGAGCACGGGCCCTTGCGTCTTTCGCTCGGCCTCCGGAACGTCCGACAGGTCGAGAACACGCGCCGCGTCGGTCCAGTGCGCGCTGCGCGCGTCCTTCAGGTACCGGTAGAGCGCTCCGCGCGGGCTCCCGTCGCTCAGCGACTCGACCGGCGGTTGCTCGGTGGACGGCGGCGGCGCCGCCGCGGCGGCTCCGAGCATGAAGACGAGGGCGAGCCAGATTAGTCGCTTCACGGCCGGAGGCCCTTTTTCAGTGCGAACCCACGTCAGCGCCATGGCTCTTGCCTCCTCGACGCCGTCAGTCTAGCGGACGCTCGGCCGATTCCAGAGGGCCCTGCTCGATCGCGCCCCCGTCAAAAACGCCCGTCCTCTCAACGTTGCCGCGGAAGGGGCCTTGGATCAAGGCGAGGCAGGCGGTTTTTCTCAGGCGATTGTCGACGCAAACAGGAGGGAGATGTTGCGGTACAAGCCTGGCCAAACGGCGCAGGCTTGTGCTCTGCTAACGCCTAGGAGGTGCTCCATGATTTGTGTTGCCGTCCTCGCTGCCGCGCTCGCCGTCGCCGACGTTTCCGCGGCCGATCCGAAGTACGCCTGGAACCTGGGCGAGCTCTACCCCACGGAAGCCGCGTGGGTGAAGGCAAAGGACGCGGCCGTCGCCGACATCCCGAAGATCGCGGGCTGCCGCGCGAAGCTGACCGAATCCGCCGCGACGCTTCTCACCTGCCTCGAGACCTACTTCGACATCGACCGCCGGCTGACCCAGGTGGGCGTCTACGCGAGCATGAACAACGACCTCGACACGCGCGTCGCCCGCGCGCAGCAGATGCAAGAGCAGGCGCGCCAGGCCCGCACGGCCTTCTTGTCGGCCACGGCGTGGATGCGCCCCGAGATCATCGCGGCGGGCAGGGACAAGATCCGGGCGCTCGAAGCCAAAGACCCTCGTCTAGCGCCGTACACGCAGCCCTTGGACGACATCGTGAGGCGGGCGCCGCACACGCTCGACGCCGAGTCCGAGCGCCTCGTCGCCGAGACGGCCCTCATGTCGAACGCGGGCCAGGCGATCCGCGACATCTTCGTCAGCGCCGATTTCCCCTACCCGAAGGTCACGCTCGCAAGCGGCGACGAGGTGACGCTCAACGCCCCCGCCTACACGAAGTACCGCGCGGCGGCCAACCGCGAGGACCGGCTGAAGGTCTTCGACGCGTTCTGGGCGCGCTACAACGAGTTCACGCGCACGTTGGGGACCGCGCTCAACGCGCAGGTCCAGACCCACGAGTTCACGCGAAAGGTGCGCAAGTTCGACTCGTCGCTCGCGGCGTCGCTATTTTCCGACAACGTCCCGACCGCGGCCTACACGCAGCTAATCGCGGACATCCACGCCAACCTCTCGACGCTCCACCGCTACCTGCGCCTGCGCCAACGCATGATGGGGCTCGACAAACTCGGCTACGAAGACCTGTACGCGCCGATCGTGAAGCGCTACGAGCGCACGTTCACGCCCGAGGAGGCGAAGGCCCTCACCCTCGACGCGGTTGCCGCGCTCGGCCCCGAGTACCGCGAGATCCTCGGCAAGGGATTCGAGAGCGGGTGGATCGATTGGTTCCCGCGAGACGGCAAGCGCTCCGGCGCCTACAGCACCGTCGCCTACGGCATCCACCCGTTCCAGCTCCAGAACTTCACGGGGCTCTACGACGAGGTCTCGACGCTGGCGCACGAATCCGGCCACTCGATGCACTCGTTTCTGGCCGATCGCGCGCAGCCCTACCCGACCCACGACTATCCGATCTTCGTCGCGGAGGTCGCCTCGACCTTGAACGAGAACCTCCTCGTGAACGCCATGCTGAAAAAGGCGACAACCGACGACGAGCGGCTGTTCCTGCTCGGAAGCCACTTGGACAGCTTGCGCACCACGCTCTTCCGCCAGGGCCTCTTCGCGGAGTTCGAGCTGCGCATCCACGAGATGGCGCAAAACGGCGAGCCGTTGAACGGCGAGAACCTCTCCGCGCTTTACCTGAAGCTCGCGCGCGAATACTACGGGCACGACAAGGGCCTCTGCGAGGTGAAGGACGCCTACGGCGCCGAATGGGCCTACATCCCGCACTTCTATTACGACTTCTACGTTTACCAGTACGCGACGAGCGTCATCGCCTCCGTCAAGCTCGCGGACGGGATCAGGGCCGAGGCTCTCGCCAAACCCCCTACGACCACCAGACGCGACGCCTACCTCAAGATGCTCGCCGCCGGGTCGTCCCGCTACGCCTTCGACATGCTCAAGGAGGCGGGCGTGGACATGACGACCCCGGCGCCATTTGCGGCCGCCATGCGTGACATGAACGGCACGATCGACGCGATGGAGGCCATTCTCGACAAGCGAGGGGCGAAGCCCCCCGCGGGAGGTCAGCCATGAAGGCGATCCACAACAAGACCTTGGAACCGCTGAGGGTGCCCTTGGGCGGCGAGAAAGTTCTCCACCTCGGCCCCGGCCAGAGGGGCCACATCGCCGACGACGCCCTGCAATCCCGCGGCGTGCGCCGCCTCATCGACTCGGGCGTCATCTCCGTCGAGGGCGAAGAAGGCCGCCCTGGAGAATTCGCCGAAGGCCAGGGCCTGCCCCGCGAGTTCGCCCACGGCCACGTGCATGGGAACAAGGTCTTCCCGTCGGGCAATCGCGGAGGCTAGGTTCTCGTACTCTACTGGTACGACAGCGCGAGGCCGCTGCCGAAGCTGATCGTCGGGAATGCGGACGTCGCCTCCGCGTGCTCGAGCGCCAGCGGGGCCGGACCGAACGTCGCTCCGGCGGCGCGCCGGAACGAGAGGCTCGAGACGACGTGCTGGCCCGTACCCACGGATACGGGGGCGACGACCGACCCGTACTCTTGGATCGACACCACCACGCGCCCCGGTTGGCCGTTGAACAATGTCACCGCGACCAGGGCGTTCGGAGAAAAAAGCGGGCTCGTGTCGGTCAGCGCGGGCACGTACTCCAGCTTTGTAGGCTCGTACGTCACGTCGAAGTTCAACCCGCGGAGCGTCGTGGCCCCCGACGCGGGACCACCCAGCACGACATCCACTCTCTCCGTGGTGCTGTTCGTCGCGCCGCCGCACGTCAGGGTGACGGCGTTCGCCGCCGCCGCGCCCCCGTCGGTGCACGCGATCTCCGGCGTCCCGCCTCCGCCCCCGCCGCCACACCCGACACCGATCGGCAGAGCCACCGCGAAGGCGACCAAGAAGAGTCTGCGGGATGTCATGGCGGCTCTCCTCATGAGCAGCTGCGGCCGAACGAGATCATGAACAGATGGAAGTCCGTCGCGCCGATACAGGCCCCCGGCAGCGTCCGGACCTGGTCCAGATTCGCGGCAACATCGTAGCGAGGTTCGTTCGGGCAGCTGTTGTAGGCGTCGGCCAAAACCACCAGGTCGCGACCATCCACTCGATCGGCAGAGAATCCTCCCGTATCCAGGTTGGTGATGCTCGTCATGCAGCCGATCACTGGGTCGCAGACATCCGCGGTGCACGCGTTGCCGTCGTTGCAGGACAGGCCGTTCATGATGTGATTGCACCCGGCCGCTCCGCCGCAAACGTCGGTGGTGCAGACGTTGCCGTCGTCGCACAGCGCGGCTTGGCCGTTGTCGATGACGGTGTCGCAGTTGTCGTCGATCCCGTTACACACCTCCGTCGTGTTGGGATGAACGGCCGCGTTTCCGTCATTGCAGTCGCCGCACTGCTTGCCGGGTGCAGGATTACACATCGAGGAGCAGGCCGCGTAATTGTCACCGTCGGCATCGGGGCACGTCGCGCTGCCGCTCACGCCAATCGTCCCGTTGCTCCCACACGCCACCGCCACCGTCGTCGCCGGCGCGACCGTGTACTTGCACCCGGCGATCGATACCGAAAGAGTGCTCCCCGGGGTCACGGCGGCTCCGATCTGGAAGGTGATCAGCGCCAGAGTTCCGTCCCCGATCGCGGTGTCCCAGCTTCCCCCCGTCGCGTACAGCGCGACCTTCTGGAGCACACCGCCCGCGACCGACGGATCCACCGACTTGCCGGCGGCGGCAGCGGCGCTCCCCACGACCGCGGACACGTACGTCAGCTTCGACGTGTCGTACGCAATCGTCGTTTCGGTCGCGATCGGCAGCGTCCCGTTCGTCGCCAGGCCGAGCGCCAACGTCACATTTGTTCCCGCGGCGCCGCTGCCGTTCCCCAGAGAGATCACCGAGGACGCCGCCACGGGCTGATACACCGCCGTCAGCGTGGTGTTGGCTCCCATCGCCACCACCACGGGGTTTCCAGCCTGGTCCACTCCGTCCTTCTGCCACTTCAAGAATGCGTTCCCGCCCGCGCTCGCGGGCGCCGTCAGCGTCGCCTGCGCTCCATCGTCGTAGATCCGCGTGAAGGGGGTCGTTCCGTTCCCCTGCCCGTTCTCGTCCGCCGGGCTCACCGTGATCACGACGCCGCTCCCCGGATTCGACGATTGCACCGTCAGCGTCCTCGTCGCCGCGCCACTGACGCTGATCGATCCGTTGCTCCCGCAGGTCACCTCCGTCGTCGTCGCCGGCGCGACCGTGTACTTGCACCCAGCGATCGACACCGGAAGAGTGCTCCCTGGGGTCACGGCGGCTCCGATCTGAAAGGTGATCAGCGCCAGCTCTCCGTCCCCGATCGGGGTGTCCCAGCTTCCCCCCGTCGCGTACACCGCGATCCTCTGGAGCACGCCTCCCGTAACCGACGGATCCACCGACTTGCCAGCGGCCGTTGCCGCGCTCCCCGTGGCCGACGACACGTACGACAACTTCGACGTGTCGTACGCGATCGTCGTTTCGGTCGCGATCGGCAGCGTCCCGTTCGTCGCCAGGCCGAGCGCCAACGTCACGCTCGTCCCCGCCGCCCCGCTTGCGTTGCCAAGCGAGATCACAGGCGAGTTCTCGGCCACCTGGACGAACACGAGTCCCGCCCCGCACGTCGCGGCGCGCGTCGTCGCCGGAGCGACCGTGGTGGTGCAGTCGTGCGTCAGGATGGTCAGGAGGCTGCCGGGCGTCGCCGTCGTCGCGATCCGGAATCGCATGAGGGGCAAGTCGCCGTCTGGGATCGGCGTGCTCCAGTTCGTTCCCACGTCGTAAACGGCCAGCTTCTCCAAGACCCCGTTGCTGACCGTGGCGTCCACCGACTTGCCGGCCGCCAGGGCCGAGCCCGTGACGGACGCCGACACGAAGCTCAATTGGTCCGTGTCGTAGGTGAACGCGCTCTCCGTGGCGATCACGGGCGCGCCGTTCGTCGTCAGGACGAGCCGGAGCGTCACCTCGTCGCCGGGGAAGCCCGTGGCGCTGTCCATGGAGATGATCGGGGTTTGGGCGGACGCCGCAGACCCCGCGGCGGCCAGCAACAGCGAAGCGATCAGCAGGCTCGCTTTCTTGCGCATGGTGTCACCCGGTTTTCTCTCAGGGGCAGGTCAACCCCGCGGCGTGGTAGTTCGCGACAACCCGCATCAGCTCGGAGAAATCGACCGATTGGTCACCGTTGCAGTCCCCGGCAAGGCCGGCTTGGCCCGCCGGATTGAAGGTGGCGTTGCAGGTCTTGTTCGCGCTGACGGTGACACTACCGTCGGCGCAGTCCGGATCGCCGCTGAAGCCCGCGAATTGCGAGCCCGTGGCGGGGGTTGCGGCGAGGGTCACGACCGTCCCGTCGGCGTAGGCTTCCGAACAGTCCTGGTTGCCCCCGGAGTTCGAGCAGTCGATGCCGGAAGGGGTGCTTTGAACCGTCCCGTGGCCGGTCCCCTGAAGGACGACGGTCAGCGTGAACGTGTTCGATTGGGAGGCATTGACCGCCGCGAGGGCATCCACCCGGCCCGCCCCCGTCTTGTCGTCGACGCCCGGCGCGTCGATGTCCTTCGCCGTCTGGCGAAGGATGTTCTTTACCTGCGCGGGGGTCAGCGAAGAGTTCTTCGAGAGCATGAGGGCGACGACACCGGCCACTTTGGGCGTCGACGACGACGTCCCGCCGAAGGCGTACGTGTAGTTGGTGTCCACGCCGCTGGCGATCGCGTCGGTGTTGTATCCCGCGGCCCCCTGGCGGTCGGTCGTGTAGCTCCACGGGCCAGGCGCGACGACGTCGGGACCGGCGCCCACGTACGAGGATCCCCAGGAGAAATTCCCGTCGCTGCTCGACGCGCTCTTGTGCTCGTCGGTGGGACTGGAAGCCCCGACACAGATGACGTCTGTCGTCGCCGTGAGGTTGCAGGGAAACACCGTGTTGTAGTCCCAGGGCGGACGATCGGGTCCGTTGCCCGCGGCGAACAGCACCGTGACGTTGTGGTCGAGGGCGTAGTGGACCGCGTCGGTAACGACGGCCACCGGGTCGCCCCCCCCCCACGAATTGCTGATCACCCTGGCGCCGTGATCGACCGCGAGGTGAAACGAGTTCGCAGCGGAGGCGGTGGTGTCCCCCATATAGATGGGCATGATCTTGACGCCGGCTGCCGTCCCGGCGACGCCGATGCCGTTGTTGCGGACGGCCCCCGTGTTGCCCGCACAGGCCTGCCCGTGGTTGTCGTCCGCGGTTCTCGGCGCGCCCCCAGGGCTGCCGGTGTCGCCGTCGTAACCCGTGACGAGGTTGAGGTCCGGGTGGTCGAGCTCGACCCCCGAGTCGATGACGGCGACGACCACGTTCGCCGAGACGGGCGAGGCCGCCCAGGCCTCGGGGATGTTCATGTCGTTTTGGTCGTTCCCTAGCCCTGCGATCTGCCCCGAGTTCTTGAGCTCGTACTGCCGGGCCGAGTACGTGTCGGTCGAGATCGAATTCGCGTCGACGTCGGGAGTTCCCACGACCCTGATGTCGTCGACGTAGAGTCCCTCGGCGCCGACGCTCGCATCGCTCCCGAAGTCGACTCCGACTTGCACGTTGGCCTTGCGAAAGGCCGGTGGAACGCGGTAGAGCACGCGCCGCCATCCCCCGGCTGTCGTCGGATCGACCGTGAGGTCCCCCGTGTACGCCACCGCAAGAGCTTGTCCGGTCATGTTGGCGCCGTCGTACACGAACACGTCGCCGAAGTCGGGGAGGGTGTCCCCGGGGTTTTCGTATTTCGCGTAGAACCAGGCCTCGACGTAGACCTCCTCGAAGGGACCGAGGTTGAGAGGGCTGCTGATGATGTAGGCGTAGCAGTTGTTCGGGTAAGGCCCCGGCGGGGGTACTCCCTGAGTGCCACCGCCGGTCATGTACACGGAGTGCGTGCCGGAGTGCGCCCGGCTGGCCACGATCGTCGGCACGGCGTCGGTGGCGTTGGGGTCGCGCCCGACGCCGAACACGGAGGCCCCTTCGAAGCCGTCCGTGAGGAGCGTCGTCCAGGCCGGCGGGGCCAGGATGGGCACGGGAGCGTTGGGGAGGGCCGCCGTCGAATTGCCGAGGGGCGTGACGTTCGACGGGTCCAGCGCCGGCTTCTCATGGATGGGGAGTGGAATCGGGGCGACGACGAACACGCGGATCAGATTCGGTTCGGCGTACCTCACCCCGGGGGCGAGAGAGAGGATCCGGCTCGCGGCGAACACGCGGCCTCCCGCGGGATTCGCGATCTCGAAGACGAACGTGTTTCCGTGGAGGACCCGGCCTCCGGACACCCCTTGGGACGACGCGTAGGACCCGAACAGGCGCCGGGCCTCTTCCACGGAGAGCTTTCGGTCGAAGGCGACGATCACTTCCCTCCCCGGAATCGTCAGGAAGTCTCCGTCTTCGAAGACTGGCTGCGCGTCGATCCCGGCTTCAAGCGCCTGCGCGAGAGCCGCAGAGGAAGCGCTCGGTGTCGTCTCCCCCTTGGGCAGCTTGCCGGTCACGTTGAAAACGGAGATCCGTTTGGCCTTGAACTCGGGGCGATCACTGAGGGTGTGCCGGGTCCATTCCCCGCTCGCGACCGGCCGCAACGACCGGACCGCGGGCACGTCGGGGAGGGCGATCAACTGCCGGCTGGGCGCCTTGACGATCAGCTTGCCTTGATAGAAGTAGGAATACTCCCCGTCCGCCGCCGGTACGAGGCCGGGCAGAGCAAGAACCGCAGCAACGCCGAGGAAAGCCAAAAACGCGACCCGCGAGAGTCTAGTCATGTGAGTCCCCCTCCACGACGGAGCATTCCGCTTGCCACTCGACGCTATTCACCCCCCGGCCCGTGGTCCATGATTCAAATGCATCAGACGGCCCTAGCAAATTGAGTCGAAGACTCCGTAATTGGGCGCGCCGCGCGTCCGGCCGGATGTACGATTCTCACGTCCCATGACCGATCCACCCGGAGGGGTGATGCATCGGCTCATTCCGCTTCGTTCCTTCGAGCATGAGACGCAAGCCGTCTTGGCCGCGGACGACGACGGCTCCGTCCGTCTCTGCAACCACGCCGCGCGCAGACTCTTGGGCCTCGCGCCGTCGCATGGCCTCCCCTCGCGGTGCTGGATGCTGGGCGCCTTCTGCTCGGTGGATGGATCCCCGTTCTGCGGTCCGCGCTGTCCCGTTCAGCAGACGGCCCGGGACGGGCTGCCCGGCGCAAGGCACTGGGTCGTCGTCCGAACCGGAAACGCCGCCGGAAGGATGCTCGAACTGGTGTCATTCTTCGTTCCCACGGGCCGGTCCGCCCGCTCGGCGGTGCTCCACTTCCTGCGCCCCGTTGCGGGGGACGTCTTGAACCTCTCGGGATCGAATCGCGACCGCAACGGGGCGATCGCGTTGGCGTGCGGCATCACCGAGCGGGAAGCGGAGGTCCTCGCGGGCGTCGCCCATGGGCTCTCGACGTCCGACGTGGCGGCGGAGCTTCACATCACGACGACGACCGTGCGCAATCACGTGCAGAGCATCTTCCGCAAGCTCGGGGTGCACCGCAGGATCGAGGCGGTCGTCGCCTTCGGTCGCGCGAGGGACTGCGCATGAAGTCGATCACCCGCTACCTCACGTTCACCGTCCCCGCCCGCATGGACTTCGTCAACATCACGGACGACGTCGAGGGCGTCGTTGCCGCAAGCGGCATCCGCGAGGGGTTGTGCCTCGTCAACGCGATGCACATCACCGCGAGCATCTTCATCAACGACGACGAGCCGGGGCTCCACGCCGACTACAAAGAGTGGCTCGAGACGCTCGCACCGCACGACCCGAAACGGTACCGGCACAACCGCACCGGAGAGGACAACGGCGACGCCCACCACAAGCGCCAGATCATGGGTCGCGAGGTCGTCGTCGCCGTCACGAAGGGGAAGCTCGACTTCGGACCGTGGGAACGGATCTTCTACGGCGAGTTCGATGGAAAGCGGCCGAAGCGGGTGCTCGTCAAGGTGATCGGCGAATAGAACCATAGGGGACAGTCCCCTATTGTTCTATTCGCCGATCACATGGCCGTGCATCTCCTGCTCGGCGGCGAGCGAACGGCCTCGGCCAGGCGCGCGTTCCGCAAGGACCCCGAATGGGCGGTGCCAATCTTGTGGCGCA
>Ga0315278_10007450_pt1 | contig 10006 bp, 6 predicted proteins | sample YL17G06_0_MG_FD_203880 | JGI IMG/M metagenome (GOLD analysis project Ga0315278, IMG submission 203880) | Sediment microbial communities from Yellowstone Lake, YNP, Wyoming, USA - YL17G06_0 | ecosystem: Environmental > Aquatic > Freshwater > Lake > Sediment | place: USA: Wyoming | collected... | reverse complement strand
GACGGCTCGTTCGGACTCAACGGAATGGAGTACGACACCGCCGTGCGCTTCAAGCTGCCGATCATCGGCGTGATGGGAAACGACGGCGCGTGGGGTCAGATGATGCGACCGCAAGGCGCCGTCTACGGCTGGGATCGCCTGCAGGCGACGCTGCTCGAGTACACGCGCTACGACAAGGTCGTCGAGGCGCTCGGCGGCCATGGCGAGTACTGCGAGAAGCCCGAAGAGATCCGGCCGGCGCTCGATCGCGCCGCCGCATCGGGCAAGCCGGCGCTGGTGAACATCAAGATCCGCCAGGATCGCCAGTACAAGGGCGGCATCTACGTCTGATCCTTCCTTCGAGGTATCGGCGCCGGCCATCGACGTAGCGGAGCTGGCGCCGTGGCTCGCGCGCGTCGGGCCGGTGGCGATCGTCGATCTCGAGACGACCGGACTGCCGAATGATCCGGGCGCCCGCATCCTCGAGTTCGCGGCGCTGCTGCTCGACCCCGGCGAGTCGAAGCTGCGCGCCGTCGCGACGCTGATTCATCCCGAAGCGCCGATCCCGCCGGCGATCCAGCGCCTCACCGGCATCAGCGACGCGATGGTGTCGGACGCGCCGCCCCTGGAAACGGTGCGCGACGCGCTGCGTGAACAGCTCCGCGGCCGCACGATCGTCGCGCACAACGCGGATTTCGAGCGCCACTTCCTCGCGCGCTGGATCGGCGGTGAACTCGCGAACAGCATCTATCTCGACACGCAGGACCTGCTCGCCGTCGCGCATCCCGACGCGCCGGACCTGCGCCTCGAGAGCTTCACGCGCTCGATGTTCGGCACCGAGGAGCGTCACCGCGCACTCGACGACGCTTCGGACACGCTGCGCGTGATGACGCGCATCGCGTTCGGCGCCCATGCGGGCGAACCGCGCTATGCCGCCGCGCGCGCCGCGCTCTCGAAGTACGCGCCCGATTCGCCGTGGCTCGCGCTGCTGGAAAGCGAAAGCGACGCGCGCAACGCGCCCGAATCGCGCGCCTTCGTCGAGATCGGCGCGAGCGACGAGCCGGTGGTCGAGTTCGACGAAGCGGCGATTGCCGCTTCGCTGCGCGACGCCGCGCGCGGCGCGCGTCACTTCCCGGGCTACCGCGTGCGCGAAGCGCAGGTCGAGCTGGCGCTGCGCTTCGCCCGCGTGATGGAGCACGGCGGTCGCGTGCTCGTCGAAGGCGGAACGGGCGTCGGGAAGTCGCTTGCGTACCTCGCCGCGGCGATTCCGTTCGCCATGCGCGAAGCGGAACAAGCAAAGGAAGCCGGCGTGCGCGTGCGCCCGGTCGTGATCTCGACGCGGACGAAGCTGCTGCAGGATCAACTGCTTTCGAAGGACATCCCCGCCGCCGCGCGCTTCCTCGGCTATCCGTCGCTGCGCGCGGTCTCGATCAAGGGCCGCGCGAACTACGCATGCGAGCGACGCCTGGCTGCAGTGCTGGCCGAGGCGCGCGAAGCGCAGCTGTTCCCGGAGCAGCGCCAGGCCTACGCGGTGCTCGCCGCGTGCGCGTCGATCCGTCCGCACGGCGAACTCGGTTCGATGCCCGCCGCCTGGTTGCGACGTCACCCGCCGCTGCTCGATCTGTTGCGCCGCTCGGTCGCGACGCGTGCCGAGCAGTGCACGCGCGAACAGTGTGCGATGCACGCGCATTGCGCGTTCGGCCGCCGTCGCGCAGCGCTCGCGCAGGCGCACCTGGTCGTCGCGAATCACGATCTGCTGCTGCGCTGGCCGCCCGATTACCCGGCATTCGCGCACGCGATCGTCGACGAAGCGCACGAGCTCTCCGACGTCGCCGACGAGGTGTACGCGCTGACCGTGCGTCCTGACGAGGTGCTCGAACGCATCGACGACGTCTTTGGCCGTCCAGCTCATGATCCTCGCCGCTCGGCTTCGCCTCGCTACGCGGGAGGGATGTTGCCAGCGAAAGCTAGTCACTCGTCGCGCAAGGACACACTCGCGTGGCGGCGCGCCGTGCAGCAGGAACTCGTCGCGCTCGGCCGCTCGCTCGAGTCATTCGCGAGCGAGTTCGGTGAGGTCCAGGTGCCCGAACACGCCGGGCCGCATTTCGACGCGGCGGCGCATTGCGCGGAGATCGCGGCACTGCGCATCGACGAAGTATCGCGCGAAATGGAAGCGGCGATCGATCCGGAAGAGACCGCCGGCGCGATCTCGCGCAACGCCACCGAACTGCGTGGCGCCGCGAGTGCGTTGCGACTGGCATTCCAGGGCTCCGAAGACTCGGTCGCGTCCTTCGATGGCATCGATCCGCCGTGGGATCGCTGGCGACTCGCGGTGCGCCTGGTCTCACCGGCCGCCGCGTTTCGCGAGAACTTCCTCGAGCGGCTCGAGTCGTTCGCTGGCGTCTCCGCGAGCCTCTTCATCGGCGGCGACGCGTTCGCGGCGCTCGGCGAGGTCGGCGTGACCGGTGGAGGAACGGAAGTGGAAACGCTATCGGTGCCGAGCCCGTTCCCGTATGAGAAACACATGCGCGTCGCGGCGCTCTCCGGCGGCGCCGACCTGGTGGGCGAAACGGTGGACGTACTCGAAGTCCTCGCGCGTCATCTCGGCGGTCGCACGCTCGGCCTATTCACCAGCTTGCGCCGCATGAACGACGTCGCCGCGCTGCTCGCCGAGCGGCTTCGCGACGACGGCATCGAGGTGCTCGCGCCGCGCCGCGCCTCCGACGACCCGAGCGCGCTGGTCGAGCGCTTCCGCCAGGGGGGCGCGGTGCTGCTCGGCGCACGCAAGTTCTGGCAGGGACTCGACCTGCCGGGCGAACAGCTCCAGGCCGTCGTGATCGAGAAGCTGCCCTTCGAAGTGCCCACCGAATTGCGCCGCCGCCGCGAGCTGCGTTTGAAACGCGAGGGCATCGACGCGTTCGAGCGTTTCGCGCTTGGCAAGATGCTGCTGAATTTGAAGCAGATGGTGGGGCGCTTGATCCGCAGCGAAGACGATCGCGGGATCGTCGTACTGGTCGAGGCGCGACCGGAGAAGCGCTACTTCCGCCGCCTCGGCGACGCGCTGCCGCCCGGCTCGCGCGTGGTGCTGGCTGAACCCGAAGACCTCGTCGCGCTGCTCGCCGAAGTAGGGATCGGCGCTGTGGACGGCTGCTAGGCTGCGCGCGTGACCGAGAAGCCCGTCGCACTCGTGACCGGCGCCGCGCGCGGGATCGGCGCCGCCTGCGCGCGGGCACTCGCGGCCGAAGGCTTCCGCGTCGCGATCCACTACAACGGCAGCGCCGACGCCGCGGCGAAGCTCGCGGGCGAGTTGCCCGACGCCTTCGCGCTGCGCGCCGACCTCGCCGACCCCGCCGCGATCGATGCGCTGCTCGCGGAGGTCGGCGAACGAGCTGGCCGCATCGACGTGCTCGTCAACAACGCCGGTCTCACGCGCAACGCGCCGACGCCGGTGATGAAGCTCGACGACTACGATGCCGTGGCCGCGCTGTCGCGCGGCACCTGGTACTTGACCAAGCTCGTGCTGCGCAAGTTCATGATGAAGCAGAAGGTGGGGCGCATCATCCAGATCTCGAGCGTGGTGGGACACATCGGGAACCGCGGGCAATCGCCGTATACGATGGCGAAGGCGGGACTCGACGCGCTGACACGCTCGCTCGCGCTGGAACTCGCCGATCGCAACATCCTGGTGAACTCGGTGGCGCCCGGTTTCATCGAAACCGACATGACCGCCGCGCTGCCCGAACCGGCGAAGGAGCGCATCCTCGAGCGCATCCCGCTCGGCCGGATGGGCACACCCGAAGAAGTGGCCGAAGTGGTGGCGTTCCTCGCAACGCGCGGCGGCTACATCCAGGGCTCCGTGATCCACGTGAACGGTGGCCTCTACGGCGGCTGAACGCGCGCGGTGTCTCGTCGCGGGCTGCGGCTACGTCGGTGCGGCGTTGGCCGCGCAGCTGCGCGACGTCGGCCACGACGTCTTCGGGCTGAAGCGTCAGCCGAGGGGCCTACCCGACGGCGTGACACCCGTCCAAGCCGATCTCGGTGACGCGAATGCGCTCGCTGCCGCACTCGCGCGCATCGGTGGCTCGCTCGACATCGTGATCTACGCCGCAGCGGCGGATCACGGCGACGACGATTCCTATCGCCGCGCCTACCTGAACGGCCTGCGCAACGTGGTCGACGCGCTGCACGCGCGAGCCGCCAAGCCCGCCGCCGTGCTGTTCACTTCGAGCACCGCGGTCTATGCACAGGACGACGGCTCGTGGGTCGATGAATCGACTGCGACGGAGCCGCGCGACTTCCGGGGACTGAGGATGCTCGAAGCCGAAGCCGTGCTCGCGACGAGCGGCTTGCCCGCGGCGTCGCTGCGCCTCGGCGGCATCTACGGTCCCGGTCGCACGCGCCTCGTCGAGAACGTGCGCAGCGGTCGCGCGACGATCCGCCCGGGCCCACCGCGCTTCGGCAATCGGATCCACCGCGACGACGCTGCGGGCGCGCTTGCACATCTGGTGGCGCTGGCGCTCGCGGGTCGCGCGCTGGAACCGCTCTATCTCGGCGTCGACGACGAACCGAGTGACGAGGCGGTCGTGCTGCGCTGGCTCGCGTCGCAATTGGGCGTTGCGCAGCCGCCGATCCGCGGCGGCGAGCCGGCCGCGGGCACGCGCGGCGGCGATCGACCCAGCTCGAACAAGCGATGCTCGAATGCCCGGCTGCGCGCAACCGGCTACCGCTTCCGGTTCCCGACGTTCCGCGAGGGCTACGCCGCGGCGCTCGCGCCCGCTACTTCACCGTGATCGTGATCGGCTCCGAGACCAGCGGCGGTTCGTGCGGCACGTGGTCCTTGTCGGCGAGCACCAGTTGGAGCGTGTGCTTGCCCGGCGTGAGTGTGACCTTGGTCTCGGTCTGGCCGCCGCCGAAGTGGAGGTGCTTGTCGTCCTTCGGCTGGGGCCCGTCGAGCGCCGGCAGCGGCGAGTCGATGACCAGGTGATGGTGACCGGTGTTCGGTGACGCGACGCCGGCCGGCGCGACACCCATGCCGATGAGCCCGAAGCGCACCGTCACCGGACTCGAAACCGTTTCGCCGTTCGCGGGCGAGATGATGTAAAGCTTGGCGTCGGCGGGACGCGGCGTGCGCACGATCGCGCCGGCGGTCGCAGCAGTCACGGGTTTGGCCGCGGCCTCTTCCGCATATGCAGCAGGCAGCGCGGCGAGCACAACCAGCGCGACGGCGAGAGCCGAGACCGAGACGAGGCGGACGCGAAGGCTCATGGGATCTCCTTTCGATGACGGCGGCGATCCTACGCGATCCCCGATCGCGCTGAAAGCACGGCGCAAGACTGCCGTCGCGATCGCTGCGACGCTGCTACTGCTCTTCGCGATTCTCGTCGCGCTGCGCTTGCACGGATTCTCGCTCGCGCAGTGGCACGAGGTGATCGACGGCAGCGCTCCCAGCGAAATTCTACTCGGCGAGCCGCGGTTGATCCGCTCCGATGACTGGAAGGTGCAGCTCCCGCTGCTGCTCGCGCAGACCGCGCAGACGCCGCGCTTCCCGGTGGTGAATCCGAGCGTCGGTCTCGGGCAGAATATGTTGCTGCCGGTTGACGCGCTCGTTGCACACTGGGTCGCGCTTTTCCGCCCGACGATGTGGGGTTTCCTGCTCGGCCCCGACACCGGAATCGCGTGGCTGTGGTGGAGTCGCGTGCTCGGGCTCTTCGGTGTCTGGTTCGCGGTGCTGGCAGTGGTGACGCGCGGGCGCCTGGCACCCGCGGCGACCGGCGCTGCACTGCTCGCGTGCGCGCCGTTCTTCCAGTTCTGGGCGTTCAATAGCGCGCCACAGGTGGCCAGCATGGGCGCGGCGTTCCTCGCGACGGTCGCGCTCGCGCGCGCACGCGAGAAGCGTGTGATCGTCGCCGCCGCGATCGCGCTCGCACTGGCGGGCGCATGGTTCGCGCTGTCGATCTATCCGCCGTATCAGGTGACGCTCGGTTGGCTCTACGTTGCGCTCGTCGTGGGCTTTCTGCTCGATGCGCGCGACGAGTTGCCGCTGCGCACTCACGTCGCGCTGCGCGCGATCGCGCTCGCAGCCGCTGGCGTCTGCGCCCTCGCGGCGGTCGCCGCGTTTGCATCCGAGGCGAGCGACGCGATCGCGATGATGCGCAACACCGCGTACCCCGGCCGGCGGATGTCGACCGGGGCCGAGCGCAATCTCGCGGAGATGTGGAACGCGAATCTCGGTGCACCGCTGTGGGCCGAGCAGTGGGGCCCGCTCTTCAACATCTGCGAAGCCGCGTCGTTCTGGATGTTGTCACCGGTGCCACTCGCGTTGTTGATCTGGCGCCGCGTGCGTGGCGAGCGCATCGATGCGCTGATGGCGGCCGTCGCGTTCTACGCGGTCCTGCTGACGCTCTACGCGCTGATTGGAATTCCACCGTTCCTCGCGCGCGTGACGGCGCTCGGCTTCGTGCCCGGCAGGCGGGCCGTGATCGGGATTGGCATCGCCGATGCGATTCTGCTGGTGCGCTTCGCCGCCTGCAGCGCTCCTGCGCGACGCGACGAGCGCATGCGCGTTCTGGCGATCGCGCTCGCGTGGTTCGCGGTGCTGGCGGGCTGCTCGATTTGGCTCGCGCGCGAGCTGCCCGATGCGCGGCTTCCGGTGCTGCTCGCGTTCGCGTTCGGGAATGCTGTGCTTGCAGCGTTCTTGTTGCAGATGCCGCGTCGCGCACTGTTGGCGCTCGTCGCGCTGTCGGCGATCAGCACGCTCTGGTTCAACCCACTTGCGGTCGGCGGCGCCGCCTATCTGCGCGACAACGCGCTTGCCCAGAAGATCACCGAGATCGATCGCGCGGAAGGCGGCGACACCACTTGGGTCGCGTTCGGTCGCGACGATCTACCGAACCTGTTCCGCGCGATCGGCGTGCGCGCGCTGAACGGCGTCCACCCGATCCCGCAGCTGGAGTTGTGGAAGCGCATCGACCCCGAAGGTCGCTTCCGCAACGTCTACAACCGCTACGCGCACATCGCGTTCGTCGCCGTGCCGTCCGGTGCGCCGCGCTTCCAACTCCATTCGCAGGACTACGTGATCGTGCAGATCCGCCCCGACTCGGACGAGTTCCGCGCACTCGGCGTCACGCACGTGCTGGTCCGCGAAGGCGACGCCGCGGCGTTCGAGCGCCTGAGCAGCTTCGAGCCGCTCGCGACGATCGGCCCAAACCACCTCTACCGCGTCCCAAAGTAGGAGAAAGGGGAGAAAGGGGACGGAGAAAGGGGACGGTCCTGGGCGAGGACGGGCTGAGGAGTTGAGGGACACACCTCGGCAAGCCTGTCCCTAGAGTCCAGCGCCAAGTCACTTCGAGGACCGTCCCCTTTCTCCCGCGATGCCAGCGAGGAAGCGCAATTTGCGCAGGGCGGCGCGACCTCGCAGGGAGGCGAGGTCGGCGGCGATTCGGACCGCGAGGTGCAGGCGCACGATCGCCTTGCGTTCGGCGACGCGCGCGGCGTCGAGAAAGCCTCGCTCGCGCGCGTGCGTGGCGATGCGGTCCATTACCGCGACTTCTTCTTCGAAGCGCGAAAGGTCTTCGGTCTGAACCGCGGTCGCGCTCTCGGCGTGACGCCGGTACGCGTACGCGCGCCGTCGCGTGCCGGCGATCGTCTCGCCGTCGAGCAGTAGGCGCGACAGCATTTCCAGGTCTTGCGCCTGCTTCAAGCCGGCTTCGAAGCGGCGCGCGCCGAGTCGCTCGCGTCGCCACGCGAGCGTCGGACACATCACGAAGTCGCCGCGCGCGAGTACACGCAAGCCCGATTCGCCTTCGATCTGCCACGGTTCGCCGCGCGGGACGAGGCGGCGCTTCACCGCGTCGGCGAGCGAAAAACGCGGGCGACCCTGCGCATCGACGATCTCCGCGTCGCAGCACAGCGCGACCGCACGCGGGTGCGCATCGGCCAGCGCGAAGATCACGTCGCAGTAGTCCGGCAGCAGGCGGTCGTCGGCGTGGAGCAGCGTGACCAACTCTGTCGTGGCGAGGTCGAGGCCGCGGTTCCAGTTTCCGACGATTCCGAGCGTCGTCTGGTTGTCGTGGTACGTGATGCGCGCGTCGCCGAAACTGGCGACGAGTTCTGCGACGCCGCCCGGCTCGCCGCGATCGTCGAGCACGATGCATCGCCACGCGGAGACGCGCTGGGCCCGCACGCTCTCGATTGTTTCCCGCAGATAGGCGAGACCGCGGTGGAACGGAATCGCGAAGGTGATGGCTGCGGCGGTGCTCATCGCGACGCGGAGACTACAATCCGCCGCGTGGAGCCGCCGCGCGATACCCGACAAGCCGCCTACGCCGAGCGCCTCGAGCGCCTCGCGGGCGCGCGCTGGAAGCGCTGGTTCGACGTGCAACGGCCCTATCGCTGGAATCTCCAGCGACTCGCGCTGGGCCGCACGCTCGAGATCGGCTGCGGGATCGGGCGCAATCTCGCTTCGCTTGGTCCGGCGGCCGTCGGGATCGACCACAACGAGCACGCCGTCGAGATCGCGCGCGCGCGCGGCTTTCGCGCCTTCTTGCCCGATGCGTTGCTCGCGTCGCCCGACGCGGAGCAGCCCTTCGACGCGCTGCTGTTCGCGCACGTGCTCGAACACATGACGCGCGCCGCTGCGACCGCGTTGGTATCGCAGTGGCTCCACCACCTGCGCCCGGGCGGGAAGCTGCTGCTGATCACGCCGCAGGAAGCCGGCTTCCGCTCGGACCCGAGTCACGTCGAGTTCCTCGACTTCGCCGCGCTGCACGCACTGCTCGGCGAGGTCGGCTGCGAGCCGCTGCGCGCGTACTCGTTCCCGTTCCCTCGAGTCATCGGTCGCGTGTTCCCGCACAACGAGTTCGTCGTCGTGGGGCGCCGCGGATAGCCGTCGCGGTGGCGGCGATGCGGTCGCTCGTGCCAGGTCACTTTCCGTCGCTGGGCGCGGTGCGGCGTCGAAGCGGGAGCTCGTAGGCGGTGTAGTAACCGGCACGCGCGACTGGCTGGTAGTGCCCGAATCGGATCGCCATCCGCAGATTATCGGTGCGCACGAGCAGGTGGGTGACGCCGAGCCGCTCGACCTCCGGGCCTTCCGGATCGAGTTCGATCATGAGTTCATCTGGCGTCGACCAGAAACGCTGGCCCGTGTTTGCGAGCCCGACGAAGACATGCGCGAAGCGGTTGTATCGAGAGCGATAGACGCCGGTTGGATCGAACGACTCCCACATCTCGAGCTGCGGAGCGGGTTGGGCACCGTCGAGGGCGCGGACGCCGAGCACGCGGAACAGGTTCGAGATCGTCTGGTCGCCGTAGCTGATCCAGGTGCTCCGGCCGCCCGCACGCCGGTCGAGGTCGACGATCATCTTGGATAGGTCGTTGTCGAGGAGGTAGTGGGAGCCGCCCACGGCAAGCGGATTGAACCAGAGCGTGGACAGCGCAAGGGCGCCGGCAATGAGCGTCGCAACGGCGGCCGGTCGCGCCCGTCTCAGGATCGCGAACGCCAGCGCGCCGTTCACGATCACCCCCGCGACCATCCAGAGCGGCTTCGTCTCGGGAAGCCCGTTGTGCAGCGCCAGGGCACACGCGCCGAGGACCGCAGCCCAGAGCACGGCGAGGATCGCGTCGCTGTGCGGAGCCTTGGAATTCGGGTCGCCGGGCTGGCCGAGGAAGGCGACCAGCAGCAATACGTCGCCGAGGCCGAGACCGAGCATCGCGCGGTGCGCGGGCACGGCTGCGAAGAGCGAAGCCCTCGCGGCCGACCTGGAAATGCCCCAGACGCAGTAGGTCGAGATCGCTGCGCAGTACATCACGAGGATCAGCACGATCGGATCGAACCTCTCGCGGCGCGTCGCCGTGCGCCAGAGCGCCGCGGCGGCGACGACCGGCCAGGTGATCCAGAACGACGCGGAGCTCGAGATGTAGGGGCCGAGCGGTCCGAACTTGCTCACCTGGAAGGGAATCCAGAAGTTCGGGTTCACGAGATGCCAGAAGGGAATGCCGCCCCCTACCTCTATGCGTCTGCCCGGGTATT
>Ga0315278_10007448_pt1 | contig 10006 bp, 13 predicted proteins | sample YL17G06_0_MG_FD_203880 | JGI IMG/M metagenome (GOLD analysis project Ga0315278, IMG submission 203880) | Sediment microbial communities from Yellowstone Lake, YNP, Wyoming, USA - YL17G06_0 | ecosystem: Environmental > Aquatic > Freshwater > Lake > Sediment | place: USA: Wyoming | collected... | reverse complement strand
ATGGTCACCACCGATGACAAGAGTATGGTGCTGATCGAACATCTTCTCCCGGGCTACCGGAACGCCAAGGATTGGATGAGCATCGAGCGGGCGCTGCTCGGAGAGGCCCACGGGAAGTGGAGGATCTTCAGGCGGGGGAAGCAGACCTATGAGACGCAGGTGATGGAACCCGAGCGACCCAGGAGCATGTCGGATAGGACGCTCACAAGTGCGGATGTATCCAGTCCGCAGACTTACGAGACCAAAGGGGTAAAAAAAAAGACGGTGGGATGGGTTCAGGACTCGTGGATTAGGGGTGGGGCCGAGATCAGCAACGAACTTGTGATCCGTGTTGGCACGGATTGCGGGTTCGATATCAAGGTGCTGACGCCGCAATCGGACACGGAGCTACTTAGGCGGACGCTTGCCGGGGCGGACATCATTATCCTCAACAACATCTGGAGTTTCAGCCAGGCCCAAATGGCGATCATCTTGAAGACGATTTACTCGGACAGGAAACCGTATGTCAAATACGAGCACGACCATCGGGAGCTCGACAGGCCGGAGTTCTCAAGGAAGCTATTCCAGAACTCTGCACAAAATATATTTCTTTCGCCTGTTCATCTTGGAAATCATCGGAAGGCTCTTGGTTGTGATGGGATCGCTTTTCCTCTGGCGATTGACACGGAGATATTCAGGCCGGTCGATGGGATCGAGAGGCGGCCCAATACAGCTTTGATCTGCAACCTCAGGAATTTCAAAAAGTGGACAAGACTCCAAGACTATATTGATGAGCATACCGGGATGGATTTCACGGTTCTTGCTGGTAACGGCGGAGTGGTTCACGGTGCGAATGTTAAACAGAGAAATATGGTTCCATATGAGGAGATGCCCAAAATATACTCCGCATTCGAATGTCTTGTCCATCTCCTCGATGGATGGGGGGCCGGAGAGCGGGTGATATTTGAGGCAGCCCTTGCTGGATGTAAAATCGTATCGAGCGAGAGGTCGGGCCATATGTCGTGGGAAAAAGATTTGACGGATGTCGAAGGATTAAGGGCATGGCTAAAAGCTGCCCCATATCAATTTTGGAAGGAGATTGAAAAGATTCTATGACCATCGAGAGAAGGATGATTAACTGGGGAATCCCAAGAAAGCGGAAACCCAAAAAGAACAATCCTCCCATCGATAGGAGGGGCGACAAGCACGCGATGGGGCTGGCTTGGCAGGATTTTTTTGAAAAGAACGAAAGGAAATGATGATAGTTTATCCAACCCAACAGTATTGGGATGATCGATACGGCAAGCAAAGAGACAAGACGGTTGGGTGCAATTCCTTTACTATAGAGCAATTCTCCAAAAAGACCGAGGAGTCGATTGATTTGGCAAAGGCGATCATTGATCCGATATTCATTGGCAGACGGGTGCTCGATTTCGGGTCGGGGGTGGGAAGGTTTTCCGCGATGCTTTCCCAATTCTGCTCTCATGTCCACGGGGTAGACATATCGGAGTGGGCGATCGGGAAGGCAAGAACAAGAAGTCCGAAATGCGATTTCAAAGTATATGACGGTAGGACAATTCCGTATGGAAATGAGTTTTTTGAGGGATGTTTTTCATGGACGGTCCTTCAGCATATTCCTCCGACGGAGATCAACGGGATATGTGACGAAATAAGCCGGGTGCTGAAAGGGGGATCTCCCCTGGTCATATACGAGAATATATCGACATGGCAAGAGGACAAGGTCCACATCTGGTTCAGGAGGCCGAAGGATTACATGATATTCTTCCCCGAATTCCGGGTCGAAAGCGAGAAGATCGTTAACGACTTCGACCGAACGGGGGAAGATCATGTTCTTTTTGTCTTCAGGAAAAATCTTTAGGGGAAGTTGACCACAATGGCCAAACCGGAGCGAAGATACTGGGTTACTGACCTAATTTGGAGATCCAAAATGATCGAGCTTGACAAATGGAGAAAGAAGAACCCCTGCTCCTTTGGAGGGGATAGCTACACAAAGGCGCTTGGAATTCTTGAAATCCCTACAGGCTCAAAAGTCTTGGATGTTGGATGTGCCGATGGGGCCGTAAGGAATTGCCTGCCGCCCGATATAGAATATTTCGGGGTGGATCCCAAACCGGGAATAGATACTCCAAATATCAAGGAAGGGGTCGCGGAGGATATTCCTTTTGGTGATGAGAGTTTTGATTACGTGATCTCCATTGCCTCCCTTTTTCACTTCATGAATCTTGAGAAGGCTTTCTCGGAGATGGTGCGGGTTCTTAGATCGGGCGGAATACTGGCGATGTTTGTCATCATCAAGGGAGAATCCGATCCAGACAGTAAGAGCCATACCTTTAGGCTGACCCATGAGATCATGGATGAACTCGCGGCGATGTCCGGGTTGGGCACGGCAATCAAAACCGAGGTTCCGGAACTGAAGAGCTGGTTTTATAGGTGGCAAAAATGATCTGGAAAATCGTTTCATATGACAATTCAGTTTTTGCGAAAAGGCTGAACCGAATGTTTGGGATAGAGGTATGCCTAAAACCAGAGGGGAGGTTTGACGGCCTTTTCTTTTTCAACATGGCGCCGGCGCACCTTAGTTTCGCTCACAAGTACCACCGTATCCCTAAGATATGCTATTGGACCGGCACGGATGCGAGATTATTCGTTGAAGACAAAAACGCAAGCGCCGATTTTGGCAATGCGCTGCATGTGACTGATAGCCCTCTGCTCGTGGGCAAGCTATCACAAAAAGTATCCTCGCCGTGTTTTTTGCCGATTCCCCCATATTTGCCGAACCTGGACATTGGGATTGAGCGACCCGCCGGAATCTTGATGTATCTGACGGACCATAAGGCCAGAGATATTGAGCGGTCTAAGGCATTCATCAAACAGATCCATGACATCCCGATTTATATGCTCCACGGCAAAGGGAAGAAGGTTGTTGACGGAAAGTTCCAGGACAACATCATTGATCTTGACTGGATTGAGGATGAGGCGAGAGAGAGTATATTCAGGAAGGTCTCCGTCCACATCCGATTGATGCACTACGACGGGCTCAGCCAGACTGTGGTCGAAATGAAGACGCTGGGACGCCATGTCTTTTATACCGAAATTGTTCCCTACTGTAATCCAGTTGAGGCAGATGATTCTCCGTCAGACATAGCAGAGTCGGTACGGCAGAAAATAGACGCTCCCTTGGATATAGAGGGAGCCGAATATTACAGGAGGGTCTTCTCAAAGGAGAACTTTTTGAAGATCATCACGGAACTCTGCGCTTTGAAAGGATGGGATTTTCCATATGGAATTGTTTAACCGACCCTTAGTTAGCTTTATTGTCCCTTGCTATAATAATGCAAAGTATATCAAGGACTGCCTGGACTCGATTGTAGCCCAGACATATAGGCCATTGGAGGTTGTGGTATGCGAAAATGGCTCGACTGATGGTTCGGGTATCATCATTTCGGAATTTGAGAAGATTCCGTGGTTCAAATGTCAGCGCCACGGCGAAAAGCTCGGTACGGCAAGAGCCTTCAATTTTGCACTCAAAGAAGTGACTGGCGAATGGGTTGCGAAGCTCGACGGTGACGACATCGATAAACCAGACCATATTGACCGACTCATGAATGGCCTGGATAAATCTCCTGATGCAGACATGCTCTATGGCGACCTTGAGGAGATCAATGCGGCGGGAAAGGTCATTGTCCAGGTATCTGGATGTAGGGGACAGGACCATATTTTCAATCTCTGCTCGATAGCCCATGCGACCACACTCATTAAAAAGAGCGTTTTAAACGAACTTGGGGGATGCGATGAGGCGGTAGAGTTTAGCGAGGACTGGGAGTTGATGATCCGTATAGTGAAGGCGGGGAAGAAATGCGTTTATGTCGGCAAGACCGGGCACCAGTGGCGAAGGGTGTATGACGGAAAATCAATGAGCATCAAATTTGGGATCAACTCCGAGATGAGAAGAAGGAATCATTCCTATATATTTAGGAAGCACGGCCTTCAAGGACCATGCGGCTGCGGATGCGGGGTGATGCCATGAACAAACCTCTTGTCTCATGCATCGTTGTCAGTCATAACAAGGGCCGATGGCTTCCCGACTGCCTCCGGTCTCTGGTCAATCAGACGTACAGGCCGATGGAGATCGTTGTGTGCGACAACGGATCGACTGACAACTCTCCCGAAATTATACGGTCGTTCGATGGTGCGATGCAATTCAAGAGCATTTTTAAGGATGAAGCCCTTGGCGTTGCTAAGGCGTTTAATCTTTGTCTGTCTTTTGCTTCCGGCGAGTATATCGTCATGTTGGGGGCCGATGATGTTGCGAAACCGAATCATGTCGAGCTTTTAATGGGGGCTGCAAATAAGCATCCAGAGGCGGACCTTATTTATGGAGACATAGAGGTCATAGACGGAAATGGAGCGTATGTCAAGAAATCTTCTGCGGAGGACGGTCTCAAGCATATCTGGAATCGCTGCTCAATAGGCCACGCGACCGGAGCAACGAAGCGAACTCTATTCGAGGAGATAGGCGGGTATGACGAATCCCTCAAAATGTCTATCGATTGGGAGTTTATTCTTAGGGCGATCAAGGCCGGGAAGAAGCTTTTTTACTGTGGTGAGACGGGATACCGATGGAGGAGGATAAAGGGAAGCGATCAAATCACCATGAAATACGGGCTTAGATCGAAGGAGAGAATTGAGGCCCATTCCTATATCAGAAGGAAGCATAGTCTGGTTGGTTCTTGTCAATGTGGGTGCGGGGCAATGCTATGAAAAGCAGATCGAAAGCGGCGAAGTCTAATATTTATAGTCGGCTCTTTGAAGAACCCGATTACGACCCTATTCATCCAGATGTGATATTAGGCGTAAACGTCAGGGTTCGTTACTATGCCGTGATTGAAAAAGGGTGTGTCTTCGGGGACGGGTGTTTTATAGGGAACAACACGACCATCAGGGAGAACTGCATCTTTGGGGAGAGGTGCGTGATAGGCCACAACGTAGTCTTTGAGGCGAATAGCAGATTCGGAAACCACGTAACCATCAACGCGCAGTGCCACATGACGCAGGGAATAACGGTCGAAGATGAGGTATTTTTCGGTCCTGGGGTTATAACGATGAACACAAGGAGAATCAGTTACGGTCGGAAGATTCCGAGAAAATACGATCCTCCCATTATAAAAAGGGCCGCAAGAATCGGAGGGGGGGCCATCATCATGCCGGGGGTTGTAATAGGGGAGAATGCACTCGTGGCCGCGGGAAGCATTGTCACAAGGGACGTGCCAGACCGAATCATCGTCATGGGATCCCCAGCGAGGGAGATCGGGAACGTCCCCGAAGAAGAGATTCTATGACTGTAAAAATATGCGTCTTCATGGCGATTTACAAACGGGCTTCAATATTGGAGGAGACGATCCGAAGGCTCAAATCCCAGACCTTGCCCCCTTGTACAATAGTGGCGGTCGGGAGTTGCGATGAGGACAGAGAAGTGGCTTTGAGGAATGACTTAGATTATCTGGAGTGGGAGAATAAATTTCTAAGTACCAAAGTCCAGGCCGCCGTTCTACACTGTAGACAATATAATCCAGACGCAATCATGGGAATAGGCTCTGATGACTGGCCTTCCGAAAATTGGGTCGAGGAGATGGCGGCACATTTGGATGGAAATGACATTGTGGGGCCGGATCATCTGTTTTTCTGCCTAATAGGGGCGAGACCCCCGCAGGTCATTCGATATTTCTATCCCCATCCGAGATATGGGGAGCCGATGGGAGTGGGGAGGCTGGTATTGAAACGAATCCTTGATAGATGCGATTGGAAACTCTATCCGCCAGGCCTCAAGAGCGGACTTGACGGGGCGAGCCATAGGCGTTTGATGTCGTTTGGGGCAAAATCGTTTCTTTATAAGGACGATAAAGCGAAAATCCTGTGCCCGAAAGGGCTATCGGATCAGTTGACGAGCTGGAATCATGGGTTGAACCCGGGCCACAGTGAAAGGGTCAAAGATCCCACATGGATTGAAACGTATTTTCCAGGAGTCATGGAGAAAGGCTTGATATGATCCTTATCACTTCAAAATTCGGGGCGACTCGACAATATCCCGACCAGGGAATGATGAGGAGAACATTGGCGGCTTTTCTCGGGTCTCTGGATAGACAGACGGACAAGAGGTTCAGACTCTTCATTTCTTGCCACGACATCCCTGAAGGGTTTCGATATCCGTGGCTTGAATGGTGTCCGATGGTTGTGGATTCGGAATGTCAGAAAACGAATTACTGGAAAAGATTTCCCGCGAACCTCGACGATCCGGGGCAGAGGATCGTCTACCCCTATGGCGGGAAGGGAGAAGACTCGGGTCGCAAGACCGCCCACTCGGCGATAATGGCCGGGCAGTGGGCATATCAAAACAACATCAAGGATTTCTGGATGCTACGGATGGACAGCGATGACATGCTCGCCAGAGACATGGTTGAGACGATCCTGAAGCTGGAAGACCAGGGATTCGAGGCCGTTTATAACCGACGCTGCCATATCTTCGACGCTAAGACAGGGGAGGTCGGGGAGTACAACTACAGATACTCGACGACCTGCAACGCGATCAGGATGAGGATCGAAGGAAATGATTTACCGTGCTGGCTATATCTTTGCAGGAACCACACGAGATTTATATCTGACGTGCGCAAGGATAGGATCAAGGCAAATGAGATTGACTGGGCCTATTGCATCACAACGAACTCAGGGAACTCGATTTCAGCAAGGCCGACATTGACCCGTGAGAAGTGGGCTAAGAGGATCAAAATGACCGATGAATTGTCTGATCGGTACGGGCTTGATCGGTTTTAATGGAGATGATTGAAAAATGACAATCATAGTAAATATGATCGATCCAAGGAAGTTTGATGAGTGGCTCACATCCCAGGCAGTTCGATGTCCTCTTTGTCATGCAAGCTCTAATCTTCACGGGGTATACAAGGGTCTAAGAAGAATACTATGCCTTTTTTGTGGGAAGGAGTACCAGTTTTGATAGATATCATCCTGACCACCTACAACCGCAAGGGATTTCTCAAAAAGACCCTTGATAGCCTTTTTGAGAAGACCACTGTAATTCCATACAGGCTTTTCATCATAGACGATTGCTCGACCGACGGGACGCCTGAATACCTGATGGGCCTGAAGGATGAGCATATTGTCCATATGACTCTAAGCAAGCGAAGAAACGGAATCCGGTACGGATTTGATATGCTGTGGGCCGAGGTGGAAGCCTACAATTCCTTTTACGGTGAGTTCCCGTATCTCTGCTACCACCAGGACGATGTTGAGATTTTAGACCCCCTGTGGGCTCAAATATTGACCGAGGCATACCAGGATTTGAAGGGGACCCATAACATCGGATTCTTTTCCGGCTGCGACTCCCCAGAGCATCCGGTAAGGGAAAAGATCAAATGGAAGGGCTATCCGGTGATGCTCAAATCTTCCCAGGCATTCCAGAACGCCATCGCCGAGAAGTCGTTCTGGAAATCGATAGGCCCCGTTCCAAGATTCAATCCGGACGGCCAAAAAACTGGATTTCCCGACAATGGAAAGGGTTCCAACATGGACGTGTGGTTCACGGGGTGCTTCAGCCAGTCCCGGTTCAACAAGGGCTCAGCCTCCCCCAATTGCAGTCTCCTGCAAAAAAAGGATGTGATGGTGATTCCCCTGATGAGGCACCTTGGGCAGTCGGAGAATTCGACATGGAGGAAGCTGTAAACTACCTCGCCGCAAGTGGACGAGGCATTGCAGTTCCAAATGAAAACTTAAAAGGCAGGGGAGAATATTAAATATGCCAAAAGTCTTCGATACGTTCCCATTCTTCAATGAGCTTCGGTTGCTTGATATCAGGCTGCATGAGCTTTCGGATGTGGTTGACTATTTTGTGCTCGTTGAATCCGATGCGACACGAAGGGGGACGAAGAAGCCCCTTTACTTCGCTGAGAACAGGGACTTGTTTGAACCGTTCCTTGATAAGATTATCTCCTTGACGATGCCGTATCCGCATCTCTCCGAGAAGGAGTGTGAGATCAAGCAGAGAAATATGATCCTCGATGCGATAAAAGACAAGGCCACGGACGACGACATCATCATAGTCTCGGATGCCGATGAGATACCGAGAGCATCAAAGATACCATTATTGAAAGAAATGGAAAAGCCCGTCTTGATGCAGGCCTGGCTCTATTACTACTATCTGAATGGTCTTGCAGCTAGGGATTACCCCCTTGCTCCGGTCGCATGTCGATACGGGGATCTGCTGTCCCATTACAAGACTTGTCATGACCTGAGAGTCGGAGTGATCTACGATGGAAAAAATAATGGTGCGAAAAGACGATCCACGGTGATGAAAAACGCCTCATGGCATTTCAGTTGGATAGGCGGGATTGACAGGATCATCGAGAAGGCCCGTGCCTTTCATAGACCCGATAGGAAATGGGACAACTCTAAGTTTCTGGATCGGGCAAGAATAATGAGGATGGTAAACGAGGGTTTCCACATTTCAGGAAGATCCGAGAACAGAATCGTTTATTACGGTTCTATTGACGGCACGTTTCCAAAATATTTAGTCGAGAATCAGGGGAAATTCTTGGATATGATTTATATGGGGTTGAATTGAAAGAGAGGAAACATCGAAGGCGATAGGCTATTTTTCAATAGAGAATTCATTTGCTTCTGCGGAAAATCCACATTGAGGGCAGCGGATTTTATGATTTCCGAAAACTATGGTGTTTGAATGTTTATGAAGAGAGGTGAGTTCCAAATTTTCAAGACGATTGTCGTCTTTAATCCCGTTTTTATGGTGCACAATCTCTCCCCTTTTGAGTGGGCGGCCAAGATGTTTGGCCATGATGAGACGATGCTCAAGAACAGAAAGGTTATAACATGAATCTTTCATTTTTTCAGCAATTGCTCGATCTTCAGGAGATAATCCAGAGATGGCAAGCACTATATATCCCCGTTTTACTTTCCATCTGCCTTGCCAGTTTTTTCTTTCAGGTCCTCTCTTATGAGTTGCGGCTAATCCTTTTCTTTTGCATTCTTTTGAGCAGTATTTTTTATCTGTGGGCCGATCTATTGAAAAAAGCTTCCCACAAATTATGCAAATTTTCTTCATGGGATATTTTCTTTCTAAAGGATGAAGAGTCTTATAGGTTTTATAGCATTCCCATGAACAAAAAAGTTTTGAATTTCTTTTTATCAATTTTCCACAAATTAGACAATTCAATTCTTTATTTTTTTTCATGCCCAAATGTGCACAAGAAACAGAGCAGTATTTTGCTGTTTGTGTTCTATAAGGCAATACAGAAAAAAGTTCACCACAAATTATACATTTTTTTGAAGGCATTTCGGTCTCCTTTATGATTTAGAATGGATAAATGAATGGTACCATTTAAAAAAGGAAAAGTCAAGTGAAATCTTCTGCTTTGGCGTACTTTTCGAACGGTTGTGGAAATTATTGCATGATGATGCCAGCACTCCAAGCAGTCGCATCCATGACGGAGAATAAACAGATAGACATCTGCCTAACCGATGAATGGTCGGATAGTCGGAGGGAAGCCGTGGAGGAGCTTTGCAAGGCGTGGCCGGTTATCGACAAGGTCTTGAGTTGGCCCAGAGACAGAATAGACGAGAAGAAATACGACCTTTGGTATCTCTCCGTTCACGGAGTTCAATCCGATGTGCTCTATGTTTTCCTCAGCAACATGAAGAAAAGGATTACTCCCAAACCATCTTGGAGGTCTTCGATGGTGCATGAGGCCGACCACTACATGGACATAGCATATGCCATGGGATACGAGGGGCCGGTTCCGCAGGTAATTTTCCCTCTTGCTGACAAACCGATTCTTGACCTCCCAAGGCCGATCATCGGGCTGTGCAACGGGTACTTCAGAACATCGACCCACTACTGGGACAAGAAGGGGTGGCCGCACTTCGCAGGACTTTCCGAATCCCTCAATCTGTATTTCGGAGGATCGTTGGTGGGGCTTGG
>Ga0315278_10007447_pt1 | contig 10007 bp, 6 predicted proteins | sample YL17G06_0_MG_FD_203880 | JGI IMG/M metagenome (GOLD analysis project Ga0315278, IMG submission 203880) | Sediment microbial communities from Yellowstone Lake, YNP, Wyoming, USA - YL17G06_0 | ecosystem: Environmental > Aquatic > Freshwater > Lake > Sediment | place: USA: Wyoming | collected... | reverse complement strand
CCATGAAGGCCCGCAGTCCCTCGGGACCGAGCTCGCGGCCGATGCCCGACGACTTGGTACCGCCGAACGGACCTGCCATCGCCAACATGAAGGTGTTGACGTTGTAGGTGCCGGTGCGCACCGAGCGTGCGATGCCGAGTCCGCGCGCCGGGTCCGCCGTCCACACCGAACCCGAGAGTCCGTATTCGGAGTCGTTCGCGATGCGTACCGCGTCCGGGTCGTCGTCGTACGGGATCGCGACCAGCACGGGACCGAAGATCTCCTCGCGCGCGATCGTCATGCGATTGTCGACGTCGGCGAACAGCGTGGGCTCGACGAACCAACCGCGCGCGAATTGCGCGGGTCGTCCGCCGCCGACCACGCAGCGCGCGCCTTCCGCCTTGCCCTTGTCGACGTAGCCGAGCACGCGCTCGCGCTGGCGCTCGGCGACCAGCGGGCCGATCTCGGTGGTCATCTCGCTCGGATCGCCGACACGCAGCTTCGCGACCGCCGCCGCCAGCGCATCGACGCCTTCCGCGTAGCGATGACGCGGAAAGAGCACGCGCGTCTGCGCGACGCACGCCTGGCCGTTGTTCATCGTGCCCGCGCCGACGAGCTGCGGAATCACCGCATCGAGGTTGGCGTCGTCACAGACGATCGCGGCGGACTTGCCACCGAGTTCGAGTGTCACGCGTCGCAGTCGCTCGCCGCAGGCGGCTGCGATGAGGCGGCCCGCGGCGGTGCTGCCGGTGAAGCTCACCTTGTCGACGCCGGGATGCGTGACGAGATACGCGCCGACTTCGCGACCGGCGGGCAGGATGCTGACGACGCCCTTCGGTACACCGGCTTCGTCGAGCGCGTCGGCGAGGAGGTACGCGTCGAGCGGCGTTTCTGGCGCCGGCTTCAGCACGATCGTGCAGCCGGCAGCGAGTGCCGGCGCGAGCTTCAGCATCGCCGTGAAGAGCGGCACGTTCCACGGCACGATCGCCGCCACGACACCGACCGGTTCCATCCGCACGACCGCGGAACCGATGAACGCCGCGCACGGCTCCTCGAACGCGAAGGTCCGCGTGAGCTTCGCGAAGTAGTCGAGAACCATGTTGGTGGCGAAGACCTGACCCGCGTGCGAGAAGCCGATCGGGCAGCCCATCTCGGTCGTGATCGTCGATGCGATGTCGGCAGCACGCTTCTGCAATGCGGCGAGCAGGCGGTCGAGCACGTCGGCGCGCTCGGTGGGCGCCGAGTGCGGCCACGGACCCGAGTCGAACGCCGTGCGCGCGGTGGCGACGGCGCGATCGACGTCGGCTTCGCGCGCTTCCGGCACGCGCCCGACCAGTTCTTCGCTGAACGGCGATCGCACCTCGATCACCGCGCTCGTCGCCGGCTTCTCGTGCTTCCCCCCGATGTACAACGTGTCGCGAACGAACATCAGACCGGACACACGACGCCGGTGCCGCCCATCCCGCAATAGCCGTCCGGGTTTTTTGCGAGGTACTGCTGGTGATGGTCCTCGGCGTAGTAGTACTCGGGAGATTCGCGGATCTCGGTGGTGATCGCGTCGTAGCCTGCGCGCTCGAGTTCTTTCTGGAACGCCTCGCACGATGCGCGCGCCAATTGCAGTTGCGCGGGGGTCGTCGCGTAGATCGCCGAGCGGTACTGCGTGCCGGTGTCGTTGCCCTGGCGCATGCCCTGGGTCGGGTCGTGGTTTTCCCAGAAGATCCGCAGCAGCGCCGCGTAGCTGGTCTTCGCGGGATCGAAGACCACGCGCACGACTTCGGTATGCCCGGTCATGCCGCTGCACACTTCGCGATAGCTCGGGTTCGGCGTCGCGCCGCCCGCGTAGCCGACCGCCGTCGAGTAGACACCCGGCGCGGTCCAGAACTTGCGCTCGGCGCCCCAGAAGCAGCCCATCGCGAAGACCGCGTCCTCGAATCCGTCGGGCCACGGCGGCACGAGCGGCGTTCCAAGCACGAAGTGTTCGGGTGGGACGGCCACGCGCTCGGCGCGACCGGGTAGCGCTTGCTCGGGTCGCGGCAGCCGGGGCTTGGTTGCGAAGATCGCCATGCAGGGGCCTCCTCTTTTGCGCAGCTTAGCTGGCACACGGCGCGAGTGGGCTAGTTTGACGGCTCGTCAGTTTGGGAGGACGCGCATGGCGATGAACGACCTGATCCTGGTGAGCGTGGACGATCACGTCGTCGAGCCGCCGGACATCTTCGCGCAGGCGCTCCCGATTCAATACAAGGCGCGCGCGCCCCGCGTGATCCAGAACAAGAAGGGCGACGACATCTGGACCTTCGAGGGCCGCATGCTGCCCAACATCGGCCTCAACGCGGTCGCCGGTCGCGTGCCCGAGGAATACGGCATGGAGCCGACGTCGTACCGACAGATGCGCAAGGGCTGCTACGACGTCCACGCGCGCATCGACGACATGAACGTGAACGGCGTCCTCGGCTCGATGTGCTTCTCGTCGTTCCCGGGCTTGTGCGGCCGTCTGTGGGCGCAGGCGCAGGACAAGGATCTCGCCGCGGCGGTGTCGCAGGCGTACAACGACTGGCACGTCGACGAGTGGTGCGCGGCGTATCCGGGTCGTTTCCTTCCGCTCGGCATGATCCCGATGTGGGATCCGAAACTCGCCGCCGAAGAAGTCCGACGCCTCGCGCGCAAGGGCTGCTACGCGATCTCGCTCTCCGAGAATCCGGTCAGCATGAAGGTGCCGAGCTATCACGATGATGCGTACTGGGATCCGATCTGGCAGGCATGCGTGGACGAGGGCGTCGCGGTCTGCATCCACATCGGCACCGGCACCGGCATCCCGACACCGTCGATGGACACGCCGATCGATTCGTCGATCCTCGCGACGCCGATGACGATCGCGACCTGCGCCGCGGATCTGCTGTTCTCGAAGGCGCTGCGGCGCTGGCCGACGCTCACCTTCGTGCTCTCCGAAGGCGGCACCGGCTGGGTGCCGTACTTCCTCGACCGCGCCGACTACGTCTACGAACACCACCACCAGTGGACCGGCCAGCAGTTCGGCGCGCTGAAGCCGAGCGAGGTGTTCCGCCGCCAGATCGTCTCTTGCTTCTTCGAAGATCCGGTCGGGGTCGAACTGCGACACCGGATCGGCATCGACATGATCACCTGGGAATGCGACTACCCGCACTCCGATTCCACCTGGCCCGAGGCGCCCGAGCGGCTGTGGCCGGTGCTCCGCGATCTGCCGCAACTCGACGTCGACAAGATGACCCACACGAACGCGATGCGGATCTTCCGCTACGACCCATTCGCGACGATTCCGCGTGCGGAGTGCACGGTGGGCGCGCTGCGCGCGCAGGCGGCGCACGTCGATCTGACACCGATCCGCGGCGTCGGCGGTCGGCCGCCGGGCATGGGCGCCGGCGAAGTCGTGCGGATGGCGCAGATCGTGAAGCAGCTCGCGGGTGCGATGGATGGGTAGCGGAGCGCTAGCCGGTGTCGTCTTCGAGCGACGCGTCCTCGAGCGTGAGTCCTCGCGTTTCGGGGACGACCGCGAGGAAGATCGCGAGTGCCGGGATCATCGAGGCAATCGACAGCACGGCGATCGCGTTGCCGAGGCTGCCGAGCGGCACGGCGAGCATGCTCAGGCCGAACATCGCTGCGACGCCGGCGGCCGCGTTCATCAAGCGCGCGGCGCCGAGGTAGGTGGTGCGCAGCGCGGTCGGGAAGAGTTCCGCGTCGATACAGCGATCGGCCAGTGAGAAGATCGACGTCGAGATCTGGTTCGCCGCCATCAGCGCGATCAACATCGGCAGTGGCGACAGCGCTCCGGTTCCGGCCGGCACGTAGTAGAAGGCGACACCACTTGCGGTCGCGAGCAGCGTGCCGGCCAGCGACGTCGGGCGGCGTCCCCAGCGATCCGTGAGGCGAGCGCCGAGCGCATTGCCAAGAATTCCGATGCCGCCTCCGACGAAGTACACGAGGCTGGCCGTCGCGGACGAGAGACCGAGGGTCTTCACCATGTGGTAGTAGGGCCAGGTGGACGTCGCGGTGAGCGCGATCGGCTTCAGCAGCGCCACCGCGAGTAGACCGATCGCGCGGCGGCGGTAGGCACCTCGGAAGAGATGGTGTGCGCGCGTCGCCGCGACCCGGCCGTGATCGCGCGCGGTGTTGAAGCGCTCGGTCTCGGCGAGCTGCGCGCGGACGAACGGGATCGCGACGACCGGCAGCGCAGCAAAACCCCAGAACGCGCGCCAGCCGCCGGGTAGCAGCGGCACCAGAGCGCCGATGATCAGCGCGAGTGCGCCGCCGAGCGACGCGAAGACACCGAACCACGCTTGGCCCGACGCGCGCCGGGCGTCGGTACTGCGCTCCGCGACGACCACGGCGAGCGCCGTGACGAAGGTTCCGAGCAGCGCGCTGACGCCGATCTGGATCACCACGTAGCTCGTGACGCCGGTCGCCAGCGCCGTCAGCAGCGCGAGCGGCGGGATGCCGGCGAACGTGGCGATCAGCACGCGACGCCGGCCGTGACGATCGGCGAGTCGCGTCAGCGCAGCGGTGCCGAATGCGCCGAGTGCAATCCAGCCCGCGACCCGGGTGATCGCGGCGTCGTCGAGCCCGAAGTCGGCGGCCAGGAACGGCGCCGCGAGCCCGCCCAGCGCCTGGATGTAGAAGCCGTAGACGATCAGCGCAAAGAGCAGTCGCACGCGCGGCTCAGGGATCCGCGCGCATGCGTAGATCGAAGTGGAAGAAGAGCGCGTCCGGCTTCGCTGCCCGCATGCGGGCAGCAGCTTATCCGGGCGCGCGTATCGTGGGTAGCTTCCGCCGGTCGCCCCGCTCCGCGTGGTAGGATCGCCAAAGGGCAGCGCTAGGAGGAATCGAGCGTGGACGTCGGCCTGCTGCTGATCTTCCAGAACTACCAGGGTCGCGACAGCGACGCCGACGTGATGCAGGGCCAGATGCGCCTCGCGCTGCTCGCCGAGGAACTCGGCTACGACAAGGTCTGGCCGCCCGAACACCATTTCACCGACTACTCGGCGTGTCCCGACAACATCGCGTTCCTTGCCTGGCTCGCAGGCCGTACCCAGCGCATCGCGCTCGCGACCGGCGCGGTGATCGTGCCGTGGAACGATCCGCTGCGCGTCGCCGAACGGATCGTGATGCTCGATCACCTGTCGAACGGCCGCGCGGTGCTGGGCCTCGGTCGCGGTCTCGCGCGCGTCGAGTACCAGAGCTTCGGAATCGAGATGGGCGAGAGTCGAGCGCGCTTCGACGAGGCCGCGCGGATGATCCTCGCGGCGGTCGAGACGGGATTCATCGAAGGCAACGGCCCGTACTACCCGCAGCGGCGCACGGAGATTCGCCCGCGGCCGCTGCGCAGCTTTCGCGATCGCCTGTACTGCGTCGGCATGTCGCCCGATTCGGTCGTGCAGGCCGCCGAACTCGGCGCGCGGCTGATGACGTTCTCGCAGCAGCCTTGGGAGCTGTACGCGAAAGGCGCCCTCGCGAGCTATCGGCAGGTGTTTCGCGATCGCCACGCGAGCGAGCCGCCGCCGCCGCTCACCGGCGATCTGTTCTTCTGCGACACCGATCCGGGGCGCGCCGAAGCGTTGGCCATGGAGCACATGGCCAACTACTTCCTGACGATCGTCCACCACTACGAACTGCTCTCGGATCACTTCCGCGCGTTGCCCGGCTACCAGATGTACGCGAGCGCGTCCGACGCGTTCAAGGCGGTCGGGCTCGAAGTGGCGGTGCGCAGCTACTGCGGCGTGCAGACCTGGGGCACGCCCGCGCAGATCCTCGAGAAGCTCCGCTGGCGCCGCGAACTGCTCGGCGACTTCGAGCTGAACCTGATTTCGCACTACGGCGGAATGCCTGTCGAGAATGCGGAGCGCAGCATGCGCCTGTTCGCGGGCACGGTGCTGCCCGAGATCCGTCGCTGGTGAAGCCGTCAGGTGCACGACCACCACATCCATCTGTTCGCAACGGCCGCCGCGCTCGAGTCCGTGCAATGCGGGCCCGACGAAGCGCGTGACGGCGCCGGCCTTGCGCGCGCGTTGCGCGAGCACGCGCCCGATGCGCGCGGCTGGGTGCGCGGCGTCGGCTACTACGAGTCGCTCGCGGGCGAGATCGAGCGGCACACGCTCGACGCGGTGCGCGACGACGTGCCGATCCGCATCCAGCACCGCAGTGGCCAGCTCTGGATGCTGAACTCGTGCGCGATCGCGCTGCTCGACCTCGATCAGGACCGGCAGACGCCTAGCGGCGTCGAGCGCGACGGGGCAGGGCGCGCGACGGGACGCATCTATCGCTGCGACACGTGGCTGCGCGCGCGACTCGGTCCGGTCGCGCCGCCGAGCCTCGGGGAGGTTTCGCGCCGCCTCACCGCGCTCGGTATCACGGGCGTCACCGACGCGACGCCGAGCAACGGGGCCGCGGAGGTCGCGGCATTCGCCGCGGCGCGCGCGCGCGGCGAACTGTCGCAGCGCGTGATCGTGATGGGAACGCTCGCGCTTTCGGACACCCTGCCGCCGCCGGGAATCGAGATCGGCCCGGTGAAAATCCACCTCGCGGAGTCGGAGTTGCCGGATCTCGACGGGGTGATCGCGACGATTCGTGCGGCGCACGCGCGCGGGCGGAATGCTGCGATCCACTGTGTCACGCGCGTCGAGTTGGTGTTCGCGCTGGCCGCGTACGAGGCTGCTGGTGTTCGCGCAGGGGATCGGCTCGAGCACGTGCACGTCGCGCCGCAGATCTGCGTTGCGACGATCGCGCGGCTGGGTCTCACGGTCTGCGCAAACGACGGACTGGTGCGCTCCCGATGCGCGGATTGGGGTCGCGACCTCGATCTCGAGGACGCCGCTGTGATCGGACGACGCGAAGTATTCGAAGGTGCCGGCATCGCGCTGCTCTCTGGCAGCGACGCGCCCTACGGCCCGCTCGGTGATCTGGTGGGGTCCGAGCCAGCGTTGCTCTAGGCGCCGGTCGAGGTATCGCGGCCGGCGCGCAGCGCGGTACCCGGTCGATCCCTCGTCATTTCGCCGTTCCGGACCACCTCGACGCCGCCGACGAGCACGTGCGAGATGCCCTCGGCCGCCGCGAACAGGCGCGCCGCGCCGCCCGGCAGATCGCGGCGCGTGTGGACGGGGCCGGGCTGGATCGTCGCGGGATCGAAGATCACCGCGTCGGCGTGCCAGCCGGGCGCGAGGCGACCGCGCTCCCTCAAGCCGTAGAGCCGCGCCGGGCGATCGGTGATCTGATGGATCGCCTCCTCGAGCGTCAACATCTGGCGATCGCGCACCGCGGGGCCGAGCAGCGCGGTCGTCGCGGTGAAGGTGTCGATCATGTCGAGGTGCGCGCCGGCATCGGAGGCGCCGAGCAGCGCGCGCGGGTCGCGCCATACGCTGCGGCGCAGCTTCCAGCTCGCCTCGTCGTCACCAAAACTAGGCGTGCGGAACGACGTGCGCAGATCATCGGCGAGCGCGATCTCGCACATCACGTCGAAGCTGGGGCGACCCGCTTCGCGCGCCACTTCGCCGAGATTGCGGCCGCGGTAGCGCTCGTTGGCAGGCGCTATGACGTCCTCGATCGTCATGTTGTCCCACACGGCGAGCGCCCGGAACGCGCCGGCCTCGGGCGACTTCGCTCCGTTCGCGAGCCGTTCGCGCACGGCGGGATCGGCGAAGGCGCGCTTGCGCTCGGGCAGCGCGAGCGCGACGACTTCAGACCAGCCCGGCAGCGCGTCGAGGATGAACAGCGACACGAAGTTGAGGCGCAGCGACATCAGCTGCGGCAGCGTCAGCGCGATCACGCTGCCACCGCGTGCCGCCGCGTAGTCCGAAGCCGCGAGCTGCGCTTCGACGCCCTCGCGCAGGAATGCGATCACCGTCAGCAGGTTCCAGTTGAGCGGGCGGCCGGCGGCGATCGACATCGATGCCATCACGTCCATTTCGTCTTCCGTAAAGCGGCCGACGCCCGGGATGAACTCGAGGCTGGTGCCGTCGTGATCGCGCAGCGCTCCGGCGAGTGCGATCAACTCCTCGCGCTTCGCCGCACGCGAGGGAACCGGATCGCCGTCGCCGTCGTTGTGCGTCGGCGACCACGACGACGAGAAGCCGAGCCCGCCTTCTTCGATCGAGCGATGCAGCAGCGCGACCATCGCGGCCACGTCCGCATCGCTTGCGGCGCCGCCGATGGCGCGTTCGCCCATCACTGCGCAGCGCAGCGCCGAGTGGCCGACCAGGAAGCCGGCGTTGATCGCCAGCGTGCCGTCGAGGCGATCGAGATACTCTCCGAAGCTCCGCCAGTTCCACGGCACGCCCATCTGGAGACTCTCGAGCGGCATGCCTTCGACGCGCGCCAGCATCCGCATCAGGTAGTCGCCGCTGCCGTCCGCGAGCGGCGCGATCGAGAAGCCGCAGTTGCCGCCGATCACCGTCGTGACACCGTGCAGCGGCGACGGGGAGAGCGTCGGATCCCAGAACGCCTGCGCGTCGTAGTGCGTGTGCAGATCGACGAAGCCGGGCGCGACGACGTGGCCCTCGGCGTCGATCGTGCGCTGCGCGGGCTCGTCGAGCGATCCGATCGCGACGATGCGGCCATCGCGCACGCCGACATCCGCCCGCCGCCCCGGCGCTCCCGTGCCGTCGATCACCGTGCCATTCCGAATCGCCAGATCGAACATCCCGCCGTCCTCCCGCCCGCAAACCTCGGTGCTCTTCTACTCCGAGCCGCTTGACTCGTGTTCGGCTCGCCGGCGTCCGCCAGCGAGCGGGATCATCGGGCCGGATCATAAGGACGGCGACCCGGCAATACACCCGCAAAAAAGTTCCCCTGTATCTTCCGGCCTACTCGCGCCCTCGGATCGGAGCGATTTTGTCCGAAGATCGGGTCCCGAACGCACAGCTGCTCGCCTACGGCGTGCCGGTCCTGGGCGTGTCGTACATGCTCTTCTTCTTGCAGTTCTACTTCCTGAAGTTCGCCACCGACGTGCTGCTGCTGTCGCCCGCGATCGTGGGCGTGCTGTTCTCGGTGGCGAAGCTGTGGGACGGCATCAACGGACCGCTGATAGGCAGCCTCAGCGACCGCTCGCGATCGCGTTTCGGGCGGCGCCGGCCGTTCCTGTTCGCAGCGCTGCCGATGCTCGTCGTCGGCTTCGTGATGCTGTGGACGACGCCGCGCGCGCTCGCCGGCAGCGCGCAGATCGCGTGGATCGCCGTCGCGCTGTTCGTCTTCTACACCGCCTTCGATCTGTATACGCTGCCGCACGCGGCGCTCGGCGCCGAACTGTCGCGCGATCCGCACCAACGCACGCGCTTGTTCGGCGTGCGCCAGATGAGCTTCACGATCGGCATACTGCTCGCGTTCGGCGCGATCCAGGTGGCGATGAATGCGGAGGATCCGCGCGCAATGGCCGCGGAACTGGCGATCCCCGCGTCGCTGGTGGCCGTTGCGCTGCTCGCGATCACGCCGCTCGTGTTGCGCGATGCGGCCGTGGACGGCGAGCGCGGCGGGCGCGGCCTGCTGCCGGCGCTGCGCGACGTCGTTTCGACGCGGCCCGCGCGATTGCTGCTGCTCGTCAACTTCGTCGAGAGCGTGGGCGTCGGCGCCGTCGGCACGATGGCGCCCTACGTTGCGGAGTATCTGCTCCGGCGTCCCGACATCGTCGGCCTGCTGCCGGCGGCGTACGTGGTGTCGGCGGTCGTGTCGATTCCGGTCTGGGTGCGCGTCTCGAAGAGTTTCGGCAAGCGCGATACGTGGCTCGCGGCGATGGTGCTCGCGGCGGGCGCGTTTGGTGGCATCTGGTTCGTCGGCGCGGGAGACGTCGTGATGGCGATGTCGCTGCTGGCCGTCGCGGGCTGTGCGATGGGTTGCGGCGGCGTGCTGGCGAGTTCGCTGATGGCCGACGTGATCGACCTCGATGAACGCCGCACTGGTGAGCGAAAGGAGGGCGTCTACTCCGCTGCGATGACGCTGACGTTGAAGGTCGGAACCTCGGTCGCCGTTGCGGCGAGCGGCATCGTGATGACGAAGGCCGGCTTCGTTCCCAA
>Ga0315278_10007444_pt1 | contig 10009 bp, 7 predicted proteins | sample YL17G06_0_MG_FD_203880 | JGI IMG/M metagenome (GOLD analysis project Ga0315278, IMG submission 203880) | Sediment microbial communities from Yellowstone Lake, YNP, Wyoming, USA - YL17G06_0 | ecosystem: Environmental > Aquatic > Freshwater > Lake > Sediment | place: USA: Wyoming | collected... | reverse complement strand
AATTTGGGTGCCGAAACCCGGCACCCTCTCGGCACCTCCTGCACCCAACTCGGACAGAAATGTCATAGTTTGACAAGAGGTGCCGACGAAATGAAATAGGACGATCGACCGATATTAGTTTTCAGCGGATCAGCCTATTTTGAAAAGCTCGGCACCTCTTGTCCAAAACAAACCGACCGTACTGACCGTTATTTACACTTATGGACGTTGGACGTCCTAAAATAGGGACAGTCAGTTGGGTTTGCTGGGATCAGGCTTCTGCGCCTTTTGGAGAATCGACCGGGGCATGGCGTCGATACGCTCTTTGGGGCTCTTCAGGCGAATGCCTGCGAACATCCTCATGCCGTGTACTCGTTTGACTGTGAATTGCTTTTCGAGCGCCGCGTAAAACCGTTTGCGCTCGTGGAACGTCCTGGTCCGAGTGTCTGAGCAGTACTCCTCGTATGCCGCCCAGAGGTGGTCCCGTTGGACGTCGCCGGTCTTCTCGGTCACACACCAACGCTCAACGAAGTCCTTGAGCGGGTCTTGCTCTTCTCGGTAGTCAGCAGAAGCCGCAATCACCTCCCTCGGCAAGGTGAGCCCACCCCATTTCCAAGCCATAGCCTCGCGACCGAGGCGGGCCCAGATACCAGGAGCTTCCATCAGCAACGTGCGCGAGAGGCTCTTGTCGACAGACCCGCGAAAGTCAGCGAGCCATGGCACGACAACGATACGACGCCAGATGCCCTCATCGGTGCCGCGCACATGCGGCAGGTGGTTGATCGCAAGCCACAGCGTGAACTCTGGACGGTACGACCACTCGTCCTGGCGCATCTTGCGGCCAGTGACGATGTCACCACCACTCAGCTCCTTGAGCAAGGACTCTGCGAGCGCACGGCCCTCCTCGACCTCCAGGGCCGCGACAAGCCGCATGCCTGCCATCGACATGCGCCAGGTTGGGTGCTGCGAGGCACCCTTCGTGGTGAGTAGGTTCTCGCTGCTGGCGGCTAAGCCGTAACCGGGCCCGCCGCGCCCGAAGAGATCGAGCATCACGTTCAGGAACGTGGATTTACCGTTCGCTCCGTCGCCGTGCAGGAAGAACACCTTTTGCTCGTCCGTCACACCGCAGGCCGTGTAACCCATCGCACGCCAGAGAAAGTCCACCATGCTGCTGTTGTCGAGCATGCACTGATTGAGAAACATATCGAAGCGCGGACACTTCGCGTCCTCGTCGTAGTCGAAGGGCACGATGCGTGTGATGTAGTCCTCGCGCCTGTGTTTGCGAAACTTTTTGTCGAGTAGATCGAGCGTGCCATTCTTGAAATTGATGAGCCACGGGTTCTGGTTGAAGCGGGCATGCGAAGTCATCACTTGCGGCACACCTCTCGCTAGCGTGATCGCAGCCGAGACTTTGCGCATAGTCTCGGACTTCAGGCCGAACGACCGGATGCCTTCGATGAGTTCTGTCTTTTCTTTGAGATCAAACTCGGCTTTGGCCTTCGCATCCTCGCTGATGTTTGCGTCCTCGCGGACTGCTTCATACAGCTCCTTGGCGATCCAGTACTCTTTGTAATGCGGGTCGGCCTCGCTTGCGATCGTGCGAATCGTGGCCTTCATCTTCTCTTGGACGAGCATCGCGCCAGCAGTCTGGTCCCAGTACCGCTCGTTCCAGGTCAACCACGAGTCCCAGCTAGGCTCAAACGCTACAGCCTCGTGATGCTGGTCTACGAATCGCTCGGCAATGCCGAACTCGGTGAATGGCCGAACAGGCACCTCGTTGACGAGCGGCGGGTACCACGGCACAGCCATGCCTTGTTCGATGGCGAGGTCGACCGTGCCTTTTGAGTGCTCGCGCAGCTCTACTGGGTTTTCGGCTGTGCCTGCGCGGTCGTAGCGTCTGCGCAGCGATGAGTAGATCACAGCACGCAGGCGCTCGGGGTCCATGATGTGCGGACACCCGCGAGCAAGGCCGAACACCTTGTGCGACTTCAAGTCGTACAACGGTCCTGGGTAGGGCCGAGCGTCGATTTCATCGGTGAGGTTACTAAGCAAAGCCTCCCAGGAGTCGATCAGGCCCTGCTCAATCTTACCGCGAGCCGCCTCGGGCAGGACATCCTGGTAACCTTCGATCTGGGTGTCATGCACACCAGGCGGCAATGCCCGCTTCAGCATTGCGTCGACATCGAGGCCGGGACCATCCTCGCCGAAGACGGAATACTTTGAGCGGTCGCCGCCAGGGACGTAGTACATGTGACAGCAGTCGCTGCACTTCTTGTCGGCTAGCGTATCCAGCTCCAGAAAGCCAAGTGCTCGCGGAAAGAACGAGCGCCACTCAGACACGTCGACTGGGCGCGAGAGCTTGACGATGACGCGGTATTTATGTTGTCCGTTAGGGTCGTGGCTGAAGCTCGTGTAGATGACGTGGCCGTACTGGCCTACAAGCGAGAACGGGCGGACGAACGTGTCGACGGATCCTTTGTCGATGTCCACAACCAGGAAGTGAACACGCAGCACGTTCGATGCGCAGCGCCGCACGATTGAGTTCTGCGGAAACTCCGCCGGGATGAAGAGCGGCAGATCTTCTTTGCGCTCAGACGGCAGAAAGTCATCAGGGCCGAGGAAATTTGCAACGAAGGTACCGAAGTCAGGGCCACAACATTGCTCGTCAATGAAACGCGAGCGTGTGACCTGATGACACATCGACCATATCAGCATGCGAACCCCTTTTTATGTTGGCGAAAAGCGAACCAACAGGACTACGCCAACGCGCACGACGGCGTCAAGAGAGTAACGAAAGAAACCGCCGAGCAGGACTAAGTAGGGGGGCACATCGTCCACATCTCGGCGGTTTCGAGAGAACACACTGGCAACAAAAATAAAGAAGCGCAAGCGTTGACTTCTCGTTTGCGAAGACGTAATGTGCTCGGCGGTAGGGGTACCATTGGACGCGATACTCGAAAGCACAATTGAGGAGCATCCGACGAGCGCGTCTCAAGTCGAGACCGCCGAGCTATGCTGGCGCAAGTGGGGCTTCAACAAGCTCGATGGCATCTCTTCGCCGTCGAACGCTTCGGCGCAACGCGGCACAGACGTACATAGCGTCCTAGAGAGTTGGTTGAAGGACGCAAAGCCAATCAACTTCGACACGGACATAGGCAAGATCGCTTCTGGCGGTCTGCGTTTTCTCCCCAAGCCGAAAACCCAAGTGGTTGAGGGCAACTTCACGTTCAGAACCGCGACGTCCATCTATCGAGGGTTGAAGGACTTCAAGAACCAGAGGGGCATCCCAGTCCGAAAAGTAGGTGACCATAAAACCACCTCAGACTTCCGGTGGATGAAAGACCCAATCAAGCTGCGCAGAGATGCACAAGCTGTCATCTACGCTGTCTCCGAGATTGAAGAATCAAGGAGCCTGGGCGTCGAGCCAGAGCGTGTAGAGCTGGGTTGGGTGTATTATCTCGCAGAACCTAAGCGGCCTAAAGGGTTGAAGGTGCTATTGCATGTTCTCCCTGACGAACGGACACCCATTCCAGAGCTACCAGCCGACGTCCGCAAAGAGCACTTTGGGGTCATGTATTACCCTGAGCTATACGACAGATTCGCAGAGATTGAAGGCACCGCAGCGCAGATGCTGCGGTACCACCAGGAGCAAGCCAAAGGAGCGGATCTTCCGTTCAACGCCGCAGCTTGCCAAGCGTTTGGGGGCTGCCCATACAGGAACAGCCCGTGTGTGTTAACAGTGAGTCAACGTATACAGTCGATGGAGGATCAAATGAAACTTGCAGATAGGATGAAGGCAGCGATGGCAGGTAAGCCTGAACCAGACGCCGAGAAGCCTCAGAACGCGAACGGTGCCTCGGCCAAGCTCTCGCCCTCGGAGGGTGCGCAAAAGCTCGTAGAGGATCTGAAGAACAGGCCCGCCGCAGTGAACGCACCCAATAGCGAGAACAAGAACGCAGAAACGCTGTCTACCCCATCTCGCCCCCGAGCGCAGGCTACCGGCGGCGCGTCCATGGGCGACCGCATGGAGATGGCAGCGAGGATGGCAGATGCGCTGCTTTCAGGCTCGTACAACCGCCACGCCTACGAGTCCCCAACATACCTCGCAGCCACCGCTGTGACCTATGCCGACGCGATCCTGGCCGAGCTTGCGAAGCCGTCGAAGTAAGCTCAGTGCTCAACGACCCCCACACCCTGGCCCGCATGCAAAAGCAAGCCGGAAGAATCTTCAAACAAGAAGTCCCAGCTACGCCTGAGCTGCTTCGTGTTGTTGATCTGCCGCGCAGGGTGTGGGAAGACGAGCCTAACCTCGACACGTTGACAACCGATGTCACGAGGTACCTGAAGCTCGCGACAGGGACGCAGAAGCTGCGCAATCTCCAGGCCAAAGCGTTGCAAGAGATCCACGACTGCAACGGCATGCTCGGGCCGATACCTGTAGGCGAAGGAAAAACACTGATCAGTTTCTTGGCCCCAGTGGTGCTCGACGCCAAGCGTCCGCTGCTCGTCGTACCTGCTCGGCTCAAGGACAAGACCAGCCGCGAGTTCATCGTGCTGGAGCAACACTGGCGTAAGCACCACAACCTCCAGATAGTCAGCTACGAGAAGCTCAGTCGCGAGGGTGGAACAGTGTTCCTTCAGAAGTTCAGGCCAGACCTGATCATTTTTGACGAGGTCCACAAGCTCAAGAACAGAGACGCAGCAGTCACGCGCAAGATCTCGGCCTGGATGAAGACCTTCCCCGAGACCAAGGTCGTGGCCATGTCGGGCACCGTGACCAAGCGGAGCTTGCTCGACTTCGCACACGTCTTGCGCTGGGCTCTGCCGACAACGTGCCCTTTGCCGATACCTCTGGTGGAGCTGGAAGCATGGGCCTCGGCAGTAGACGAGATGAAGTCCTACGACACCCGAATGCCTGCATCGCCTGGGGCGCTCAAATTGCTGTGCTCGCCCAAAGAAGCTGCGCAAGGCCGAGAAGGTGTGCGCGCTGCGCTCAGGCGTCGAATCCAAGAAACAGCAGGAGTCATCGCGTGCTCTGGTAGCTCTGTAGAAGCTTCGTTGAACATATCCTTGGTGCTTGAGGAGGATTACAACGACAGGATCCGAGAGCTAGCTGAACAGCTTGTAGGCGGCGTTCTACCAAACGGCGATATATTCATCGAGGAGGGCGCAAAGGGCAGCACCACAGCGTTGAACGCTCGATGGCGCATCATGCGAACTCTGACCAGTGGCTTCTGGTACAGGTGGGATCCGATGCCGCCTCGCGAGTGGCTCGACATCCGGTCGGCCTGGAAGAAGACCGTCCGCAAGATTCTTGAAGAGCACATCCCTGGTCTGGAATCGGAAGCACTCGTGGCCAAGGCCGCAGCGCAGAACAAGCTCGGTCTCGGAGCGCATGAGCAGTATCTGCAATGGACGAAGGTGCGCAACGATCACAAGTGGGACGTGGTCCCTGTGTGGGAAGACGACTGCATCATTCGCCGAGTAGAGGGTTGGGCGAAGAAGCACAACGGGCTCATCTGGGTGAGCGAAGTGGCGCTCGGGCAACGGTTGGAGAAAGACCTCGGCATCCCATATTTCCACAACATGGGGCTCGACAACTTGGGGCGCACCGTGGAGTCTATGCGGCCATCTGACGGGTCTGTGGTGGTATCCATCGCGAGCAATTTCGAGGGGCGAAACCTGCAAGCGTGGAACGAGAACATGGTCATCAGCCCGCCGCCGACAGGCACGACCTGGGAGCAGCTCATGGGCCGCACACACCGCCAAGGGCAGGAGGCCGACGAGGTGTGGTTCGACGTCGTCATAGGCTGCAAGGTGGAATGGGACTGCTGGCACCAGGCGCTGCGTGACGCGGTGTACCAGAGCCGCATCGAAGGGCCGAAGAAGCTCACTTACTCCACGATCGATCTGACTTTCAAAGTGCCTGCGCCAGACGCAGGGCTTTGGTAGACGTAACAACAACAACAACAACAGCAGGAGCAGAGAATGGGAAATTTCGCAGACAGATCCCGCGCAGGCGCGGGAATTGAGCAGGCCAAGGTCAGCAAGACGGGGCTGTACTTCAAGGTCGGGAAGTACCGAGTCAAGATCAACGCCGTGCGTTGGATCAAGGCAAGTGTCGGAGCCAAGGAATTCGTGGTCATTGAGACCGAGGTGCTGGAGAGCAACAACAACGAAGTGCCCGTGGGTGCCGAGCGTTCTCAGGTCATCGACATGACCGGCGTCATGGGCATGTCCAACGTCAAAGGGTTTGTGGCCGCGATCTCGGGCGTGGACTCCTCGTCCTCCAACCTCAACGAACAGATTGAAGCATACTGGGCAGGGTTGCTTGGATCTCCGCTTCCGCTCTCGGACATTTGCGACATGATCTGCTCCGAAGCTAACCCTCTCGGCGGCGAAGAGATCGATCTGGAGTGCGTCGAGGTCACGAAGAGGGATGGAGATCCGTTCACCAAGCACATGTGGGCGACCCGATCGACCCAGTAGAAGGTTCAGGCCGCACCCGTGATCCGTTCGTTTTTGTGATTGGGGCGAACGTGAACTAGGTGCGGTTTAGAGGGTCGTGGTTCAACTCTCTGCGGGGTTTCTTCGTTCCCCGTGAGAAGAACTCAGGGTGGTCCCGCCTGCGCAGCGCACTACCTCTATGCGCTGTGATACGGGGCACTTTTACGCAGGGTGAAATATGTCAACCGGCTTCGACACCGAGACGTTTCTCATAAAGCCAGGACGGCTCGCGCCCAAGATGGTGTGCCTAGCCGTCGCCACAGACGAAGGCGCGTGGCTCTACCACGCCAACCCTCACTTCTGGGACGCAGGCCCGCTGGGGCCCGATAAGGGTCGCCCTGCCTGGGTGACGAGAGACGCTTTCATTTGGTTGCTCACGCAAGACCCTGTGTATGGACTCAACTCCGCTTACGACTTCTGCGTGTGTTTGTCGGACTACCCAGATCTCTTCGGTAAAGCGTTCGACGCTTTCGACGGCGGCGGCATGATCGATGTTGGGCTCTCGCAGCAGCTCATCGACAACGCACATGGCGAACTGAAGTTCCGAAAAGTCACGCAAGGGTACTCGCTCAACGCACTGGAGCGCAGGCACCTAGACCAAAACCGCGCAGCGCAGAAGTACGGAGCCGACTCGTGGCGGCTGCGCTATGCAGAGCTGTACGAGGTTCCTCTCTGCGACTGGCCAGCAGAGGCTGTGAAGTACGCTCTGGAAGACGCCATCGGGGCGAAGGCCATTGGCGACAAGCAGTGGGACTCAGACGACCGCAAATTCATGTTCGACTCGCCAGCGCAAGCTCGGTCAGCGTTCTCGCTCCAGTTGCTGATGTGCTGGGGCGTGATGACGGACTCCGACAGAATCAATCTTCTGGACGTCCACTCAAAACGAAAATACTGGGGCCTAAGTTTGGACCTCATCCAAGAAGGGCTGGTTCGCGGAGGCAGCGAAAACATCCGAGCTAATCTTCGACTATCCCGCGATACGAAAGAGGCCAAAGAGCGGATGGTAAAGGTATGCAAAGAGCAAGACATTCCCGTTAAGCTGACAGACACAGGGTACAAGAAGTACTTCAATCTCTTGGAGGAGTTGAAAATTCCCAAGGAGAAATGGAACAACTACCCGCCTGGTGCTCTTATGTCCGCTTCCGAGATGCTCAAGTACACCTCGGTCGATGAGGACGCATGCAAAGGTAGCGGAGACGACTACCTGATTGCGTACTCGTTGCGTTCGCAACTGCACTCCGTCCTCAACACGCACGTCCCAGATCTGCTCAAGGGTACGGTCACACCGATTCAGCCCAGGTACACCACGATGGTGGACTCGGGAAGAACGGCGTGCGCGAAGAGCCGCAGCGAGAATGGGCGAAAAGGCTTCAGCCCCACAAACGGTTTTCAGTTCCAAAACCCGAAGCGAGCCTTTATGTGGACTCCTCCCGGCAAGACTCAGTCGGAGCCGCTGTTCCCGCCTGGGGTCGGAATACGCGAGTGCTTTGTGGCCCGCAAAGGCATGCTGTTCGCAGACGACGACTACAGCGGCTTGGAGCTGCATACAGGCGCGCAAGCGTGTCTGAACACCGTAGGCTACTCCAAGCTTGCCGAAGCCCTGAACGCGCAGATTGACCCGCATCTTGACTTCGCGGCCTCCATGATGGGCATCTCTTACGAGGAGGCGCTTTCACGCAAGCACGAGAAAGAGGTCAAGCACTCCAGGCAGCTCGCTAAGATCGGAAACTTCGGACTGCCTGGCGGTCTGGGCCTTCACGGCACCATCGGCTTTGCCCGAGGCTACGGCGTGAAGATGACAGAAGACGAAGCCAGGACGCTCATCGCGAACTGGTTCAACAAGTACCCAGAGTGGCGGGATTACTTCCGCTGGATCCGAGACCGGCTCGACAAGGTGACGCAGCTAGGCGACTTCGTGCAGCTCTACGTTGGACGGCAGCGCGGCAAGTGCAGGTACACCGAGGCGTGCAATACGTTGTTCCAAGGGCTCGGAGCCGACGTGGCCAAGAACGGTCTCTACGAAGTCGCCAAGCACTGCTATGTGTCGATGCCAGGCTCGATGCTGTACGGCGCTCGGCCCGTGGGCTTCATCCACGACGAGATCCTGGCCGAGGTCCACGAGGAGCTTGCGCACGAGCAGGCGTTTGAGATCGCCGACATCATGGTGCGAGAAGGCAATAGGCTCCTGCCCGACGTGCCGGTGCGCTGCGTGCCCGCGCTATCTAAACGCTGGTGCAAGGACGCCGAGGCGGTGTTCGACAAGGCAGGGAGGCTTCAACCCTACGACCTCGCTCGCGAGGGTCGCTGGGATGTGTACTACGACGCGGAAGCGAACGTGAAAGTGAAGTGGGCATAAAAGGAGAGTGGGACATGAGTTTGAGCAAGGAAGACGTACAAGAGTTGGTTTCTGATTTTTGTTCTCAGATCTATCGGGCTTTCGGAGTGACAGCCAGTGCAGGGGAGTCAGGGGTACAGGAGCCAGGTGCTCTGGAGGTTTTGGCAGACGCACTATCCCACGGTAGGTGGACGGTAAGTGGAGGCGTAGCTAAGAACATCGGAGACCTCGCTGGAGCTGTGGATCACTGCGCAGAGAGTGTCGAGAACGTCGCGGAAAGCATCGCGAAGGTGGCGCAGAGCATCGACAGAGCGACGGATAAAATCTGCAAGGCGTTGACGCCGAAGCCAGAGTGAAGCAGGGGAGCAGGACTAGCTATGGATCCTGAGAACACCCGAACCAAGCGAACCCAAAGAAAAAAGCTCTACGCCGCAGCTAGGTTGAAGAAGGCTGCCGGAAAGCCTTTGAGCTACGCAGAGCGGCAGCGCCTCGATGAAGCTCGTGATTTCCGCGTAGCGAGGGAAGAGGCGTCTGTGCGGCGGGACGAAGCCTACGAGCTACGAGGGACCGGCCCACGGTTTCTCGCCACGCAGTACGGCTGGCGTGTTTTGATTCCAGAGAACACTCCGGGCGGTCCTTGGGTGACGAGGTCTGAGATCGAGATCGTCGCTCCTTCAGGGCGCAGGATGTGGGTGACGTTGATCAAAATGTACGCCACAGGCGGCGGCGAGGAGCGGTGCGGCTGGTGGTCTTATCTGCTTGGCCGACAATCGCTTGTCGAGCAGCACGTTCCGCTGCCAGTGCAGCCGCTAGAAGCGCCACCAGACATTGTACGCGGACCCTATGCGCTGGACGAGGAAGACTCTGAACGAGTCACAACGGCAGCAGGCGCTGCGTATCTGGCTCTGAAGAAGAGAACAAGAAAGGCAGAAGATGGACCCTAAGCTCAAAGAGAATATCATGCAGGCTTTCGCCGAGGGCCTATCTCCCATCGACGCGGTGATCCGTTTCGAGATCGTGCCTGATGTGATCGCAGAGCTGTACGAAGAGTACGCAAAATCCAAGGGCGGGCTTGTGATCTGGGGTGGCGACGTGAAGAAGCTGGAAAAGATCATGGGAATTGCTCCGGGGACTTTTACCCCGGATGCGCTGTTGACGTTCTTGACCGAACTGAAGGCCGAAGAAACG
>Ga0315278_10007443_pt1 | contig 10009 bp, 5 predicted proteins | sample YL17G06_0_MG_FD_203880 | JGI IMG/M metagenome (GOLD analysis project Ga0315278, IMG submission 203880) | Sediment microbial communities from Yellowstone Lake, YNP, Wyoming, USA - YL17G06_0 | ecosystem: Environmental > Aquatic > Freshwater > Lake > Sediment | place: USA: Wyoming | collected... | reverse complement strand
GAACTTCACCGATTTCGAGACCTCCCAGATCAGTGGCTCCCATCCCAAGCGGGAATATTGCGTCCAGTACCGCGAAAGCGACTTCAATTTCGTCTCGCGGCTCATGGAGCACGAGGGCATCTTCTACTACTTCAGGCACGAGAACGGCAAGCACACGCTTGTCCTGGCCGACAGCGCCAGCGGCTACAAGGACGCGCCGGAGCAGGAGGCTCGCTTTGCCCATAACCTCAACTCGCCCCAGCCCAAGGACAACCTGACCGCATGGGAACACCGGCTGGAGTTCCGGCCTGGCAAGTATACCCACACGGACTACAACTTCACGATTCCGTCCACCAGCCTGCTAACCAGCAGCAACAGCGTGATCAAGCTGCCCAACGCCAACAAGTTGGAAATCTATGACTACCCCGGCGAATACGAGAACCGCGGCGACGGCGAAAGCGAGGCACGCCTCCGCATGGAAGAGCAGGAGGTGCCCCACGATGTCGTCGAGGGCCAGAGCAAGTGCCGCACCTTCAGCCCCGGCCTGAAGTTCAAGGTGGCCGAGCACCATGTCCGCTCAGAAGAGGGCAAGGGCTACGTGCTGGTCACGGTTCAGCACCAGGCGGTCCAGCCCGGCTCCTACCTGACCGGCGAAGCCGCCAAGCCCATCGATTACACCAACCGCTTTACCGCCATCCCCGACTCCGTCGCCTTTCGCCCGCCGCGGCTCACTCCCAAGCCGCTCGTGCATGGCTCGCAGACCGCCGTCGTGGTGGGGCCGGCTGGGGAGGAGATCTACACCAATGAGTACGGCCAGGTGAAGGTCCAGTTCCACTGGGACCGCGAGGGCCAGAAGAACGAGAACAGCTCCTGCTGGATGCGCGTCGCCCAGGCGTCGGCGGGCAACAAATGGGGCAGCGTCTTCCTGCCGCGAATCGGGCAGGAGGTCATCGTCAGTTTTCTGGAGGGTGACCCAGACCGGCCGATCATCACGGGATGCGTCTACAACGCCGGCGAGATGCCGCCGTATGCGTTGCCCGACAACAAGACGATGTCGGCGATCAAGTCCAATTCCAGCCCCGGCAGCGGCGGGTTCAACGAGATCCGGTTGGAGGACAAGAAGGGGAAGGAGCAGGTCTTCATCCATGCGGAGCGGAATCAGGATGTCCAGATCAAGAACGATTGCTTTGAGACCATTGGCCATGATCTCAATCTCATCGTGAAGAATGACAAATTCGAGAAGATCGAGGGAAACCGGCACGAAGAAATCAAGGAGTGCCATGCTGAGCTAGTTGAAAAGGACCGGAATCTAAAGGTGAAAGGCAATCAGGCCATCAAGACTGGCGGCGATTTCTCCCATTCGGTGACCGGCAATGTGATCGAAACTGTGGACAAGAGTCAGTCGCTCGATGTGACCAAGGACCTCTACATCAAAGCCCGGAATATCGTCATTGAGGCGGTCGAGCATATCACGATTAAGGTTGGTCAGTCGTTCATTGCGATGGATCGGAACGGGATTACGCTGGGCACAGGAGGTGACATTGACGTCCAAGCCCAGAAGAACGTCACCGTGGAGGCGAGCCTTTCTGCGGCAATGAAAGGAACGGCTGGCTTGAAACTGGAATCAGCTGCTCAGGCCGAGCTTAAGGCACCCTTGGTCAAGATCAACTAGAGAACATCCATCGTATCGAGGAGATCAACTGTGGCGGTCCAACCGAAATCAGGTGTGTCGGGCACCGCTGTGGTGCCGATGACACCGCGCCCTGCGATGAAAGCGGAAACCGCTAAGCCCGGCGGCATGGCTAGCTACACCGGTTCTTCGGTCAAGCCAAGACCGGTGCACCTGAAGCCTGTAGTCCTGAAGTCTAAGCCGAAGAAGGCTCAACTCGAGTCTGCTCCGCCTCCCGCCAAACAGCAATCGACTACCACCAAGCCCCGTTGCGCCTTCAAAAGCATTAATGTTCTTTGTGGACATGCGCCCAAACGCAAGTGTGAGATCACTAATAACGGACTGCTCGAAGTAGTTCCGCGTGAAGGTGCCCAATCACGGAAGGGCAAGATTGCACTGTTTGGCGTTGAGCTTGAGGCATCCTACAAGACCGGTGGCCAAGATATCATCATTGTCAAAACTGCCTGCGACAACAAGTGCGGAGGTAAACGGCAGATCTGTGTCAAAAAGGGTACTGCTCCGCCCAGTGAAGGCGAATGGAAGCAGGCTCAGGAAACAAAGATCGAAGTTCAGTCTGCGAAAGCCGACCGGATCTGGCCCTCACGGGTTACTCCCGATTCGTGGGCCGCGTATGGGCGATGCGAAGAGAGATCTGACGTCCGAATGGCCACCATACATGTGTTTCCGCACGCCGAATTTGAGGGGAGCATCGATTTCGAACTCTTCAGTGAATATTACGACAAGTTCAACGAGCTTCTGGAGGCTTTCAAATCAAAGACTTTCGGCGGCGGGCTCGTCCACTATAAGCCGATCAAGTCTGCCCCTTCCGGGTCGTTGCGTGTCAGGCTTGGATGGGAAGAGGACGATGACTACCGGGTCTTTTACCGGGCCGAGATCAGCCTCGGTGGTAAGAACGTGGTTCCGCTATTCAACGTCGGTTGCGAGATTCAAGCGAAAGTATCGGAACTTGCCAGAGTTGCCGGTCCAATCGCGGGTGTCGCCGGTTGGCTGCTGGGGCACGTTGCTGACGCTTTCGCTTTTGTCACCCTTCGGGTTGAAACCGAGATTCGCCGAGGCCTGACTGCCAAATACTTCCCCAGTCGTGACGAGTGGGAGTTCGGCACCCAGGTGTTAGAGTTTGGTGTTTCCGGCCTGGTGGACCTCGGCCTCGGCGCCATTTTCGGCAACCCGAGGCTGGTAAGTTATGAGGTCCGCTGTCAAGGGGAAACCGGAATCAGCGGTTCCGGAACCGTCGAGATCTCCGGCGCGGGCGTAGTCCTCGACACCAAGGTCGAGATTGGTGGATTGATGACCTCGGTCGTCATCAAGAAGACAGCCTTCGACGTAGAGGAGAAATCAGACAACAATGAGGGTAGCGCTGGTTGGAGTATTCTCGATCCGTGGGACGTTTCCTACCCGATCTGGCTGTTGCGCGCCGACAAGAAGTAGTGCAGTCAGTAGTGTGGTGAACAGTCTAGGAGATGGCCAATGCTTTTTGCGGTGCTGGAAGTGATGACCCGCTCGGTGGGTTGCGTGGTGGGCATGAATGGCACACCTCTTGGCGAGGATTATCAGGGCAAAGGTGTCTCGGTTAATCGTACGGTTAACGAATGGGTGCTTCCAAAAGAGAACAAGCTCGACATATTCCTGTTCTGGCCGCCGGCCCGCGATTTTGAGCCACGTACAGCACAGGCTAGGCTTCGAGTGTCAGTGGTTGATGTGAAGGACGGCACACCGGTCGGCACGGAAGAGATCTTCACGTGGACATGGCCTCTGCCCGGTCTCCCCGAAGGTTATCCCTTCATACTCAGTCAGCCGATCAAGATCCCAATCCAACCTGCCACAGAGCTTTGGAATCGCGCACAGCCTGTTGAATCGGTGAGCGAGGCGGACCAGCGCCAGATCATAACTCTGCTAGAGCAGTTTCTGGCGGCCCTGCGCGCTCAAGATCATACCCGATTATATGAGCTTTCAATCCTCAAATTCCAAGACAAGGGTCGAGCGGACGGCCATTCTGCCGATGTCATGCGGCAGGTTGCTCTCGAAGGCTACGCCGAACTCACCTCGGGCAATCTCGTCAGCATGCGTGAACTGGACGTCGATCGGCTTGTCTTCGATCCGGTCGCGGGAGGTTTGGCCGTGCGCGTTTCCTATGGCAGGGGTCAGCCTCCGATCGTGGTCGAGACGGCCGAAGAGCGTCGCAGCGTCGATGTCTATGTCGCTAAGGTTGATGGATCCTGGGTCATCGTCCGCTAGACGCGCACAGAACTGCTACCGGAAGATAGGGAGACACATCTCATGCCCCCCGCAGCACGTATTGGCGACATGCATACCTGCCCCATGGTCACCCCCGGCGTCCCGCCGATCCCCCATGTCGGCGGGCCCATCACCGGCCCCGGCGTGCCCACCGTCCTCATCGGCGGCATGCCCGCCGCCGCCATCGGCGACATGTGCGTCTGCGTTGGCCCCCCTGACGTCATCGCCAAAGGCTCCGCGACCGTCCTGATCGGCGGTAAACCCGCGGCCCGCATGGGTGACAACACCGCCCACGGCGGCGTGATCGTCCTCGGCTGCCCTACGGTCATCATCGGGGGCTGATGCCGCAAATTCCATACCATCCCCCCAGCGCAACCCCGCCGCCCTTGGCTACGGCGCCAGTTTCGCGCCGGGCCCTTTGACAGGGCTCAACTTACCCGTAGAATTGGGATTGGCCTGCAAGAATCAGATCTGGCTTCGCAGCCGTCTCGACGGGCCGGTGTTTCGACGGGTGCCCTTGAGTGTCAGGAAAGTCATGGGTGAAACGGCCATCAAGCAACTACCAACCGATTTTCCAGCGGGGTATGTCGCGATTGTAATCTGCCCCGATCAGCAGGCGGCCTCCCTGCGGCTATGCGCGCTGGTTAAGGAAGTAGCCGATCCCGTGGCCGGACACCTGGTCGTCCTTCGGGAGATGACCGACGGGCGAGCGTTCCTCGGCTGCATCGTCGATGCGGCCTGCTGGGTACGCCAGTGGGTCGAAATCTGGGTGCAGGATGTAAGCGGGCTGGCCGGATCCCTGCTGACCTACCGCGAATCCCTCTCCAATGCCATCCTGGATGCTCGCTGGGTGGAACAGGTCGCGGCCTTGGAGCAGTTGGACCCCCACGGGGTCGTTCGCGTGGGGTGGGAATCGTCGCACCCGACCCCTGTCCTTCTGGACCTGCAGACCCGCGAGCCCGTGGTGCCCCGGGACGCGGGCTCGGGCGAGCCGTGGGCTCTGTGCCAGGACGATGCGCTGTTGGCAGCCAAGGGCCTTCCCGCATACTCCTCTTCGCTGCACCGCTACCTGTGCCTGAAGGCGGCGGGGGCAGCCTCGCCGTTCATCCCCCTCACCGAGAACGCACCAGCCAACGCCGACACCCGGCCATTGTCCGAACTGACGGATGGCAAGCACGGCTTGGTCCCCTTCAATCCGGGCGGCGGACTGATGCTCGTCCGCGCCTTCAGCCCCATGCGCATGGATGTGTTCATGGATGTGCTGACTGGGGCTTCCTGGGACGGGATGTCGCACGGGAGAGGCGAGATCGATCCCGGCGGGCTGGCGGCGCGGCTGAAGGCCGGCGGAGTCGGCACGGCCGGCGCCGAGGGATTCCTGGCGGCCCACGAAGGGCGGCGCGGGAGGCTCCTGGAGGTTCTGTTCATCAAGCTTCGCCTGCTCCACGACGCCGTTGAAGCAGCCTATGCGACGGTGCGGCGCCTCCAGAGGCCGTTCCTGGGACTCACCGCCGACAGTTTCAGTGTCCGCTTCGATGAGCCGGCCGCGGCGCTCCCCTTCTTCTGGACCGCCAAGGCTATCCTGAACAATCCGAGCGACGCTATTCCGGTGGTCTTGCCGGGCAGTCAGTCCGAGTACTTCCTGCCGTCCCAGCGATACATTCCCCCGATCTACCAGCCGCCCGTGAATGCCTACACGCTGGGCACAGGCTCAGCGAGGATACCGCGCATCCAATCCGATCCGGGCGGCGGCATCGTGATCGATGTGACCTTCACAACCCGGGCCGCCATCGACCCGACACCCAGCGATTTCCTACGCCTGCAACTGACCCTGGCCGATACCCGCATCGCCCTCTATGCCAAGGTGTGCGATGAGACTGCCATGGCGCATGGCGAGTGGCGGCTGCGAACCGTGCCTCAGCAGTTCGATCCGGGCATCATGACGAAGCTGCGCGCCGCCGAGGGGGCCGAGATCCGCGGCGTGGTGTTCGAGCTCCTCCCTGTGCTTAGCTCGCCCTGCGACCTCTACGCCCTGGCCGTGCTGGCGGTCCGCCTCCTCCTGGTGAGCCCCAGTGTCACCCATGCCGTCGCCATGGACAAGATTCTGAGCCTGGCGAGGCAACTGGCCATCACGCCCGACGAATCACGCCCGCTGGCCGATCGCATTGCCGACCTGTTCCGTGCCGACGCCCGCTGGGTGGAACACCTCGGGCCGCAGCAGCTCACCCGCGAACCCACCTCGCCGGACGAGGCGTTCATTCTGGTCCCGTCCGCGGTGTGGTTCGAGGTGCTGGCGGCCATCGTGCGGATGATCCCGGCGATGGGTCCGGACAGTGCCTGCCGCAGCTACGGCGCAGCGCCGGTCGGGACCATCCACAAAGTGTTCGAGCCCTCGATGGCTGAGCTGCAGCAGCAGTTGCGACGCGTTCGAAGCCTGATTGTCGTGGACTGGCGCGTGAACCGCGAGGTGCAGCGCGTCATTGCCAGATGCGCGGCGGAACTCGGCGATTCGCCCGCCGCGCCGCCGGACCGAAACTGAACCGGCCACGGTGGATGTCTGTGTCGCCATTTCCAGCCCGGTGCTCCTTCCCGCGCCCGCCGGGCGCAGGCACAGGGCGAGTCAATCTAACTCCCGGAGTGTGCGTATGACTGCGACGAAAATTCCCGTGAGATTCGTGGTCCTGGCCCTTATGACGATGTCTTCCGCGTGCTGCGTCACTGCCACTCGGCCGCCGTCGAATATCAGTGTGGCGCTGGATCGCGAGATCAGCCAGCCCTCGGTTCGCGTCCACTTGGTTGGTGTCACGGATGGCGATGATCTCGAGAGGTTCAATACGAAGGGGCTGGGGCTGGTTGACGATTGGTTCAAAGCGGGCAATCTGCTGAGGGCGGCCAAAGAGCGGAACAACGTCGTGAAGGAGATGATATTGGACAAAGACAAGCAGGCGACCATGGTCCTTGCCGCGGACAACCCCATCTGGGCGAACTGGGAGAAGTATGGGGCAAAGTGGCTGGTAGTCCTGGCCAACCTGCCAGCATCGAAGGACGAAAAAGACATGAAAGACACGCGGATCTGCATCCTGCCACTGGATAAGAAGCGGTGGAGCGACCCGATCACCATCAGCATCACAATCTCGCCCGTCGGCGTGCCGATGCATATCGTGCCGACTCCCAAGCCCGCGAAGGATTGACTGCGCAGGCCGCGACTCCACGGTGACGAGGCTGGATGCTCATGGCCAGTTCCCGCTCCATCCAGGGCTACGAGAAGTCCGCCAAGTGGCTGATCGAGTACGGCATTGAGCTGAAACACGCCGCCTTGCACAACCTGGTCAGCGGCGTGGCGGCGGGGCTGGACCAGCTCATCAGGACTCGCGGGCGAGCCCACGGCAATCTGAGTCCGGCGACCATCCTGATCTCCGGGCCGCGGCGGCTGTCGCGTGCAGGGGTTGCTTTGGCCGACCCGCCGGGTGACGCACCGGCATTGGAAGCTGACGACCTGTATGCGATAGGTCTGCTGATCTTCCGCCTGGTTACGCATGAACAGTTCAACAAGGTCGACAACTATCCGATCGACCCGAACCGATTCGCCGGCCTGCGGCGACACGTCGACGCATGGTGCTCCCTCTGTGGCCGCCTGCTGGACCCCGACGCCTCCCAGCGGCTGACGAAGCTGTCCGACCTGGTCGCGGCGCTGGAGAAGATGAAACCCCGCCTGCCGCGCCCTCCTCGCTGGCTCATCATCGCCCTTGTGGTGGGGCTGGCCGGGTATTTCATCGGCCAGGCGGTGGTCGGGTGGCGTGACAGGAGCGCGCTGGCCTCCCTGAAAAATGATCCCTGGTTCGGGGAATTCGCACGACTGGTTGCTCAAGAGGATACGCGCAAAACATGGGAAGGCGACCCCACTCTCAAAGCGATCATCGACAACTGCAAAGATGTTGGCCTGTTGTCGGGCGGCGCTAAACGGCCCCCCTGGGAGCGCGACAAGGAAGTCGGCAAGCAGACCGGGCCCTGGTTTGAGCCCATCTCACTTTCCTGGTCGGGCAAGTGGAATGGACAAACCATCCGGCCCACAGTCGACACGGCGCGGGAAGCTCTGACAAAGGCCAAAAGCGACCTGGGGCCGAAGACGTGGAAACCGGTCACGTCGTCAGACCCGCGCCTCAGCAGGCTCGTCGCGGCGACCATCGATCCAACGCGGAAGGGGGACATCGTTCAGCCGGCTCAGATCACCAAGGTTCTTGACCTCAAGAGCAAGATCCCGGATCTCGAGAAGGAATTGAAGAGCTTTGACACCGTGCTGGTCGGGGAACTGAGCACGCTAAAGGATCGTGTGGATTTCGGCGACGACGCAAATACCTTTCGCAACAACCTGTCGAATGCTCGGACAAGCATCCCGGCCGCTCTGGAGACCGTCCCCGGCGACTCTGGAATCGTGACGGCCATCATCGCGGACAAACACCGCAATAATACTCTGATTGCTTCTGCGACCTTGCTCGAAGATCTTAACCAAGTCTGTGCAAATGTGGTCAAGTGGCGGACGGACGTCACCGAGAAGCAAACGGCCTTTGTGAAAGCTGCCAACTCCCTCGGCATCACCGTGACTGTACCTGCTCCCGCCACGCAGCCAGCGGAGGGCTTTGAGAAGGCATGCAGAGCGCTCGCTGATGAATTAAGTAGTGCCACCATCTTGCTTGTGCAGGTCAAGCGTGTCCGCGACGAGGGACGTAAACTGTTGGAGGGAGATTCGGATCCTGATGGACTATCCGACTTCATGGCAGACGAACTGCTCGGCCCAAATGACCTTGGGAGTCTTAAGAATAGGCTGAGCACAGTCAGGACGGTGATTGGCGACATTCACTCGTACGTTGATGGAAATGAGGTCGAGTGGGTGGTGTTTGCTGACCGGTGGCAAAAGGTGGCGGCGACGCAACCTGCCACGAGCCCGAGCGAATGGTACCAGCGTTGGACGACATTAGCTGAAGAATGCCGCAGATTGAAGCCCGACGAGAAGACGAGGTTTGAGAACATGCTCCTGGGCTGGCCTGATCGGTTTAAGCAAGTCGACAAATCGATTAAGAATGCTAATATCGAATTGGCGACACGGAAAACCGAACTCCAAGGATCATTTGACCAGATCAAAGCCAAATTGCCGTGTCAACTAACTCTCAAAGAAAGGCCAGGCGAGCTGACGACGCTCGAAGCGGAAATAGAGTGCCTGGCCGTTTGGATTGATGTGGCTGTCGCTGGCACGACGGTGTGGTCACAAGCCGCCGCTGGCATCAACACTGCAGTGGAGGCCGGCAAAAAGATGATGGAGTTGGGAAACTGGGCTCTTGAGGATGCTGCGACGAACGACTGGTCGACGGAGTTCAAGGCGCTCGCGAATACAACGCGATGCAAGGCGGCCCAATCACTTGTCCCCGCGGATTGGACGAAGCTGGCGGACTGGACGAAGGGGTTCGAGGAAAAGTTCGGTTCCGCGAATTTCGCATATAAGGAGTGGCATAAGAAGCTGACACCGCTAAGCGATGGCTGGAGCTTGATTTGTCGGAAGTTATCGGGTCAGTACCTTACTTCCGATGAACAGAACAGAGTCACTGACGAGGCCAAGACTATCAACACCACCGCGGACGGTGAAGTAAAGGGCGCACTGAGCCGCAACCCCATTTGGCCGCAAGTCGAACTCTTGCTGACGGTCGCGGGCGAAACTGATCGCAAGAAGCTCTCGACAATCGGCGGGGAGATCGCTGTGAATCTGGCTGTAGTCCGCACCCTTGACGCATTGTATAGCCGTTGCTTGCAGGACAGCGGGGAGCCCGCTGTGATGCTGGCCGTGCTCCGCAAGCTTGACGCATCGCCTGGGGACAGCTTCCAAGACAGAGTGGAGTTCGACCTGGCAGGCCAGCTTCTCACACAGCTAGATGGCGAGGCAAGAAGGTTAGTCCTTGCCGAAGTGAAGCAACTCTGGACGGCGCGCGCGTCGAAGATTGGTACGTTAAAGGACTTGGAGTCGGCGATTGCCAGCAAGAAGAAGTTTCTTCTTGATGACGATCCATGGTTCCTGACGGATAAGCGCGTTTCCGCCGCCATTAGGCACGATCTTCTGCT
>Ga0315278_10007439_pt1 | contig 10012 bp, 8 predicted proteins | sample YL17G06_0_MG_FD_203880 | JGI IMG/M metagenome (GOLD analysis project Ga0315278, IMG submission 203880) | Sediment microbial communities from Yellowstone Lake, YNP, Wyoming, USA - YL17G06_0 | ecosystem: Environmental > Aquatic > Freshwater > Lake > Sediment | place: USA: Wyoming | collected... | reverse complement strand
CACGTCGAGGCCGGCCCGGCGCGGCAGCCCGAGATCGAGCAGCAGCAGGTCGTGGACGTTTTCCGCGAGCGCCAGCAGCGCGGCCTCGCCGTCCTGCACCCAGTCGACGGTGAAGCCGTCCTGCTGCAACCCCCGCTCGACGCCGGCGCCGATCATGCGGTCATCCTCGGCGAGGAGCAGGCGCATCGGCGCGATCGGGCGAGCGCGGCCGGCGCCCGGTCAGAGGCTGAGAGTTTTTCGAGCGTGCCCGAGCAGCGCGCCAGAAGGCGTCCGATCGAGGCGCAAAGCGCAGCCATAGCCTGGGCTATGGCGAGCATTTGCAACGACGAGCGGGCGTCTTCTGGCGTGATGAGCGGGCATGATCGAAAGACTCTCAGCCTCTCAAGGCTTGGGCGCGAACTCGAGCGCCGCCGAGTTGAGGCAATAGCGCTGGCCGCTCGGATCGGGACCGTCGTCGAACACGTGGCCCAGATGCGCGTCGCAGGCGGTGCAGATCACTTCGGTGCGGCGCATGAAGAGGGTGCGGTCTTCCTTGACGCCGACGTTCTCGGGAACGGCCGGCGCCCAGAAGCTCGGCCAGCCCGTCCCCGACTCGAATTTGGTGTCCGAGGCGAACAGCGGTGCGCCGCAGCACACGCAGTGGTACATGCCGGCGGCGTGGTGGTCCCAGTACTTGCCGGAGAACGCGCGCTCGGTGCCTTTCTTGCGCGCGACATCGTACTGCTCGCGGCTCAGCGCGGCGCGCCATTCGGCGTCGGTCTTGACGACTTTCTCGGTCATGGAAATCTCCTGCGGGTTCGGGGGTGCGGTGGCGAGGGACGGGTGGCGGCCCGGCGACCCGGCGCGGGTTCCAGTATAGTCGAGGCTCCGGCCGATTCCTTCCGTTGTCCCCTGTGAACAGCGCCACCGATTCCTCGTTCCGCCACGACGTGAAAGTCATCGCGCTGGTGGGGCTCGCGCATTCGCTGTCGCACTTCTTCCAGCTGGCGCTGCCGCCGCTGTTTCCGCTGCTTCGGGCGGAGTTCGGCGTCTCCTACGCGGCCCTCGGGGTGCTGGTCGGCGTGTTCTATGTTGCGAGCGGGATCACCCAGTTCGCGGCGGGTTTTGCCGTCGACCGCATCGGGGCGCGGCCGGTGCTGCTGTCCGGGATGGCGCTCCTTGCCGGCGGCAGCATCATTGCCGGGCTCGCCCCCGGCATCGGCTGGCTGTACCCGATCGTCGCGCTGATGGGCGTCGGCAACGGCGTTTTCCATCCGGCCGACTTCGCGATTCTCAATGCCAACGTGGCGGTCCGCCGCCTCGGTCATGCCTACAGCACGCACGGCGTCGGTGGCAATCTCGGCTGGGCGCTGGCCCCCGTCGTCAGCTACACGCTCGGCGAAGCGTTCGGCTGGCGCATCGCGCTGGCGGCGATGGGCATTGGCGGACTGGTGTTCGTCGCGGTGCTGGCAACGCAACGGGCGACGCTCGACTGCCGCCACGTGGCGGGCGGCGTGCGGCACACGCTGGCGGGCAGCCTGCCGCTCTTCCGGCAGCTGCCGATCCTGATGTGCTTCGCGTACTTTTGCGTCTACACGATCGGCACCCTCGGGTTGCAGACGTTCGCCCCGTCCGTGCTCAACGCGGCCTTCGCCGTGCCGCTCACCGTCGGCGCCACGGTGCTGTCCGCCTTCCTGCTCGGCAGCACCGCCGGCATCGTCGCCGGCGGCGTGTTCGCGACGCGCACCGATCGCCACGATCGCATTGCCAGCGCCGGCCTGCTGGCCGGCGCGGTGCTGGTCATGCTGCTCGCCACCTGGCCGCCCGCGCGGGCGGCCTTGCTGCCGCTGTTCGCGCTGACCGGATTCGCCATCGGCGCCACCGGACCCTCGCGCGACCTGATCGTGCGCGGGGCGACGCCGCCCGGCGCCGCGGGCCGGGTGTACGGGTTCGTGTACTCGGGCCTCGATCTCGGTGGCCTCTTGGGTCCCGTATGGTTCGGCTTTCTGCTCGACCACGGCGCGGCGCGCGAGGTGCTGTTCGCCGTGGCCGGGTGCTTCCTCCTCGCGATCGGCACGGTGATGCAGGTCCGGCGCGCGGTGGGGACGCGCAACGTGTCCGCGGCGCACCAATGATCGACCTTTACTACTGGACCACGCCCAACGGGCACAAGATCACGATCTTCCTCGAGGAAGCCCGACTGCCCTACGCGATCAAGCCGGTCAACATCGGCAGGGGCGAGCAGTTCGCCGCCGACTTCCTGCGGATTTCGCCGAACAACCGCATTCCCGCCATCGTCGATCACGCGCCGGCCGACGGGGGCGCGCCGTTGTCGCTGTTCGAATCCGGCGCGATCCTCGAATACCTGGCCGAGAAGACCGGCGCCTTCATTCCGCCGGATCTGCGCGGCCGCTGGGAATGCCTGCAGTGGCTGTACTGGCAGAAGGCGGGCCTGGGCCCGATGGCCGGCCAGACGCATCACTTTCGGCTGTACGCGCAGGAGAAGATCCCCTACGCCATCGACCGCTACGTGCGCGAGACGGGGCGGCTGTACGCGGTGCTGAACAAGCGGCTCGCGGATCGCGAATTCGTCGCCGGCGGCTACACGATTGCCGACATGGCGAGCTACCCGTGGATCCGCCCGGAGCGCCAGGGGCAGGACATCGACGACTTCCCGCATCTCAAGCGGTGGCAGGCGACGATCGCGGCACGGCCGGCCGTGCAGCGCGCCTACGCGCTCGCGGCTACGATCAACACCCAGCCGTCGGTGAACGACGAGCAGGCGCGCCGGGTGCTGTTCGGGCAGAGCAAGGACACGATCCGCTGAGCGACAGCACGGCGCAGCGCGGAGCCCGGGTTGAGCGAACGCCAAACCCGGGTGGGCGCGGCAAGCCATCCCACGGGGGGCCTCGCGATGGTCACCCCGGGTTGCGCATGCGCTCAACCCGGGCTACGGCGGCCCACGCATCTTCACCAACGTCGCCCACTCGTCCTTGCTGATTCGCGCGACGACGCGGAACCCATCCTTGCCGCGGGGCTCGATGAGCGCGGCCTCGCCTTCCGCGAGATACGGCCCGCCGGCCACCGCCCGGTAGGGATTGCCGTGACTCGCGATGGCGAGGTTGGCGCCGCGCGGCAACGGCGTCGACAGCAGCGCCCGCAGCTCGGCGTAACGCTCCGCATCGGCCTCGACCGGTCCGCCGCGCACCGCCAGGCTCGGCTCCGCGCGGCCGAAGATCAGCCGGCCCGTCTCCAGCGTCCGGCAATACGGGCTCGCCAGCACGCGGGCCACCGGGATGCCGAGCAGGCGCAGCGCCGCGCCGATCGCGCGCGCATCGGCGCGTCCCGCGTCGGTCAGGTTGCGCTGCGTCGCGCAGTCTTCATAGCTCGTCATGTGAGCGTCGTTCTCGCCAAAATCGGTGGCGGTGTGGCGGAAGTAGAGGACGTAGCCGCCCGTACGCAGCGCCGCGAGCAGTTCCGCACCGGCGAGCGTGGCCGCCGGGGTGGATGCAGGGGCAGGTGGCGCCGTTGCAGCGGGCGCCGGCGGCGGGGGCTGCGAGGCCGCGATCGCCGCGATGCCGAGCAGCGCGGCAACGGCAAGCGCGCGACCGCGAAGCTTCACCGCCGGGTCGGCAACGCGACGACGCGGGCCGTCGCCGCCACGGCGTCCGCCGCGCGCTCGAGCGCCGCGTCGACGTCGAAGCCGATGTCGCCGTCAGGCTCGGCGCGGCCGGTGGCGCGCACGGCGGCGAAGTCGAACAGCGAGCGATCCATGAGGTGCGAGGGCACTACGGTTTCGAGAGCGTTGCAGACCGACTCGATGCGACCCGGAATCCGCTTTTCCCAGTCGCGCAGCATCGCCGTCACCTGCTTCCGCTGCAGGTGTTCCTGCGACCCGCACAGGTTGCAGGGGATGATCGGAAACCGCATCAGGTCGGCGTAGCGCGCGAGGTCGCGCTCGCGCACGTAGGCGAGCGGCCGGATCACCACGCGGCGGCCGTCGTCGGAGACGAGCTTGGGCGGCATCGTCTTCAGCTTGCCGCCGAAAAAGAGGTTCAGGAAAAAGGTGGCGAGGATGTCGTCGCGATGGTGGCCCAGCGCGATCTTGGTGGCGCCGAGCTCGCCCGCGACGCGGTAGAGCACGCCGCGGCGCAGGCGCGAGCACAACGAGCACATCGTCGCCCCTTCCGGGATGACGCGCTTGACGACGCTGTAGGTGTCCTGGTGGGCGATCCGGAACGGGACGCCGAGCCCTTCGAGATACCGCGGCAGCACGTCGGCGGGGAATCCCGGCTGCTTCTGGTCGAGGTTGACGGCGATCAACTCGAAGGCGAACGGCGCGCGGTCGGCGAGCGAGCGCAGGATGTCGAGCAGGCCGTAGCTGTCCTTGCCGCCGGAGAGGGCGACCATCACGCGGTCGCCGGGCTCGATCAGCCCGAAATCGCCGATCGCCTCGCCGACCTGGCGGCGCAGGCGTTTCTTCAGCTTGTTGGCTTCGAATTCGGCCTTGCGCGGATCGCGCGCGTGCGCCGCCGGAGGGTCGCTCGCGGTGGCCCCGGTGGCTTGGGCGGGAACAGCGTCATCCATCGGGACCGGCGGCGGTTTGGGTGGCGGATTTGGAGGCGCGGATGGTAGCATAGGCGCCTTCGTCCCGTCCCTTTCCCGCGATCTCCCCGCGCCTCCGATGCGAACGATCCTCGTCGCCAATCCCAAGGGCGGCAGCGGCAAGACGACGCTCGCCACCAACATCGCCGGCTGGCTCGCCGGCAAGCGCCAGCGGGTCGTGCTCGCCGACCATGACCCGCAGCGCTCGGCGACCGAATGGCTCGAACGCCGGCCGCCGCTGTTCCCGCCGATCATCGGCCTCGCTCCCGACGGCAGGAAGAAGGACCTCAAGGGTTTCGCTCCGCAGTGGCTCGTCGTCGACACCCCGGCGGGGCTGCACGGCGGCGATCTGTCGGACGCCGTGCGGCGCGCGGACCTCATGCTGGTGCCCGTTTCCCCGTCGGCGTTCGACATCGCGGCGACGCGGCACTTCCTCGCCGCCATCGCGGAGCTGAAGGCGGTGAAGCGGGGCGCGCTGGCGCTGGGTCTGGTCGCGATGCGCGTCGATATCCGGACGACGAGCGCGGGTGAGCTCGATGCGTTCCTGAAAAGTGTGAACTACCCGCTCATCGCCCACCTGCGCGACACGCAGGTGTACGTGCATTGCGCGCGCGACGGCGCGTCGGTGTTCGACCTGCCGCGCTCGCGCGGCGAGCAGGATTCCGAGCAATGGCGGCCATTGACGCGCTGGATCGCGCGGAATGCGGCGCCCTCCTCGCCCTGAGGCGGCGGCGTCGGCTACTGATCGGTAATGCTGTACCAGAACGTCTTCCTGCGTATCGGCGGCGGACTGACGAAGATCTTGATCGGGTCGATGGGCGACGCTCCGCCGGCGGGTACCCCCGCCGGCGGATCCCCGGGGCCGCACCCGATGCAGAACGGCACGAGCGTCTCGCCGATCTGGACGAGTCCCGCCGTCGGCGACGGCGGCAGTCCGCCGCCGGTGAACATCGTGTTGGCGGTCGCGCCCGCCTTCACGCCGGACGCGAAATTGAGCCGATAGGCGCGGGCCTCGCCGAGGTTCGAGCAGGCGAGAGTCGGCGGCAGGGCAGCGTTCGGGCGGTTGGTCGCGAAGTAGACGGTGCCGGCGATGGCCAACGGCGCGTTGACCACCTTCTCGCCGTCGGTCAGCAGCGGGTAATACCAGCCGCTGACGCTCGGGTTCAGGGTCGCGTTCTGCAAGTCGGTCGAGCTCGCGGTGGCGGCGTTCTGCATCGTCCCGTAGTCGGTGATCGCCGCCATCGCCGGGCTCGCGGACGCGTCCTTGCCGGTCTTGAAGTCCTTGTACATGTAGAAATTGTTGCTCGTCGTAAGCGACAGCGGATCCTCGCGATTGCCCGAACCGATGAGGACGGCGTCGAACGACGACGTGGGCAGCACGTACGGGCGGAACAGAAACTTTTCGCGATTCCCCGAACCGGCGGCGGTCTGCCTGGCCACCGCGAACTTGAACAGCTTCCAGTTGGCGATCGAGGCATCGTCGACGTCCATCCGCCACACCGTGCCGCCGGTGTCGGCCGCATAGACGCGGTCGACGTAGCCATCGGCGTCGCGGTCGAGCAGCGTCACGTCGGCGGCCACGCTGTTGCCGATCGACGCGGCGTCGTTCGAGGGCGCCTCGAAAAACTTGAGGCGCGTGGGCGTCGTGGCCGTCGCATTGCTGCCAAGGTCGACCACGTAGATGCCGCGCCCGTTGGCGCTCGTGGGGCAGCTCGGGTCCGACGTGGCCGCGGCATCGGAATCCTCGCCGACGCCCGTGGGCCGGAAGTACGGCGCACCCGCCGAACCCGAATACCCGCCGCAATAGCCGGCGCCGAAGAAGAGGACGGGATTGCTCATGCCCTTGGCCCGCACGTAGCCGACCTGCGGCGTCGACCACGTCTGCCCGAGGTTGGTGAAATCGGCCGTCGTGTTGTCGATCTTCCACAGCAGCGACGGCGACGTGGGATTGGTCACGTCGATGGCGTAGATGAAGTTGCCGCCGCGCCGCGCGGCGACGTAGAGAACGGTCCGGGTGGACGTGCGATAGACGCCGATGCCGCCGTCGAAGAAGTAGTCGCGGCGCTGCGGCGCCGGCGAGAAATCTGTGTAGTCGATATTGGGGTACCAGACGGCGGGGCTCTGATCCCGCAGACGCTTGAACTTGCCGTAGGTGTCGGGGGCGATGAACGTCCACAATTCCTGCCCCGCGTTGCTGCTTCCCGCGCAGCCGTCGCCTTCGGCGCCGACGCACACCGCGTGCAGCATGCCGTCGTTGCCGCCGTAGTACGCGACGATGCCCGTGCTGCCACCGTAGTTGACGATCAGCGGCCGCGAGTGCAGCACGTCGCCATGCACGGAGCCGCGAACCGTAACGGTCCTGTCCAAGTCGGTCTTGCCCGGGCCCGGCTCGTCCCCCTTGTTGTCGATGCCGCGAATCCAGTTCACGAGGGTCTGGGTGTCGGCCGTGGCGCTCGTGCCGAACTTCGCCTGGCAGGCGCCGTTGGACGCGGTGATGCTGGTGAGGTCGAACTTGGCGGGTGTGCCCGAGCAGGTGGCCGCGCAACTGCTGCTCAGCGTGCAGGTGAGCACCTTGCGATCCGTTGAACCGGCGGTCCCCGCGATCGCCGCGCGGGTGAGATAAACCTCGCGCACCGCCTGGGCGACGCCGCCCTTTTCCACCACCTCGCCGTCGGGCGAGTCGGTGGCGGTCGGGGTGGGCGAACCGCGCATCGAATTCGTCCAGAAGTTGACCGAACCGGACCCCCAGGAGTCGTCGCGGGTGGGATTGTGCGTCCAGAGGCTCGTCGCGGTCGGCACGATGAAGCCGGTGACGGAGCTCACGACGTCGCGGTCTCGGCGATCGACCAGCGTGACGAGCTGGGCGTCCGCATCGTAGGCGAGCTTGTATTCTTTCAGGTTGCCGTACCATCGCGGGCTGAGCAGCGCATCGGGCCGGAACAGGCCCATGTACACCTGGTTGAGGTAGGTGTTCGAGATATTGAGCGCCACGGGCAATGTCGCCGACACGAACACGTCGTTGACGCCCTGGATTTCCTTGAACAGGCGGGTGAGGGCGTTCTGGAGCTGCGTGGCACTGGTGGTTTCCCAGTATTTGCCGCCGCCCTGCAGTGCGGCGTTCTTGACGAGATAGCGGCCCGACGTGGGTGAGGCGTTGTCGTCCGGACTGCCGCTGCTGACATCGCGTATCGCGATGCCGAAGGTGAGAATCGGCTGGTTGCCGTCCAGGCCCGCCACATTGTCGGACTGGAACATCAGGCGCGCGTACTCGTCCATCCAGTTCGACTGCGATTGGCTCGGAACCCCTGTGGGGAACGGCAGCCGCGCCGGCAGCGTGCCGCCGTTGAATGCCGTAAGCTGTGTCGCGGACGGGCCATCATCGGAACCCGTGGGCGGGCCGTTGCTGAGGAACACGAGAAAATTGGCCGCACAGGCGTCGGTCGCCGGGCTCTTGTACACGGTGTGCGTCGCATTGGTGGCGTTGAGGTCCAGCACCTTCAGGTTGTCCGAACGCCAGTACGTGTTGTTGCCGTTCAGCACCGGCAGGCCGCCGAAGTAGCGCCGGGCTTCCTCCAGCGACATTCCGTTCTGCGACGACCCCGGGGACTTGTCCTTGCTAATGTCCAGGCTGTCGATGACGCGGAGCAGATCGGTCTTGGCCGCGTTGGTCATCGGCGTCATCGCGTAGCGCACGTAGCCGCCTTCGGCCTGCTGGGTCTGGTTCGTCACGGGGGCGACCGCCGTGTTGGGCGAGCTCCCGTTGGGCTGGAACAGCATCAGCCCGACGCTGAACTTGGGGTCGGTGTCCGAGGCGCTGATCGCAGCGATGGCCTTGTAGAGCGCCGTTTTCACCGAGCAGAACTTGGTCCGGGTATTGCTGCTGCTGCCGCAATTCTGCGGCGAGGACGGCGCGGTGAAACTGGCGTCCCAGTTCGCGGTGTTGTCGATGATGATGAGCAGGTTGGGCTTGGCGACGGCCTGCTTCCCGGAGAACAGGTCGATATCCTCGGCGCGCGCGGCGGTGCTCGCCGCCAGAGCCAGCAGCAGGCACGGAATCCACATCAAGGCATTCGGTTTCATGGCTACCTTCGTTGGCAATCGGAGGGCCCGGTTTCGGTGGGCATCGTTCATCGGCAGTAGGTGGCGGCGTCGTCGAGCGACATCACCACGGTTGCGCCCTGGTGGACGGTTACGTCGGTGCCGACGTTGCCGTGGAAGACGCTGGCGGTTGCGGGCGTCGCATGGCTCTGCACATCCCACAGGGTCAGGTTGCAGGCGGCCAGGCCTTGGCACTTGAAGTCCACGGGATTCGTCAGGTCCAGGACCTGTCCCGGCGCCGGATACGCCCTGTAGGTGAGGCACCCCGCGGCGACGGCGACGGTGTAGTCATCGGTGCCGTCATGGTTGACGTCGACGTTCACGGTCGTCGTATACGGCGGCGGCGAGAACGCGAAGGTCGAACTGCTGAGGACCTGCTGCGCCGCCTGGTCGGCCGCGGCGGTCGCCTCCTGCCGCGCCTGGACATTCGAGACGATCTTCAGGTTGACGCTGCCGATGTTGAACGCGGAGACCGCGAGCAGCGTCATCAGCCCGAGGATGATCAGCGCGACAAAGAGGGCGGCACCACGCTGGCGACGCACGGCGCATCGCGCACCGGGGGGGCGAAGTACGCTCACGGCATTTCCCTCAGGTCGGATTGTCCGATTACACGGATCGGCGACGCGTAGACATGGTGCTTGTAGGTCCTTTCGGTGGCGCCGACCGCGGGCAGCTGGCCCGACAGGCCCATGGTGTAGACCTTGGTGTCCACATACCCCGGGGTCGGCTCCATGTTGCGGGTCAGCAGGTAGACTTTGACGACCATCACGTTCGCCCAGTCGGCGGCGGCGCAGGCGTTGTCGGCCCCGCATTTCCGGTACGCATCGGCAGCGCCGTCGTTGCCGGTGTCCTGCCCGTACTCGACCCGGAAATCGACGATGCCCTGGGTCAACGACGCCGTGATCATGCTGTTGGCAGAGAGTTCGACGCGCTTCAGCGTCGGGATGCCGTCGTTCTGCGTGCAGTCATCGCAGGTGCTGACGTAGTAGACGTGCACCAGGTATTGGCGGACGAGCGATGCCGTCGCGCAATTCATCTTGTGCAACGTGAACGGACTGGGCGATTGCGGGATGTCGAAAACGAACGCCGGCTCCGTCGTCACGCACGCACGCGACTGGAGGGAGACCTGCAGAAACGGCGTATTCGCCGCCGCCGGTGGCGGTGCCAGCGACGTGGTTGTGACGCGCCGGACCACCAGCACATCGGTGTTCGCCATGCGATCGGAGATGCACTGCAGCGCGGCGATCGCCGGATCACTGCCTTCGAAGCCCGATATCGCCACCGGCACGTTGGTGCCGGTGGCGTTCCAGCCGAGGTTCGCCAGCGTCGG
>Ga0315278_10007438_pt1 | contig 10012 bp, 6 predicted proteins | sample YL17G06_0_MG_FD_203880 | JGI IMG/M metagenome (GOLD analysis project Ga0315278, IMG submission 203880) | Sediment microbial communities from Yellowstone Lake, YNP, Wyoming, USA - YL17G06_0 | ecosystem: Environmental > Aquatic > Freshwater > Lake > Sediment | place: USA: Wyoming | collected... | reverse complement strand
GGTCGCGGGGCGGGTGTGGCCACCGACGCAAGACCAGCAGGACGGGCACCGTCCACAGGGCCAAGGGCAACAGAGCCCGTCCGATGATGATTACGTCCTCTCGAAGGCCGAAGTTGATGGGGTAGAAGGCCAAGATGAACACGAGAGGCCAGACGACACTCGTCACCATCGGAAGGGCCGCCAACCAGCGGTAGCCGGCCATCACCAGCACGATCGTCGTACCGGACCACAAGAAGTAGCCCAGGATTGAGTCCAGCACCGCTGGCGGGATCGAATGGCAGAGGTGCGAACCGCACAAGTGCGCGGGACCGTAAAGGGCGGAACTGCCGAAGAAGATTCTCACCGGGACCACTTGGATGAACACGGCTACCGGCAGGCACTTAAGCCACAGACCGAGTGCCTCGCGGGAACCCTCAGGTAGCCGCCGCTCGAGTGAGACAGGTTCCCCGGCGCTCATCACCTCAGCATCCTCCGTCACCACTACCAGCGCAAGTTGGGCCGCTTCCTCCGATGACATTCGCAGACCTTGGCCTGGATGAGTGTGGCCTCGTTCGCGCACACGAGCGGTCAGAGGAACCAGCAAGCTTGCCCCCACCTTCCGGAGCGGTCAGTATCGGGGCGATGCGCCACCGGCGGGGCGGGGGGTAGGCCAACATGCTTGAAGCGGAGCCTGAAGTGACGACGCCACGGCGTCATCTGAGCTTCGCTTTCGTGACCCTGGTTTCTCTGTCCTGCTGGATAGGGTTCCAGTTCTTGTCTTTCGAGGTATATCGAGCCAGCGAGGGCTCCTACAGCTGGGGCACCCTCGGACCGGTACGTCCGGACCTGTCGCTGTGGCGAGTCCTCTTGTTCCTTATTGCCGATCCCATCCGCCTATTCGCGACCTGGGTGTTCGTCTCATCCACGCTCGTGCTTGCCGGCAGGCGTCGGATCTTCGCACTCCCCGTCCTGATTGCCCTGGGCACGCAAGCGCTCAACACCGCCTACTACTACTTCCAGTGGCGCCCGAACTACCTCCGAGAGACACCGCAGTTGGCTCTCCTGGAAGTATTCACTCCGATCGTCTTGGGGGTCTTCGCCCTGGCTCCCGCGGTGGCCCTTGCACGCACCACGGAATCCCAGGCGCGGCGCAGACGTCCCGAGTGGGGCGGTTGGCTGTACCTGGGTGGGCTCTTCCTGGTAGCCGGGTGCGCTATGGCGTTCCTGCGCCCCCTGGTCGCCGGCTTCGGATACATCGGTGACCCGGTCTGGTCGTTCCTCTATCCGGTTCCGTTCCTGATCTTCGGCGCTGGGATCGGCAAGCGCAGACCCTGGTGGCCGGGGGCACTTGCGATGCCCGCAGCTATCTATCTCATCGAGGAAGTCGCCTCCCTTGCCTTGCGGGTTCCCCCAGAGGGGAGGCCCGAGTACAACTGGTTGAGCGAGCTGCTGAGAGGTCCCGTCGCCCTCGACTGGATGTTCACGTTCCTCCTCATGTTGGCCGTGCCCTATGCCGCGGCGATCTGGGAACCGCTCGATCGCTACTTCCGGGGCTGGAAGTACCGATGCGCACCCGGCGAGGAGGTCGTGTTGCGGGAGCGGTGGGAAGGCGGCATCTGGGCCGCTCGGCCGGCCGTCGTGGTCATGGACAAGCGATCAGAGAAACGATTCTTCGTCCCGACCGGGGTGAAGTGGTGGTACCCGACCGACGACGATGGCAACGAGATGCGTCTGCCTCTGGAGGACTGGCGGCTCGAAGAAGGCGAGATGAACACGCGCAACATCCTCTCGTTCGCGTGGCCGCACAGGCCCTATTCGGTCTTCATCGCGTGGGATCCAGACTGGAACTTCACGGGCTACTACATCAACCTCCAGACCCCGCTGGAGCGCACCGAGTTCGGCTTCGACTACACGGATCACGTACTCGACATCGAGATGTCACCTGACAAGTCTTCGTGGACCTGGAAGGACGAAGAGGAACTTGCGCAGATGGTCGAAGAGGGCCTGTTCACCCAGGAGCAGGCCGACGACTTCCGCGCCTGGGGGGAAACGGCCGTCGAACAAATCCGCTTTGAGACGCCGTTCGACGAAGATTGGAGCGAGTGGCGTCCCGGCCCCGAGTGGCCCCTCCCCGAACTGGATGAAGACTGGGACGAACTCGACTAGCGGCCAGCGGAAAGAGAACCGTTCCGCCTCATGTGACATTGACGGACGTTGGGGTGGGTGAGGCTGCCTACTCTAGGGAGGCGTCAAGAGTGAATACCCACACGCAGTGCAAGTCGCCTCAACAGACTGCCGACACGCCTACTCGGCTGTCTGTTCTCCAGCTTGGTGCTAGTTCTCGCGATCGTGACCGGGGCGGAAACGCCTAGACCTGCCGCCGAAGGTAAGCTCACCGTGCCATGACCGACCTCGACGAGCAGGGCCGCCCCGAACCTCCCCTCGCGGCTGACGAAGCCGCCACCCTTCTAGGCTTCTTGGACTTCCAGCGCGCAACCCTCGCCTGGAAGTGCGCGGGACTGGACGCGGCCGGCCTGAGGGCGACGGTAGGCGTATCGTCGGTAACCCTGGGCGGGCTCCTCAAGCACCTGGCCTACGACGAGGCCAACTGGTTCTCCCGGTGGCTTGACGGGCGGGACATGGAGCCCCCGTGGGACACGGTTGACTGGGACGCCGATCCCGACTGGGACTGGCATTCGGCCGCCGACGACTCACCTCAGCAGCTCTTCGCGCTCTGGCAAGATTCCGTTGGCCGCTCCCGTTCCCTGGTCGCGGAGGCCGTCGCTGACGGTGGCCTGGAGCGGTTGGCCGTGCGCACATGGCCCGATGGAAGGGCGCCCAGCCTGCGATGGATCGTGACCCACATGATCGAGGAGTACGCGCGGCACAACGGCCACGCTGACCTCCTCAGGGAGTCGGTGGACGGACTCACCGGGGAGTAACAGCGGCAGCCGCGTAAGTCTAGGCCACTTACTCTGACGTAGTTGACGGACCGTGGCGTGGATGAGGGTGTCGTCGCCAGCGCCATGATTCGCAAGTCGAGTATCCCTCCGAGTTCAGTCCATCGACCAGGCATAGCCGCACGCGCGGCACCAGTAGTCGGGTTCACGGTTGGGGCTGTACATAGCCAGATAGGCTCGCATCGCCCGTCTCCACCAGGGAAAAGCCTCCATTCGCCGCCCTCTGATCTGGGCGGAGCCGCACTTCGGGCACTTCGGAGATGGAGGACTACTCAAGGAACTCAATGAGGCATCCTCCCCCTGCCCCCGCCGTCAGCGCAAGTTCGGGGGGTCCCTCTGAGGTCATTGAGAAACGTTGGCCTGGGCGAAGGTGCCGTCACCCCCGGCGGGATGGGTTCCCAACCGTCCGCGCCTAGACCAAGGTGTCGAGCGCCAAGCTCAACCCGGAAGTGAGTTCGGCCAATCCGTCCGCGTCGATCACCAGCGCGGGCGAGACCTGCAGACCTCCCGTCGCCAGCGCTCGCGTGAGGATCCCCTGACTTCTGCACGCCGACACCGCCTTCGCCGGCAGCGAGGGGTCGGCGAAGATCCGCTCTTCGGAAAGCTGGACGGCGGCGAGCACTCCCGTGCCCGCCCGGACCTCCTCCACCGCTGGGTGCTTCGCCAGGGGGGCAAGGGCGGCGGAAAGCTCGGTCTCCAAACCGACGGCTCTACCGCAGAGGTCTTCGCGTTCGATGATGTCGAGGTTGGCCATCGCTGCGGCCGCGACGGCAGCATGACCGCTGTACGTGTACCCATGTCGGAACATCCCGACACCCTTGGCCCAGAACGTCTCGGCCACCTCCGGTGCCACCAGCACGGCCCCCATAGGCAGATAGCCGCTCGTTATGCCCTTGGCGCACGTGAGCAGGTCCGGCTCCAGAGAGAAGCGGCTGCTCGCGAACCAGTCGCCGCACCGAGCGAATCCGGTGATGACCTCATCCGCCACGAACAGGACACCCGCGTCTCTGCAGATCCGCCGCGCTTCCAGCAGGTAGCCCTCGGGAGGGGGGAACACTCCACCTGCCCCCATCACCGGTTCGCAGAAGAAGCCGGCGACGTGGTCGGCCCCCAGGAGTCCGATCGATTCCCGCAGCGCGTCGGTGTCGTCCCAGGGAACCTGGGCGATGTCTCCGAGTAGAGATCCGTACCCCGTGATGTTCGCCGGGATCCCGGCGAGGCTCGTTCCCGCCGTGTGCATGCCGTGGTAGGCCCGGTCTCGCTTGATGAGAACGGTCCGATCCGGATGGCCTCTGAGCTGCCAGTACCTGCGAACCATCTTCGTCGCCGTGTCCACGGAGTCAGAGCCTCCGGAAGTCATGAACATCTTGCTGCCGGGTATCGGGGCGAGCGCGCTCACTCGTTCCGCGAGCTCTTCCGCCGGGCGGTTGGATAGATCTCCGAAGGTCGAGTACGCCGGTAGGAGGGCCATCTGCGCGGCCACGGCGTCGGCGATCTCGCGACGGCCGTATCCGACGTTGGCGAACCAGAGTCCCGCGGTGGCATCCAGGTACCGTCGCCCGGCTTCGTCCCAGAGGTGGACGCCCTCGCCTCGCTCGAGGACGAGCGGTCCGCTGGCTCCGACGGCAGCCATGTCTGCGAAGGGATGCCAGAACGACGTCATGTCGAACAGGCTATACCAGCAGGGGGTTACTCTGGTTCGTAGGCCAGGTTCTCGCGGAGCCAGCGCTCCGTGGTCGTCCTCGGCTGACCCTTCCGCCTCGAGTACTCCTCGACCTGGTCCTTCCCGATGCGGCCGACCTTGAAGTAGCGCGCCTCGGGATGTGCGAGATACAGGCCCGAAACGCTCGCGGGTGGAGTCATCGCGTATGAGGTCGACAGGTCCATCCCGATCTCGCGCGCTCCCAAGAGCTCGAACAGCGTTTCCTTCTCAGAGTGATCGGGACATGCGGGATAGCCGAACGCCGGGCGGATACCGCGGTACCGTTCCTCGGCGAGCTCCTCAGGGCTGAGCGACTCGTCGGGTGCGTACCACTGCCGCCGGACCTCGCGGTGCAGCCATTCGGCGAACGCCTCTGCCAGCCGGTCGGCCAAAGCCTTGACCAGGATGGAGTTGTAGTCGTCGTGCGCCGCTTCGAACTCGGCCGCGAACTCTTCCGCGCCGAGGCCGCTCGTGACAGCGAACGCGCCGATGTGGTCCTGAACACCCGAGCCGGACGGCGCGATGAAGTCTGCCAGCGAGCGGTTCGGACGGCCGTCATGCTTCGCCTGCTGTCGCACCATGTGGAACACCGTGCCGTTGTCCAACACGATGTCATCCCCATCGGCGCGCGCCTCCCAAAATCCGTACACGCCACGGGCGGTCAGCCGCTCCTCGGAGATGATCCTGTCCAGCATCTCCTGTCCGGCGACGAGCAACTCGCGGGCAACCTCACCGTGTTCGGGGTGTTCGAGGATCTGCGGGTAGCGACCCTTCAGCTCCCAGACTGTGAAGAAGAACTGCCAGTCGATCACCTCCCGGAGATCCGCCAGGGGCACCTCGAGCTGCCGCACACCCAGGAACGGCGGGGGCGGTATCTCTGCTCGCGTGAACGGAAGCACCGCCTTGTTCTCGAGAGCCAAGCGGTACGGCGACATCGGCGTTTTCTCGCGCTCGGCGTGCAAGTCGCGAAGGCGCCGCTGGTCGATCCGATTCTCCTCGTCGAGCTTGCCCTTGCGGTCGGCGTCGAGCAGATCGCTCACGACCCCCGCGACGCGCGAGGCATCGACCACGTGCACCACCGGCTGCTTGAAAGCGGGCGCGATCTTGACCGCTGTGTGTTGGCGCGAAGTCGTCGCGCCACCGATGAGCAGCGGCAGGTCCATCCCTCTGCGCTCCATCTCTTCGGCGACATGAACCATCTCCGCCAACGACGGTGTGATCAGCCCGGAGCAACCGACGATGTCGGCCCCCTCCTCGATAGCCGTGTCCAGCAACCTGTCGGCAGGGACCATGACACCGAGGTCCACGACCGAATAGTTGTTGCACGCCAGAACCACGCCCACGATCGACTTCCCGATGTCGTGGACATCCCCCTTCACAGTGCAGAGGATGACCTTCCCCTGTTCCCTGCCCGTGGTACCGAGTCGGATCTTCGACTCCTCCATGTACGGCTCTAGATAGGCCACGGCCTTCTTCATGGCGCGTGCCGACTTCACGACCTGCGGCAGGAACATCTTCCCGGCCCCGAAGAGGTCACCCACTATCTTCATGCCGTCCATCAGCGGGCCTTCGATCACCTCGAGGGGCTCGGCGTACGCTTGGCGCGCCTCTTCGGTGTCCTCCGTGATGAATGTGTCGACCCCGTGAACCAGTGCATAGCTCAACCGTTCCTGAACGGAGCCTTCCCTCCAGGTGAGATCTTCCTCCTTCTTCTTGCCCTCACCCGTGAAGGCCTCGGCGAACTCGACCATCCGCTCGGTGGCGTCCTCGCGACGGTGGAAGAGGATGTCCTCGACGTGTTCCAGCAGGTCCGGGGCGATGTCCGTGTAGACCATGATCTGGCCGGCGTTCACGATCGCCATGTCCAGGCCAGCCGCGATCGCGTGGAACAGGAAGGCCGAGTGGATGGCCTCGCGGATCGGATCGTTGCCTCGGAAGCTGAACGACAGGTTCGACACGCCGCCGCTGACCTTGGCCCCGGGGCACCTCAGCTTGATCTCGCGGGTCGCCTCGATGAACGCCTTGGCGAATAGGTCGTGCTCCTCGATGCCGGTCGCGATGGCGAGGATGTTGGGATCCATGATGATGTCTTCCGGCGCGTAGCCTGCATCGTCTATCAACAGGCGATAGCTGCGCTCGGCGATCTCGACCTTGCGTTCCACCGTCCCGGCCTGGCCGTCCTCGTCGAACCCCATCACCACGACCGACGCGCCGTAGCGCTTGATCATCCGGGCCTTCTTCAGGAAGTCCTCTTCGCCCTCCTTGAGACTTATGGAGTTCACGACACCCTTGCCCTGGATGCACTTCAGCCCGGCTTCGATGACTTCGAACCTCGAGGAGTCCACCATCACGGGAACCTTGGCGATGTCGGGCTCGGTCGCGATGTAGTTCAGGAACGTGGTTATCGCCGCCTCGCCGTCGAGCAGGTCGGCATCCATGTTCACGTCGATCATGTTGGCGCCGTTGCGCACCTGTTCGGCGGCGATCTCGACCGCCGACTGCCAATCCCCCGACTCGATGAGCCGCCGGAACTTGGCCGACCCCGTCACGTTCTGCCGCTCTCCGATGACCACGAAGCCGGTGTCGGGCGTGATGATGAACGGTTCAAGACCCGAGTAGGTCGAGTGTCGCTCTTCGACGACCGGGATCTCGCGAGGCGCGACCCCCTCGACCGCATGCTTGATCGCTGCGATGTGCTCCGGCCGGGTCCCGCAGCACCCGCCCACGATGTTCAGGAATCCGGCGGAAGCGAACTCGCCTAGCAGTGCACTCGTTATCTCGGGCGTCTCGTCGAAACCACCGAACGGGTTGGGTAGACCGGCGTTCGGATGGCAGGCTACGGCCACGCTGGAGACCCTCGACAGAGATTCGATGTAGGGACGGATCTCGCGAGCGCCGAGCGAGCAGTTGATCCCGACTACGAAGGGGTCGGCGTGCTCGATCGAATACCAGAACGCCTCGAGCGTCTGGCCCGACAACGTGCGCCCGCTCTTGTCGACGATCGTCACGGACAGCCAGAGAGGCAACTCGGGAGCGACGTCCTTCGCAGCCGCGATCGCAGCTTTGGCGTTCAGCGTGTCGAAGACGGTTTCGATCACGAGAAGATCCACGCCGCCTTCTCGAAGTCCCATGATCTGCTCGACGTAGGTGTCGTACACCTGGTCGAAGTTCACGGTCCTGAAGGAAGGGTCATCGACCTTCGGAGACATCGACAACGTGACGTTCAGCGGCCCGACCGAGCCAGCAACGAAACGATCCGGGCCCGCAGCGTCGGCGGCGGCCCGAGCCAGGCGAGCCCCCGCCAGGTTCATGTCATACACGGCGGCCTGCAGCCCATAGTCGGCCTGACCGATGGACGTGGCGGTGAACGTATTGGTGGTGGCCATGTCCGCGCCAGCATCGAAGTACGCCGTGTGTATCTCGGAGACGATGTCCGGCTGCGTGAGGTTCAGGATGTCCGGGTCGCCCTTGACGTCGTGATCGTGGTCGGCGAACCGCTCGCCACGGAACTCCGCTTCACTCAGCCCGCGTCCCTGCAGAAGGACGCCCCAGCTACCGTCGAGCACGACGATGCGTTCGGCTAGAAGAGCTTCGAGTCGGGTGCGCGCGTCCACGGCGCTACCCTAGTTGAAAGAGTTACCGCAGGCGCAGGTGCTGGTGGCCACCGGGTTGTCTATCGTGAATCCAGATGCTTCCAGCGTGTCGACGAAGTCGATCTTCGCTTCGGAGATGTAGGGAACGCTCATCTTGTCGATGACCAGCTTGACCCCGAACTGCTCTTCGGTGACGTCCTTCTCGGTGACCTGATCGTCCAGGTACATGGCGTATCGAAGCCCCGAGCAACCCCCGGGCTGGACGGCCACCCTCAGGCCAACGTCCTGCCGCCCCTCTTCTACGAGGAGCTCCTTCACCTTCGCGGCCGCGGTCTCAGTCAGAGCGATCAAGCGAACCCTCTCCTTGTGTGCCTTGCCAGCCTAGATTGTACCGGAGGATGGCCTAAATCCGACCACTTCCGTGTGATTACGCCGCTCCGGGCCAGGTACCCGCCAAGTCGGCGGCCAGAGCCTCCAGGGCGGCGCTCGTGTCGCCCATCGCTCGTTCCATGCCGAAACGGGCGGCCAGCGAGGCCACGACTATGCCCTCCTGCTCGACCTCGGACCGACCGCAGAGGACGGCAACGGGCAAGCCGGCCTGCAGGGCCGCGGTAGCGACCCCCATGGCGGTCTTCCCGTTCAGGGACTGGTCGTCGAATGACCCCTCCCCGGTCAGCACGACATCGGCGGCCTGCAGGCGCGCCTCGAACCCGACGGCGTTCATGACGACGTCGATACCGGGCCGCAATCGGGCGCCCAGGAACGCGACCAGACCTGCGCCCAGTCCTCCCGCCGCACCTGCGCCCGGTGTGTCGCGAACGTCGATGCCGAGGTCCTGCCGAACCAGCGCGGCGAAGTGGCCCAACGCTCGGTCCAGCAGGATGAGATCCTCCGGCGAGGCTCCCTTCTGTGGCCCATATACGGCCGAAGCACCTGCGGGCCCGACCAGCGGGTTGTTCACGTCGCAAGCGACCGAGAACGTCGCCGACCTCGCACGGGGGTCCAGGGTGCTGGTGTCGATCCGCGCCAGATCGAGCAGCGCCTCTCCCCCGTTCCGAATCTGGGCGCCCCGCGCGTTCAGAAGGCGCACTCCGAGGGCCTGCGCCATCCCCGCGCCTCCGTCGTTGGTCGCGCTCCCCCCTATGCAGACGATCATGCGGACCGGTTCATGCTCGAGCGCCGCAAGGATCAACTCCCCCGTACCTCTCGTCGTGGTGCGACGAGGATCACGGTTCGTCTCCGGTATGAGCCCGAGACCAGACGCGGAGGCCATCTCCACGACGCCGGTCAGTCCTTCGGGAGCGCTCACCAGTCCGTACTCGGCGTCAACGGGATCCCCCAACGGCCCGGTCACCCTGACGCGCTTGCGATCACCGCCGAGGGCCGACACCAGGGCCTCCATGGTCCCTTCGCCCCCGTCGGCCATAGGAAGTTGCTCGACAGTGTCGTCATCGCGGGTCCGTAACCATCCGGCGGAGATGGCGCGTGCCGCCTGCTCCGCGGACAGCGTTCCCTTGAACTTGTCTGGGGCGACCAGGATCCGCATGAGACCGGACCCTACAACTTCCTCGAGAACTGCAGACGCATCAATCGTCGTGGGACTGAGCCGAAGCGATACTTGTACTCGAGCCCGCCCTTCAGCATGTCGAACCCGCCGAGTCCCTCTTCGATGCTGGCGCGGATCAGGTCGGCGACCAGCACCATCCCCGGTGACAGCGGCTTCCACTCGTGGTCGAACGCGGAGTTGTAGAGCAGGAATCGGTCGTGCAGCACGAACC
>Ga0315278_10007436_pt1 | contig 10013 bp, 6 predicted proteins | sample YL17G06_0_MG_FD_203880 | JGI IMG/M metagenome (GOLD analysis project Ga0315278, IMG submission 203880) | Sediment microbial communities from Yellowstone Lake, YNP, Wyoming, USA - YL17G06_0 | ecosystem: Environmental > Aquatic > Freshwater > Lake > Sediment | place: USA: Wyoming | collected... | reverse complement strand
TTCCACTGCTCGCCTTCTTCGGCGTGGCACCGCACGCACAGCTCAGCACCGAGGAAACGCTCCGGGCTCTCCTCGCTCTTGATCTGCTTCTGAGCGTCCTGCTCCATCTGGGACTTGCGCATCTTCTCGTTGAACGCGTCTTCGAAGCTCTTGACGAGCGCGAGGACTTCCGGCTTTTCGCCGACCTCGGGGCTCAGAATGAACATGTCGTTCTCACCGCTCAGCGGCTTGCCCTTGGCATCGATGGTGAACATCGTACGGCCCACATACTGGCCCTGCTCACCGCCGTAAGCCACGACCGTGTTCTTGATCAACCGTCCCTTTTGGATCAGCGGAATGTTGCGGCCGGTGATGACCGCGTCCACTCCGGTCACTACGGTCACCAGATCCTCACTCTCAACCTTTCCGAGCTGCGACAGGAGCACGATCACGGTCGCTCCGCTCTTGCGGAGGTCAGCGACCGCCTTCTTCGCCGCCACCAGCGGATCCTGCGCCACGAGCGAATCGCGCGCCGGGCCGAGGTCCACCTTGTCGCTGATCAGACCGAAGATGCCGACCTTGACGTTGCCGACTTTCTTGATCGTGTACGGCTCGAACACCGGCTTGCCGCTCTTCTTGTCGAGCAGGTTGGCGCTCACAATCATGAGGCCGGTGCGCTTCTGCTGCGACTTGAGCCATGCGAGCCCGTACTTTAGGTCGCGCTCGCCCACGCCCACGGCATCGGTGCCCAGCAGCTTCATCGCATCCATCATGAACCACGCGACGTCGTGCTGATTGGGCAGCTCCGGGAAGAATCCGCCCGCGTCGACCAGGAGCACCTGGCCAAACTGGGCATGCACGCTGTCAGCGAAACTGGCCCGCCGGGCCAGGCCCCCCTTGGGCGTGTGTCAGCCACACGGGCTGGTCTTCCCCTTGGCGTCTGTCGTCGAGAGGATGATCAGCTTGTCGGGCTGCAGGATTCTGGGAGTGGTCGCGGCGGCGAGCATCAGCCAGCTGACCACGGCAAGCACCGCTGCCGCCAGAATTCGAGACGCGAGTGGCCTCATGAATAGCTTCTCCGTGATTCGGGGGACGATTCAATTTGGACTCTGGTCAGTGTACGGGGCCCCGCGGAACAGCGTCAAGAACTCGGGCTTCACCGGATCGCCCACGGATTCGAAGTTGCGAATCGTTGACACGCGGACCGACGACCGGAGTGATTTCCGCTCCCGGCTACTCCTCCTGCGCCCGGTACTTGCGAATTTCGTCGGCGACCGGTACCCGCCGCCCAGAACGACCGTGCACCACACGCACCTCGAAGCCGTAACGATCGAGCCCGAAATGGCCCTCCATGCGACGGATCAGCCCGCCGACGGTGGCATCGCCGCGGATCGTGCGCCCACGCCGCCCGGTACCGTGCGCGCGCGCCAGGCCGGCCTCGTAGCCCTCCTGAAAGGCCTCCTTTAGTAGGCGCTCAAGTCCTTTCCAATGTGCGCGGTGAATTCTTCGAAGCATCTGGTTCTGCGTCATCGCCCCTCCTCTGGCCTCGCCTGCCGGCCCGCTGCGCTGACCGCGGTCGCGGGAACCCGTTCCCATGCTATCAAACGCGCCTGCTGCAGGCCCCGGCCCCCGGCCGGTCCGCTTCGCCGACAGGCACGCGTGCAGCTGCGCGCTCGCGAGTGGCGCCCGTGACAGAATCGGAGCTAGTCTCCACCGCGCGCCAGTCCCGGCGCGTTCCCGACATCCTCTGCGGAGAGCGCGTGCACTATGAGACGCTGACCGAAACCGACTGGAATGAGATCGCGAAGATCTGGGATCTGCTCGACGAGGGCGAGGCCGACGGCGCCCGCCAGGAGCTGCGCACGCGCTTCCGGGTTCGCATGAAGCACCCGGACGTGCGCATCGTCGATGCCGCGATCTCGATCGAAGAAGGCGATCCCGCCCACGCGCTCGAAGTGCTGGACGGCGCGGAGCGCTCGGCCGATCCCGCGCTGTTCTTCCATCTGCGCGGGCTCGCGAACTTCGATCTGTGTCGTTTCGATGACGCGCGTGCGGACGCAGCGCGCGCGCTCGTTGTGCGTCCCGAGTTTCCCGATGCGCACGACCTGATGTCGCGCACCCTCGAGCATCGCGGCGACTACGCCGGCGCCGCGGAGCACGCCACTGCAGCCGCCGAGCTCGACTCCGAGCGCTTTCCGCTCCCGCTCGAGATGAGCGATACCGACTTCGATCAACTCGTCGAGCGCAGCCTCGCCGAGCTGCCCGAGCCGATCCGCAAGCATCTCGAAGAGTTGCCGGTGCTGATCGAACGCCTGCCGACGGCGGCGCTCCTCGGCTCCGAGAACCCGCCGCTGCCGCCCGATGTTCTCGGGCTGTTCGTCGGACGCGATCTCATGAGCCGAACCTCGCTCGACGTCGCGACCTCTCCCGGTGCGATCTACCTGTTCCGGCGAAATCTCCTGCGCTTCTGCCATACGCTCGAGGAGCTCCAGAAGGAAGTGCGCGTCACCGTCCAGCACGAAGTCGGGCACCTGCTCGGGCTCGATGAGGACGATCTCGACCGGTGGGGGCTCGCCTAGAGATTCACCCGGCACGCCGGTGCGTCGCCCGTCAGCCGCGGAACTTCCTCAATCGTAGCGACGATGCAACCACCGAGACGCTCGACATCGCCATGGCGGCGCTCGCGATCATCGGATGCAGGCGACCATCCCAGCCCCATAGCGGACCGATGGCGCCACCGGGCCGCAGCCACACGAACAGCACCCCTGCCGCAATTGGAATGCCGAGGGCGTTGTAGGCAAACGCCCAGAACAGATTCTGGCGAATCACCTGCATCGTCCGGCGCGCGAGCGCAATCGCGATCGGGACGCCCCGGAGATCATTCCGCACCAGCGTCATGTGGCTCGCCTCCATCGCGATGTCCGTGCCACCGCCCACCGCGATGCCGAGGTCGGCGAGCGCGAGCGCCGGCGCGTCGTTGATGCCGTCACCGACCATCGCCACGCGGTGGCCCTCGCGTTGGAGTGCCGCGATCCGCTCGCTCTTGCCGGCCGGCAGCACGTCGGCGATCACCCGCGTGGCATCGATGCCCGCTGCGGCCGCGATCGTGCGCGCCGTCCGCGCATTGTCGCCGGTGATCATCCACACCGTGCATCCCGCCCGTTCGAGGGCCGTGACCGTCGCGGGCGCGTCGGGCTTGAGCGTATCGGCGACCGCGATCCATCCGAGCAGCATGCCGTTCTCTGCCACCGCCACCACCGTCCTGCCTTCCGTCTCGAGCCGCTCACGCTCGGCCTCGAGCGCATCGAGCATCACGCCCTGCTCGATCTGAAACGCCGCATTGCCGAGCGTGACGGCACGCCCTCCGACCAGGGCCACGACACCCCGCCCGGGGAGTGCGGAAAAGTCGTCGGCGGGCACCAGGGTGAGCGAGCGTTCTCGCGCCGCGCGCACAATCGCGATCGAGACGTGATGCTCGCTCATCTGTCCCGCGCTCGCGGCGGCGATCAGCACCGTGGCGGGGTCGTGGCCCACTGCGGGCACGATGTCCGTGACCGCCGGGCGCCCGCGGGTGAGCGTGCCGGTCTTGTCGAACACGACCGTATCGATGTGTTCTGCGGCTTCGAGCGCATCGGCGCCCCGCAGCAACACGCCGAGCTCTGCTCCGCGGCCGGTGCCGGCGATGAGTGCGGTTGGCGTGGCGAGCCCGAGCGAGCACGGGCACGCGATGATCAGCACCGCCACCAGCGCCTGCAGGGCGGGACCCAGTTTCGGCTCGGGGCCGAACGTCATCCACGCCGCAAACGCCGCGAGTGCGATGGCGATCACGACTGGAACGAACACCGCGGCGATACGGTCCGCGAGCCGCGCGATGTTGGCCTTCGTGCCCTGCGCCTGCTGCACGAGTCGCAGGATATGCATCACCATCGACTGGGCCCCGACACGCTCGGCGCGCATGCGAAACGCGCCGGTCTGGTTCAAGGTCCCGGCGTGCACGCGGTCGAGCGGACCAACGTCAGCCGGCATGGACTCCCCGGTGAGCAGCGACGCGTCAATCGACGAGCGCCCCGACAGCACGACGCCGTCGACGGGCACCTTCTCGCCCGGGCGCACTTCGAGCACGTCGCCCACCACCACGTCGTCGAGCACAACGTCCTCGACCGCATCGCGCAACCGCTCGGTCGACAGGACGGCGATCGCCGGTCCGCCACCTGCGGCCGGAACCAGCGTGGCTCGGGCCACAACCACGCGATGCGCGACACTTGGGCGCAACTCGAGCAGGCGGCGCATCGCGCGCGATGTCCCGGCCTTCGCCCGGGCCTCCAGCAGCCGGCCGAGCAGGATCAGGGTGACGATCACGACCGACGTGTCGAAGTAGGTGTGCGGCGCGACCCCTGCCCGCACGAGCGCTCCCGGCATCACGGTCGCTGCGAGCGAGAACAGGTAGGCGGTGAGTGTGCCGAGCCCGACCAGCAGATTCATGTCGGCGATGCGGCGGCGGATGGCCAGTATCACGCCGCGCACGAACGGCCAGCCCGCCCACCACTGGACCGGTGTGGCGAATACGAGCTCGATCAGGTTCTGGACGCGCATCGGCACGGCATCAAACGGCGGGAACATGCCGAACATTCCAAACAGCACCACCGGGACCGCCAGCACGGCCGCCACGGTGAATCGCCTCTGGAGCCGCTGCAGCTCGAGGCGGCGTTCGCGCTGCTCCTCGTCGTCGTCGGCCACACTCGCAACCGCACGCGCGTCGTAGCCGGCGCGCCGCACTGCTTCGGCGAGCCGCTCGACTTGCATCGGGCCCGAGAAGTGCACGGTGGCGCGCTCGGTGGCGAGATTCACGTTCGCCTCGGTGACACCCGCCACACTCGCGAGCGCACCCTCGACCCGGGACACGCACGACGCGCAGTGCATGCCGCGGATCGCCAGCTGCTGCGGCGACAAGTCGACCGTGACCGGAGCGGTGTCTCGTGCGGGGGTGGCAGGTGTCATCGCAATAAGTCTAGTTGATGCCGCCGATGCTGCCAGCGCGCGTTCCGCGATCGAAATAGATCTCGCGCTGCTCCTTCACGCTGATGCGGAAGTAGAACTCGGCTTCGCCGGCGGCGTTGAACGTGCGCGAGAACGTCGCCACCCAGCAATGCAAGTCGCGCGAAACCGAGAAACGCTGCGTGCCGACCTGGTGCGCGGTGATGTCGTAGTTGGCCGCGTATTCCATGCCCCACGCCGGGCTGACCTGATAGCTCAGCACCGCGTTCGCGTTGCGGTTGCTTGCCCAGTTCTGCTGCGTTTCGCCGGAAAAACCGCTCGAGTAGCCACCCGAATAGGAGTAGGTGAGCGACGCGTTCCAGTTGTCGCTGTAGGGCGCGACCTGGTTGGCGTTGCGCTCGACCGCAAGATCCGGGGCCGCGATCCGGCGCGCGTCATTGCTCGACAGGTTGAGCCCGAGGTTATACGTCAGCGCACGCAGCGGGCGGCCCTGGTAGACGTCGGTCGTGAAGTTCATCGACGCATTGAAGTACCGCGGCGGCTGGAATGTCACCGCTGATCCGATCGGCCGCATCGGGTGCTTGAGCCCATGTTCGCGCCACAGGAAGTCATACGAACTTCCCATGCTCCACGCGAGCAGATTGTCGATGCGCTGGATCTCGTCCTTGCGCTTGAGCTTCACCTGCAGCCGCTGGTCCAGACCGAAGTTCATCTGGAACTGCTTTGCGCCCGACACGCCGATACTTCCGAAACTCTGGAATCGCTCACGCGTTCCCTGCTCGTCCTCGACGATCAAATGCTTGAACTCGGGGCTGTAGCCGAGCGAGGCATTCGGGAAGATCACGTGCCGGAAAGCTTCGAGTCGGCCGAGCCGCGGCGTAAACGTGCCGTAGAACGACCCGCTCGCCGACATCGACGACGACCACGCACCGGTCGGCACGATCGTGTTGCCGAGCACGTCGTGGTCGAACACCGCGACCGTCCCGTTCACCGCCGGGCGCAGGTTGAGCCATCCGAATGCACGCCGCGCATCCGACACCGAGATGTCGCTCTGGAATCCCCGGCGCGTGGTGTTGTCCTGCCCGAGTGTGAACACCGAGTCCTGTGTCGAATCCGTCGCGAACGGAATGCGGGTCTCGACGAAGGCGCGCTGCGTGTGCAACGAGAGGAATCGCGAAGACATACTCACGTACATCGAGCTCAGCGCGTTCCCGAACCGGGTGCCGCGGACGATGCCGTACGACCCGGCGGTGCGGGTCGGGAGCGACACCGACAGGCTCGGGAGGCTTTCGGTGAGGTTGTTCTGTTGTGCGCGCGTGCCGAGCGGCTTCGAGCGCAGTTCGCCGGGACCGTCGGGATCCTCGAGATCGAGATCGGCATCGAGATCCTGACGTCGCTCGACGAACTCATTGAACGACGCCCAGTCGGCGGCGTGGCTCACCGCGATGCTCGAAGTGAGGAACCGGTTGAGGCGCTGTGACAGGGGCCGCCCAAACAGGTTGCTCGAATTATAGTCGCGGCTCGAAATATACGAAGCGCGTGCCACGAGCCGCGTGCGCGGCGTGAGTTCTTGAGTATGGTCGGCGGCGAAATCCCAGTTCTCCTCCGACAGCCTTTCGTCGCGGGCATAGCTGCCTTCGAACGTGCCGTCGAGTACGTATTGCAGCTTGTATTCGCTCTCGGCTCGGATCACCCACGACGGTTCCGCCTGGTAGTAGTCTCCGGACACCGTGAGATCCATGTAGTCGTTTGGGGCGTAGTAGTAGCCGGCGTTGCGGATGAACTGTCCGGCCTTGGAGTTGACTCCGATCTGGAACTGCGGGAGCAGAAGCCCCGAGTGTCGCCCGGGCTTGATCGGGAACACCCAGAACGGCAGTGCCAGCAACGGCACACGCTTGACGTAGAACACGACCGGCTTCGCGACCAGCTTATCCTTGAGGAAGATCTTCATGTATCGCGAGGCAAAGTGGTAGTGCGGCTGGTCGAGAGTGCATGTGCTGTAGGAGCCGTTGAGGATGTCGAGTTCGGTGTCGTTCGGCTTGCGGATGCGCTCGCCGTGATAGAGCCCCGCTTCGTATTCGGTTTCGGCCTTGTAGATGTTTCCGACCCGGGATTCGAGGTCGTAGGTCATGAGGCGACCCGTGACTTTGTCGCCGTTCTCGATCAGCTCGGGTTTACCCTTGGCGACCAGCGTCTGCTGGTCGAGATCGAATTCCACGCGGCGCGCGTTCAACTCGAGATCGCCATACGTGAGATGCGCTCCGGGATCCAGAACGATGCGGTCCTTGGAGACCTGATACTCGATCCGCGTCGCGTCGTAGCGAACCCGCTCGTTGGCGGCGTTCGCGGTGTCGGCGATGTCGACCGCGAACTGATACACGCCCGACGCCCGTCCCTCGACCCGCGCCCGGTCAATCTTTCGCTTCGCGAAGAACACGGTGATCGTGTCGCCCTCGGCCCGGTTCTGATCCGGTGTCTTGCCAGCCCGCGGCACCGCGCCATATTCGTTGCGCGCCTTGCCCACCGCGACGAGGCTGTCGATGTCGTCATGGGTGAAGTAGACGTCGACGCGATCGCCCGTGAGCCGGCTGGTCTCGCCCAGCGTCTGCGGGCGGTTGCCACGGTAGTCCATCGCCGCCGAGCCCTGCACCACGACCCGGTCGAGATGCTTCTCGTCGGTCCAGATCTCGATTGTGTCACCGCTCACGGCGGTTTCCTGATCCCAGGCGCGCGGGTTGCCGGTGAGTATTCCGTAGTTCGCCAGCTCGTCGAAGTGACCGTAGTCGGCGCGCGCATGCAGCGTGTCGCGATCGACGGTGACCGAATCGATCGCCTCGGCGACACGGTACTCGGTATCGAGCCGCAGCAGACGCGCCCGGATCACGGTCGGCGGTCCGTCCTTGTCGCGCGAGGTGAGCTGCGGCTCGCCAAACGCGATCACGAGCTTCGCGTCGCGGTCGTAATCCACCGAACGCGCCTCAAGCTCGAGCTTGTTCTGCTCGTCGTGGCCGCGCACGTTCCCGCGCGCCTTGAGCAGCAGCGAATCGCGCAGGTAGAGGGCGCTGTCGGCTCGCAGCGTCTGATGCTGGTCGCGTGCATCAACCCCCCCGAACAGCTCCACGCGCCCGCGGCGGCGATCGTAGGACGCCTCGGGCGCGTGCAGCGTCGCGTCGCCGTCGACCACGACGACGCGGCCGTTGAGCCGTATGACGTCGGTGATCTCAGAGTACGACGCCTGATCGCACGTCATGGTGGTCGTGCTGTCGATCAGGCGGACACTCTGCTCCAGGTACAGCATGCCCATCCCGCGCAGATAACGGCCGTGGTCGGAGGTGATCACTGTCCGACCCCGCAGGATCCGCACGTTGCCGTTGAGCAGCACGATATCCCCCTCGGCCCCACGCGATCCGGTCATGTTGTCGGCCGAGATATCGAGCGGCGGCGAACTCTCGGCCGCCTGCGCCCGCGCGGCGCGCGGCACGAGCAGCACCGCGCAGGCACACGCGAGCAGCGCCACGCACGCATGTGCGAGCAGCGTCCCATGTGCGCGCGTGCGCAGCCCGGACATGATCCTCATCCACCGACCGCACTGCCTCACAGCTGCTCCCCCGGTGCGCCGCCGAACGCTGTCATGGCTTCACCGATCGCGAACAGGGAACCGGTGAGCAACACCAGTCCGTCGGGTGCGGCAGCGGCAAGCGCCGTGCGGCATGCTCCGGGAACATCGCTGGCGACCGAGGCGCTCCACCCGATCGCCGCCGCCATGGCCGCGATCGCCTGAGGTTCGAGTGCGCGTTCGCTGTGGGTGCGAGTCGCGATCAGCCGCGGGGTGATCATCAGGTCGGCGAGGGGCGCCAGCATCGCCCTCACGTCCTTGTCGCGCGACACCGCGAGCACGACCGCGTCCGGCGCCGGCAACTCGGCCGCGCGCCACGTCGCAGCGAGGCGCGCGGCACCCGCGCCGTTGTGGGCGCCGTCCCACACCAGCCGCGTCTGCGACGGCGAGCGCTCGAAGCGGCCGGGCCAGCGGACCGCGCGGAAACCCTGCACGACCGCGGCTGCCGGGATCGCCACACCACGCGCGGCCAGCACGTCGAGCGTGGCGAGCGCGGTCGCGGCGTTGTCCGATGAGATGTCAGCGTGTGCCAGCGTGAGCTCGAGCGGCCCCCACGCTGCGGTGTTCGCGCGCGCGCAGCCCGCCCCCACCGGCACAACCGGCGTACGCCGCGCGGCCGCCACCAGCTCGGCGTCGCGCTCGCGCGCCACAGACTCGATCACCTCGGCCGCGATCCCATCCGCGACTCCGGTCACCACCGGCACGCCCGGTTTCACGATCCCTGCCTTCTCGAAGGCGATCTCACGTACGCTCGACCCAAGGATCTCGGTGTGGTCGAGCCCGATGCTGGTGATGACGCTGACCTCCGGAGTGATCACGTTCGTCGTGTCGAGCCGGCCACCCAGCCCCACCTCGACCACCGCCCACTCCACATTTTCGGCCGCGAAATAACCAAAACCGAGTGCGGTTGCCACTTCGAAGAACGTCAACTCGCCAACCCCCGACCGCTCCTCGATCTGACGCAGCATTTCGAACAAACGCACGTCGTCGGCCCAGCGGCCATCGACACGGATGCGTTCACGGAAATCCACGAGGTGGGGAGACGTGAACAGCCCGGTGCGATGACCGGCCGCGCGCAGCACGCGTTCGACGAGCGCACACACGGTGCCCTTGCCGTTCGTGCCCGCGACATGGACGGCGCGGAAGCGGCGTTCAGGGTTGCCGAGCACCGCAAGCACCGCCCGTGTGCCGTCGAGGCCGAGCTTGCTCTTCCTGCGCTCGAGTCCGTAGAGCGCCTCGAGGGCGCCCTGAAGCGTCATGTCAGGTCTTCGCCCGGCCGTCGGTCACCGTGGGGAGCGCCACGAAGTCATGGGGAGACGTTGTGCCCTCGGCAGCGAAACCGCGCGTCGAGCGCCAGAAGAACTCCAGAACACGCGAGACATCCTCGTGCATGTTCTTGCGATGGACGATGCGGTCAATGAAT
>Ga0315278_10007433_pt1 | contig 10013 bp, 8 predicted proteins | sample YL17G06_0_MG_FD_203880 | JGI IMG/M metagenome (GOLD analysis project Ga0315278, IMG submission 203880) | Sediment microbial communities from Yellowstone Lake, YNP, Wyoming, USA - YL17G06_0 | ecosystem: Environmental > Aquatic > Freshwater > Lake > Sediment | place: USA: Wyoming | collected... | reverse complement strand
AGCTGTTTTGCACCTGTAGATACTACCGTAATTCCTATAACTGCAAAGAAAAATGGCGGTGATTTTGATTTTCGATATGATTCTGGTGCTTGGTATTCAGCACCAAAATTCAATGAGGAAGGAACAATTTTGACCATGCGTGGATACAATAGTTATCCTCTTGAGACCTACGCAAACTTTGAGTTTCAACCAATTTCTGGTAAAGAAAAATTCAATGTAACTCTAAATGACAAACCTATAAAATTTATTCAAAGTGAAGATGAGATTGGATTTTGGCATGTTGCATTTATTGTAGAGCCAACATCGCAAGGAATCTTGAAAATTAGTGGTTTTGAGAAAGGTCTACCGCCTGAAACTCCTAAAGTTCCACAATGGATAAAGACTAATGCAAATTGGTGGTCAACAAATAAAATTTCAGATTCAGAATTTCTTAAAGGAATACGCTTCTTGTTTGACAAGGCAATTGTTTTTGTCCCGGCAAAAGATCTTTCTCCAGAATCGAATTGGAAAGTTCCATCATGGATTAAAACAACAGCTGGTTGGTGGTCCGAAGAAAAGATTTCAGATGACGATTTTCTAAATTTGATTGAAAATCTAGTCAAGCGAAAAATAATTATAATTTAATTTACATGATAAATCTTATTATACAAACTTCAATTAATCTTGATATCTAATGTTTCCATTAAGAGATGAAAATCCACATCCTCCAGGATTCAAACCATATGTAACTTATTCACTAATTGCAATTAACGTTCTAGTGTTTTTTATTGAAGTTGTTTATACGGGACAATTAATAGAATTTACAAATCAAAATTCGTTTTCATTATTATATAATTGGGGCGCTGTTCCAAACTGTGTTACTGGAGGATCTGTCTTAAACGTAGATTTCGGTGCAGGCCCTCTAAATGTTTCATGCCCTGATTCACCATATGTTTCTCTTTTGAGTTCTATTTTCTTGCATGGTGGTGCGATGCATCTTGGTGGTAACATGTTATTTTTGTGGATATTTGGTGATAACATTGAGCTAAAATTTGGAAGAATGAAATACCTTGGAATTTATCTGCTATGGGGAATTATTGCAGGTTTAACTCACATATTTGGTGATCCAACTAGTGCAATTCCTGCAGTAGGCGCATCAGGTGCAATATCTGGAGTACTTGGTGCATATCTTGTAATGTTCCCCAAAGCTAGAATTCAAACTGCGATGATGATGGGATTCATGATGAGAATGATGTATATTCAAGCAAGATGGTTCTTACCATTTTGGTTTGTATTCCAAAATTTACTGCCGCTTTTCATAGGGGGATTTGGTGTTGCAGGAGGTGGCGTTGCATATCTTGCTCATATTGGCGGATTTATAGCTGGACTTGCTACAGGTTATCTATACAAGAAAACACATAGTTCAGAATTCACTTATGGAACAAGATATGGGTACAAGGCATAACTAGTCAATACTTTAAAGAATAAATCAACGAAACTTTCTCAAACAAATCATGCCATTGATTACAGTCTCAATGTACCCAGGAAGAACTCAACAACAAAAAGACGAATATGCAAAAGCGATCACAAAATCAGCAGTAGAGATTCTTAAAACAAAAGAAACGCACGTCATTGTAGTATTTGAGGATAATCCAAAAGAAAATTGGTTTCTAGCAGGAAACCAACTTTAATTATTTTTAAAAAGAAATACTGGAATAATTCCACCCAAATCAGAGTTAGTGTACATACATTATGATCGGTAACATAGTTTACATCCAATTTTCATAATAACAGTTGGCACATTTAGTATTTGTACAACTTTATCCTTTTATTCTCATTAATAATTATAAATTTTATGAAAGTTGCAGTTGTACAGTTCAAAGCTTCAACTAACAAAGAAATTAATTTAAAAAAAATTATAAACTATATCTCAAAAGCGGCAGAAAATAATGCAACACTAGTTGCATTTCCAGAATTTATGATGTTTTACACAAATTCATCACAAACATCAAAACAACTAGCAGATTTGGCTGAAACAATTGGGGGAAATTTTGTAAACACTATTGCAAATACTGCAAAAGAAAATCACATCCAGGTTGTAGGTTCGTTTTACGAAAAAAGTAGAAAAAAAAATCGAGTATATGACACTTCATTTGTAATTGATAAATCAGGCAAAGTGATCTCCACATATAGAAAAATTCATCTTTATGACGCATTAGGATTCAGGGAATCAGATAAAATGACATCTGGCTCAAAAATTGCAAAACCTGTGAAAACTTCAATTGGAAAAATAGGCATGATGATTTGTTATGATTTAAGATTTCCAGAGATGTCAAGATCATTAGCTGTTGCAGGTTCTGAGATTTTGATTGCTCCATCAGCATGGGTAAAAGGGAACATGAAAGAAGAACATTGGATAACAATTAACAAAACAAGAGCTATTGAAAATGGATGCTATGTAATTGCGCCTGATCAAGTAGGAAATATTTATTGTGGACGGAGTGTTGTAGTTGATCCTTATGGAAAAATTCTACTTGACATGAAAAAGAAACAGGGAATTAGATATGTTGACATTGATTTAAAAAAAGTAAAACAAATTCGCAAAATCCTACCATTACTCAAAAATAGACGAGCGGACACCTATCTACTTTAAAGGCTTAGCTTTTCTACTGTCGCAATTAAAATTGGCACATTGTTTTGTCCATTTTTGATTTCTTGAATAACGAAAAATCACCATTGGCCACTTGCAGACATCACAGGCCATCTTTGTTGCTCTAAGCCTTGCTTTTTGTAAAAGGGGAGACGAAGCTTTGCAACCTCCATAAAAATTTGAGCAGCCCATGAATCTCTTTCTTGTAGTTCTGGATCTAATCACCATTAGCTGGCCCAATTTACATTCTGGACATTCCACTAGTCCATTTTTCGGAGAATTTGTTCCTAGAATCATATATTTTTTGTCCTTGGATGACCAGGAAAGATACCCATTACTATCCAAATATTGAATTATTTCTTTTTTGAAAATGTTGGTATTTGATTTTGATGCTTTTACAATATGTCTTGCTTCTGTCTGGATAGTCTGCAACTCAATTTTTTTTGGTGACATTTCTTACAATAAAACTACTAAAACGATTTTTATAGGGAAACTGGTCAGCGACATTAGTGGAAAAGGTTTGTGTTCTTGGTGCTGGCAGTACGAAATATGGAAAATTATCTGATAGTATAGTAGATCTTACTACTCAGGCATCCGTGGCTGCCATAGAAAGCGCAGGAATAGACCCTAAAGATATCAAGGCAGGATACATTTCAAACGTTTTTGGAATTGCTGATAAACAGGTACATCTTGGACCTGTCTTGATGAGTAACTTGGGAATTTCAGATAAACCATCATTATCAATAGAATCAGCTTGTGGAAGTGGCTCCGTAGCATTTAGAGAAGCTTTTGCAAATGTTGCAGCAGGATTTTATGATTGTCTTGTGGCTACAGGAGTTGAAAAAGTAACTCATACTGGAACTGAATGGACAACAACTTACTTTTCATATTGCTCAGATTTTTTCTATGAAGGACAAGCTGGTGCATCATTTCCTGGATTATTTGCATCAATGGCAAGAGCATACGTGACAGAATTTAATGCAACAGAAGAAGATTTTGCCAGAGTTGCAGTAAAGAATCATGAAAATGGATTTTTAAATCCAAAAGCTCACATGCAAAAAAAGATCACAATTGACGATGTAATGAATTCGCCAGTTGTTGCAAGTCCACTAAAACTTTATGATTGCTGTCCTTTTTCTGATGGTGCAAGTTCTGTAATTCTTTGTTCCGAAAAATTTGCAAAAGAAAATGGCAATGACTACATTGAAGTTATTGGTTCTGGCAGAGGTGGATCACCTGCAGCTTTGCAAGGTCGTGAACGCATGACTACAATTCCAAGTACAAAGATTGCATCTGAAAGTGCTTACAAAATGGCAGGAATAACTGCAAAAGATATTGATTTTGCAGAAGTGCATGATTGTTTTACAATTGCAGAGATTGTTGACACTGAAGATTTAGGATTCTTTGAAAAAGGAAAAGGAGTTCAAGCTGTTCGTGAAGGTAGAACAAAATTAAATTCGGATATTTCAATTAATCCCTCAGGAGGTCTTAAATCAAAAGGACATCCAATTGGAGCTACAGGCATTGGACAAGTAGTAGAGGTATTTGATCAACTAACTGGTAAATCTGGAGCAAGAACTGTAAAAAATGCGAAAATTGGTTTAACTCATAATTTTGGTGCAACTGGAGCTAGTTGCGCTGTTCATATATTCCAAAGTGTGTAAAATGTCTGTAAAAGAACTACTAATCGAAAAAGCAAAAGAAGGCAAAGTTCTTACTCATAAATGTACAAAGTGTAATCACCTGCATCTCTCAAACGTCTATTACTGTGAAAATTGTGGGAGCAAGGAATTTGAAAATGAGATTTTAGAGGGCACAGGCTCAGTTGCAACATATACTATAATCACAGTCCCGCCAGCAGGCTTTGAAAAATATACACCTTATGCCTTTGTAGTTTTACAGCTTGATAAGACTAATTTACGAATCTCTGGCTTTATGGCTGGAATAGCAACCCCTGCAGATCTTCCGGTTGGAACTAGAGCAAAAATCACTGGATTTGATGAACGTGGAATTATCATCAAAAAGCAGTAAAATTATTTATTTGAATTATTAAAAAAAATCATAATCAGTTCTTAATTATTTTATAAATATGAGTACTTTCATGTCTGTTGAAGTAACATGTGGTAAATGCGGAGAAAAGATCACTAACATGAAAATGCTAAAATCTCTAAAAGATGTAATGAATCCCTATAATGGAAAATGTCCATCATGTGGACAAAAGTTGTCAACATCTGAATTTTCTCTAGATGTACAAGAAAACTGATCTAAAAACCTTTTTATATTTTTATTAATTGGAATCTTCTCCGATTCATCTAAATTTTCTCTAGATGTACAAGAAAACTGATCTAAAAACCTTTTTATATTTTTATTAATTGGAACGTTTCCTATTCATCTGAATTTTCTCATGTACAAGAAAACTGATCTAAAAATCTTTTTATATTTTTATTAATTGGAATCTTCTCCGATTTATCTAAATTTTTTTAATATTAAAAAAACTGATCAAAAATATACAAATAGGATCAAGTCATAAGTCTTATTTACCCCTTTTCTAGTCAAAGAGTGTATGGAATTAGATGAAGAAATAGAAGAACCAAAGCGAAGTGGAATTCTTCAATCTACATCAAAACGTGTAAGAATGATCTTTTCTGTAATGGCAAGTCCAAACAGAATTGATATTTTAAGAATTTTAAATTCAAAGGGCCCATTAACCTATTCTGAATTAAAATCATTAGCAGGATTCAAATCCAAAAAAGAGAGTGGTAAATTTGCATACCACTTGCGAAAATTATTGAGACAATCTCTTGTAGCTCTAAACAAATCTGAGAGAAGATACACCATAACAAATCTTGGAAAACTTGTATTGAGCTTGGCAAGACAAATTGAGGAACGATCAATTATTGAAAGTGGAAAGATGTATGTTAGAACATCACATGAATCAATTGAAGAATTCAATTCTCATAAAATTATTCAATCACTTGTACGTGAAGGTAGCCTCCCACTAGAATTAGCTCAAAAAATTACTGAAGAAGTTGAAAATAGAATTTACAAATATCAAACAACCTATCTCACGGGTTCCCTTATACGAGAAATGGTAAACTCTGTTCTTTTGGAACACGGCCATGAGGAATATCGCAATAAACTAGCACGCCTAGGAATGCCTGTATATGACGTTCAAGAGATGTTTACAAACCTAGATAATGTAGATAATGGAGCAGAGGGATTACTTTTCAATACTGGTCAGAAAGTGTTTGCAGAACATTTACTCACTAATATTTTACCAAAAGATGTTGCTGATTCACATCTTTCTGGTGATTTGCATATTTCAAATCCAGGAATTTGGTCAATGATACCTGACACAATATTTGTAAATATAAAAGAACTAATTGAGGATGGTGTTATTCTTGGTGGAAAATATCTCGATGTATCAAGAATACCATCATCTAAATCTCTTGATGACATTACATCTTCTTTATCTATAATCATTTCTTTGCTCTCCAAAGAAGCTTCACAAGAAATAGTACTTGATGGATTAATTCAACTCTTTACAAAACACTCAAAGAACATTCCAGAACTTGAACAAAAACTAACAGATGCATTTGCTACTGCATCCACCACATCAAAATATAGCAAAAAAAGCACTAATGTTTCAATTAGACTTCAGTTAGGTTCTGATTTAAAAATTGTTAACGCAATAATTAATGCATACAAGAATTATACAAAGATAACACCAATTCCAAAAATTGGTTTGATTATAGATTATGACAAAGGAAAAGTTATAGATGTTTCAGAAGCATTAGCCGAAATTATTTCAATTGGTGGAAAAGTCATGTTTGCAAAAGGCGAAATATCTAGCTCTGGTATCACAAACGATGCAACAAAAAATTCTGGCGCACTTGCAATCACACTACAATCTGTTTCTATCAATCTTCCGAGACTTGCATTTGAATCCAATAAAGATGAAACATACTTTAGAGCAAGACTCGCATTATTAATGAAACCTGCTTTATCTTCTATGGCATTAAGAAAGAAAGACATTTCTGATCTTACTCGTAGAGGACTAAATCCAATTCTTGCAAAGAATACACAATACATGCAAAGAAGTTCTGTAACCCTCATTGTTAATCTCGTTGGATTAAAGGAATCTGTTTTCAACATCCTAGGATTTCAAGATAATAAAGAAGGAAGAGACATACTCAATAAAGTAATAGAAACTGCAGTTGATGTTGCAGCTAAAAAAGGCAAGGAACTTGGCGATGCAGTATCTATATCTATGATTGACACTGAAGGATCTAGCAGATTTGCAAACTTAGACGGTGAGAAATATGGTAAAAATTCAGCTCTAAGTTCGATAGATCGTGACTCTTATTCGCAAGGATTAATCATTAAAGCATCTGAAATAAGCGAATATACGAGCAAAAACGAGATCATATCTGAATGCAATAAACTATCTAAATTGTTAAATGGCGGTCTATTAATTAGCCTAGAAATAGACAAGAATTCTAGCAATGCTGACATCAAAAAATCAATAGAGAAAGCAGCAGAACTGGTAAATTCATTCAAGCCTATAAAGAAAATATCGATCTGTGGAGAGTGTGGATTCAAAGATCAACCATTTGTAGACAAATGTCCAAAGTGCAAGTCTCCATACGTAATCTGAAATTCGTGAATTAAAAACTAGTTACGATCATTTTTTCAATTACTTCGATCAGTTTCAGATAAGCGATCCTTTGTCGTCTATGACTAATGTTAAACCAGTATGACATTCATAACACAGGTGTGAATAAATTGACTCATCAAAGGGATAAGATCAAAATTTTTCGAGCACACAAGTTATAACCACATTATTCTTAGATTCTACAGGGAGATTATAATTGGATAAATCACAAATAGAAAGTACGATCAATGAGATCCGAAAGCGCAGTGGCGCTGTAACGGTCTTCAATCAAAATAAAATTTCAAACGCTATATTTAGGGCGTTGGCAGCCACCTCTAAAGCCGACCGTGGACTGGCCGATCAACTTGCTAATAAAGTTGTACAAAAGTTAGTTGAACAGGGATTCACAAATTCTAGAACTCCAAGTGTTGAGGATATTCAGGATATAGTAGAATCCACTCTTATCGACTGCGGTAATAGCGATATTGCCAAGGCGTACATTGTTTACAGGCATGAACGAAGAAAACTACGAGACGAAAAAATGAAAGTTTTGAATGCAAAATCTTTGGATACAGTCTCAAAGAACTTTGATCTAAATTGCTTGAGAGTATTGGCATCTAGATACCTTTTCAGAAATGGTAAAAACGAGATCATAGAATCTCCAACTCAAATGTTTGAAAGAGTAGCAATTCTTGTTGGTATGGGTGATCTTTTGTATGATGCCCAGGTCTTTGATAAATCTGGAAACATTACACAAGATGTTGAAGAAGCACGAATGTATCTTGAAAAATTAGACAATTTTGATTACAAATTCAAAATTGGAGAATACTTCCTTAACAAGTGGCACTTTAGATCTTTAATCAACCACTATGTCACACTTGCCAACAAAGGTCAGATGAAAGTAAGTTTTAAAGATCTTTTGACATTACTTGCAGCCAAAAAATTAGAAAATTATGCGGACAAGATTTCTGAATACTTGGAATTGATGACTGCACAAGATTTCCTGCCAAATTCACCAACAATGATGAACGCTGGTGGTAGACTGGGTCAGCTTTCTGCCTGTTTTGTTCTTGGTATGCCTGATGATATGGAACAAATAATGAAATCAACTTCTGATGCAGCACTAATTTTCAAATCTGGAGGAGGAGTTGGAATCAATTATTCCGATCTTCGTGAGGAAGGCGATATTGTGGCATCAACATCTGGGGTAGCCTCAGGTCCAGTCTCTTTTATGAACATCATCAATACGGTAACTGAAGTTGTAAAGCAGGGGGGAAAAAGAAGAGGGGCTAACATGGGAATCATTGAAGCTTGGCATCCTGATGTTGAAAAATTTATTACAAATAAAACCGAACCTGGCGTATTAGAGAATTTTAATGTCAGTGTGGGTATATGGGAAGACTTTTGGAATGCACTTGTAAACACGGATGATGGAAAGTACATGTTACGTAGTCCACGTGACAGAAAACCTGTAAAAGAAATCAGCGCACATCAATTAATTGATTTGATAGCATTGTCTGCATGGAAGAGTGCAGAGCCTGGATTGATCTTCTTTGATCAAATTAACAAATACAATGTATTTGCCAAAGCAAGAAAAGCTCCACTACGAGCTACAAATCCATGCGGCGAACAAAGTCTCTATCCGTATGAGTCATGTAATCTTGGTTCTATCAACTTGGTAAACCTTGTAAAAAGACAGGCTGATGGAGAATACATATTTGATTGGCAAAGATATGAAGAAACAATCAGAAAGACAACAAGGTTCCTGGATAACATCATTGATGTAAATCACTACCCTGTAAAAGATATTGATATTGCATCAAAAGATTCTAGAAGAATCGGTTTAGGTGTAATGGGAGTAGCAGATCTCTTATACAAATTGAAAATACCATACAACTCCCAGGAAGGATATGCACTACAATCCAAATTGTCTGAAGCATTGACTTACTATTCCATGGAGGAAAGTGTTGCACTTGCAAAATCACGAGGTGAATTTCCACTTTGCTCAAAGACAGAATATCCAGAAGGAAAAATTCCAATTGCAGGATATTATGAGAAACCAAAAGAATCACATTCCTATGAATGGGATGCACTAATTGAAAAAATTCAAAAGCATGGAATACGAAATGTCTTGACTACTACAGTAGCTCCAACAGGGACATTATCTATGATTGCAGATTGTTCAAATGGAATGGAGCCAGCATTTGCTCTAGTATTTGAAAAGAGAGTAACTGTGGGCAGATTTTTCTATACAAACAAAATTGTAGAAGAAGTACTCAAAGAACATGGCCTATACAGTGATGAACTCCTTGCAAAGATTGCAGACAACTATGGATCTCTGAAAGGAATTCCTGAAGTTCCACAATGGATGCAAGACGTCTTTGTTACTGCAATGGATATTCACTGGGCAGATCATTTGATGGCTCAGGGTGTATGGCAAGATTGGATAGGAAATGCAATTGCCAAAACAATTAACATGCCCTATGACGTTACTGTAGAGGATGTAAAATCTGCATATCTGTTGGCTCATGAATTGGGACTAAAAGGAATCACAGTATACCGTGATGGTTCTAGACATAAGCAAGTACTTCACATGACAAGTCAAAACGCACAAAAACTATTTGTTGTCACACCAAGTCAATATGTTACTGATTACGTAACGGCCATGATTTCAAATCCATACATCAAAACTCAAGTACACAATGCACTTGAACTCAAAATCCATGATGA
>Ga0315278_10007432_pt1 | contig 10013 bp, 7 predicted proteins | sample YL17G06_0_MG_FD_203880 | JGI IMG/M metagenome (GOLD analysis project Ga0315278, IMG submission 203880) | Sediment microbial communities from Yellowstone Lake, YNP, Wyoming, USA - YL17G06_0 | ecosystem: Environmental > Aquatic > Freshwater > Lake > Sediment | place: USA: Wyoming | collected... | reverse complement strand
TCTCGGCGATGGTGCTCGATCTCGATCACAAGAAGATCTCGCCGTCCACCGCGGGATTCTTTGTCCTCGTCTGCAAGCACTGCAAGCACGTGATGTTCTTCGCGGCGGCTCCCATTCTCCAGGGCTAAGACGTCTGGAACGAGACGGGCGAGCGACGAACACTCTCGATGAGGGTGCGGGCTTGCGTGTAAGTCTCAGTAGCAGGCAATAAGGAGGAAGCCGCCATGCCAAATACGGTAGGAATCCTCGGAATCGTCGGAAGCCCGCGCGAGGGCGGGAACACGGACACCCTGGTGACGGAGGTGCTGCGCGGCGCGGAGGAGGCGGGCGCTCGCTCACACAAGCTCTTCGTCGGTCGGTGCAAGATCGCGCCGTGTACGGCGTGTGGCGGCTGTGTCAAGACCGGCCGCTGCGTCAGCCGCGACGGCATGGACGACCTCTTGCCGCTCATGGCGGCGAATCAGGTGTGGGTCCTCGGCACACCCGTCTATTGGTGGGGAGCGACGGCGCAGATGAAGCTCTTCATCGACCGCTGGTTCGCCCCATGGGTCCATCCGAAGACCCGCGAGATGTTCCGGGACCGAGTCGCCGTGGTCGTGACACCTCTGGGAGACACGGACGCGGCCGTCGCGCGGCACACGACGGGCATGTTCGGGGACATCTTCGCCTTCCTCGGCATCCCGATCGCTGCAACGGTCATCGCGTCCGGAGTCGGTGAATCGGGCGACGTCCTAAAGCACCCGAACGTCCTCAAGGCAGCGCGCGACGCCGGCCGAACGGCAGCCGAAATGGCACGCTCGACGTAGGGCGCAGCGCATCTACGCCACGTACCCGGCCTTGCGGTAGAGGGCAATGCCCCGGAGCACGACGTCGACGTTGACGATGGCGCCCGCGTCGAGCGAGAGCAGAAGCGCAATGTCGAGCGGCAGCTTCGTCCCGTCGCAATGGTTGAGCAATCCCTCGGCCAGCGCGCGGTGGTTCGCCCCGAGACGGTCCTTGAAGAAAACGCGCTCCTCGTCCGTGAATCGGTCGGTGATCGAGTACACGAGCGGCCCGTCGATGCGGCGAGTGGGCCTCTCCTCCTCGCCTTCCATCGCAGAGGTACGGCTTCCCGACGATGCGGGGCCGAGGGCGCCCCGCGTTCGTTGGAGGACGTCGGCCAGCGCGGCGCGCCGCTGTCCGTCGATCGAGGTCAGCGTGTTCGCCCGCGCGATCTCCACGCCGAGCGCCAGATCGAGGAGGCGCGCCCCGAGCGCCGGCTCGAGGTCACGCGACAAGTCCGCCACCCGCGTGAGTTCGCGGACGCTGTACGCGAGAAGCCAGCTTCCAACACGTTCGGCCTCGGCGCCCTCCGGGCACGCGAGCGCCGCCACGACCCCCGCCAGGATCGCCGCCTGTTTCAGCCGCGTCGGGTCGAGCTTGTCCACGGTGTCGAAGTCGGTGTGCCAATAGGGATCATCGTGACCGAGCATCACCGCAGGGATCCGGTGTGGACTCGCGGCGAAGACGAGGTGGTCGCTTCCGCCGCTCGGTCGGTCGAACGACCCATGGAGCGGGCGCGACGATCCGCGCGGCGACTCGGTCGCGCGGGAGGCGGCGATCATGGAGAGGAGAGGCTCGAATAAGGCGTTGACGTAGTGTGGCATGTGGTTCGCCGCTCGAAAGACGCGCAACGGCTCCCCGATCCTGTCCGGCGACGCGCCGACCATGTCGAGGTTGAGCGCGTACTCAACGTTGCGAAGTTCCTCGGCGTGCGCAGCCGCCCACGGCAGTGTGCCGTAGAACTCGGGCATCCACAGGAAGCGGAACCCCGTGCGCAGGCCGAGAGCATCGCGAGACGCCTGCAGCACGCAGGCCAACTCGACGAGAGCGCCGCTCCCCGAGGCATTGTCGTTCGCCGACGCCCGCGGGTGGCAGAGGTGGGCCGTCAACAGGACCTCGCCGAGCCGCGCGTCCCGGCCCTCGATCCTCGCCTCGATGACGCGCAAGACCCCGTCGCCGAACTCCGCGTCCACCTCGCCGCGCAACGTCACTGACCCAGCGCCAAGCTCCTTCACCAACCGGTCGCCCGCTCGGCGCGACACGGAGAACGCGGGGACGAGGTGTGGGATGTCGTCCGCTGCGGGGAAGATGCTCTGGTACTGCACGAGGTCGTGCGAGACGGCGGCCCTCTCCGGGTCGGGGTAGACGACGACGCCGATCGCCCCACGCTTCGCCGCCCGAGGCACGACGTCGCTTGCCCGCGCGCAGACGAGCACCACCTTTCCGACGAGGTCAGCCGCGTCGTAGTCCGCGTCCACCGTCGGGGCGCCAAGGTGGACCAGTTCGCCCTCGAACGTACCCCCCGGCGAGTGCACGACGACGCCCTGGGCGACCTCCGCGAAGTCGATGAGCTTCCGCACCGCCGGAGCCATCTGGATCAGCATCCCCGACCGCACCGACCACGCGGGCGGCGACACCCACTCGTAGGTCTTCGTTCGCCCATCGGCCGGGTAGTCGTGCACCGTCGCGGCCACACCCGCCTCGGCGAGCCTTCGACAGACGACGTCGGCCGCATCGGCGTAGCCTGGCGAGCCGGGAACGCGGTGGAAGCGTGCGATGTCGGCCGCCGTCTCCAGAATGCGGACTCCGGAGATCGTCCCAGCCAGTTCGCGAATGACGTCCTCACTCCGCATCTCAACCTCCTGCCATGCCTACGCGCCCGGCCCCCTGGTCAACCACGACGCGGGATCCTGTCGGTAGTAGCGGGCGAGAAGGCCGTAGACCTTCGGGTAGACGGCCTGCAATCGCCGCGGATCCTGGAAGAACGTTTCGGTCGCTACGGCGAAGAACTCCGACGGGTCCTCCGCGCCGTACGGGTCGATGGCGGTCGCTCGCCCGGCATCCGCCTGCCGCCCCAGCTTCTCGAACGCCTCCATCATCACCGGGCACCACTCCGACCGCAGGGCGGGGTCGGCAATCGGTGGCTGGCCGTTCATCTCGCCGTTCTCCGCGTCGAGCTGGTGGGCGAACTCGTGCAGGACCACGCTCAGGTCGCCCTCCGGGTTGTCGCGATCCTCGACGATGTCCTTCCAGGAGAGAACGAGGCTTCCGAGGGCCCACGACTCGCCGGCCCGCTCCTCGTCTTCTTCCCACACGAGGCCGTTCTCGTCCTGATCCAACAGGCGCGCCACGTACTCGGCTGGATACACGATGATCGAGGATAGGGTCGGGAAGTAGTCCGTCTCCCGGTGAAGGAGCAGGGTGCACGCCAGCGCAGCGATGGCCAGCCGAACGTCGTCCGTCACGTCGAACCCGGCGGTGCCCTCGAACCGTTTCTCGGCCAGGAACACGTGGATGTGTCCGTGCAGTTCGTCGCGATCGGCCTGCGGAAGCCGACGGTAGAGCGGAACGTCGCGCTCAAGAACGGCCTTCCACTCGTCGGGGAATGGCCGCTGTCTCAGCTTCGTCCGCTTCTTTGTCTTGAGTCCGAACACGCCCCCTCCTCCCGCGCTGGAACTGCTACATCCTATCCGTCCCACGTCACGGAGTCCGCCCTGCCGGGGCACAGACGGGGAGCGCTGCAGAGGAGTGGCCATCGTGGACTGGGCCACCCGATTCCATGCGAGGGGATGCGTTCGGCAAGGACTAGCGCCGCTGCGCTCGAAGGGCCGCGAACAGCCGACTGCGGCGCTCGGCGTACGGCTCCTCGGTCGGAGTCGTCCGCGCCCCTGGAGACCATAGGCTTTTCGCGTAGGTCAGCTCGTCTTGAGCGACCGGGAGGCCGATCTCGGAGAGGACGAGCAACGTGTAGTAGGGCGGAAAGCGCTTCCAACGCCCGTTCCCGTCCCGATGCTCCGACAGCGTCCTGAGACGCCACGTGATCTCGGGCGCCACCGCATCGCCAGACACCGTCTGGAGGAACCGAATGTAGCCAGCGAAACTCGCCGCGCACTCCCCGATCGTACAGTGCTGGAGTCCGTAGCAGGTCTCGCTCAATCGCGTCGCCGTAAGCGCGACGGCGTTCGCGATCGAGGGCTCTTCGGCCGCCAGGACATGCAGGATGCGCGCTGCCTCCTGGGACATCACGTGAACGGTGGCCAGCTTCGTCTTCAGACGCTCGCCCGTCGGGAGTCGACGCTCGGCGTAGTCCTCGTTCGTCGGTTGAAAGAGCCCCGTTCTGCGTCCGACGCGAATCTGGCGCCCGAGAAGCCACTCCACGAGCGCGTCGCTATCGAGTACGGTCTCGCCGAAGCAGAGAGCGCCGTTCGCGTCGCTCACCGCGTCGACCAGCCCTCGCCAGCGTTCCATCTCGCCTCCGCGTTTCGCCCCGCGATGCCCAGGATGGTCGCCGATCGTCTCGCGACCGTTTCTCGCCGGCCGGACCTCGTATACTCAGCCCCGGCCAGCGTGAAGCGAGGTGACGGTGCCCGAGGTCCGCGTCTATCTGTTCGGATACCCGCGCGTGGAGAGCCAAAGCGCACCCATCGCCATCCCGCGGCGCAAGGCCCTTGCTCTTCTCGCCTACCTCAGCGTCACGCAGTCTCATCACAGCCGAGACGTGCTCGCCTCCCTGTTGTGGCCGGAGGAGGAGAGCGCCAAGTCGTACGCGTTCTTGCGCAATGCGTTGTGGGTGTTGCACCAGACGCCGATCGAACCTTGGATCCTCGCCACGCGGCACATGGTCGGCCTGCGCGCCGATGAGTCTCTCTGGGTCGACGTCGCTCAGTTCCGACGCCTCCTGCAGACGTGCCAGGGCCACGCGCACCCCGAGGCGGCGCTCTGCGCCGAGGGCGTCGCGGCGCTAGAGACCGCCGTCGACCTCGCGCGCGAGCGGTTCCTCGTGGGGTTCACCGCCGACGACAGCCGCGCATTGGAGGAGTGGCAGTTCAGCGAGGCCGACATCCTGGCGCAGGAGGCGGCGCTCGCTCTGGAGAAACTGAGCGACCACCACGAGACCGTCGGCAATGTGGACGCGGCCCTGCTCTATGCGCAGCGCCGTCTCGCCGCCCAGACGCTTGACGAGAGCGCCTACCGCAGGGTCATGCACCTCCTCGCGAAGAGAGGAGACCGCGCCGCGGCCCTTCGCATGTACGAGGAGTGCGTTCGAGTCCTCGACCTGGAGCTTTCGCTCGAGCCGACCGAAGAAACCCGGCTCCTCGCGGAGGAGATCCGATCGACGTCCACAGCATCCTCAGCCCCCCCGAGCCGGCCAAAGCGGCAGCGCCAACTTCCCGTCTTCCGCTTGCCTCTCGTGGGGCGCGAGAGCGATGTCAGCCAGATCCTGTCCCTCCTCGCCGAGGAGAACTGCCGGCTCGTCACGGTGACGGGCACGGGCGGGGCGGGCAAGACGCGTCTGGCGGTCGAGGTGGCCGCGCACGCCACGGCTTTCGCGGACGGCGCCGCATTTGTGTCGCTCGTCGATGTCGAGACGCCCTCGCTTGCGCCCGCGGCCATCTTGAAGGCGCTCGGCGACTCCACGGAACCTCACGCCGACCGCAGTCCGCGTGACGCCCACGGGCACCTTGCCGAGGTTGCACGGCATCTCGCCGAGCAAGATCTCCTCGTAGTCCTCGACAACGTCGAGCACCTCGGCCACGACGTACGCTGGCTGGCCGAGCTCGTGGCGAACACGCGCGGCCCTCGGTTCCTCGCCACGTCCCGACAGGAGCTGGGAGTCCCCGGCGAGTGGGTGTTCTCCCTCGAGGGTCTGAAGTTTCCTCCGGCCGGTTCGCCAACTCCCGCCCCACAGTTCCCCGCCGTCCAGCTCTTCGTGCAGGCGGCGCGTCGAGCCGACGCACGCTTCTCCCCGTCACCGGCCGACATCGCCGCGATCGGATCGATCGCGCGCCTCCTCCAAGGGAATCCCCTCGGCATCGAGCTCGCCGCGTCATGGGTTCGCACCATGCCATGCGCGGCGATCGAAACGGAGATCGCCAAGAGCGTCGACTTTCTCAAGACCGACCAGAAGCTTGTCCCGCGGCGACACCGCAGCCTCCGCGCGGCGTTCGAGGGGTCCTGGGGGCTTCTCGATCGCCAAGGCCGTAGCGCGTTCAGGACGCTGTCCGTATTCCGCGGCGGATTCACCCCCGACAGCGCGCTCCACGTGGCCGGCGTGAGTCTGCCCGGGCTGGCCTCGCTCGTCGCGAAATCGCTCTTGGAGCGCTCCTCGGCCGATCACTACGAGATGCTCGAAGTCGTCCGCCAGTATGCGGATGAGAGACTCCGCACGCTCCCCGACGAGCATGCTGCCGTGCAGAATCGCCACGCCGACTACTTCCTCGCCCTCCTCGCGAGCCAGGAGAGTCGACTCAAACGGTCCGAGCAGAAGGATGCCCTGACTCTCCTCGCGGCCGACGAGGCCAACGTGTACGCGGCATGGCGTCGAGCCGCCAGCCAAGGTGCGACGGAGGAATTGGCGCGCGGCGCGATGGGGCTGTTCCTGTTCTGCGACATGACGACGCGTTTCGCCCAAGGCGCCAGCCTCTTTCGATTTGCGGCCGACGCTTCCAAGAAGCCGGCGCGAGCGCAACGCGCCTACTTTAGAGGCCTCGAAGCTTGGTTTACTACGTTCGATGACCCCGAGGAGGCATCCCAGCAATTCCAGCAAAGCCTGGACGACGCGGCCGGACTGGGTCTGAACCGCGATCTTGCCTTCATTCGGGTCCTCCTCTCCTTCGCCGCGGGGCGACGGGCACCTTCCACCCCGCGCGCGGACGTTGAGGACGCGCTTCGCTTCTTCGAGGAACACGAGCTCACCTGGGAGGTCGCCACGGCCTGTGACGCGCTGACTTTCTCTCAAGAGACGCCCGCCGCGGCTCTCGTTCTCGTCGATCGGAGCATCGCGATGCGCGAGACTCTCGGGGACGCGTGGGGCGTGGCGTTGGGGCGATACTCCAAGGCGATTGTGCTCGAACAAGTGGGCGAACTGGAGCAGGCGCACGTTGAACTCGAGGCGAGCGCCAAGCTGCGTGAGCATCTCGGCCTCGACCCGCATGGGCTTTGGGACTGCTATCTCCAGATGGCCGCCGTCAGAGAGAAACTGGGCCGACTGGAGGAGAGCGCACAGGCCTTGCAGAAGGCGCTCGAGATCGCTGCGCGCATTCGCCGGCCGTTTGCCGAGGGCAGAACCCACGAGCTATTGGCTCGGCTTGATCTACAACGCCGGCGCGCAAGCAGTGCGCGGCAGCACATGGACCGCGCCGTCGCGTGCTACGAGGCGGCACACCGCTCGGAGGACGCCCTCCGAGCGCGCCAGCTGTTGTCCGAGACCCCGCGTCGGCGAAAGACAGGTTGAAACGCTGCACGTCGGTAGCATACGGTTTGGCCTCTACGCTGAGGGAGGTAGTGCATGAACATTGTCATCCTGGGCGCCGGACGAGTCGGGGGCGCCATGGCGATCGATCTGGCAAAGGACAAGCGCTTCCACGTCCTCGTCGCCGACCGAGACGAACGCAGCCTCGAGGCTCTTCGCACCGGCTATGGGATTCCCGGCGAGCGAATTGACGTCTCACTCGAAAGCACCGTTCGCCGTGTCGTCGCGAAGGCGGACTTCGTCATCAGCGCCGTGCCCGGCTTCCTCGGGTTCCGCACCCTGGAGGCCATCCTCGAGTGCGGCAAGAACGTCGTCGACATCGCCTTCTTCCCCGAGGATCCGTTCGCGCTCGACGAGCTCGCGCGCGCGAAGAAGGTCACGGCCATTGTCGACTGCGGCGTCGCGCCCGGCATGAGTAACCTCCTCGTCGGCCACGTCGCTGCGGGACTTCAACGCACAGATCGTGTGCGAATCTACGTTGGCGGACTCCCGTCCGTCCGACAGTGGCCGTACGAGTACAAGGCCGGGTTCTCGCCGATCGATGTCATCGAGGAATACACACGCCCAGCGCGCCTGGTCCGCGGCGGCAAGGTCGAGGTGTGCCCGGCGCTGTCCGAGCTGGAGCTCATCGACTTCCCCGACCTCGGCACGCTCGAGGCGTTCGTCACCGACGGCCTGCGGACCCTCGCGCGCACGATCGACGCGCCGGACATGATCGAGAAGACCATGCGCTACCCGGGACACGCTGAGAAGATGCGCATGCTCCGCGAGACGGGCTTCTTCTCCGACACTCCGACCGACATCGACGGTGTGAGTGTGCGCCCGATTGACGTTGCGACGCGGCTTCTCTTCCCGATGTGGCAGATGGGGGAAGGCGACGAGGACGTCACGATCATGAGGATCGTTGTTGACGGCCGCGGAGCCGCGGGCAACGTGCGAACGACGTACGACCTCGTCGACCGATTCGACCGCGTGACCGGAACGACGGCGATGGCCAGAACGACTGGGTACACGGCGACGACGGCTGTCCGCATGCTGGCTGCAGGCCTCTGGACCGAACCCGGGGTGATCGCGCCCGAGCGATTGGGGCAGAACGCCGCGTGTACGGACTTCATCCTGGCCGGGCTCCGCGAACGGGGCATCGTGTATCGCAAGTCGGTCGAGCTATTGGAGGTCCCCGCGTCGGCGTAGGATCTCGCCCTGCGCTCCTTCCTGCAACGACCCGCGACACCGCGCCCGCCTAGTCCGCTCGATCCGCCATTCGCGGCGCAGCCGAGGCGCTTCTTGCAGCCCCCACCTGTTCCAGCGATGATCTCCGACATGCCAACCACGAGTCCCAAGCGGCAATGGACGCGCACGGGACTCCTCTTCGCCGGGCACGCGGTGAACGATGGGTTCGGCGGCTTCCTTGCTCCCCTCTTGCCCCTCCTGATCTCCCGTCTCGGTCTCTCGCTCGCCCTTGCAGGCCTGTTGGGCACCATCCGCATCGTGACGAACTCCGTGCTCCAGCCGAGTCTTGGCCATCTGATCGACCGCAAGCAACGTCCGGGCCTGGTGGTCGTCGGCCCTCTCCTCACGGTCGCCGCGATGTGCTTCGTCGGGCGCGCCGGTAGCTTCGGTTCGCTCGTCGTTCTCCTGCTTGTCGCAGGGATTGGGACGGCCTTGTTCCATCCGGCCGCCACATCGCTCGTAACAGCCGGGAAGCCAGCGCGCGCCGGGTTCATGATGGCCTTCTTCTCCTCGGGAGGCACCGTCGGAGCCGCACTCGCACCGATCGTCATCGTGGGCTTCGCCGCGGCGTTCTCGCTTGAGCGCACCCCGTGGCTCATCCTTCCCGGCTTCGCCCTCATCGCCGCCTTCGCCATCCCGCTGCGTCGCTACATCACCCCGCGCTCCGAGCGCACGAAGTCCGAAGAGAGCCCATCCACTCTCCCGCGCCGGCTGTTCGTCCTCTGGGGCGTGATCGTCCTCGCTTCGATGAGCGCCATCGCGTTCTCGAGCTTCCTCGCCGTCCTCGTGGCCGAACGAGGAGGCAGCGCGTGGGTCGGCGGTGCAGCGATCAGCGCGTACCTGATTGCCGGCGCAGCGACCGAGTTCCTCGCGGGCAACCTGTCCGATCGGTACGGCCGCAAGGTCGTCATGCTCGGCTCCCTCGCGCTGGCGACGCCGTTCCTGCTCGCGTTTCTGCGCGGCCCGTCCACTCTCCTCCTGCCATTCGCGGCGCTCGCTGGCGCGTTCTCTCTCGCCTCCTCTCCCGTCGGGATCGTCGCCGCGCATGAGTGCGTGCCTGGGCGGACGGGACTCGTGTCGGGGCTCGTGATGGGACTCGCCTGGGGTGTGGGCGGCGTGGCACTTACGCCCGTCGGCTGGCTCGCCGATCGCTACGGCCTCGTTCCCGTGATGAGCTTCGTCGCCCTTCTCCCCCTCGCGGCGTCGATCCTTCTCCTCTTCTATCGGGAACCCGCACGCCAAGCCTCCGCGTGAAGGTGCCCGAGCCGCCGGCTAGCCGCACGCGGCTCGCCGGCACCGTACGGAGTGAACCGCTCTCCACTGTAGCGTCGTGAGCTTGTCTCCGACTCATCTTCTACAGTGTGAAAACTGAAGCTGCGTCCTGTTGGGCATTAGCACGTGTGACGCGACGTCCTGGCATCAGGGGTGTCCTGTTCTCTGACCGGGGGAGGGATGGCTACCCCGACGGCCTGAAGCACCTTTCCGGCTA
>Ga0315278_10007431_pt1 | contig 10014 bp, 5 predicted proteins | sample YL17G06_0_MG_FD_203880 | JGI IMG/M metagenome (GOLD analysis project Ga0315278, IMG submission 203880) | Sediment microbial communities from Yellowstone Lake, YNP, Wyoming, USA - YL17G06_0 | ecosystem: Environmental > Aquatic > Freshwater > Lake > Sediment | place: USA: Wyoming | collected... | reverse complement strand
CAGACAGTTTTTCCTTCGTAGACGCTCGCGAGAATAGATTGGGGTATGTGAAACATCATGGTACTCATGTGAGTGGGCGTTCTTGGGGTTGTGGGGAGCCGCAAGCCGGAACAGGGGCATTGCCGTCGAGCTGGAGGACTGCGGACATGGTCGGCATGATTTGCGGTCCTTTCTAGCCCGTTCGCTTTTGAACGGGTTGACAAAAAGCGTATGACGTTCAGGCAGTGCGATCTATCGCGAATCCGGCGTGGGCGACCCAGCGATCCAAGTTCTCCAGCGTCGGTGTACCTGCCCCGCGCTCTTGTGCCAACTTTCGGACTTCACCGAGAAGACCGTTATGATTCGGATGATACCATCGTACCCAAGCATGTGAGAAATTAATGAGGAGCCAGTCGATCGGTTGCCACTTACACTTAGGATCACCTCTGCTGTCCGGCAATTCGGCAAGCAGTTGCGCCAGCATTTTGCCCAATTGGGCAGAGACTTCAAGCTGCAAGTAGGGATCGCATTGCTCAGTTTTGCAGACCGCGAGAGGCCTTTTCCCGGGCTGCCGGTCCCTCAGATGATCGTTGACGATGCGATAAGCTCGGATGGCATAAGGACAAAGCTGGTCCGTTTTGGCGTCATTCCGTACGCGAGCCCAGTCACGGTCGCCCCAATCCGACGCGTAGTCAAAGTACGGCCTGGGGGCGCGGGGATGGATTCGTTCCAGAGCGCGAGCCGCGTTGTAGCGGATGACCGGAGACAGGCCGCTTCGCATCAACTGCAGCAGCCACTCCACGACTGTCCGATAGTCCTGCCCCTTCACGTAAGTCATGCCGACGTATTCCACCAGGTTTCTGACGAGCTGCTCAGGCCAGCCAGTGAGGTCGGTACCGGCCAGCTTCCGGCGCAGAGTTTCTACATAGTCGTCGCCCAACCGCTCGTGGAGGAAGCCGTAGACCGATGGCTGAAGAAAATCCACATCCACGCGGGCTAGAGGCAGCTCGGTCAAAGCGGCGGGCCTATCGGGCGCAGAGAGAACCTTCTGGAAGCTCTCGATCAGCGCCCAAGAGCCGAAGAACTCATGGAGAGATTCATGGTAGAATTTGACTCCCTCCCGATCGGCAGAGGCCAGAAGGATGCCGGTGGCCAAGCACTCGTTGAAAGGCGCCGGGCGACCATCCAGCAACTGTGGGGCAGGGACGGCGATCGTCTTCTGCTCGAGCAGGGCCAGTGCGACGCCTTGGAAAAGCGTGAGCCAATCCTGGGAAGAGAGGCGGGTGGGCCACTCGTGTCCCTTGCCGGTGGTGAGTCTTGCCCATGCTTCGTAAAGCTCGAATCGGGATCCGAAGGAGCTGGCAGACTGCTGGCCGTTCCTGAGCTCAAGGACGAAGGACACGATCAAGCGGTTGCTGATGCCTGGCTTGGGATTTCCATCATGGTCATAGGCAAAACGGCCCAGGCCAACAGGCCCCACAATGTCCTTGATTTCGTCCGCGGTGAAGGGCTGAATCTCAAACTCATCCCAACCAGCCCTTTGTGTTGCCTCGACCTGTTGGCTCCAGAAGACGGATCGACATGTCAGAAAAACGTTCAGACCGCGCTCGTTCGCCAACGAGGCTAGGTTGGCCAGCAGCTCTTTCAATTCGCCTTGCCTGCGAGCTCCGAACTCATCGACTCCATCGAAGAGCACATAGATGGCCCTGCTTTTACGCCAAGGGCGCAAGGGATCTTGCCTCAGAACTTTCACAAAGGGAGAAGTGAGCGCAGCTGCCAAGCGTTCCAGCTGCTGCCACAGCGTTCTTGTTGTCAAGGGATCGGGGAGGTTGTCTGCGCTCAAGTACACAACGAGGGGACGCAGGCTGCCGGGCATGGAAGGCGCGTTCTCAAGGGACTCCGATAGCCAGCGAGCGAATCTGGAGAGAAGCACTGTCTTACCTACGCCGGGTGGTGCGATAATGGCAATTCGTTTTCCCGCTTGAGTTGGGACTACTGACCACTGTGCAAACAGATCTTCTCGTCCGAGTTGGAACTCCCGATTCCGGTGTGCAATTCGTGGATCAGCCAGCCCGGGAAGGATTGCTTCCAGTCTTTTCAGGGGATCGTAAAGGAAGAAACTCGTGATCATCCTCCCGATGTCGTTAGTGTTCCTGATGTCGTCACGGCCGGGCCCAATATCCGCGGCCGCCCCCGGACCGGCGGCCAGCTCATCGAGAAAAGCGGGCACTTGATCATAAGAGTCCAGGTAGATGGGGGTGATATTGTGGTCCAGGCAAAGGGCAGCCAATTCATAGTCCGATCTCAGGACCAGCTGATATGCTTTGCGCGCTTGCGGAAGTCGATTCCCCGCGAGTGCCAGCATCACATCGGGGTCGCTGTGGCCATAACCCAGCCACAGTGCGTATGAGATGCGGATCAAGCTGGAGACGTAGTTAATGACATCGGAGGAGAGGAGCCTAGCGTAATCACCCCAAGTGATGACAATGCTGTGCGGATGGTCGACGACTCCATGCAGGTGAAGGATGAACCGGTTGTCAGGGCGAACAGATTCGACAAAGTCATGGTGGGAAAAGGAAGTGAACTGGTTTTGCGGGATTCCCAATTGGCATATTGCTGCTTCGAGCAGCTTGTCGTAGTTGGTGGTGATGATAGCGCGGAAGTTGAGGCGCAGCAGCGTGTTGTGACTCGGGGCTGGCTGGAAATCCTGCCTCATGATGTTGGCAATGGCAGCCCTCATGTCGAATTCGGGAATATGGCCGAGGATGGTGGCGGCGTTGATCAACCGGTTGCAGCGGATGGCCTCGCTGGCCGCATCGAGTTTCCAGTACTCGTGAGGATTCGCGCATCGTCGGGCGGACAAAGCCAAATCAGACAAAAGATCCTCCCAAGAGGGTGCGCCAGACGGGATTGAGAGTCCCGATCCCACGAATGCAATCGCGTAGTTCCCTTTGATGGCATCGACCAGATCCTTTGGTATCTGCGGTGTCATGTCAGCTCCGATGCACTGGGCCAGATCCCGTTGCAGATTGCCGGGGAAGCCGTGTCGCCGTGTGTTCCCGGCAGGCATATGGCGTCGTCGGTTTTCCTGTGGCGATAACCCATTCGCGATCGATGAGCAGCCTTCTTTGTGGGGCGATAGATACCGGCCGCGCGACACCTCAAGCCCCAAGTCCCTGCATCTGCGTTGTCTCGGCGATTTTCTTGATTATCCCACGGCAGGGCACACATTGCAATACCGGTGCCCAGCAATGGGTACGCGTCAGGAAAGCAGGTGGGAAAAAGGCCCTGTACTTGGGTTTAAGGGTTGTTGCTTAAAAAGCCACGTAACCCAAGGAAGGGCCATATGGGCATTACCCGAACTGCACAGGAAGTGCTGTCACCCATGTCCCACATCCTATCGCACGACGACCCCCGCGATGCCGGTCATCGTCCACCCCAGGCCTCTGTCGGCGGCCGGCCCTGTCGGGTAAGCTGCCGTGGCGGTGGGCCGCTCGTGGCCGGAAACGTTCAGGAGACTCTTCACATGCGCAAAACCATGGCTATCGCAGCTCTGTCAACCGTCATCGCGGCGTCGGCCTCCGGCGAGGCGTTCCGCCAGGCCCTCATCAGCAGCAGCCAGAACATCAACATCCCCGCCGTTGAGATCAGCGGTCAGGCCGTCACACCCGCCTGCTCTGTGCCCTGGTCCGTACGAAAGATGACCCTCCACGGCGGCAAGCAGGAAGGCGTGGACGTGGTCATCCTCGACAACGGCAAGCTTCGCATCAGCCTCATCCCCACCCGCGGCATGGGCATCCTCTCCGTCGTCATGGGCGACGTCCGGCTCGGCTGGGACTCACCCGTCAAAGAAGTCGTCCACCCCAGCTTCATCAACCTCCAGATGCGAGGCGGCCTGGGGTGGCTCGAAGGCTTCAACGAATGGATGTGCCGCTGCGGCATGGAGAGCAATGGCCACCCCGGCACCGACAAGTTCATCAACAACGTCGGCGATGAAGCGACCATGGAGCTTACCCTTCACGGCCGAGTCGCCAACCTCCCCGCGCAGGAAGTCGAGGTTCTCGTCGACACCCAGCCGCCCTACCGCATCCGGGTCCGCGGGCGGGTCGATGAGCGTATGTTCTATGGTCCGAGGCTCGAGCTCCAGAGCGAACTGTCCACCGAACCCGGCTCCAACAGTTTCCGCATCTTGGACGTCATCACGAACCAGGGCGCCGGGGAGCAGGAGTTTCAGATGCTCTACCACAGCAACTACGGCGGGCCGTTGCTCGAGGAAGGCGCGACCTTCGTGGCGCCGGTTGGGCGTGTGACGCCCTTCAACGACAACGCCGCGAAGGGCGTCCGGCAGTACACGGAGTTTGCCGGCCCGAAGCTGGGCTTCATCGAGCAGGTTTATTGCCTGCGTCCGCTGGCCGACGCTGACGGGCGAACAATCGCCATGCTTCGCAACAAGGCCAAGGACCGCGCCGTCTCCGTCTCGTTCTCGCCTAAGGAGCTGCCGTACCTAACCTTGTGGAAGAATACTGCGGCCGAGAAAGACGGGTACGTGACTGGCATCGAGCCGGGCACCAACTACGCCTACAACCGGCGTATCGAGCGTAAAGCCGGTCGGGTCCCCAGGTTGGCCCCGGGAGCGAGCCATGCCATGGCGATCGACTTCGCCATCCACGTGGGCGTCGACGAAGTCAAGCAGGTGGCGGACCGGATCGCCCAAATCCAAGGCAAGGATGCCCCCATCATTGACGACAAGCCGGCCAGAGTGGAGTAAAGCGCCGGTAATCCGCGTTGGCCGGCCGACGGGCCCAAGGCGTCGTCCTGTCGCGCAGAAAATGCCGCGTGCCCTTGCATTTCTTCGGCGCTTCAGTTAAATATCTCCTCAATGTGGATTCGGTGGCGCCATGGGGCGACACGGGGCATATCTGTACCGCCACATGCGTCTCGAAGGGCATCTTGTCATGCCAAGGAATGGAGACGTAGCCCATTTGCGCTATCCAGTTAGCTTGTGGGAGGGGCCGGCATTTGTAATCAGTTCGCTCCTCTCTGGTGCTCGACAATCGTTGGAGTAGCAGTGCCACTGCTGCCCAGGAGATACGAGACCGGGACACATCAGACTCGAAAGGAGACTCTACCATGTCCCAAAAGCATCGCCGTTCCGTTAATGTTCGGTCGTTTGTCGAACCGCTTGAGGCCAGGCAGTTGTTGGCCAGCTTCGTGATCGAGATCAGCGTCGACGGGCTGCGCCCGGACGCCGTCACGACGCTCGGGCAGTCGCAGGTGCCCAATTTTTACCGGCTCATCAACCAGGGGTCGTGGACCAACAACGCCCGCGCGGACTACAACTACACGGAGACCTCGCCGAATCACACCGACATCCAGACGGCCTGCCCCGTCACCGATCCCACGTACGGGCACAACGTCAGCTTCAACTCCGATGACGGGACCACCGTCCACTACTGGGCCGGTCGTTACGTCACCAGCGTGTGGGACATCGTCCACGACAACGGCCTGCGCACAGGCTTCTACGCCAGCAAGGACAAGTTCGCCTTCTTCGACCGAAGCTGGAACGCAACCAACGGCCGCGTCGATCCCATCGCACCCGACAATGGCCGCGACAAGATCGACACGTATCTCTTCAACGCGACCACCTCCGCGCTGACCACCAGCTTCCTCAACGACATGGCCGCCAATCCCTACACCTACTCCCTGGTCCACTATGCTGATCCCGATGCTGCCGGGCACGCCTCCGGTTGGATGAGCACCAACTACCTCAACGCCGTGAAGACAGTCGACGGCTACCTGGCGCAGATTTTCAACATGATCGACACCAATCCGACGTTCACCGGCAACACCGATGTGATCGTCGTCGCGGACCACGGCGGCACCGGCACCGCCGGGCATGGCGACGCCACCCTTGCCACCAACTACACCATCCCCTTCTTCGGCTGGGGCCCGGATGTCTCGGCCGGCGGAAACCTCTACACCATGAACTCCACCACCCGCACCAACCCGGGCACGGGCCGACCCAACAACACCGCCACGCCTCAACCCATCCGCCATGCCGACGGCGCGAACCTCGCCACCGATCTGCTGAACCTCGGCGCCCTCAACGGCTCGCTCTTCAACCGCCTGCAGGACCTCGCCGTCCAGGCCGCCAACCAGGCCCCCACGGCCAACAACGACTCCTACTCGACCCACCACGACACGACGCTGAACGTCGCGGCTCCAGGCGTTCTGAGCAACGACACCGACCCGGAGAACAACGTTCTGTCGGCGATCGGCGTCACCGGCCCCGGCCACGGCTCGCTCACGCTCAACGCCAACGGCTCGTTCACCTACATCCCCACCGGCGGCTACATCGGCGCCGACAGCTTCACCTACAAAGCCAACGACGGCCTGCTCGACAGCAACATCGCGACGGTGAACATCAACGTGCAGGGCGACGCCCAGGACTTCTACGCCATCAGCGAAGTCACCACGTACGGGACCCGCACCGGCAGCTTCGCCAACACCACCGCCAGCGACAACTCCTACGAGTCGCTCAAGGAGGTCGTCTCCGGCAAGACGAGCGTTCTGCAACACACCTGGACGTTCAGCATCTCCGGCGGCACGACCCGCCTGTTCTCGGTCGAGGCCTACAAAACCGGCACCGAGGACAACTTCAAATTCCAGTACTCGACCAACGGCACGACCTTCACCGACATGCTGACCGTCACCAAGACCAGCGACGACAACACGCCCCAGACGTACAACATGCCCGACGGCATCAGCGGCACCGTGTACATCCGCGTGCTCGATACCAATCGGGTTAACAACAAGAAGGTGCTCGACACGATCTTCGTGGATCACATGTTCATCCGCTGCCAGTAAGCAGCAGATCCCCCGAACGACCACGGGGGCGGCTGCGTGTGCAGCCGCCCCCGTTTGCTTTTTCCCGGGTCAACCCCGACCTCTCACGATGGCTCACGCCAGCTTCCACGGCTCCCGCATGGGCCGGTCGAGCATCTTGGTTGCCTCCTGATCGCCGATGATCTGTTCCTTAGCGGGGTCCCACTTGATCGGCCTTTCGAGGCGGATGCAGATATCCCCCAGATGGCTGATCGTGTCGCAGTTGATGGCGGCATCCACCGGGCTGATCGTCGGCTTGCGGCTGCGGATGCAGTCGATGAAGTTCCGCCCGTGGCCCTGCGCCGGATTCAGCCGCTTGTCGGATTCCTTGAGCTGGACCGACTGCAGGTTCTTATCGCTGGCGTACATGGCCATGCGGTCCACGCTGATCCAGCCCTTGGTTCCATGGAAGGTCGTTCCGTGGTCCCGCCAGACCTGGTGGTACTTTTTCACGACCGGCTCGGCGACTCGGCTGCCCATGTTTCTGATTTTGGCGCCGTTCGCATAGGTGCTGATCACATCCCACGACTCGATTGTATCCCAGAGGGTGCCCTTGGGCGGGATCTTCCCCGTCCCCTCGTGGCTTACCGGCGTGGTGTTGTCCATCCCCAGCCCCCACTGCGCAATGTCCAGCGGATGCACCGCCCAGCCGGCAATGAACCCGATCGCATAGTCATAAATGTGATACCCGCCAAAGTTCGTACACCGGTCGGCCGTGTACGGCTTCATCGGCGCCGGGCCGATCCACATCTCATAATCCAGATCCTCCGGCACCGGAATCACTTCCGTCGAGCCATAAGGCGGCTTGGTGGCGGCCCCGAACTGAGTGGACATATCCGGGCTCCACACATCGGCGAGCTTCAGGTCGCCGATGTAACCATTCATCGCCAGTTCGCAGGCCCGCCGGAATTGGGCCTGGTCCCCGCGTTGCTGCGTGCCATACTGGAAGACGGTTCCGTTCTTCCGGCACAGCTCGCGCAGCTTCCACGCCCAGGTCATGGAGACGGAGAGGGGTTTTTCAACATAGATGTCCTTTTTGGCCTTGGCCGCGTAATACGCCAGCGGCACGTGCCAATGGTCGGCGGTGGCGATGACGCAGGCATCAACATCCGGGCGGCTGAGGACCTCGCGGAAGTCGGCGTAGGGCTTGCAGACCCCGGCTTTGTAGTGGTCATTGAACATTTTCGCGACGGATTCGCGTCGGGACTTGCGGCAGTCGCAGGCCGCCACGATACGCACATCCGCCTGCGGCAAAAACGAGTACTGGCAGTTGTCCGTCCCCCGGCTTCCGGAGCCGAGCAGCGCCAGGTTGACGCGGTTGGACGGGGCGTCCTGCCCAAACACGCTCGAAGGCACGATTGCGGGGAACGCCATCGCTCCCGCCGCCATCGCCGTCCCCTTCAACACATCCCGCCGCGTCAGATGATTGGTGCGCATCGTATGTCTCCTTGTGCCAGTCGCTCAGGTTCCTGTAAGAATAACTACACCCTGCCGCCACCCCCCGTTGGCATCACGCCAGCCACCCTCTCAACACCTCCAGATCCTTTTTGAACCCGGGCACCATCTTGTCCTGGCTCGCACCCGCCTCGAAATACTCATGGTGCTGCGAGATGGGCCCCGCGAAATCCGACTTCTTCAGCTCATCGATGAAGCTCTTCTTCACCATGCCCTGCCCCAGCGGACACCACTTCGACCGCCAACCCGTTGCCGTCTTCTCCCAGATGAAATCCTTGATATACACCGCCCCGAGCATCGGCTGCGCCAGCCTCGCCTGGATCGGCCAGCTCATCCCCCCCTCCAGCGTCGCATGGCCAATGTCAAAATGCATCGCCATGTGCTTCGGATCGAGTTCTTTGAGCACCGAATACACATCCCAGACGGGCGCGCCGATGTAGTCCACGCCCGAATGGTTCTGGTATCCGGCCTGTATGCCCAGTTCCTTGTTCAGCGCCGCCAAGTCCTTGAACTTGGCCGCCATCTCCTTGAGCTGAAGCTCAAGCGACTTGTCCTTCGCGTATTTCCAGTGCATCAGCCGGTATTTTCGGATTCCCAGCTTGGCCGCCGTCCGGAGCACCTTCTCATTCAGCGGCGTCAGCTCCTTCACGTCCGTCGTGATGATGGTGACCTCTCGCTGGCGTTGTTTCATCGCGTCGACGAGTTTTGGCAGGTCGTCTTCAACACGCTGCGGCTCGACTTGGCCCTTGGCCCGGACGGGACACTCGATGCCATCCCAGCCGACCTCGGCCACGAGGTCCGCCGTCTGCTCATAGCTCAACTGCTGAAACGATTTGCTGAACGCGACAATCTTGTACGGTTTTTTCCCCACCGCCTGGCCCATCGCCCGCCCCGCGATCGCCACCGCCGCCCCGAGTGCAGCCTTGGCCACAAATTCCCGCCGGGTCATTGAGGATTCCATGCACACGCCTCCTGATTTGCCATTCCAGCCCCTGCCAGCGTACCGGCACAGCGACGCGCGAACAAGCGGACCTCGCCGCTCTTGCCAACGCCAGCGATCATACGAGGTAGCTCAGGTAGGTCCTCATCCCGTTGGCCAGGAGAACTATGAGATACGCGTGGTGCGTCGTGGCGATGCTCGTGAGCACACTCGCGGCATCGCACGCCGCCGAACCCAGATTCTACGTGGCCACCGACGGCAATGACCGCTGGTCGGGCACTCTCGCCTCGCCTAATCCCGCCGGAACCGACGGACCCCTCAAGACCCTCACCGCCGCCAGAGACGCCGTCCGAAAAACGCGCGACGCCGGCAACCAGGACACCGCCACCATCACCATCCGCGCCGGCACTTATGAGCTTACCCAACCCCTCCTCCTCCGATCCCTCGACTCCAACACCGTCTACGAAGCCTACGAAAACGAAAAACCGATCATCAGCGGCGGGCGACAAATCAGCGGCTTCACCCAATCCGGCCCCCTCTGGCAAACCACCATCCCCGATGTCGGCAACGGCAAATGGTACTTCCGCCAGCTCTTCGCCGATGGCACCCGCCGCCAGCGCGCCCGCTCGCCCAACACCGGCTATTTCCGCATCGCCGAACTGATCCCCGGCCCCATGGACCCCGCCTCCAAACGCGCCGTCGCCCGCGACCGCTTCAAGTTCGCCGCCAACGACCTCCAACCCTACGCCAACGTT
>Ga0315278_10007427_pt1 | contig 10015 bp, 7 predicted proteins | sample YL17G06_0_MG_FD_203880 | JGI IMG/M metagenome (GOLD analysis project Ga0315278, IMG submission 203880) | Sediment microbial communities from Yellowstone Lake, YNP, Wyoming, USA - YL17G06_0 | ecosystem: Environmental > Aquatic > Freshwater > Lake > Sediment | place: USA: Wyoming | collected... | reverse complement strand
CGGGCAGTTGGGCAAGCAGTTGCTGGCGAAGTACCGGCTCGACAAGGGTCGTGATCCGCAGGTCTACGGCATCGGGCTGAAGGAGCTTTGGCAGATACAGCCGGAAAAACACCAGAGCGGACTCGTGATCCACACCGCGGGCTGGCCGCTCGATACGCAAACCTACGGCGGCTCCTTCCTCTATCACATGGAGGACAACCTGGTGTGCATCGGCTTCGTGGTCGGATTGGGCTATACCAATCCGTACCTGAGTCCCTACGAAGAATTTCAGCGCTACAAGACGCACCCCGCCATCCGGCCCGTTCTCGAGGGCGGCAAGCGCATTTCCTACGGTGCACGCGCAATCGCCGCGGGCGGTCTGCAGTCGCTGCCCAGGCTGGTCTTTCCGGGTGGCGGCCTGATCGGCGACGATGCGGGTTTCCTGAACGTCTCGCGCATCAAAGGCAGCCACGCGGCGATCAAGTCGGGCATGCTCGCCGCGGAAGCCGCGATCGACGCACTGTCGTCGGGCCGCAGCGGTGATGAACTGATGGCCTACCCGGAAAAATTCCGCTCGAGCTGGCTGTACGAAGAGCTGCACCGCGCGCGCAACTTCAAGCCCTGGATGGCGAAGGGCCTCTACACCGGAACGGCGATGGTCGGCGTCGACCAGATCGTTTTCGGCGGCAAGGCGCCATGGACCTTGCATCACGATCACGCCGACCACGAAACCCTGCGCAAGAAAACCGCGGTCCCGCCGATGGCTTATCCAAAGCCTGACGGCGTCGTCACCTTCGACCGGCTGTCGTCAGTCTTCATTTCGAACACCAGCCACAGCGAAGACCAGCCGGCGCACCTGCGGCTGAAAGACGACTCCGTTCCGGTGAAAGTGAACCTCGCCCTTTACGACGCGCCGGAGCAGCGTTACTGCCCGGCCGGCGTGTACGAAATCGTGAACGAAGCATCAGGTCCGCGGTTGCAGATCAACGCGCAGAACTGCGTGCACTGCAAAACCTGCGACATCAAGGACCCGACGCAGAACATCGTCTGGGTCGCGCCCGAGGGCGGCGGCGGGCCGAACTATCCGAATATGTGAGGGCAGGGACGAGAGATGAGGGGCGAGGGGGTAAGGGGTAAAGCAGGCCTTCTTCACGTCATCTGCAGTAGTTTGGACGCGATCAGACAGGCAGTGTCCGAACGGCAACTTTCCGGCCGATTTGTGACATGACAGATATCGCGCCCCAAAGCTGGCGTTGGCCACGCGGGATAGCGGCATCGTAAAGAGGGGCACCATGCGGCCGGCACGACACAAACGGGGCCTAGGCTACTTTAACCCCGCCTTACGAAGGTTCGCCGCGTAGCTTTTTAGGATGCTGGGATCGCGATACCAATGGAACGGCTTTAGGAACGCGTCCACGGAGAAGCTCGGGTCCATCTGAAGGATTTCCCGCGCCTTCGTTGTAGCCTGCCCCTCCATCCCGGCGGCGACGTAGGCGTCTACCAGGAAAACGTGGTACCAAATCAACTTCGGAGCGAGAGCGATTGCGCGCTGCTGAGCTGCGATGGCCTCCTCATAGCGCCCGAGCTTCCTCAGGCAGAGGCCTTGAACCCATGGAATCCATGCCTCAGGAACTAGCGCCAGCCGCAAAGCCTTGTTGAAATACACCAGGGCTTCTTCACATCGCCCCGCCGCTTCCAGCATGTGCGCGTAAATTGCGAGGGTCGTAGCGCCGTTTGGCTCCAGCGCAACCGCCTCCTTCCCAAATTCGAGAGCCTTGTCGAGTTCGCCGACCTGCATGTAGATACGACCTAGCAGGATGACCGAGTACCCTTGGGAGTTGTCCAGCGCGACTGCCTTTCTTTCCAACGCAAAGGCCCTCTTCGCGTCTCGCTCCGGGTCGTCGCTTACGCCCAGGATCAAGTATAGCAGGGGCACGGAGCCGAGCTGCGCATAGGCAAGAGCAAAATTGGGGTCCAGCTGTATAGCTTTTCTGAGGTTCGCATCCGCCAGCGTGAGATCCTCTTTCGTAAACCGAAGGATCTGCTCCCTGCCTCGCATGAAATATTCGTAGGCCTCCACATTCCTTGTCGTTTTTCGCCAGGCTCGTGCCTGCTCCCCTTCGACCATCTCCACGCTTAAAGCATCCACAATCCTATGAGTAATGTCGTCTTGAACCGCGAAGATGTCCCGGAGCGGACGATCGTAGCGCTCAGACCACACGTGAGTGCCAGTCGTTGCGTCAATAAGCTGAGCTGTTACGCGCACCAGACTGCCTTCTTTCCGCACGCTACCTTCCAATACATGGCGCACGCCCAAGTCGCGGCTGACTTGCCGAACATCGACCGCTTTGCCCTTGTACTGGAAAGTCGAATTTCGCGCGATGACCAGCAGACGCTGGATCTTCGAAAGGGCGGTAATGATGTCTTCCGTAATCCCATCCGCGAAGTATTCCTGCTTCGGATCCCCGCTCAAGTTTGCGAATGGCAGCACAGCGATCGAAGGTCTGTCAGGCAGATCCAAGACCGCTTGCTTAGCAGAGACCTGGTCCGAGGAGGACGGCGCCGGACTGGAGTGGAACTTCCAGAAAGCTGCGGCGCCACCGCCCAGCACGACGAGAACGGCTAGCGTCAACACCGCTTTTCGCTGAGCAGTAAGTGAGACCGCGTGTCGGTTGACACTCCCGCCCTTCGCCAACATTCGATATGCCCGCACCGGCTTCGCGATGTTCTTGACCGACTGCTCGCCGATAGATTTGAAGGCGAGCGGTAGCTTGCCATCGACCTGGTCAAACGCGGTGCCAGAGATGCAAATCCCTCCGGGTTCGGCTAGCGCCTGAAGTCTGGCAGCGACGTTCACACCGTCGCCGTACACGGTTCCATCCTCCTGCTCCATGACATCACCGAGGTTGATACCGATACGGAACTGCATGCGCCGGTGCTCGGCCAACTGGCTATTGCGCTTGGCAAGTTCATGCTGGATCTCTACGGCGCAGTCCACCGCTTCGACAGCACTGGGGAATTCAGCGAGGATGCTGTCCCCGGCGGTGTCGATGAGTCGCCCGCCGTGGGCTTCGATGCGCTTGCGGAACAGCGCGCGTGAATCGTTGAGCGACTGAAGTGTGGCGGCCTCGTCATCGGCCATGAGCCGCGAGTAGCCGGCGACGTCGGCGGAAAGAATCGCCGCGAGCTTGCGCTTAATGCTCACCTACAGGTCCCGTGTTGGGAACGATCCATTTGGAATACCTCCCATAGATCTATCCGGTGTTCGTGGCTACGTTATCGCAAAAGCGACAGGGGAGGCAACGCGAGCATCGAATTCGTAAGGGTTTCTTCTTCGTTCTCCACGCCGACCGGGGCACGGTTAAAGTCGGGCATTTGGCGACTGACCGCTGTTGGCCCGTTTTCAGTCACTCAAATAGAATTGGGGTCGCCTTTGACAACTATCTGCCAGTTCAAGTCTGGGCTGCTACACGTCATCGCTGATTTCTCGTCCCTCGTCCCTCGTCCCTCGTCCCTCGTCCCTCACTCCAGTTTCTTCTTCATCGCTTCGAGCAGGGGCGTGATGAGGTCCATCGGCACGGGAAAGACGATGGTCGAGCTTTTGTCGCCGGCAATGTTGGAGAGCGTCTGCAGGTAACGCAGTTGCATTGCCTCCGGCGCCTTTGCCAGTGTCTGGGCCGCCTGCAGCAACTTTTCCGAGGCTTGCAATTCGCCTTCGGCGTGAATGACCTTGGCGCGGCGTTCGCGCTCGGCTTCGGCCTGTCGCGCTATCGCCCGGATCATGGTTTCGTTGATGTCCACCTGCTTGATCTCGACCATGGCAACCTTGATTCCCCAGGCATCGGTCTGCGTATCCAGCGTTTTCTGGATATCCAGATTGAGCTTCTCGCGCTCTGCCAGCATTTCGTCGAGCGCGTGTTTGCCGAGCACCGCGCGCAACGTCGTCTGCGCCAACTGACTGGTAGCCATCAGGAAATTTTCGACCTGGATGATTGCTTTCTGCGGATCCACGACCCGGAAGTACACCACTGCGTTCACTTTCACCGAGACGTTGTCGCGCGAAATCACGTCCTGGCTCGGCACGTCCATCGTAACCGTGCGCAGATCGACCCGTACCATCTGCTGGATGCCCGGAATGAGAATGATCAGTCCCGGCCCTTTCACCGCCCAGAAGCGGCCGAGCTGAAACACCACGCCGCGCTCGTATTCGCGCAGGATCCGCAGCGCGCTAAACAACAGCACTGCGATTGCGACCAGAAGCACAATGCCAAAGTATCCGCCCATCGTCAGTCTCCTTCCTCCGGCGCAACGTCGAGCACCAGACCGTTGATCGCGATGACGCGGACTCTTTGTCCGCGTTTCAATGGAACGCCGCTTTTGACTTTCCAGTTTTCGCTGTGGACCAGCGCCCAGCCCTCGCTCTCGAAGTCCTCGAGTATCTCGCCTGCGCAACCGATGATCTCCTCCGCTCCGCTCACCACCGGGCGCCTGCGTGCCTGCATCGCCATGCCGATCACGACGACGATGAAAAGCGCGCTCAACAGAGCAACCGCCGCGATCAGCGACCAGGGAAGCGCGAATCCGGGAATGTCCGTATCAATCAGCATGACCGAGCCGAGCACGAATGCAATGATCCCGCCGATGCCGAGCGATCCGTAGGCCGGCAGGAACACCTCCGCGATGATGAACGCAATTCCGAGCACGAGCAACGCCACGCCGGCAAAATTCACCGGCAGCAACTGCAACGCGTACAGCGCAATCAGCAGGCAGATCGTGCCGGCGACGCCGGGCAGTACGAAGCCCGGGTTGTAGAACTCGAACAGCACCCCGTAGATGCCGAGCAGCAGCAGGATATAGGCGATACTGGGGTCGGTGATCAGCGCCAGGAAGCGACTGCGCCAGTCCGGCTCGACGGCGCTCGGCTCGACGCCCTCCGTCTGCATTGTTCGGATCTGCCCAGCCAGATTCACTTTGCGGCCATTTAGCTGCTTCAGCAACGCCGCCATATCGAGCGCGATGAGGTCGATTACTTCCAGCTTCAGCGCCTCCTCCGCCGGCAGGCTTACGGCCTCGCGCACCGCTTTCTCCGCCCACCCGGCGTTGCGGCCCCTGAGTTGTGCCAGCCCGCGTATATAGGCCGCCGCATCGAATACCGCCTTGCGCCTCGAGGTGTCCCCCATCCAGTCCTTCTCGGTGTCCTTGGTCTGATCGATGTTCTTGGTGGCTTTGCGCGCCGGCTCCTGCGCCGGCCGCTGCGGTTCCGGGGAGCCCGGCATGCCGCCAATTGCGATTGGCGTGGCGGCACCGAGATTGGTGGCCGGGGCCATCGCCGCGAAGTGACTGGCGTAGAGGATGTAAGTGCCTGCGCTGGCGGCGCGCGCCCCGCTCGGGGCGACGAAGGTGGCAACCGGAACCGGCGAGGCGAGAATGTCCTTGATGATCGCCCGCATCGAAGTATCGAGTCCGCCGGGCGTGTCCATCTTCAGCACCACCAGTTGCGCTTGTTGCTCGCGGGCACGTTCGAGGTTGCGATGCACGTAGTCGGCAGTCGCGGGGCCGATCGCGCCCGTGAGCGACAGCACGACCACCGGGCCCCCTGCGCCGAACGCCAGGCCCGCGCGCAACAAGAGGATCAGCGCAACAAACAGGATTCGCATCGGATGAAATGCAACACGGGTTTTCCGACAACCACTATAGCCCTGACACCGGTGCCTGCAAATGCGGGCGCGCTCAGGCAAGTGGATCGACCAGGACTCCGGGATTCATGATGCCGCGCGGATCGAGGGAATGTTTCGCGGCGCGCAGCGCGCCCGCGAACAGATCCGGCCGCTGCTTGTCGTACCAGCGCCGGTGGTCGCGTCCGACCGCGTGGTGATGGGTGATGGTGCCGCCGAGCGCATTGAGCACTTCGGAAGCGGCGATCTTGATCGCCCAGCATTGCTCGACCAGGCGGCGCTTGTCGCCGAGCGCGTGGAAACTGAAATAAGGCGCCGGCCCATCCGGGTAGACATGGGTGAAGCGGCAGGTGACCACGCCTTTTGTTCCGGTGACTTCCTCGATCGCGCGCTCGGTTTCGGCCTTGACCCTGGCATGGAAATCGGCAAAGCGGTCCCAGGTGATCGACGTCTCGAAGGTGTCGGCGATGATTCCGCGCGGCGTCAGGACTTCGCGGTAGTAAGGCATGCGCAGGAAGCTGTCGCGCCATTGTCCGGCCGCTCCTTGACGCTGTGCGCCGTCGGTATTGAGCACCCTTTCATCGTACTCGCCTGCGTTTGCGCGCACGATCTCGAGCGCGCGCTGCAGGTTCGCCTCCTGCGGCCGGTCGGCGGATTCGAAAGTCAGCACCAGAATCGAATGCCTGCCGTCGCCGGCGCCGTTCACCAGCGCCTCGCCGGCATCGAGCAGTCGCGTATTGGCCGGATACAGATGCGACTGGCTGATGGCGCGCACGCACTGCGCCGCCTGGTAGAAATCGTTGAAACGCGCGGAGGTCGCGGCGCGAAAGATCGGGCGCGGCCGCAGCCGCATCCAGGCTTCGGTGATGATGCCGAGTATTCCTTCGGAGCCGATGAAAAGCCTGTCGGGGCTGGGCCCGGCGCCCGAGCCCGGCAGCCGGAACGATTCCAGGCTACCGGCCGGAGTCACCACGCGCAGGCTCTCGACGAAATCGTCTATGTGGGTGTAAAGCGTGGCGTAGTGGCCGCCGCTGCGGGTGGCGATCCAGCCACCCAGCGTGGAGAACTCGAAGGACTGCGGGAAATGGCGCAGCGTCAGGCCGCTGGGCTTGAGCTGGCTTTCCAGCGCCGGCCCGTAAGTGCCGCCCTGTATGCGCGCGGCCTGCGAGGTCGTGTCGATCTCGAGCACGCGGCCGAGGTGTCTCAGGTCGATTGTGACCACATGCCGGCCGGTGCGCGGCGGCTCGACGCCGCCGACCACGCTCGAACCTCCGCCCCAGGCAATGGCAACGGCGTTCACCGAGTCGCACCAGTCGAGAACGGCGACGATCTCGCGCTCGTCGCGCGGGAAAGCGACCACGTCCGGCGGATTCCCGAAATCGCGCGCAAAAATCCTGGCGCTGTCGAAGAAAGACCGGCCGTAGCTGTGCAGCAGGCGTTGGTAATGCTCAGTCGAACAAAATTCCCGCAGGCTTTCCGGCGGCGTCACCCGCGGCGCGCGCAAGCGGATTTCCTCCGCGCGGGGGGCGGGAGTCACGTCGTAAGCCGCAATACCGAAACGATTCGCGTATGCGGCCTCGATCGCGCTCACCTCGTGCGGGCTCAGCCCCTCGGCTTCAAGGCCCCAGCCCCAGAACTTGCGCCTTCCCTGCACTGGCGTTTCCTACTGCTCGCGCCACCAGATCTGCGTGCGGCCTATCAGCGATATGCCGATGAAACCGCGCACGTTGAGGCTGTTGCCATCGTCGGAAAGCTTCATTTTGCAGCGATAGGTCTTGCCGTTCTTGGGGTCGAAGATTTCTCCGCCGGCCCAGCTATCGCCGTCTTTCTTCAGACCCCACAGGATGGTCATGCCGACGATAGGCTGGTCCTTGCGCTCTCCTTTGCATTCCTTGCACAGGTGCGCGGGATCGTCCCCGGGCTGGTCGAACAGCTTCTCCACCAAGCCCTTGAGTTCGCCGTTTTCCTCGCTGATGCGGATGATCGAGCGCTCCTGCTTGGTCTTGTCGTCGATGCTGCGCCAGGTGCCGACGGGAGAACCGGCGGCCGCGGCAAGACTCGACGCCAACATCAGCGTTGCGCCAAATAACAGGCTTTTCATCGCATTCATTTCGCTCCCCTTCTGGTCGCATTGGAAGCGGTCGCCTGCAAAATCGCGGGTGGCGCGACGCGCAATCTGTCGATCGCTTTCCAGTTCCACTCGATTCCCAGGCCGGGCGTGTCATACGGATACGCGTAGCCCTTCTCGATCTTCATTTCATTGATCATGATAACTCCGAGCTGAGGAATATTCTCGATCCATGTGCAGTTCGGCACCGCCGCACACAAGCCGATGTGCAATTCCATCAGGTAATGCGGGCAGATCGGCATGTTGAAGGATTCGGCACTATGCGCGCTTTTCAGCCACGGCGTGATGCCGCCGATGCGGGCGACATCGGTCTGAACGATGGAGCAGGCGCCGCGCTGCATGTATTCGCGCAAGTGGCTGATCGAATAAATCGACTCGCCGACCGCGATCGGCAGGCTGGTCGATTGCCGCAGCAAGACATGCCCATTCAAGTCCTCCGCCGGCAACGGCTCTTCGAACCAGGCGAGATCGAATTCCTCGTAGTGGCGCGCGCGCCGAATCGCTTCAGCGATGGTGAAGCCCTGATTGGCGTCCACCATCAATTCCATTTCGTCGCCGATCGCCTTGCGCACGGCGGCAAGTCGCTTCACGTCTTCGCTGACATGCGGTTTGCCAACCTTGACCTTGACGCCCCGGAATCCGCGCGCCTTGTTGGCCAGCGCATTGTCGACGACCTCGGAAACCGGAAAATGCAGCCAGCCGCCTTCGGTATCGTAGATCGGGACTTTCTGCTGCGCGCCGCCGGCCATCACATGCAGCGGCAATCCGGCTTTCCTGCAGCGCATGTCCCACAGCGCCGAATCGATCGCGCACAACGCAAGGCTGGTAATCGCACCGACTGCCGTCGCATGCGTATGGAAGAACAAGTCCTTCCAGATCTGTTCGACCATCGCCGGATCGCGGCCGAGCAATTGCGCACCGAGGTGATCACGGATCAGCGCCACGACCGACGAACCGCCGGTGCCGATGGTGTAGGCGTAGCCGGTGCCTTCTGCCCCGTCGTCGGCGTACAGGCGCACCATCGGCGTTTCCTGCGTGTGAAAAGACTGGATCGCATCGCCGCGTTGCACATGCGGCTTGAGGTCGACCTGAAACACTTCGACCCGGATGATCTTGGACATGCTGTGTTATCTCCGTCGTAATCGTTCCCGCTGCCGGAAGGACCTCCGGCCAGGCTCCTAGCGTTGCGCGGTCTCCCGCCGCAGTTTGTAGACTTCCTTCCTGGCTGCATAAATCGTCTTCTGCACCACGGCATGCACCACGCCGCGTTCGTCCACAAGTTCGATCTCATAGTTCAGATCGACGGACGGCTCGAATTCGAGACGTTTCCTCATTGCAGCAACCTGCGCATCGCTCAGGCTGCACTCGGCGTAAAGCGCCGAGCGGCCCGGCTTCTTGTAGCGGATCGCCCCGGCCTTGTCCCAGATGATGAACCCGGGGCCGAGGGCGACTTTGACGAGAATCGCGTACAGCGGATCGGTCGCCGCGTACATTGCACCGCCGAAGAGCGTGCCGTGGATATTCCTGGTGCGCAAATTGAGCGGCAACTTGATGCGCAGTTTGCGCATGTCCTCCGAGAGGTAGATGACGCGTGCGCCGGTCGCCCGAAACGCCGGAAAAAAATTGAAGCCCACCCGGCGAAACCATACCCGCAGTGATTCCCGCGGCTGCACTGTCCGCCACGGTCCGACGGATCTCATCGCAATGACTCGAATACGCCGGCCGCCCCCATTCCGGTGCCGATGCACATGGTCACCATGCCGTACTTCTTCCCCCGCCGGCGCAAGCCGTGCAGCAGCGTTGCCGTGCGGATCGCTCCGGTAGCCCCCAGCGGATGGCCGAGCGCGATTGCGCCACCGAGCGGATTAACCTTGTTGCGGTCCAGGCCGAGATCGCCGATCACCGCGAGGCTCTGGGCGGCAAAGGCCTCGTTCAGTTCGATCCAGTCGAGATCGTCGAGCTTCAGACCGATTTGCCTGAGCACCTTGGGTATCGCGAACTTGGGACCGATACCCATGATTTCCGGCGGCACGCCGGCCACCGCGAAGCCCAGAAAACGTCCGAGCGGCTGCAGATTGAAGCGCTTCATCGCCGCTTCGCTGGCGAGAATAACCGCACCCGCGCCGTCCGAAGTCTGCGAACTGTTGCCGGCCGTCACCGATCCGTTTGCGCAAAAAGCCGGGCGCAGCCTGGCGAGCACCTCGCGTGTCGTGCCCGCGCGTGGTCCCTCATC
>Ga0315278_10007426_pt1 | contig 10016 bp, 9 predicted proteins | sample YL17G06_0_MG_FD_203880 | JGI IMG/M metagenome (GOLD analysis project Ga0315278, IMG submission 203880) | Sediment microbial communities from Yellowstone Lake, YNP, Wyoming, USA - YL17G06_0 | ecosystem: Environmental > Aquatic > Freshwater > Lake > Sediment | place: USA: Wyoming | collected... | reverse complement strand
CCCGATGATTTTGGCAAATCGCTCCATCACGCTCCCCTTTTAACCTTCTGTTTGAGTGGACCCGATCCGGCAACTCCTTTTTAGACCCCTGCCAAGCCGAAAACCAGCCCAGGGCTGGCAGGCGGGAATGAAGGCCCGACAAGACTAATCCTTGTTGCTGATCCATTTCTCATACCACTTTTTTGACTCGGGACGGTCCTTTTCCCAGCTCTTGAGGTCTTCTTTGAGGATTTCCACCATCCGGGCGCATTGGGGAGATTTGGCTGCAAACTCCTCCCAGGCTGGCATGGCCGAATCCTGAAACTTCACAAATTCTCCCCGCGTCAGTTTGATCATCTGAACGCCTTTCTTATAGGCTTTCTGGAAGGACTCCTCGGTCAGCCGCTCCGTGGCCGGAAGCGTTTCCTTCTCGATTCCGACGACAACCTTCTCGATGGCCGTCTGCAGGTCCGCCGGGAGGGAATTCCACTTGTCGAGACTTATCAGGATATAACACATCCCCGGATCAACAACGGCAGGCTCGGTCACGAACTTGCAAACCTCGGAGAATTTGTAAGTGTCGATGGTGTAATCCGGGTAGATCGTAGCGTCGGCCGTCCCGCGCATGAGGGCTTCGTACTGCTCGGCCACCACCACGTTGACCGGCGAGGCGCCCATCCGCTGATACCAGTTCTTCCAGATCGCATAGGAAAAACGGAGCTTCAAACCTTTGACATCTTCAAGGGTCCGAATGGGCTTTCTGCTGATAAAAACCATCCCGCCTGAAGGCCAGTACAGAAGCACCTTGGATCCCTGTTTCCGGTAGGCTTCGTCGAAGATCTTTCCCACCTCGGTCTCGCGAAAGACATGCATGCTGTGCTCGGGCCCGCGAAACCCATAGGGAAGCCAGATGACATCACTTTCGGGTATCGATCCGCCCCAGGTCGAGCTGCCGTTCCACAGGTCGGCCACACCTTTCTTGAGGGCGCTCAATCCCTGAGCCACCGGCGACAGCTGGCTGTTGAAGAAAAACTGGATCTTGACCTGGCCGTTCGTCGCTTCCTCCACGCGTTTGGCGAACACCTTCGTCGTCAGGTGTTTGGCTTCCCAGTCGGTCGAAGGGGGAGGATAGATTACGTTCATTTTCAATTGATAGACCGGCGCAGCGGATAGGAAAGGGGCAAAAAGAAATGAAGCAAAAATGATAGAAGTGCCAGTCAGAAGGCACCTTTTCATAACGACCTCCCTTCTTGGTTTCTGTTAGTGAAGTGTTTTTAGCGGAGAAACGATCTGGGGCGGTCATGCCCAATATTGGCTCTTGGTCCACCTCCTCTCCTCGAAAAGAGTTGACTCCGGCGGGGTTTTAAGCAAGCGTTACCCGCTTTTCTCCCATATCTTCAGTAGCCTTCTTCCCGCGCGATCACCAGACGCTGGATTTCGGAGGTCCCCTCGGTTAGGGTATTCGTCTCTTCCGCTTCGGCAACGAGAGGGGCCACCTCCTTTCTGGCGAATTCCCGAATGGCAACGCGAAACAACCGGTTTTCCTCGGTCAGTTCAGGATGCGCCATGGCCCCGCTCCTTCCCTTTGGTTAGGATCCCTTCTGAATCGGGCTGTCATCCGGGGATGATATCGTGGGAAAGGAGGCTCCCAATCACATAATCCCTCCCGGTCCTGATATGCTTCCTTACGATTCTGACCGTTTTCTCCGCCTGGCCCTCGCGCAGGGATTCCAAAAGTTCATGATGCTGTTTTACGACCCTTTTTTCCCACTCGTCATCCATGTACTCCGGCCGGTATTTCAAATAGATCTTTTCAAAAATGTCCTTCAGGATCTGGTAGATGACTTCGTTATGGGCGAATTCCGCGATCTTGAGGTGGAATTGCGCGTCCACGAGGATCAGCATCCGGCGATTCACCTTTTCATATTTCTTGAAGGCCTCTTTGATCTGATCCAGCTTCGGCGGGGTCAAATTCTGGATCACGGCAGGAATGATATAGGTCTCTAAGGCCTCCCGCGCCTGGTATAGCTGTCTGGCTTCGCTTTCCGTGATCTCGCCGACGAAATAACCCCTGTTGTGAACATGAATAACGAGGCGGGAGGCTTCCAGCCGCTTGAGGGCCTGAATGACCGGCGTGGGGCTGGTATGCAGCCTGGCGGCCATGTCGGCATAAACGATCTTCTGCCCGGGGGCGAGACGGTTGTAATAGATCATCTCCTTGATCTTCTGGTACACTTCGTCGATGGTAGGGCCTTTCTTCCTTCCGGCGTTTTCCGGCTGGTTCCCGATTTCCTCTTTCATCATGGAACGTACATGCCTTTCTTTTATTGATTTCACGATCCGGTCTCAAGACCGGTCCGATTCTTGGAAAATTCGGAAGCGACAAACCCCTCGAATCTGCCGTATTTTTAAGATTGCCGATACCGTTCCCTGAGCACCTGCTTCATCACCTTGCCGGCGGCATTGCGTGGCAGGTCGTCGAGGAAAAAGATGCCGCCTTTGGGCAGTTTATAGCCGGCGATCCGCTCCCGGAGAAAATCCATCAGCTCATCCGCCGAGACCAGGGAGACTTCCTTCCGAAAGACCACGAAAGCCACCGGCGTTTCGCCCCACTGAGGATCCGGTTTGCCCACCACGGCCGATTCGAGAACAGCGGGGTGCCTGCTGAGGGCGTTTTCGATCTCTTTGGGGTAAACGTTGAACCCCCCGCTGATCAGCAGGTCCTTTTTCCGGTCCACGATATAGATGTAGCCCTCTTCCTCGATGTAGCCCAGATCCCCCGTATGGTACCACCCCTGGCGCAGAGCTTCGGCAGTTTCCTCGGGCTTCCGCCAGTACCCCTTCATGACATTCGTCCCCCGGATCACGATCTCGCCGATTTCATTGGCCGGCACCTCCCGGTCCTGTTCGTCAAAGATCCGAACTTCCGCGTTGATGCTTTCCTTGCCGATGGAGTGGAGATGCTTCTCCATTCGCGGCGAGTCGTCCAAAAAATGGTCTTTCCCGTCCAGAAAAGCGATATACCCGGGAGACGTTTCCGTGGCGCCGCAGGCCCCCATGAATGTCCACCCGAATTTTTTTATGGTTTGCTTCAGGGGTTCAACCGGCATGGGCGCCGAGCCATAGCAAATTGTGCGCATGCTGGCGAGATCCATCCGGTCGATATCCGGGCATTCCAGGAGCTTGAGCAGCATGGCCGGGACCACAAAGGCCGTGGTAATTCTTTCCTTCGCGATCAGCGACAGATAATGCTTGGGATCGAAGCGGTTGATGAGCACCACCGTGTTGCCCCGAAACGTGCTGGAAAAAAGGGCCCCCACCCCCGCCGCCTGGTAAATGGGAGCGGCCAGCAAGGCCACGTCGTCCGCCTCCGTTAAACGCGAGATGGCCGAGGCCTGGGCGGACGAAAAAAGGTTCCGGTGGCTCCACATGACCCCCTTGGCCTTTCCGGTGGTCCCGCTGGTATAGATCAACATCGCCGTTTCGTCATCATCGGTTTCGCAATCGATCCGCTCCGTAGAAAATCCCTGAACCAGGGATTCAAAGACGGGAAAGGGGTGGCCTTCCTCTTGAATCCCAAAAACCTGCCTTCCTTTCTTTTCGGGGTCGGGAATCCGGTCGAGATAATCCTTTCCCGCCAGGATCAGAGAGGGATCGGCATCGCGGAGGATTTCGCCCACCTCGCATACGGTCAAACGAACATTTATGGGAACGGCGATCCCTCCTGCTTTCATGACACCGAAAAACATTTCCACGTTTTCCAGGGCGTTATGATTCAGGACCGCAACTCGATCGCCGGCTTTCAGTCCACGAGAGAGCAATCCCCGGACCAGGGCATTGGTCCTCCGGTAAAATGCGTCAAAGGTGCAGCGTTTTTCCTCATCGACGATGAAGGTCTTTTGCGGATGATATTTTGCATTCTTCTCCGCCACATAGGAAAAAAGCATCTGCTGGACCCGGCTCATGGGTTCCCCCATAGAAAAAAAGCGTTAGGGCGAACGGGTGTGCAAAAATAAGAAAATGCGTATCATTTTCAAGTTTTGAAAAAAGGGAGGACCGCCTGGGTTGGGGCCCGGGGGCCAGAGCGGAACGCGCCGGAAGCATCGGTCGGGTTACCTCTTGGCCACGAGGACAAAAGCTTGGCTCCTCCGGAGGAGGCGGGAGGTATCTTCCCCGCCCTATCCACGGAGAAATAAGCGCCTTATGATTCCAAGCGGGCCGATCTGGCCCCCGGGCCCTGGAATCCCTCGGCCCCTGTATCCCAACTTTCTTCAAAGAGCTAAAATGTTACAAAAATGCCTTCCTAACCTTCACTGTTTCAGAAGTTCCCGGGCGATGATCAATTTCTGGATTTCAGAGGTTCCGCCTCCGATCTCGACCAACTTGGCATCCCGCAGGTACCGCTCCACATGGTATTCCCGCATGTATCCATAGCCGCCCATGATCTGGATTGCATTTAGGGCGACCCGTGTCGCCATCACCGACGCCTGATATTTTGCCATGGCAGCCTCCATCGTAACTTTGATCCCCCGATCGATAAGCGGGCAAAGCGTGTAGGTGAACTGGCGGGAGATGCTGAGCTGCGTGGCCATTTCCGCGAGCAGGTTCTGGATCATCTGGAAAGAAGAGATCGGCTTCCCAAACTGAATCCTTTCCTTCGCATATTTCACAGAAGCCTCCAGGCAAGCCTGGGCGATGCCGATGCTGGTGACGGCTCCGAGGACCCGTTCTTCGTCCAGGATCTCAAACATGATCTGGAAGCCCTTCCCTTCTTTACCGAGAACCTGGTCTTTTCCCACGGCGACGTTTTCCAAAAAGACCTCGCCCGTAGGGGAACAGCGCATTCCCATCTTTTCGAGCGGCTTTCCCGTGGCGAGCCCCGGCCTGCCGCGTTCAAGGATGAAGAGCGTTCCGCCTTTCCCCCCCACCGTTCCCTGCTCCCTGGCTACCATCATAAAATACCGGGCGATCGGGGCGTTGGTGATAAAAGTCTTGCTTCCGTTGAGAATATAAGCGTCTCCGTCGCGCCGGTAGGAGGTCTTCAGCGAAAGGGCATCGGATCCGGCGCCCGGTTCCGTCAGGCAAAAGGCCGCCAGAGCGTCGCCGCGGATGACCGGCGGGATATAACGCTGCTTCTGGCTCTCCGTTCCGTACTTAGAAATGAGGAAACAGAAATTGGTCGTGCACATGTTCACGGACATGCCGAATCCGGCAGCCACCCGGCAGAACTCTTCCTTGATCAGGGCATTGGTCAGGACATCGGCGCCCCCTCCGCCGTATTCCGCCGGGGAGGTGGAGCCGATCAGACCATACTCCCCCGCCTTTTTATACACCTCCAGGGGAAAGCGCTCCGCCTCGTCGATTTCGCGGGCAATGGGTCCCAATTCCCTGTCCGCGAATTTGTGGGCATTTTCCCTGACCATCCGGTGCTCGTCCGACAGGAGCTGGTCCAGCGTGATCTTCATTTCAGGCCGATTCCCCTTTCGTATGCTTTTTCGCCATCAGAACCGTGGTCGTCCCTTTCTGCACAATCTCTCCGCGTTGATTGATCAGTTCCTTTTCGAAGGTGATCAGGCCCCGGTCCGGCTTCGAGGCTTCCCGCATTTCCTTGACCCGTTGGACAACGTGAACCGTATCCCCGATGCGGATGGGTCCGAGGAATTCCCAGGTCATGCCCAGAAAGGCAAGGAGGGTGCCTTCCATGATGCCTAACATCTGGGAAAGACCCGAATGGATCACTATCCCCAGCAGGCCGTGGGCGATCCGCTCGCCAAAGATCGTCCTGGCGGCGAACTCTCGATCCGTATGCAGGGGATTGGTGTCCCAAGAAAGGGCGGCGAAATTGACGACATCGGCTTCGGTAACGGTCCGCGATTTCGTGGCGAATTCCTGCCCCGTATGGAAATCTTCATAGTAGAGCGCCTTCATATTTTCCCTCTCGGCGATACCGGAACCCCTCATTTGCTCAGACCCGGCCATATTTTTCCCTCAGGATCCTTTTCAGGACCTTTCCTCCAAATGTTCCTTTCGGGAGTTCGTCGACGAAAACGATGGACGTGGGTTTTTTATAATCCGCCAGGTGTTTCCGGCAGTGTTCGATGATCGCTTGTTCCGTAATGCCCGACCCACGGCGGGAAACAACGACGGCCCGGATCGATTCGCCCCATTTCGGATGGGGGACTCCGATGACGACCCCCTCCACAATATCGGGGTGGCGTGACAAAACCTCCTCGATTTCGCGGCAGTAGACGTTCAGGCCGCCGGTTTTGATCATATCTTTGAGGCGGTCCACCATGTAAAGATATCCGAGATCGTCGTATTTCCCTACATCCCCGGTATGGAGCCATCCCCCCCGCAGGGTCCTCGCCGTTTCCTCCGGATTCTTGTAGTATCCCTTGAAAACCGAGGGTCCCCTTACGATCATCTCTCCCTCCTGGCCTACGGGAAGATCCCGGTCCTGATCGTCCACGATTCTCACCTCGGTGCACATATAGGGGCGACCCACGCTGCCCCATTGCCGTGGCTTGTCCGTAGGCTTCAAGATGGTCACAGCAGGGGATGCTTCGGTAAGGGCATAGGAGCTGTAAAATTCGCCTTCCGGCCAGAGATCGCGCTCGATCTCCTCTTTCAGATCGAGATGGAGAAATCCCTGCGTGCAGATCCAGCGTTTCATGGACGATGTATCCCGGCGCCGTTTCCGGTTGGCTTCGAGCAGCATCCGATAGATGGTCGGATTTCCCACGGTGAAGGTGGTCCGTTCTTTTTCCACGATGTCAAGATATCGATCCGGATTGAATTCCTTGCTCCCGATAAAGGTGCCGCCGGCATACATGTAAGCCAGAAAGCGGCTCAGGGCCGCGGAATGGTAGATCTGCATGGGATAAAAAATCTTATCCTCGGGCGTGGGGCTTTGGTTTTCCGTGGTCACGCAGATAATGTTCCAGAGCAGGCTTTTGTGGGTCAGGATGGCGCCCTTGGGAATGCCGGTGGTGCCTCCCGTGAAGAGGATAAAGGCGTCGTCCTCTTCCACGAGATGGCTTTCCGGTTCCTGGTCGGCGGCATACGCGAGCAGCGTTTCATAATCCAGGGCAAAACCGGGGTTCTTGCCTCCCAGGCAGATGAACAGCTCCAGCTTTGGTAGAGAATCATGCAGAGCCTCGGCCTGGGCTGAAAAATCCTTTTCGAAGATGAGGGCCTTGCAGTCCGTATTTTCCGCCTGGAAACGGATATCGTCGAGGGTCCCCCGGGAATTCAGCGGCACGGTCACGAGACCCCGTTTCAGGTTGCCCAGATAAACTTCCATCAGCGGGATGCAGGTATTCGAAAGGGTTGCTACGTGATTTCCCTTTTCGAGGCGGAGTCCTTTGAGGGCATGAACCCATCGGTTAACCCGCCGGTTGAGCGCGCCATAGGTGAGGCTCTGCCGGTCATCCATACAGGCGATCTTTTCCGGATATTTACGGGCCGACCGCGCAAACGATTCGCCCAGGGTCATTTCCATATGCCCCTCCTCCGCCTGGTACAGGCCTGGCCCAAGATTCGGGCCGTCCCTTCCTCCGGAAAGATTCATTTTTTACGGATGGATGCTCCCTGCAAATAGGCCTTCCTACCGGAGATCAATCCAAGGCCCGGAAGTAGAAATCGGTAATGGTTCCGTGCCGGATATCCCGAAAGACCGCCTTCACTTTTGTGCCGACCCGAATCTTGGAGACGTCGTCCACTTCCAGGTTGGCCATCATGAGAAAGTCGCTGCCATCCAGCTTGATGTAGGCGCAGATAAAAGGCACTTTCTTGATGAAAGCGCTGGTGGTCTGATACTGGACGGTATAGGCCACAATATAACCCGTCCCCTCCAGGAGCACCCAGGTCGTTTCCTGATAGCAGTGCGGGCAATGGGCGCGGGGCGGGCAATAGACCTTGGCGCAACCCGGGCAGCGGGTTCCGTAGATGCGTTTGTTCTCCCGCAGTTCCCTGAAGAAGCGGGATTGTTTTCCGTAGGAATATTTGTAGGAGACATCCATCCGGTCCGGAATCTCCAGAGGAGCATCCATGGGATTTTCTCCGGAGAGCTCCTTTTCATAGGCTCTTTTTAGATAGGCGACCGGGATTCCAAATTTCTTGGAATGGTCCTCATACCATTTTTCCCTTTCCTGCTCGTTCATCTTCACCCCTCCCTCTCCAGGACTAAACAGACGGTCCAGGTGCACAGGGTCCCGCCGATGCTTTGAACCAATCCCCGGCGGGCGTTTTTCCTTTGCCTTTCTCCGGCTTCTCCGCGGAGGTGCAAGGCGACTTCATAAGTCTGCATGATGCCGGTGGCCCCCACGGCATGGCCGCAGCCGATGAGGCCGCCGCTCAGATTTACGGGAAGTTCTCCGTCAGGCATGACCGCTCCCTCGTCGATGAGCGGGCCTCCCTGCCCCTCCTCGCAGAAGAAACAGTCTTCGTAGGCCATGATCTCGGTCCCGGTGAAGGCGTCATGCAACTCGGCCAGGTCTAAATCCTTGAGGGGATTCCGGATCCCGGCCATCGCGTAGGCCTTCTTGGCTGCGACGCGGGATGATTCAAAGGTGTAGATATTGGGGCGGTTCCCGGGCATCACATAATCGGTAGATGCCCCAACCCCGGCGATCCAGACCGGCTTATCGGTGATTTCTCGGGCGATCTTTTCGGAAGCAAGAATGACGGCCGAAGACCCCTCGGTATAAAGGCAGTTATCATAAAATTTGAAGGGCTCAACGATCTTGCGCGACTTCATAACTTCGTCCACCGTGAGGATCTGGGGGGATTGAGCGATTGGATTTTTTGTGGCATTAAAATGATTCTTGACCGAAACTTTGGCCATCTGCTCTTCTGTGGGGTTTCCGTATTTTTCCCGGTGCGCGATCACGGCGAGGGCGAAACCCGAGGCCGCGGTTCTCCCGGCCGGATTATCATACGTCATGTCCGCGGTATAGAGAATCGCCCGCAGGACTTCCGGAGTATTAGTGCCCATTTCGTAATTGAAGCAGTCGTTGCACTTTTCCACGCCCAGGACGAGACAGATATCGTACAGCCCGCTGGCGACCTCGGCATATCCGATCCGGAGCGCGGATCCGCCCGTAGCCCCGCCCGTGTTGACGCGCACGGCCGGCTTTAACCCCAGACCGAGGTAGTCGTGAACAAACGCATCGGGCTGGTACTGCCGCTGAAAAAAGTCGTTATAAATTCCGTATACGGCGCAATCAATCCGGTCCTTTTCGATGCCCGCATCTTCAATGGCCATCTTGGCCGCCTCGAAGGCCAGTTCAAAGTATGTCTTTTCCACCCAGCGAGCCCGGAATTTAGTGGTTCCCATCCCGACGATCGCCACTCTTCCCATAAGCCCTCCCTCATGAGTTATTTAAAAGAAGCGATAAAGCGATCCACATTCAGAGATCAGCTAATGATTTCAAATCTCTTCTGCCTTTTCTTTGCCACGGCAGGGGTCGATTCATTTTGTCCTGGCGCAAGGGTGATGACCTCGTAAAAAATCACCGGCGCAATGGTTTCGTAAAAAGCTCCAGATGCAAGGCGCGCAAAAACTGAGGAGTGAAGCGCACTTACAGGTGCGCTGCAACGACGAAGTTGAAGCGCAACGCCGCAGATGGACTTTTTACGAAACCATCAAGAGTAGGAGGAAGTTTTCCCGCATCAGCGGGACTTTCGAGTGGTGCTGGTTCTGACGGCTACGCGAATTGCCATCCGTACGAAAAAAACAAATGAATCCCGAGGTCTTCCCCGGGGTGATTCGTCATGGCAACGAGGGAAGGGATGGGACAGCTGGCCCTTTTATGAAAACCTCTATATTTGATCAAATTTTTGATTATTATTTATGATCAATTTATGAAGATTTGTCAATAAGAAAATTGGGGCCGGATGTAACCTTTCAATGAAGAGGGGCGGGGTGCAAGCTTTGTTGTGGCCTGGGGGTTCGGGCGGTACGCGCCGGAAGCATCGGCCGGGAGACCCATAGCCCCGGTGAACGGACTGAGCTTCCGCCAAAGGAGGCGGGAGGC
>Ga0315278_10007425_pt1 | contig 10016 bp, 12 predicted proteins | sample YL17G06_0_MG_FD_203880 | JGI IMG/M metagenome (GOLD analysis project Ga0315278, IMG submission 203880) | Sediment microbial communities from Yellowstone Lake, YNP, Wyoming, USA - YL17G06_0 | ecosystem: Environmental > Aquatic > Freshwater > Lake > Sediment | place: USA: Wyoming | collected... | reverse complement strand
GGTACCGGGTGACGCTCTTCACTGGCGCTGTGGCGACCGTCGCCGGCCTGTTTCCGGCCATTGCGATGAAGCTGCTCGGCTTCGTTGCGCTCTACGGGCTGATCCTGATGCCCATGGGCGCGGTGGTGTTCGTGGACTTCTGGCTCGCGCGCCGCCTTGGATTTCGGCCGAACGAGGCGGAGGCGAGCGGCGCCAGGCTCAACTGGGCAGCGGGCCTGACGTGGGTGCTCACAATCGGCATCTGCCTCGCGATCGTGCGGGTCGGCGGTCTGCAGATCTTCTTCGTGGGGCTTCCCGGCTGGTTCCTGGCGGCGGCGCTGTACGTCGTGCTCAGTCGAACGTTCCAGCGAAAGGAGGCGCGGCCATGAGAGCGTTGGCGCGGTTCGTGTCGCTCGTGGCGCTCTGCGGGACCATCGTGCCGCCGCTGCTCTTCTTCGCCGGCCGGATGGATCTCGACGCCACGAAGTGGTGGATGCTGGCGGCCACCGTCGCGTGGTTCGTCGCGACGCCCCTCTGGATGGACCGGAAAGCCGCGACGTAGCGGCGAAGGCGCTCGGCGGTACCGACGACGTCGCCCAGCGTCCGGGCCTGACGATCTACCTGCCGGGGAACGGGGCGTTGCTCTACGCGGCGGCCATGATGGCCGCCGGTTGGGACGGCGCGCCGGACGTCCATGCCCCGGGTTTCCCGCGAAACGGCCGCTGGACCGTGCGCTGGGAGGGGCTGCGCCGGGCCCCGTAGCCATCGCTCAGGTCCCGCGCGGGACTGGTGGTATCCTGCGGCGGAGGGCCTTCGTGCCGCGCACGCCTCAGAACATCGACGAGTATCTCTCGACGCTCGGCGACGAGAAGCGCGCGGCACTGGAGAAACTCCGCCGCGCGATCACGTCCGCGGTGCCGCGAGCCGAGGAGTGCATCAGCTACGGGATCCCGGCGTTTCGCCTCGATGGGCGCGTGCTGGTGTTCTTCGCCGCGGCGAAGCAGCACTGCTCGTTCTTTCCCGGCGCGCATCCGATCGAAGCCCTGAAGGCCGAGCTGAAGGCCTACAGCCTCAGCAAGGGGACCATCCGCTTCCAGCCGGACGCGCCCATTCCGGCGGCGCTCGTGCGCCAGTTGGTGAAGGCCCGCGTCGAGCAACAGGCTCGGGCGGCGGACTCGAGGCCGCGGAAGCAGACACGACCGAAGGTCCGGTAAGTCTGCGGCTGGAGACCGGTCGGCTGATTCTCCGCGAGTTTCGCGCGGACGACGTCAACCCGTACGCACCGATGTGCGCCGACCCCGGCGTGATGTGGTACCTCTTCACTCTCGCGTGACGGGCGGACCGACATGGACTACATCGACGAACTGACCGCCGCTGTCGAAGGCGCGGCGGCCCGCTTGCGCCGGGTACCAGGCGTGGACGCCGCGCGGCGTCCAGCGCCGGGCAAGTGGTCGCCCAAGGAGGTCGTCGGACACCTGATCGACTCGGCCTCCAACAACCACCAGCGGTTCGTGCGCGTTCGCTGGCAGGACGACCTCGTCTTCCCCGCCTACGAACAGAACGCGTGGGTGTCGGCCCAGGACTACCAGTCGGCGCCCTGGCCCCAGCTCGTCGATCTGTTTGAGACATACAACCTCCACCTCGCCCGGGTCATGCGGAGGGTGCCAGCCGCCGTGCGTCTGCGCGAGCACACCCGCCACAATCTCGATGAACTCGCCTGGCAGCCGGTGCCCCCCGGCCAGCCGACGACGCTCGACGAGTTCATGCGCGACTACGTCGGGCACCTGCAGCACCACCTGCGGCAATTGCTGGGCGAGGACTGGCGGGCACAGTGACGCTCTCCATCCCTTGTGCGTGACTGAGCGTGGCAGCCCGACACAGCCGGCAGCCGCACGCCGCGAGCCGCCAGTCGGTGTAGACTGGTCCGTCCGAGTCCCCGCCACGGAGGATGGTCCGTTGGATATCAAGTCGCCCGACTTCTACGCGGAAATCGGCCTCATCTCCGGCCTCGAAGTCCACCAGCAGCTGCTCACCGAACGCAAGATGTTCTGCCACTGCCCGGCGCGCCGGTACACCGACACGCACGACGGCGAGGTGCTCAGGCACATGCGCCCGACGCTCTCGGAGCTCGGCGAATACGACGGCACGGCGCTGATGGAGTTCAAGACCAGGAAGAACATCATCTACCTGCTCCACAAGCAGAACGTCTGCACCTACGAGATGGACGACACGCCGCCCTTCCTGGTGAACCAGGACGCGGTGGACGTCGCCATCGAGCAGTGCCTGATGCTCGGGTGCGACATCGTGGACGAGGTGCACATCGCCCGGAAGCAGTACCTCGACGGGTCGATCCCGACCGGCTTCCAGCGCACCGCGATCGTCGGCGTCAACGGGCGCCTGCCGTTCCGCGGGCGCGAGTTGACGATCCTCCAGGTGAGCGTCGAAGAGGATTCGTGCCGCGAGGTGTCCGACGAGGGGCACCTGATCGTCTGGCGCACCGACCGGCTCGGCATGCCGCTCATCGAGACGGTGACAGGGCCCGACCTGCGCACGCCGGACGAAGTCGCCGATGCCATCCTGCTGGTGGGCCGGGTCTGCCGGAGCACGGGGCACGTCCGCGTCGGCATGGGCGCGAGCCGCCAGGACGTGAACGTGTCCGTGCGCGGCGGCCGGCGCGTCGAGATCAAGGGCGTGCCGAAGGCGAGCTGGGCGCCGCGGCTGGTGCACGGCGAGGCGATCCGCCAGGTGAACCTGCTCAAGCTCCGGGACGAGCTGCTGCGCCGCGGGTTCACGACGCCCGAGTCGATCGGCGTCGAGAGCGCCGACGTGACGTCGCTGTTCGCCTCGTCCGAGGCGTCGTTCCTCAGGGTCGAGGGGTGGGAGCAGTACACCCGCGAGGAGAAGCGCCGCCCGGGCTTCGAGCTGGGGGCCGGCAAGTTCACGGTCCGCGCGATCCGGGTGAAGGGCCTCGGCAGCACGCTGGCCTCGCCGACGCAGCCCGACTGCATCTTCGCGCACGAACTGGCCGGGCGGATTCGTGTCATCGCCGGCCTCGACCAGCGGCCGATCCTGCTCCACAGCGAGAAGTGGCCCGACTACCACCGATCGCTGCAGGAGCTTCGCCGCGTGCGGACGCACCTGAAGTGCAACCCCGAGGACGCCATCGTGCTGGTGTGGGGGCCGGACGAAGACACGATGACTGCCGCCGGCGAGGTGCGGCTGCGATACGTCGACGCCCTCAACGGCATCCCGAACGAGACGCGTCAGCCGTTCGAGGACGGCATGACCGACTTCGAGCGGATCCTGCCGGGTCCGGACCGGATGTACCCGGACACCGACAGCCCGCCGTCGCGCGTCACGCGGGAGCGCGTCGATCGGCTGCAGGCCTCGCTCGCGCCCAGGCCCTGGGAGCGCGAAGCGCGCTACGCGGCGGCCGGCGTGCCGACGTCCACCATCCATTTCCTGATCCGGCGCGGCGGCGCGCGCCTGGTGGACAAGGTCACCTCCGCGCGCGATGAGCGGGTCAGGCAGGCGTGCGTGCTGTTCGGCGAACAGCTGAAGGGCCTGCGCCGCGACGGCGTTCCGGTCGACGCCGTGTCCGACGGGCGCTGGTGCGAGCTGTTCGACGCCGCCTCGACGCGCCCGGTCCTCTGGCAGGCCTGGTCCGGCATCGTGCGCGCGATGGCCGCGTCTCCGGGCACGGATGTGTCGACAATCGTGGCCGGCCTCGACCTGGGCCGCGCGCCGGATCGCTGGCGCGAGCGAGTGACGGCGGCCGTCACCGACGCGTCCGCGAGGCTCTACGCGCCGGGCGCGGAGCGGCTCTTCCGGTTCTCGATGGGGCTTGCGATGCGCGAGCTTCGCGGCAAGGTCCCGGCGCTCGAGGTTGCGGGCGCCGTCACGTCGGAGATCGCATCGCGATGAGCACCCCAGCAGACCCGTTGAAGGGATACAAGGGCCACTCGCGCGCCGCGCTCGAGCGCTGGGGCGTGCGCGTGTGGAGCGACGTCCAGGTGGAGAACGACGCCGGCAGCCTCTTCGAGGGCGTGATCCTCCCGCGCAGCGAGACCCAGGACGACCTCCACGTCGTCCTCAAGCTGAAGAACGGGTACAACGTCGGCCTGCACGTGGACCGGGTGCGGTCGGTGAAGGAGGTCGGGTACAAGGAGGCCGTCTACAAGATCCCGGAGAAGGAGTTCCCGCGCCGGCCCAACCTGCCGAGCGTCACGCTGCTCGGCACGGGCGGCACGATCGCGTCGCGCCTCGACTACCGCACCGGCGCCGTCATCCCCGCGTTCACCCCCGGCGAACTCTACGGCGCGGTCCCCGAGCTGGCCGATATCTGCAACCTGACCACCAAGAAGCTGTTCGGCGTGTTCTCGGAGAACATGGCGAAGGAGCAGTACCTCGTGCTGGCCGAGGCGATCGGCGAGGAGATCCGGAACGGCGCCGACGGCATCGTGATCGGCCACGGCACCGACACGATGGGGCACACGGCCGCGATCCTGTCGTTCATGGTCCAGGACACGCCGGTGCCAATCGTGCTGGTCGGGTCGCAGCGGTCGAGCGACCGGCCGTCGAGCGACGCCGCGCTCAACCTGATCCACTCGGTCCGAGCCGCCGCGTACTGCGACATCGCGGAGGTGCAGATCTGCATGTTCGGCCCGACCTCGGACCGCTACGGCCTGCTGCACCGCGGGACGCGCTGCCGGAAGATGCACAGCTCCTACCGGAGCACGTTCCGGACGGTCGGCGACATCCCGCTGGCCACCGTCAGCCGTGAGAGCTTCACCTACCTCCACGACGAGTACCGCAGGCGCGACAAGTCCCGGCAGATCAAGATCGACGCGGTGTACGACGACCGGACGACCATCCTCTACTACTACCCGGGGATGTCGCCGGATCTCGTGGACGCGCTCGTCGAGAAGGGCTACCGGGGCATCGTCATCGCCGGCACCGGCCTGGGCCACGTGAACAAGCCGCTCTACCCCGCGCTGAAGAAGGCCATCCAGAAGGGCGTCCACGTGGTGATGACGGTGCAGACGATCTGGGGCTACGCGCAGATGTACGTCTACGACACGGGCCGCGACCTGCTCGAGATCGGCGTCGTGCCGCTCGACAACATGCTGCCCGAGACGGCGCTGATGAAGCTCTCGTGGGTGCTCGCGCACACCGACGACCACGACGAGGTGCTGCGCATGATGCGGGCGGTGGTGTCGCACGAGATCACCCTGCGCGAGCCGCACAACGGCTACCTCATCATGCAGGGCGGCCTCCCCGAGATCGAGGAGTTCATCCTGTCGCACTGGAAGTAGGGGCGACGGAGGGATCACACCGATGCGGAGATCAATCACGGCGATCGGAATCACAGTCGTCATGCTGGCGGGCTGCCTCGGCTGGCCTGCGGCGGCCTCGCTGCCCCGAGAGCTCGCCCCGCTGGGGTTTCTGCTCGGCGAGTGGGACGGTGGCGGTTCGGGCGCCCCCGGGCAGGCAAGCGGCGGCACGTCGTTCGCGACGAGTCTCCAGGATCGGGTCATCGTTCGCACGAACTTCGCCGCGATTGCCGCTACCGACAAGACGCCCGCGTCGCGCCACGACGACCTGATGATCATTTACGTGGACGAGCGGGGCGCCGTCAGGGCCGACTACTACGACAACGAAGGACACGTGATCCGGTACGCCGTCACCGTGTCTGGCCCTGGCCGGGCCGTCTTCGTCAGCGACGTGGCGGCCGGCGCCCCTCGCTACCGGCTCGCGTACGAGACCGCGCCGGACGGCGTGGTCAAGGGGAGCTTCTCGGTCGCTCCGCCCGGAAAGCCGGACGCATTCACGCCGTACCTCACGTGGGACATGCGGCGCACCGATCGGTCGCGCTCGGCCGCACACCGTCGGCCGAACCACCTTGACGCCTGCCCATATATGGTCTAGTATCTGACTATGAAGGTGGTCAACATTTACGAGGCAAAAACGAAGCTGTCCGAGTGCCTCGACCTGGTGGCGTCCGGCGAGCGGGTGTTGATCTGCAAGCGGAACCAGCCGGTGGCCGAGTTGCGGGCGGTCCCGGGCGCCCGGACGTCGATGCGGCCGGTCGGGAAGGCCGCAGGGCGGGTGCAGGTGCCGCCCGCCTTCTTCGAACCGCTCCCGGACGGGGTCGTTGACGGGTTTGCGGGTGTCGAGGAGCCGCGGCGACCGGTCAGCCGCCCGGCGCGAGTTGCCGAGCCGACGGGCGAGTACCGTGTCAAGCCCCGGCGGAGGCGCTCCAAGTGAAGCTCCTCCTCGACACCTGCACCTTCCTCTGGGTGGTTGGCGATTCGCCCCGGCTGTCGCGCCGGGCGCGTGCGCTGTTTCAGTCGCCGGAGAACGACGTGTTCCTCAGTGCCGGATCGGCCTGGGAGATCGCGATCAAGCACGCGCTTGGCCGGCTGCCGCTGCCCGACGCTCCGGCGCGCTTCCTCCCTGAGATGCGCGAGGCGCACGGGATCGAGCCGCTCCCGGTGGACGAAGCGTCGGCGCTGCACATCGCGCGGCTACCCGCGCTCCATCGAGATCCGTTCGATCGCCTGCTCGTCAGCCAGGCGATCGTGCACGGGTTGACGATCCTCACGCCCGACCCGCTCGTCACCCAGTACCCCGCCCTCACCGTGTGGTGAGCGCGCGAGCGAACCTCGCTCTTCAGGCGACCTCGCCGGCTGCGGTTGGGGAAGAGGCCGCCTCGGCAAACCCCTCTCGGCGGGCGATGGGCCGCTATAATGCCCTCGGAACGGCATCATGAACACCTTCGGCCGTCGATGTCCCGGCGCGGAGTCGTTGGGCCTCAGGCGCTGGAGAGAGGGGCGGTAGTGGCCAGCTACGTGGCTCTGCTTCGCGCGGTGAATGTCGGTGGCCGGAATCCGATCGGCATGCCCGAACTGCGCGAGTTCGCGGTGCAGTTGGGACTGGACGCTCCGCGGACGCTGCTTCAGAGCGGGAACCTCGTGTTCAGGTGCCCCGCCAGGAACACCGCCGACCTCGAGCGGCTGCTGGAGTCGGCAGCGGCCGCGCGCCTTTGCCTCCAAACGGACGTCATGGTTCGGAGCGCCGCCGACTGGCGGGCCATCATCGAGCGCAACCCGTTTCCCCGCGAGGCGAAGAACGACCCCGGCCACCTGCTCGTGATGGCCTTCAAACAGGCGCCGAAGCCGGCCGACGTGAAGGCGCTCCGGGCGGCCATCTCTGGCCGCGAGGTTGTGGAGGCGGTCGGCGCACACGCGTATCTCGTCTACCCGGACGGGATCGGCCGCTCGCGCCTGACGACCGCGCTGATCGAGCGGACGCTCGGCACCCGCGGTACCGGTCGCAACTGGAACACCGTCCTGAAGCTGGCCGCGCTGGCGGCCTCCTGAGCCAGGAGTTGGCGATGACACGCGGCAGGGAGTCGTCCTGGTGGAAAGGAGAGCGCGGCGAGTGGTACGTGATCGTCCAGGTCGTCCTGATGCTCCTGATCATCGCGGGACCGCGGACGCTTCCCGCCGGTCCGGACTGGAGCCTGCCGTTCGCGCCAGAGCGCCAGGCGCTCGGCGCCATCCTCGTCGCGGCGGGAGGCGCGTTCTTTCTGGCCGGCCTGTTCCGGCTCGGCTCCGCGCTGACCCCCCTACCCTATCCCAAGGAGGGCGCATCGCTGGTGCAGACCGGCCCCTTCCTGCTCGTTCGCCACCCTCTCTACAGCGGCGGGCTGATCGCGTCCTTCGGGGTTGCCCTGATGGTCTCCGGGTGGCTGACGTACCTCTACGTGGCCGCGCTGTTCGTGCTGCTCGACATCAAGTCGAGGCAGGAGGAGCGCTGGCTGACGCGGAAGTTCCCGAAGTACCGCGACTACCAGCGCCGCGTGCGCAAACTCGTGCCGTTCGTCTACTGACGCTGGCCGGCGGTGAGGCGGCGCTACGTCTGGATGTAGACGACGTGCGTCTGCGTGAACTCGTACAGGCCGTGCTTGCCGTCGGCGCCGCCGATGCCGCTCTTCCGCCAGCCCGCGTGGAACCCCTGCATCGCCTCGAAGTTCTCCCGGTTGATGTAGGTCTCGCCGAACCGGATGTCGCGACAGGCCTTCAGCGCGACGTTCAGGTCGCGCGTGTAGATGGACGACGTGAGGCCGTAGTCCGAGTCGTTCGCCCAGGCGATGGCCTGGTCGACGTCGTCGAATGTCACCACCGGCAGCACGGGGCCGAAGATCTCGCGCTGAACGATCTCCATCTCCTGCCGACAGCTCGCGAGCACCGTCGGCTCGTAGTAGTAGCCGCCCTCCCCGGGGCCCCTGCGGCCACCGGTCACGAGCGTGGCTCCGGCTGCGACGGCGCGCTGCACGAGGCCGTCGACCTTGCGGAAGCCGGCCTCGTTGATCAGCGGGCCGTAGTCCACCGACTCGTCGGCCAGTGGATCGCCGAACCGCGCCCGGCGCATCGCCGCCGTCAGCTTCTCGACGAACGCGTTGGCGACCGGTCGCTGCACGTACACGCGTTCGGCGCAGTTGCAGACCTGGCCGCTGTTGATCACGCGCGAGTCGGTGATCGCCTTCGCGGCCAGGTCGAGGTCGGCATCGGCCATCACGATCGCCGGCGCCTTCCCGCCGAGCTCGAGGTTCACCTTGGTGATGTTGGGAGCAGCGGCCGCCATGATCGCGGCACCGGTCTCGACGCTGCCGGTGAAGCTCACCATGCCGACGCGCGGCGATGAGGCCAGCGCGCGGCCGGCGCCGGCGCCGCGGCCGTGCACGATGTTGACGAGCCCGGGCGGCACACCGGCTTCGATCATCACCTCGCAGAACTTCACGGCGTTGTGCGGCGTCTCCTCGCTCGGCTTGATCACGATCGTGTTCCCGGTCGCGAGCGCCGGCGCGGCCTTGCGGGCGATCAGGAAGAACGGGAAGTTCCACGGCAGGATGCCGCCGATGACGCCGATCGGATGGCGGAAGAGGAAGATGTGCTCGCCCGGGCGATCGCTCTCGACGATCTCGCCTTCGACGCGGCGCGCCCACTCGGCCATGTAGTCGATGTAGTCGGCGGTGAAGTTCACCTCGACGCGCGAGAGCCCCAGCGTCTTTCCCTGCTCCTCGGTGATGACCCGGGCGATTGGTTCGACGTGCCGACGCAGCGCCGCCGCGAGGCCGTGGAGCACGGCGGCCCGCTCGACCGCCGGACGCCGCGCCCAGGCAGGCTGAGCTGTCTGGGCGGCCGCCACGGCGTCGGCCACGTCGTCCGCATCGCTGTCGGGCACAGAGCAAATCGCGGCGCCCGACGAGGGATTCGTCACACGAATACTCCCTGCCGCGCGCGAAGGGACGAATCCGCCGTTCACGAAGTTGGCGTAGTCGGGCATGCTGCACCTCGAGGTGGAAGGGGCGTTCACCCTCGGCGCCCATTCTACCTCGTGCGGCGCGAAGGGCCGGACGAGGGTCGCAACCCGCGTTCTCGCAGGGGTTTAGATGCTAGAATGCAGGGGTTCTGACGCGCATGAAAGTCTTGATTGCCAACCGTGGCGAAATCGCCGTCCGGGTGATTCGCGCCTGTCGCGAACTGGGGATCCCTACCGTCGCGGTCTACTCCGACTGCGACCGCGCCAGCCTCCACGTTCGCTTTGCGGACGAGGCCTACGCGATCGGCCCGAGCGCTCCATCGGAGAGCTACCTCCGTGTGGACACACTCGTTGACGTCGCACGCCGGTCGGGCGCCACCGCCGTCCATCCCGGCTACGGGTTCCTCGCCGAGAACGCCGGCTTCGCGCGTGCGTGCTCGGACGCGGGGCTCACGTTCATCGGGCCGTCGCCCGAGGCGATGGAACGGATGGGCAGCAAGACCGGCGCCCGCAAGGTGGCGATCGACGCGGGCGTTCCGGTGGTGCCCGGCACGGTCGAGCCGCTCGGCCCGTCGGTCGGCGACGCCGAGATCACGGCGCTCGCCGCGTCGATCGGCTATCCGGTGTTCGTGAAGGCCGTCGCCGGCGGCGGGGGCAAGGGCATGCGCCTCGTCGCGGCTCCCGAGGACCTCGCGTCGGCCATTCGCGCG
>Ga0315278_10007424_pt1 | contig 10016 bp, 19 predicted proteins | sample YL17G06_0_MG_FD_203880 | JGI IMG/M metagenome (GOLD analysis project Ga0315278, IMG submission 203880) | Sediment microbial communities from Yellowstone Lake, YNP, Wyoming, USA - YL17G06_0 | ecosystem: Environmental > Aquatic > Freshwater > Lake > Sediment | place: USA: Wyoming | collected... | reverse complement strand
AATAAAACCGTAGTTTTATAAGGAAAAATATGACAATAAAAACAACATTTTTTGAAGATTGGGAAAAAGATATATACGATATTATTGAATCACATTGGAATTTAAATGCCCCATTTCAAATTGAATGGGCAGTAAAAGATATTGGATTCGGAATAATTACATTTATTAAAAATGACGATGGAGAAATTGTTATTGATTCAGAACTTATGAGTAGAACATTTGTAAAAGAAATTTTAAATTATTTAGTTGACCATACAAAATTCACTGATGAAAAGGAAAAAGAATAATGAAAAATATAATAGGTATAATAATTGGCTGCATGATTGTAATAATTTCTTTAGGGGCTTTAGTATATTTTAATCCTGGTCGGGCTGAAAATGATTGTCCTATTCCAACTCAAGAAGCTACGCCAACCGATAAAGTTGCACCAACTTCAACAAAAACAGTTATATCGACTATTGAAATTATTCCAACTAAGGAATGTACTCCAACGCCAGAAGCAGAAGATACATTAACTCCTGCCCCAAAATTATTTCCTACCCCAACTATTCCAAAATTATTTTCTACTCCAACAGATATTCCAGAAGGAACGGCAACAGTAATTGTTCCATCTTTTACTGTTGATCCTCCTGATTCACAAAAACGTAAAACCAAAACTCCAACTTCAACTGTAGTTTTAGTTTATCAAACACCTATTTCAGAATGTAATAATAATTGTCTTTGTTTATTGGTAACACAAGCAGTAATTGCAAATGATTTACAAAGGACACAAATCGCTGTTGACTTAGAACAAAATTCGTGTCCAATACCATGAAAGGAGAAAAAATGAAGTATATATATAATATCAGGCAATTTTTAAGAGCGATTGCTGAACAAGATAGAATGGAAATGTTAGCTCATTTAGAAGAATTGGGGAATTTATTAATGGATAAAGTTCCTATTTCTGATGCAGAGGCAGAAATTGCCGATACTTTAGCAGACGAAATTGATATGGATTTTAATGGAATTTATGATGAATAGAATAAAAAGGATAAATATTGTATGAATTTCGCATTGGTCTTTGCTGATAAACCCCAAGAGTGGAACACATCGCAGTTTAGAATTGTGACACCTGGAAAAGCTCTAGCTAAAATAAAACATGGAGTTTCTTTAATCCCAATTCAATTGTTTCAAGAAGGTACAAAAGAATCTGAAGAAGTTTGTCAAAACGCCGATATAATTGTTGTAGAAAGAAATCTTATTGGGGATGTAATTACCAGAATGGTTTACTGGTTGGTTAGAGGAAAGGTTATTGTTGCTAATTACGATGATAATTATGAAGAAATAGAAGAAACAAACATAGCCCATAGTTATTGGCATAATGGTACAGCAGTAGTGACTAATGATAAAAACGAACAGCAAACAATGAATATTTTTCCTCATCCATTAAAACAATTTAAACTTGGATTAAAAGTTGCTTATGCCCAAGTTACTCCAAGCAAAGAACTTTGTAAATATTTTGAAAAGTATTCCCCGGCATATCACCTTCCGAATTATTTCGAAACCGGAAATTATATTGATCAGCCAAAAGAACCGTCCAATGATATTATTATTGGTTGGGGTGGATCGGTAGGGCATATTCCATCTTTTGAATTAAGTGGTATTTTACAAGCATTTAAAAATGTAATAGAAGTAAGACCAAATGTTAAGGTTATGATTATTGGTGATGATAGGATTTTAAATAAAATCGAAATCCCACAATTTAATAAGATATTTCAACCTTATGTAAACTTTATGGAATGGCCGAAAATCATTCATAAATTTTCAATCGGAGTTGCTCCGCTTGCTGGTATTTATGACAATTTTAGATCAATAATCAAGCCGGTTGAATATTGTTTAACCAAAAAACCTTGGGTTGCATCTGATGGCCCTGCATATCAGGAAACAGGCAAATATGGAACATTGGTAGAAAATACTAGTGATGCCTGGACAACTGCACTATTGGAAAAAATAGATAATTTAGAAAATGAAAATATAAAAGCAGAAGGCGAACCTTACCAATGGGGATTAGATCAAGATGTTGATCGGAATGCTCATAATATCGCCAATGTTTATAAAAAAATCGCTAAAGAACAGGCAGGAATAGAATATTCTGATGTAATTGCATCTTGACAAAAAGAATATAGTGTGATAAAATAATAATATGGATTGCTTAAATTGTTTTCTTTTTGTTGTTGTTATATCTTTAATCATCTTGGCAATTTTTAACTACCTTGCTAACAATGCTCCTGAAGGTTATGAAGATTAAAATTGCCTCTTGACATTTTCTAAGTTTTGGTGTATACTAATATCAAGACAAGGAGATAAAAAATGATTAAGTCAAAATATGAATTTATACCTGAAATTGAAGAATATGTAAATACTCTTCGCTTAGATAAAAGTATTGAAACAATACGTTTTTATGTAGCGGCCATTGACAGATTTTTTAATCATTTAAATATTAAATCATTAGAAGATATTAATAACATTACATCAACTAATTGTCGAGAATATCAAGCGAAACTCAAAGAGGATAAGTTGCAAGCGTCCAGTATCAATGGGCATTTTCGAGCATTAAAGGCGTTGCTATATTGGCTTATTGAAAATGAATATATTAAGAATAATGCTCTTGAGAAAGTAAAAGCGATCAAAGAAAATAGAAAAGAGGCAGCATATATGAGCGAAGAAGAAATAGATAAATTTTTTGCTCATTGTAAAAATATTGAAGAAAAAGCCATGTTTGCTTTATTTCTTCGACTTGGTTTACGCCGTGAAGAATTGGCTTCTTTAAAAGTTCAAAATGTTTCTGATTATGTAATTATGGTAACTGGCAAGGGTCAGAAAGTAAGATCAGTAGCAATGCCTGATGACGCATATGAAATATTTCAAGAATATATGAAATATCGTAATGAAAAATATGGCAACACCATTGATTATGTATTTGTTTCAAGTTGGAATAAAAAATACGAAGGAGAATCTATTCTCTTGAAATTTAAAACAATTATGAAGAGAGCAGAATTTTCTGAACAAAGAATTAAAGAATTACATACTCATTCTTTGCGCCATACATTTATGGCTAATTTTATGGAAACTGGCGATATTTATGTTGCCCAAAAAATCTTGGGCCATTCAGACTTATCTACCACATCGAAAATCTATGCTCATATTCGTGACTCTGGTGTTGTCAATGCTATGCGAAATCAAAGAAGGATAATCAATAATGAATTATAGAATAAAGCGATTTTACAGAAAAATAAAAAATATACTAAGTTGGATGCCTATTTTGTGGCAATCTTATGAATGGGATTATGTCTATTTTTTAAAGATTATTAAAAAGAAATTAGAATTAATGGAAGATTTCTATTTACATAGTGAACAAGCATATAGTCTTGATTCTGATAAAACCGCAGAGGATATACGAGAAGCTATTACTATACTCGATAGAATGATAGAATGTGATTATTTATCTGTTGCATTAGAAAAATTTGATGAAAAATATCCCGATTATGAATGGGGAAAATTTGAAACTAAACCATCCGAAGATCATCCCGGTACGAGTGTATTAGTAGACGATATGACTCAAGAACAACATGAACTATTTAGGGAATGTGGTAAAATATCGGATGAAATGGAAAATTTAGATTATGAAGCATTTTTCAATTTTTTAAAAGATAGACTTCGATTCTGGTGGGATTAAAATGATACTTGCTGTTACAGGACATAGGCCCGATACTTTAGGATGGGGATATGATTTATCCCACCCTAATTATAAAAAATTATTTGATAAAATATTTGATTTTCTTATAGAAAAAAAACCAGATTATTGTATTACTGGAATGGCATTAGGAAGCGATATGATTTTTGCCAATGCTGTTATAAGATATAGAGAAAAACATCCTGTTACTTTAGAGGCGGCGATTCCTTGTTTGGATCAGGAAAAACTATGGTCAGAAAAAGATAAAAAATTATATAAAAGTATTTTAAAAAAAGTAGATCATATCACTCATGTTTCTAAAAATCCTTTTAGTCCAGAACTTATGCAAAAACGCAATGAGTATATGGTAGACAAGTGTGATTTATTATTGGCAATTTATAGAAAAGAACTTTGGACAGGAGGCACTTATAATTGTATAAAATATGCCCTAAAAGTAGAAAAACCAATAGTGATTATTGATCCGAACATCTTTGAAAAGGAGTAAAAATGGCAACTAATAGCACATTGAAATCTAGAATTGAAAATAATAAAATTATTCTTGAAATTCCAATGGAATTCCTTATTTTCTCTCAAGAAGAAAGAATAGATACGCCATATAAAATCACCAATGTCGAAAAAATGTTAGAATGGGTAAAAGATAATGCATTTTATTTTACTGAAAATCCAGAAATTTCTTATACGGATTTTGATAATTATATAGATAGTTTATTTGTTGAAGCTTATGAAAGTGGACAATTTTGGTTAGAAGGAATTATATAAGGAGAAAAATGGATACAAGTAATAGTACAAATTCTTTAAATGTTTGGTCTTATTTTTATTTGGATAACCCAAATCCAAAAGTAAAATCAAAAACATATATGCATAAAGAATTAATACCATCAAGAATTATTGTCAACAATAGAACTACAATTTGCTATTTTCCAGATGGAGATAAAGTGCTTGTAAGATGCGCCGAATACGAAGAATTTGAAATTGAAACTGCTGTCTCTGAGGCAATCGCCAAAAAAGTTTTTGGTGGAAATCGAAGCGCATTTTTAAAAGTAGTTGATCAAACATATTATCAACCAAATGAAAATAAAAAAGAATAATATTATAATACCAGATGTAAAAACAAAAATAGATTTATTAAAATATCAAATAATTAATCAAAAATTTCCTTTCGAAGTTTCATTATATCGATTATATGTAGGCGATTTAGAAAGCTGCATACAACATTTTGAAAGTCGCTATGGGAATATTAGTGTAATATATTACGATGAAGTAAAAAAAATAATTGGTTTTATTAATGGTTCTCAAGTCATTAAAAACGATGACCAACGACATAAGGAGTAAACAATGTATCCAGAAATACAAGAATGGTTGGAAAAAGTTAAAGAATTGCTAGATTTGAATGAAAATGAATTAAGCGAATTAGAAAATATACTTTTTTTAACATTTTCGGCAGGATATGATAAAGCATTAACTGATATGATAGATAATCCTTCTTAGGAGTAAGAAAATGGAAAAAAATATTTATCTGTGCCTTGAAAGAATTAAGTTATATAAAGATAAAGGGGATATAAAATATATTCATATAGAAATTGGTAAATATCGTTTGGAAGCATTGAAATATCATGGTTATATTAGATATTTAATCAATAAGGACGCAAACGAAATAGAAAGAGAATTGAGAAAATCTATTGAAGAGTACAACTATCAAAAGTCATCCAGCCAAGTTTTCAGATACGATTCTTGAAGCTATAAAACCTTACATTCCGTATGAATATGTAAGGATTCTTGATCCATTTGCCGGAACAGGAAAATTGAAAAATATTGTTAATCCTAATTGGCTTTATTTAAATGAGATTCAAGAAGAATGGGCAATTCAAGGCAAACCCGCCAATGTAACCATCGGAGATACATTATTTTTACCATATGCTAATAAAACTTTTGATATGTTAATTACGAGTCCCGCCTTCGGGAATCGTATGGCAGATCACCATTTTGCAAAAGACAAGAGTAAACGCAATACTTATACACATGTATTAGGACATAAATTACATCTTCATAATTCTGGACAAATGCAATGGGGTGAACAATACAGAAAATTCCACGAAGATGCCTGGATAGAATGTTATAGAGTACTAAAAAACGATGGATTCTTTTTACTAAATGTTTCTAATCATATTAGAAAAGGTGATGAAATTTTTGTAAGTGAATGGCATTTGAAATTTTTAACAAATTGTTTGGGATTAAAATTACTAAATCACATAATGGTTGAAACTCCTAGAAACAGAAACGGGCAACATTCTGATCTAAGAGTGGCATATGAAAATATTTATATTTTAAATAAAACGATTGTTTTATCTGGAGATAATAATTGAATGTTTTAAGTTTATTCGATGGAATGTCATGTGGTCAAATCGCATTAGAAAGAGCAAATATAAAAATAGATAATTATTATGCCAGTGAAATTGATAAATATGCGATAAAAATAACTCAAAAAAATTATCCTAATACAATTCAATTAGGAGATATAAACAATTGGAAAGAATGGAATTTATCAAGAATTGATTTACTCGTTGGTGGAAGTCCCTGCCAAGGATTTTCAATTGCCGGTCAGGGATTAAATTTTGATGATCCTAGAAGTAAATTGTTTTTTGAATATGTTGATATTTTAAATTATTATAAACCAAAATATTTTTTACTTGAAAATGTAAAAATGAAAAAAGAATGGCAAAATATTATTACAGAATATTTAGGAGTTGAAGCAATTTTAATAAATTCAGCTTTAGTTTCGGCACAAAGTAGAAAAAGATTATACTGGACTAACATTGGTAACATTCAACAGCCAGAAGATAAAAATATTTATTTGAAGGATATTATTGAAACTGGCGATGTAGATCGTGATAAATCTTATTGTATTGATGCAAATTATTGGAAAGGCGGAAATTTAAAAAGATATTATGATAAATCTAGCAGACAATTAATTATTGAAAAACCACATCAATCAAGTAAAAGACTGATGGTAAAAATAGGAAATATTTATCCAGGCGAAGGTCAAAATGGAAATATTTATTCCACAGAAGGAAAATCTCCATCTTTATCTGCCGGAATTGGTATAACAGGAAAAGGAATAGGTAGTTCAAACGCTCCTAAAATAAACAAATTAAATTCAATACAAATTGGAAGTTTATATGAAAACAATGCTCAAGCAGGAAGAATTTATTCTACAGAAGGAAAATCGGTTACATTAAAAGGAGAAGCGGGAGGATTGGGAGCTAAAACCGGTTTATACTCAAACGATATGATAACTTGGAGAAAATTTACTCCTCTAGAATGCGAACGACTCCAAACCGTTCCAGAAAATTATACTGAAGGAGTTAGTAATACTCAAAGATATAAAATGCTTGGGAATGGTTGGACTATTGATGTAATTGCACATATTTTTAATTATTTACCATTGGAATATAAAAATGACTGATTCAGAAGAAGAAAAAACAAATATAGGCAGATATAATGAAGCAGTAAGAGAGGAATGGATACAAAATGTTCTTACCTCTCTTCCATCAGGACTTAGAATTTTAGACGCAGGGGCAGGGGAACAACTTTATCGAAAATTTTGTGATCATTTACAATATGTATCACAAGATTTAGGCGAATACACTGGAGAAGGTAATCAGACAGGATTACAAACATCAAAATGGGATTATGGGAAATTAGATATTATATCTGATATTACATCTATTCCCGAACCAGATAATTCATTTGATGTAATTTTATGTTCAGAGGTTTTGGAACATATACCAGAACCAGTACTAGCAATAAAAGAATTTTCTCGTTTGTTGAAATCTAAAGGTGTACTTATTTTAACCGCTCCTTTTTGTAGTTTGACACATTTTGCACCTCAACATTATTCAACGGGATTTAATATTTATTGGTATATGAGGCATTTAGAAGACAATGGGTTTGAGATTAAAAATGCTACAGTAAATGGAAATTATTTTCAATATCTCGGACAAGAATTACATCGTTTATCATCCATAGCTAAAACTTATTCTGAAGATGATTTTACTTCAGATGAAATATTAGCTGCTAGAGTTATATTGAAAATGCTTTACCGATTTAGTGAAAAAGATAAAGGGTCGTATGAATTATTGAATTTTGGTTTCTTTATTGTTGCTGAAAAGACTTGACAAAAATAGGAATGTGTGGTAAAATAATTAGAATATCCCACTAGGCTAATTGGATAAACCTTATCTCTTCTAAAGATACATTTTCGGATCATACCCGAAGTGGGATGCTGGAGGTAAAATGAAAAATATTACTAAATTTTTTATAATCGTTCAAACATTAGATATTATTACGACAATAATAGCAATTCTTTGGTTTCCTCAAACTAGAGAATTAAATCCTATTTTTTATTTAATTGGGGGAAATTGGGCTATTATGTTTTTATGCAAAATATTGTTTACGATTGTTGCAGCATTTATAATTGAAAAAATATGGACAACCAAAATATTATGGAGTATTCCAATCATTGATGCAATTCCTGTAATTATAACAGTAAATACATTGATTACACAAACAATAAATAAAATATAGGAGGATTATGGTAAAATTATTAGATGAATTATGGAGAGATTATAGTGATCAACCACAAGAAGAATTTTCGTTAAAAATGGAGGATGAAAGACCACCAATTGAAAACTCTGAAAGTTTAATTGCAAAAATAATTTATTGGATTTTAGATATTTTTGATTAAGTTAAAAAAGGAGAAAAGTAATGCCTGTAAAACACGCTGATGAAAAGCGCAAAAAATCTCTGAAAATTTTGTTATTCGGGGATGCTGGTACTGGAAAAACTCATTTTGCTTTAATGGCAACACCAGGAAAGACTCTTATTTTTGACGCTGAAAGCGGTGCTGACTTCTTCGAGGGGCAAGAAGGATTTTCTTTTGATTATTGGGCAGATGATGACGGTTACAAAAGCGCCAGTATCAAAGAACTTCAAAAAGCAATTAAATATCTTGGTAGTGTTGAAGGACGTAAAAAATATGAAACATTTGTAATCGATCCTATCTCAGATATTTGGGATGAAATTCAATTTCAACGGGGAGAATATAAAGACGTTATGAATTCTAGGAAAGATCAGAATAAACAGCGAACACCAGTCAACGAAACCGATATGGAAAGTTTCAATCAAAAAGATTGGGGGGATATGAAGCGTGTTTACAAAAGTTTGATGCTAGATTTAAAAAATCTTTCTCAGAATGTATTTTTACTCGCAAGAGAAAAAGAAATTTTAGAAACTAAATCTGCTAATAATATTGTTAGAACAGGGGAATATACTTTTGAAGGCGAAAAGAATACGAAATATGCTATAGATTTAGTTGTACGCATAGGTTTTGACGAAGATGAAGATGAGCGTTGGGCTAAAATTGTTAAAACTCGCGCCCAAGGAGTAAAGAAAGGACAAAAATTTACTAATCCGACATTCAAGATGTTTGATGCCGTAGTTAATAAAATGGTTGGTGGAAAAGAAGCTGCTAAATCTAGTACCAAGAAAGAAGAAAATTTATTCAAGGAAACAGCAGAAGAAGTACAAACTGAAAAAGAAGTTACTTTGAATGATCAAATTACTGAACTTTGTAAAAAGTTAGGTGGTAGAAAGAATGAAGATTTGATGGCAACTTTAAAGAAATATGAAAAGACTGGAAATTATAACCGAATAACAAATCAAGAAGATTTACAAAAATTATTAACAGAATTACAAAATATGCCAGTAAAAGAAAAGGAGATTGAAAATGCTTTATCTGAATGATAATTATGTAACTGTTTGGAAAGCCGAATCTAAAGGTAAATATTATGAAATACAAATGTCAAGTTCTCGCAAAGATAAAAAATCAGGAGAATATGTTAATTCTGGATGGAGTTTTGTTAGATTTGTAACACAGGCAGCAGAAAAAGCCGCAAAATTAGAAAGAGGAGATCGCATTATATTGAAAGGCGCAGCCTTTTCTAGAGAACCTTATATGAAAGATAATGAAAAATTATGGCCTAAAAATCCTCAATTGGTAGTTTTCAATTTCGAATGGGTAGATGAAGATCGAAATACTGATTCTGGAGAAACGGAAAAAGAAGATGAAGCACCAGTAGTTGAAGATGAGATGGATGAATTGCCTTTTTAAAGACTATAAATTTTAATATTAGGAGGGAGCAAAACTCCCTCCTAATAATCTAAGGAGGTTAGATTGCTCATTCCAAGAAAAATAATTTTAGAATCCAAGAATAAATTAGGTGAT
>Ga0315278_10007423_pt1 | contig 10017 bp, 10 predicted proteins | sample YL17G06_0_MG_FD_203880 | JGI IMG/M metagenome (GOLD analysis project Ga0315278, IMG submission 203880) | Sediment microbial communities from Yellowstone Lake, YNP, Wyoming, USA - YL17G06_0 | ecosystem: Environmental > Aquatic > Freshwater > Lake > Sediment | place: USA: Wyoming | collected... | reverse complement strand
AGGTGCTGGCGCAGATCATCCTCGAAGGCGAAAGACAGGGGAAGTCGCTCCTCTCCGCCGACCTGTTCCACGATGTCATCCGGCGCGGCGAGGCCGCGTTGCAGGCGCGGGTGGAGCAGTTGCAGGAGGGCGTGGACCGGCTCGTCAAGGCGTCCGTCGATCGCCTGCCGCCGGTCCGGGACGCGCGGCACGAAATGGAAGTGCTCCGGGAGGGGATTACTGGTCTGGAGCGGGCGTTGCGGGATCTCGAAGCCGCGCCGCCCCGGCCCAAGGCAAAGAAGGGCAAGACCGGAACAACCGCTCGGCGCCGCCGGGCTGAAGGATAGAAATCACGCAGGCAGGATGACACACAAACCAACGGACCGCGCAGCGGTCTGCCACCAGGAGGTCGTTATGGCACGCAATATCCGCAGTTCCACCGCCCTGACCGTCAAGGACAACGCGCAGCACATCTGGCTGGCCGGGCTCGGCGCGCTGGCCACCGCCGGCGAAGAGGGCAGCCGGGTCTTCGAGGATCTCGTCGAGAAGGGCGCCAAGCTGGAAAAGACCGGCCGTGCACGCCTAGAAAAAGTGCTCCACAAGGCCCAGGGCCGCGCCCGCACCCTGCGCGGTGAGGCGGAAGGGGCCATCGGCCGCGTGTCGGTCCCGATCGACCACGGTGTCGCGACCGCCCTGAACAAGCTCGGCATCCCGACGCGCAAGGAGATTCTCGCGCTGACCCGCCGGGTGGAAGAGCTGACCCGCACGGTCCAGACCGCCAAGAAGCGCCCGGTCAAGAAGGCGACCCGTCGGGCGGCCAAGTAAGGAATCGCGCCATGCCCCCCAAGGCACGGCGTAGCAAGAAACGCCGCCGGATCGGCCTTGCGCTGGCCGGCGGCGGCCCGGAGGGTGCCGTCTACGAAATCGGCGCGCTCCGGGCGCTCGATGAAGCGCTCGACGGCCTCGATCTGCACGAACTGGACATCTACGTCGGTGTGAGCGCCGGGGCGTTCATCGCCTCGTCGCTCGCCAACGACCTCACCACCGTGCAGATGGTGCGCGCGCTGGTCAAGCACGAGCCCGGCGAGCATCCCTTCGTCCCCCAGACGTTCTTCACGCCGAACTACCGCGAATGGGCCAAGCGGAGCCTGATGCTTCCGCGGCTCTTTGCCGATGCCATGCTGGAGTTCCGGCGCGGTCCCGAAGAGCAGACGCTCTTCGAGTCACTCACCAAGATGGCCAGGGCCCTTCCGGTCGGGCTCTTCGACAACGAGCCAATCAGGCGGTATCTCCACCGGACGTTCAGCATCAAGGGCCGAAGCGACGATTTCCGGGAACTCCGCCAGCGGCTCATCGTGGTGGCCACCGATCTCGAGAGCGGCCGGCCGATCCTCTTCGGCAACCCCGGTTGGGATCATGTGCCAATTTCCACCGCCGTCCAGGCGAGTACCGCCATTCCGGGGTTCTATCCGCCCGTGAAGATCGAGGGTAGGTACTGTGTCGACGGGATCCTGTTGAAGACGCTCCATGCGTCGGTGGCGCTCAAGGAGGGCGTGGACCTGCTGTTCTGCGTCAATCCGATGGTGCCGGCCGACTTGCGGGACGCCGTCGAAGCGGGGCAGTTGAAGCAAGGCGCCCTGCTCAAGAAAGGGCTCGCCACCGTCCTGAGCCAGACTCTTCGGACGCTCATCAATTCCCGGCTCGAAGTCGGAATGCGTGAATACCAGACCCGGTTCCCGGATTCCGAGGTCCTGCTCTTCCAGCCCGAGCGGAACGAGTTCGACCTCTTCTTCAGCAACATCTTCAGTTTCCGCTCCCGCCGCCGGGTCTGCGAACTCGCCTACGACGCAACGCGGCGGAATCTGCGCGCGCGGCGCAAGACCCTCGGTCCCATGCTGGCGTCGTACGGGATCACGCTGCGGGAAGACATTCTGGATGATCCGCGGGATATCTGGACCAGCGTGGGGCTCGATCAGTTCAGTGAGCGGGATCCGATGACGAGCCAGTTCGCGGTGGCGCTCGATCAGTTCGAGGTGGCGGTCACCAGCGAAATGCCGGTGGCACCGGCGTCAGGCGGGCGGACGCGGGGGGCGCGGAGGTAGCGGGCGGTCCGACAGCCGCCACGTGAACGCGCCCTGCAGTTCCGCCCGTTTCGACCGCGCAACCCCGCGGTATCCGCACGGTGGCCTCCGGAACATCCGCGCCAGCGTCAACAGCGGCCACCCGAAGGGCAGATAAAACCCGATCAGATCCCAGTCCCGCAGCACCCGGTGCAGGGCGTTCCGCGCCGGTGGACGGCCTTGGTCGCGCGTCCGGCGCACGAATGAAATCGGCCACCCGGTCGGCAGCACCCACCGCAACTTCCCCCACCCAGCCTTGATGGCCTGCCAGAGATGTGGCGCGTCGAACGGGCGCCGTCCGTGAATCTTGACCAGCGCATCGAGCTGGACCTGCATCTCCTGGCGCACCCGTTCCGCCGTTCGCTGCAGCGTCGGCCGGTCCGGCTCCGCGAGGTTGGTCAGCCCCGCCTGTGCCAGGTATGCCGTGACGTCGATCGGTTCCCCGATGACGAAGATGGTCCTTGCCGGGAAGGCGAGGTACCAGATCCACGGGAAGATGATCGCCACGATGCCCGCCGGTAGCGGCAGGAACGGGACGCCGAAAAAGCGCTGCATGAGCCGGTCGAGCGGCGGGAAGACGTACCCGAAAGGGTTGATCCACTCCGCGTTGATCATGTACAGCGGAATCACCGGAGCCCGGTGCCGTGCGGCCAGAAGCACGAAGCTGGTGCTGAAGCGCTGCAGCTGATACCGACGGTTGAATCCCTTGCCGATGCCGGGGACGCCCTCGGGGAAGTACAAGATCCGGTCGCCACGGGCGAGCAACCGGTCGAAATTGTCGAACAGCATGTCCACGCCGCCGCCGCGACGCCAGAAATCGTCCAGGCCGAAGGGCCGCATCCACCAGGTGTAGGAGAGTTCCTTCTCGTACACCGCGCGGAGCTTCTTGTCCGTCCGGTACCCTTCGCCCCGCCAGTGGGCGGCGTCGAAGATGATGGCGTCGTAGGGGAAGGCGTTGCCGCTGTGATTCGCGGCCAGGACCACCGGACCATCGGCCGGCAGGTTGTTGAGCCCGAAGATGGCCGGACGGAAGTAATGGTCCAGCATCGGGCCCAGGACGTCATCCATCATCATGCGGCTGAAGGCAGGATCAAACGGCTCCCACGGTTCCGGGGGCTCGGTCGGCGGATGTGTCGGCAGGGGGGCAGGTGGGCGCATCGTGTCAGCCTCCCTTGCGGATCGCGAGGACGAAGGCGATGGCGAAGAACGGCACGTAGAACGGCCAGGCCTGTGTGCCGACAAAACCCAGGATGATGGCCCCGGCCACCAGGGAAAATCCGGCGATCAAGGTGCCGCGCAATCCGGCGAACGGGTTTTCGGTGCTTCGCTTGGCGGTCTTCTCCATGACGCGGAGTCCCTCCGTGATCAGGAGCGGCATCTTGACCAGCGCGTCCACCAGGTCGGGGGCGCCGCGGAGTCCCTCCTGCGCCAGCCGCACCGGGCTGAACTGCTGGATGAACACCCGCCGGACATGACGCTTCGACACCTCGGCCACATCGAAGCCCGGCAGGAGGATCTGGCCGACGCCCTCGAACGTGATCAGGGCCTTCACCATCAGCACCATCTCCACCGGGAAGAACATCCGGTATTCCGCACCCCGGCTCACCGACTCCAGGATCAGCTGACCGAGGGAGAAGGTGTCGAAGTTGGAGTTCCGGCGCCAGCGGGTGGAGATCTCCGCGACGTCACGGCGGAACCCCGTTGGATCTCCTCCCCGACCGGGCTCCGCCGCCGCCGAGAGATACCGCGCGGCGTTCTCCGCGTCGCCCATGACGAGCGCGTAGTAATAGTAGAGGAGGGTGCGGCGGAGCTCGTCGTGCATCCGCCCGACCATCCCGAGGTCGATGAACCCCGCCTTGGGACCAGGAAGCACGATGAGATTGCCGGGATGCAGGTCGGCATGGAAAAAGCCGTCCTTGTAGATCATCCGGATGATGGCCTCGGCGCCCAGGTCCACCAGCCGCTCCCGGTCCTCGAGCGACATCGCCTGGACCTTGGCCGAGTCCGGCCGATCCCCGTCAAAAAACTCCATCGTGAGGACGCGCTCTCCGCTGAATTCACGATAGATCTTCGGAAACACGATCCCGGGTTCGTCCGTGAAGTTGGCCGCGAAGGTCTCGGCGTTGTCGGCTTCGCGGCGCAGATCCACCTCGCGCAGCGTGTACTCCGCGAACTCCCGAATGATGCGTTTTGGGCCGAACTGGGGGAAGACGAGTTCCAGCATCCACCCCGCCAGCGCCAGGAGCTTCGCGTCTCGGCGCAGGATGGCCGGAATGCCGGGCTTGACCACCTTGATGATGACCGGGTCGCCGTCGTGCGTGGTCGCCCGATGGGCCTGCCCGATGGACGCCGACCCGAGGGGGATCTCGTCGATCGACAGGAACATGTCGTCGAGCGGGCGGCCCAGGTCCCGGGTGATCAGCTCGCAGAGCACCGGAAACGGCACGGCGGGGAGCGAGGCCAGCAGGTGCTTCAATTCCTGTGTGATCGACTTCGGCAGGATGTCTTCGCGGAGGCTGAGGATCTGGCCGAGCTTGATGTACGTGGGGCCAAGCCGCTCCAGCCGCCGGCGCAGCTGCACCGGGAACGGGAGGTCCCGGAGGCTCCGATCGAGGAACGGCCGGGTGAACGCATTGAGCACGCGGAGGAGGAAAAAGCCGAGGCCCCGTCCTCTGGGAGTCCCCTTGCGCTGCTCGACGTCCACGGACAGCGCGCCGAAGACGAGCCCGAAGAGGTGGCGCTGTGTCGTCAGGAAGCGCCGGAAGAGGCTCTGCCTGGGCAGGGCCTGATACACCTCGAAGGAGGCAACGGTGCTGGGTTCGTCAGCGACGGTGGAAGGCGACATCAGGCTCTAATAACCCGCTTCGAGTGTGGGAGGTCAAGAGGCGGGCGGTTCGGGCAACTCGCGGGCGTAGGCCGGGAACCGGGACCGCATCTCGCGTCCGAGCAATCCGCCGTGGCCGAGCGTGGCAATGGATTCCGGGGTGAAGACCTCTCCGGTCATGAGGCGCGGGAGGAGCAAGTCGGCCGCCGTGGCCATGCCGAAGGCGCCACAGCGTGGCAAGCCCAGCAGTTGAGTCGTGCCCAATCGGCCGAGCCAGAGCATCGAACCCGGGTGGGCAGGCACGCCGCGGCGGAACACCACGCCACCCAGCGCCTCCAGCGATGCGAAGAGTGGTGCGAGCGGGTCGCCGGCGGACACCCCGCCGATCAGCAGCAGGCCGACCCGCTGCTCCATCGCAAGTTCCTCCAATGCCGCTCGAGCTGCGGCCACGGCAGCCGCAGGCCCCTCCGCGCCGACGTCCCGCAGTCCCAGAAAGCTCCCGCCTAGCGACTCCGCCCGCAGCCTGGACGCCGCCTCGAATCGCCCGCGGGCGTCGGGGGCCAGCGGCTCCGCGACAATGGCCGCCACCGTGACGCCGGGGTATGGTCGGACCTCGAGGATCGGGGCGAATTCGTGCGCCAGTCGGGCCCCCTCGGTCACGGCGCTTTTGTCGACCACATGGGGGGCGACCTTGACGCTCGCCACCAGTTCTCCCGCCTCGACCGGCTGGTGGTTCCAGCGCGTAAACAGCTCGAGCGGATCCACCGCGTTGATGCGCGCGAGCCCCTCGAGGGAAATGGTCAGCACCCCGCGGTGCTGCGCGACCAGGTCGACGCGCCCCTGACGCACCGGGCCGAGGCCGATGCCCGGTCCAGCCGCTGCGGTCGCGAGGTGCTCGGCCGCGTCAGCCTCGTGGAGTTCGTGCGACCCCACCCACGCCAGACGAAGCGGGGCGGTGAGCGTGCCGGCGCCGGCCGCCTCGCGAAGGGCGGCAGCCTCTTCTGCGCTCAGGCGGTGACCCTTGAGGAGTGCCCGGCCTGCCAGGTCAATGCCGACCAGCAGGACCGCGCCGCCGGCCGTTGCCGGCGGAAGGGCGAGAAGTTCCGCCGAGGTGAGGATGTAGGCGCCGCTGCGGGGGGCGGCGGCGGCCCGCTCCGCGACGTTGGTCCAGAACTTTTCGGTGAATTGCCGGAGCGTGTCCTCGATCATGCCGCGGCCGAACTTGGCCAACATGCCGTGGACGCCGGTCACCGAGGTCCAGGTGAGGCGCGTCCGCTCCGGTCCGAGCGACTCGAGCCGGACCAGGGTCTCGACGTCGAGCGTCGAACCGGGCGCGGTGCCAGTGGCGCGGAGGCGGAGGCTCTCCGGGTGGATGAGGTCGTGCAACTCCGCTTCGAGGACGACATGCGCCCGGACCAGCCCGGAGCCCACACTGCACTTGACCGAGTAACGGCCCGGCCCGCGGATCTCGAACGACTCGGCGCCGGGGGTGCAGACCGCCATCATGTCGCCGTCCTGCAGGTGCCGCCAGACCGCCTCGCGCGGCGCGTCGAGCTCGGGTGCCCCGCCGAATTCAAAGATCATTGGGGAGGCGAATCGAGTCGGGACAGGTCGGCGAGGGTATCCACGTCCGGATTGACGCCGTCCACATCGACGTGGACCACCAAGTCGGGTGTGCTCGAGAGGACGTGGCCAAGGCCCTGGTCTCCGGTCAGTCGCTCGGCAAGACCCCAGACGTCGCGGTCGAGGAGCACGGGGTGTCCAGGCTCGTCCGGAGTGGCGGCGTACCTCGGCCGGACCACGGCGCCGCCGCCCAGTTGCCAGGCGCGGACCACCTCTTCGGCCGCCTCCACGGGCGCGGAAGGCTGATCGGCGAGAAACACGAGGGCCGCCTCGGGTGATGGGGTGAGCCCCGCGAGGGCGCCGAGTCCGAGTCGGAGCGAGTGGGCCAGTCCCAACTCCGATTGTGTGTTCACGATGACCCGGATGCCCGCCTGTCGCAGGAGTCCCGCCACGGCTTCGTCGTCCGCACGCACGACCGCGGTCGCTCCGGCCACGATGCCCTGGTCGCGCAGCGAGGTGATGACGCTGATCGAGTGGCTCACCAGCGGACGGCCGCGCCAGAGGGCCAGCAGCTTATTGCTGCCAAACCGGGTCCCGGTGCCTGCGGCGAGGAGGAGCGCATGCGGACGCATGGCCTGAAAAATAGCCGGGAACCGCGCGGTTCGGCGCAGCGGCGATCAGCGGATGGCTAGATAGGTGAGGCCGGCGATCGCCGCGCTCATTGGGATGGTGAGGACCCAGGCCCAGACAATGCGTCCGGCCACGCCCCAGCGCACCGCGGAGAGGCGGTTGGCCGCGCCCACACCGACGATGGCGCCGGTAATGGTGTGCGTGGTGCTCACCGGCACGCCGAGTCCCGAGGCAATGAAGAGAGAGATGGCGCCGGCGGTCTCCGCGCAGAATCCGCCGAAGGGGCGGAGCTTGGTGATCCGGGAGCCCATCGTCTTGACGATCCGCCACCCACCGAGCGCGGTGCCGAGGGCGATAGCCGAGTAGGCCGACATCTCGACCCAGAGCGGAATCGAGTCGGCATTGGGTACATACAGGTGGTGCATCCACCCGGTCTGTTCGATGAAGAGCGCCTGGGTGGCCACGAGGAGGCCGACGACGATACCCATCGTCTTCTGGGCATCGTTGGCGCCGTGGCCCAGGGAGTACAATGCCGCCGAAATGAGCTGCAGCCGTCGGAAGAGCTTGTCCATCGGGCCGGGGCTCTGCTTCCGGAGTGCCCAGGAGAGCCCGACGGTGAGCCCGAGAGCCAGGCCCATGCCGAGCACCGGAGAAATGACGATGAACAGGATCGGCTTGATCCACCCGCTGGCGATCAGCGCGCCGGCGCCCGCCTTTGCCACTGCCGCCCCGCCGTATCCGCCGAGGAGGGCGTGGCTCGACGAACTGGGGAGGCCGAGCCACCAGGTGACAAGGTTCCAGACGATCGCACCGAGCAGCGCCGCGAGAACCACGTTCGCGTCCACGACGGAGGGCTGGATGAGGCCCTTGCCGATCGTCTTGGCCACGGCGGTCCCGACCACAAACGCGGCGATGAAGTTGAAGGAGGCCGCCCAGAACACCGCCACCCCGGGGGAGAGCACCCGGGTGGACACGACCGTGGCGATGGAATTGGCGCTGTCGTGAAAGCCGTTGATAAAGTCGAAGATGAGCGCGACGACGATGACGGCCAGGACGAACCCGACGGACGGCGTCATGGTCAGGCGTGCTTGATGAAGATAGACTCGAGCACGTTGGCGACATCCTCGGCGTAGTCGAGGGTCTTTTCCAGCGTGTCGTAGATCTCCTTCCAGCGGATGACCAGCAGCGGTTCGGGGTCGCCCTTGAAGAGTTCGCCGAGCCACTGGTGATAGATGGCGTCGCCGTCCTCCTCCATTCCCTTCACTGCCACGCAGGCCGCCAGGACCTCTCCATTCTTCGACTTGTCCAGGTGCCTCACCCCGACCAGCAGCTGCTCGGTGGCGCCGACGATGGTCTCGGCCAGCAGGATGGCGCCCTTCGGGGCGTTGCCGGCGTGGAACACCTGAACCTTTCGTGCGCAGCCGTCCATCAGGTCCATCACGTCATCGAGCCGGGAGGCCAGTGTGTGAATATCTTCGCGGTCGAGGGGGGTGATGAAGGAGCGGTCGAGCCGGGTCACCACTTCGTGGGTGATGAGGTCGGCCTCGTGCTCCAGCCGCTTGATCGACTCCACGATCGGGAGTCGCCGGTCCATTTCCGTGCCCAACAGCACCTGCAGCTGTTTGGCGGCTTCGACGTTGAGGGTGGCGACCTTGGTGAAGAGGTCGAAGAACCGTTCGTCCCGCGGCAGGAGGCGCATGGCAACGTCCCGGTGAGAATCTGGTAACGAATTGCTAGGCGGGAAGATAAGGAGGGTGGCGACCTCCGCAAGATCAGGCGGGGTTCCCGACGTGGCGGGCAAATCGATAAGATTAAGCGGTCAAAAGGGTTAGCAGTTCGAGAGGGTGGTTGAGCCAGAAATCTGGCGCCGCAGGTTCGAGGTCTGGGCGCCCGAAGGGCCCCCAGAGGACGGCGGCGGTACGGACCCCCGCGCTCCGGCCGGAATGCATGTCGTGAATGCTGTCACCAACATAGACGGTGGTGACCGGGTCGGCCCCGAGCTTGGCGATGGCCATATCCACGGGTTCGCGGTGCGGCTTGGGATTGGTGACGTCGTCGGCGCCGATGACCACATCCATCGTGTCTTCGAGGCCGGCCAGGCGGAGCCCGCGAAAGGCGCCCACCCGGTTCTTGCTGGTCACGAGGCCTGTGCGGCATCCTGCGTCCCGCACCGCGCGCACCATCTCCACCACCCCCGGGTACACCGTCACCCGGCTGTCGTGGTGAAAGATGTTGTAGTCGCGGTAGGTGGCGATCATCGCCTCCATCCGCTCTTCGTCGTGGGCCCATTCTGCAAACTGCACGCGGAGTGGGGTGCCGATCCCGTCGAGCCACTCCTGGTCGGAGCGCGCAGGGATGCCGTGCACCTCAAGGGTGTGGTGGTAGGAATCGATGATGAGCTGGATCGAGTCGATCAGCGTGCCGTCGAGATCGAACAGGACAGTCTTGAGTGGTGGCATGGGGCAAAGGTAGCGGGGCCGGCGGAAGCAAACTACTCCGCCTTGGATCAGTGACTCCTACTCGGACGTACAGTTGTCGGGGTTTTCACAGAGCACGACGAGAAGCCAGACCAGGCCCACGAGCCCCACGACTCCAACCGCGGTTTTGAGTACGCTCTTCTCCTTCACTTCGACCTTCGTGATATCCGCCATCGCGACAAACACCCATCCCGTGTCCGGCACCGCGCCACCGATCACGGTGTCGTTGTGGACGCGAGGGTCCTGCAGGTCGATCACCTCTCCGTCGACGGTCGTGATCCGGACCAGCGCCGGCGGAGTCGCTGTGCCGGTCAACTCGGGGAGCGGCGTCTCGGTGGCCGTCCAGAACGTGCACGACGGCAGGTAGAGCGTCAGCAGCAGAACCGAGAGCGCGCGGCGGCCCAGCATCGGGTTACTCCCTGCG
>Ga0315278_10007422_pt1 | contig 10017 bp, 6 predicted proteins | sample YL17G06_0_MG_FD_203880 | JGI IMG/M metagenome (GOLD analysis project Ga0315278, IMG submission 203880) | Sediment microbial communities from Yellowstone Lake, YNP, Wyoming, USA - YL17G06_0 | ecosystem: Environmental > Aquatic > Freshwater > Lake > Sediment | place: USA: Wyoming | collected... | reverse complement strand
CACGATGGCGGCGCAGCGGCCCGCGCAGGAAGCCGACCGACCGGCGTGGAGCGGGGGAGCCGGAGTCGCTCGCGACGACGGCCAGCGACGCCTCTTGAAGTTCTGGCGGGAATACCAGGCGTGGAAGTTCAGCGGCCTGTCGGCCGAGCCGTTCCCCGCCCTCGACGGTCCACTCCTTCGTGCGCTCGAACTCTTCGCCACCCTGCGCAGCGAGAATCGCCCTTACGGGCCGACCGTTCACGACGTGGCGGCACAGATGAGCGCGGGCGTAGAGGCCGTGAAAGGTTATCGGCGGGCTCTCCTGAGGCTGTCGGAATACGACAGCCCGCCGTTGCCGAAAGGGCGTACCGCGAAGGAACGTCGGACCCGTAGCGAACCCTTGAGGGAGAAGCCGCGCCGCTCGACCGCGTGCGCTCGCGACTTCCTGCGTGCCGTCCACGCCGCCGGGGAACGGGGCGAAGACCTCTTCGTTGCGTTCGCCAGGCTGGCCGGTGAGGCCACGGGCCGGTGCGCGTACTGCGGGACGCCGCTCCTCGACCGCTCGACCAAGTACGGCTGCACGTCTTGCAAGGTCCTGGCCTCCCGGCGACGGCCAGGGAAGTTGATCCGCCCGCCCGGGCGCGCAGAATAAGGTCGCATTTCCGCTATTTTTGACCGATAACCGTCATTTAAGCGTGCCGAAAGGCCTTCGGCGCTAAAAACGACCGCCTAGGACGGCCCAGGATCGGCGATCGCGCCCCCGGCCGAGCACTGGGACCCCCCCGATTCGACGAAAGCGTGGCGAAACGGGGTCGATTCAGTCGCCGCCCACTCGCGCAGCCTCGATGAGCAAACGACACATCTCGGCCTGTTTGCGCCACGCGGTGTCGCCGGCGGGGTCCGCGCGCAGGGCTTCGAGTTGCGGTCCGTCGCATCCGAGACGATAGAGGCCGAAGCGCGTCGCCTTGCTCGAAAGGGCGGCCTCGCGCGAGCGCGACGGGTCCTTGTCGATCCCCGAGCGCAAATAGAGCAGGTGACTACCGCGCTCGGAGGCGACCGCGGATCGAAGCGCCGGATCGGCGTCGCTTCCGAGGAGTTCGTCGATTCCCCCCAGGGGCGGCGCGAGCAGTGTGGCGATCTCGCCATCCGACATCGTGCGTCCGTAACGGCGGAAGAACTCGATCCACGGCCGGTCGTCGGTGATGACGTCGGCGCCCGCGGACCAGCGCGCCACCCCGGAGCGATCGAGGAGGTAGGTCCCAAGAAGGGCTTCCGGGGTTTCGAAGTAGGCCGCGTCGAGGCTTGCTCGCGTCGCGGGGGAGGCGTAGGCCGCCCGCAGGCTTGCCAGGTTGAGGCGCAGCGGTTGGTCGGAGCCGATGAGCACCGCGTCGCGGATCGACGGCAGCCAGAGCTGGACGTAGGGGAAGGCTTCGACGAACGTGCGTGCGGTCGCCTTGGCGGAGGCGAGGCTTTGCGCGTGAAAGGGGAGCCACTGGGCGACGACGCCGCCCGTGTCGAGACGGGCGCGGCAGAGCCGGTAGAAGTCTTGCGTGTAGAGGTGGACCGATCCGGCCACGATCGGCGGCGGCGGCTCGAGCGTGATCAACCCGTAGCGTCGTTCGGACAGCTCCAGGACGTGCCGTCCGTCCGCGTTCAGGAGCCGCACCTTGGGGTTGCGATAAGCGGCCCGGTTCTCGCGGTCGAAAAACGGGAGCGCCGCAAGTACGGACTCGCTGAGATCGACCGCGTCGATCGACGTCACGGACTCGTGCGAGGCGAGCGCGCCCAACGTGATCCCGGTCCCGACGCAGATGACGAGGCCGCGGGTCGGGGCGGGAGCGAACAGGGCCGGGAGGTGGCCTTCGGCGGCCATGTAGCGCCAGACCGGCTTCACCGTCGCCGTCATCGCGATTCCGTTGACGAGAACGCTCTTGGCGTCGGGATCGCGGAAGCCGTACTCGCGACGCACGACCGCGACGGTGTCGGTCGCGCCTTCGTGGTAGAACAGCGTTTCGCCGGCCGCTCCTCGCGCTCGTCCGGTGCGGGAAAACGCCTCGATGTAGGGACGCGATGGAAGCAGCACGACGAACCCGCCGGCGGCGACGATGGCGATCCCGGCCCACCCCCTCGCCGTGCGTCCCCACGCGACGAGCGCGGCGATCGCGCCGGCGGTCGCGCCGAGCGTGGCCAGGACGGCGAGTGAGCGAGAGGCGCCAGACGCTGGGAGAAGCAAGAGACCGGAAACAAGGGCCCCCACGATCGCCCCGATCGTGTTGGCCGCGTACACCGTTCCAACGGCTCTCCCGGCGCTGCCGGCTGCTCCTAGGAACGCGCGGATCGCGAGGGGAAGGGCCATCCCGCAGAGGATCGTCGGAGGGAGGACGACCGGCCCCGCGCGGAGCAGACCGCTCCAGAGGAGCGCCGCAAAGCCGCTCCCCTCGGATGGCGGACCCAAAACCCCCGGGAGCCAGACAACGCTCGCCGCGACGTACGCCCCCGAGGCGAGCTGCACGACGGCAAGCACCTTCATCGCATCGTGGATGCGGGTCTCGAAGCGGGCGAGCGTCAGGGCCCCGATCACGAGCCCGACGAGAAAGAGGGAGAGCATCAAACTGAACGAGTAGGCGTAGGAGCGGAGCGGGAGCACCAGGAGTCGCGTCCAGACCACTTCGTAGCCGAGTGCGGACGCTCCACCGAGCGCGGCGATCGTCGCGATCTTTGCTCCGTGCGCGGGACGTCGCTGCGGAGTCTCCGATGCGGCCGCCACGAGGGGCGTGCCGCCTCTCGTGTCGATCGCGACTGCTAACGCCCCGACGAGCAAGGCGAGGCCAGCGCACAGCCAACCGGTCGCCGAGACACCGATCGCTTCGAACAGGACGAATCCGGCAAGCGCCGCGCCGAACGCCGCGCCGAGGGTATTCGCCCCGTACAACGTGGCGAGTGGGCCGAGAAGCCGCCCGCCGCCCCGAAGCGCGTACCGCGTCACCGCGGGGAGCGTCCCGCCCATCAGAATCGTCGGAGGCAGGAGCAGCGCCGCCGTGATCACCGCTGCAACGAGGAAACCGGAGGGGCCGGGGCCGGCGGCGCGCACCGGCGCCATAAGGTGATCCCGGCCATAAGTCAGGACCGCCACCGCGATGGCGCCCGTGACGCCGACGCCGAGCTCCAAGGCCGCGTAGAGGCGTAACGGGCGCGCGCTGCGGTCCGCCACTTGGCCGAAAATCGCCGCACCCAGGGCGAGTCCGCCGAGAAACGTCGCGAGGGTCAGAGACGTCGCCGCCACCTCGCCACCGACGTACAGAGCAAGCTCTCGACGGAAGACGATCTCCAGGCCGAGCGACGCGACCCCCGAGAGGAAGAACAACAAGAGGACGATCACCGGGCGATTGTAAACGTCTAACGCAACGCGCCCGAACCCGTCTATCCTTTGCCCCCTCCCACAGGTGCCGGGAGGCGGGGGAACCGATGGCGCGCCTAGACGTCTCGCTTCAGACGATCGGGTTCATGCAGACCCGGCGTCGCGACCTCTTTTGGGTCCAGCCTGCCGTGGTCTTCACGATCCTGACGAGCTTCATCGTCTATGCGACGTGGGCCGCGTTCCAAAACGCCCACTACCATTTCGGGAACTATCTCTCGCCGCTCTATTCCCCGGAGATTTGGGGCGAGTCCAAACACGCCCTCTTCGGCGGCAGGCCGGGCTTTTGGCCGTCATGGCTCCCGTTCTCCCCGGCTCTCATCATCCTTCCGTTCCCCGGGTTGTTCCGATTCACCTGCTACTACTACCGAGGCGCCTACTACAAGTCGATGTGGGCCGACCCGCCGGCGTGCAGCGTCGGCGAGCCCCGTGCAAGCTACCGCGGCGAGAACAGCTTTCCGTTGATTCTCCAAAACGTCCACCGTTACTTCCTGTACGCGACGATGCCCTTCCTCATGTTCCTCGCCCATGACGCTTACCACGCGCTGTGGTTTCTTGATCCGGCGACCGGCCGGGAGCGATTCGGTATCGGCGTCGGGACGCTCGTCCTGACAGCCAACGTCGTCCTTCTGTGCGGGTATTCGTTCGGCTGCCACTCGTTCCGTCATCGTATCGGCGGCCACTTCGACACGATCTCGCGGCACCCCGTGCGAGCACGGCTCTACGAGTGCGCGAGTTGCTTGAACCGGGGGCACATGCGGTGGGCATGGGCCAGCCTGTTCGTCGTTGCGTTTTCAGACGTCTACGTCCGGCTGTGCTCGATGGGGATCTGGACGGATTGGAGACTCTTCTGATGGCGGAGTACCACACCCGAGAGCACGACGTCCTCGTCATCGGCGCCGGAGGTGCGGGGTTACGCGCGGCCATCGAGGCCGCGGCACGCGGGGCCTCGGTCGGGCTGGTGTGCAAATCGCTTCTCGGGAAGGCGCACACCGTGATGGCGGAGGGCGGGGTCGCTGCGGCGCTCGCCAACGTGGACGACCGCGACAACTGGAAGGTCCACTTCGCGGACACGATGCGCGGCGGCCAGTACGTGAACAATTGGCGGATGGCCGAGCTGCACGCGCAAGAAGCGCCTGATCGTGTGAACGAGCTGGAACGTTGGGGCGCGGTGTTCGATCGCACCGCAGACGGACGGATCCTCCAAAGGAACTTCGGGGGCCATCGCTACCCGCGCCTCGCGCACGTGGGCGACCGAACCGGGCTCGAGATGATCCGCACGTTGCAAGATCACGCGATCCACCTCGGGATCGTGGTTTACATGGAGCACACGATCACGGCGCTCCTGAAGGACGGCGACCGCATCGCCGGCGCCTTCGGCTACGACCGCGAGCGCGGTTATCTGTGCGTGTTCGCGGCTCCGGCCATCGTGCTCGCGACCGGAGGCGTCGGACGCGCCTACACGATCACGAGCAACAGTTGGGAGTACACCGGGGACGGGCACGCGCTGGCGTATCACGCGGGCGCAGATTTGATGGACCTGGAATTCGTGCAGTTCCACCCGACCGGCATGGTCTGGCCGCCGAGCGTGCGCGGGATCCTCGTCACCGAAGGCGTGCGCGGGGAAGGAGGCGTCCTCCTCAACAAAGACGGCCGCCGCTTCCTCTTCGACGACATTCCGGAGAACTACCGCGCGCAGACCGCGGACAACGAAGAGGAGGGTTGGCGCTACACGCAAGGGGACAAGAACGCTCGGCGTCCCCCGGAGCTTCTGACGCGCGACCACGTCGCCCGAGCCATCATGCGCGAGGTCCGGGCCGGGCGGGGGAGCCCCCACGGCGGTGTTTACCTCGACATCGCCTGGATCGCAAAGAGGCTCCCGAAAGCCGCGGAACACATCAAGAAGAAGCTCCCGAGCATGTACCACCAGTTCAAACAGTTGGCGGGGATCGATATCACGAAAGAGCCGATGGAGGTGGGACCGACAACCCACTACCTCATGGGAGGGATCAGGGTGGACGGCGACACGCAGATGTCGACGGTGCCGGGTCTCTTCGCGGCGGGGGAATGCGCGGCCGGCCTCCACGGAGCCAATCGCCTGGGCGGTAATTCGCTTTCGGACCTCCTCGTGTTCGGCAAGCGCGCCGGCGAGCAGGCCGCCGCTTTCGCGAACGCGCAGCCAGCGTCCCTCGTACCCGACAAGGAGGTCGAAGCCGCCGCCGAACAGCTTCTGGCCCCCTTCCAGCGGGATGACGGAGGCGAGGGTCCGTACCGCATCCAACACGAGCTGCAAGGCCTCATGCAGGACAAAGTCGGGATCGTGCGCCGCGAGTCCGAGATGGTGGAGGCGCTCGCCGGGATCGAGCGCCTCATCGCGCGGGCGGCGAACGTCGGGGTGACCGGAAATCGCGAGTACAACCCCGGCTGGCACACGGCCGTCGACCTCTCATCCATGCTCACCTGCGCCGAGGCGATCACGCGCTCGGCCTTGACCCGCGAGGAAAGCCGCGGCGGCCACTTCCGCGACGATCATCCGGATAAGAGGGTGGAGTTCGGCACGTTCAACATCCTCTGCCGTAGGGGGAACGACGGACACATGGCCGTCGTCCGCCAGCCGATCCCGGAGATGCGTGCCGATCTCAAACGGATCGTCGAGGAGAACGCCTGATGCCCGAGGCAACCTTCAGAATCTGGCGCGGCGATCGCCAGGGAGGCGCGCTGACGGACTACACGACCCCGATCGTCCCTGGCATGGTCGTCCTCGACGCGATCCATGCGATCCAGGCCGAGCAAGCCAACGATCTCGCCGTGCGATGGAACTGCAAGGCCGGCAAGTGCGGCTCGTGCTCGGCGGAGATCAACGGTGAGCCGAAGCTCATGTGCATGACGCGAATGTCGGACCTGCCGCTGTCTTTCCCCGTCACGGTGGAGCCGATGCGTGCGTTCCCGCCCGTTCGCGACCTCGTGACCGACGTGTCCTGGAATTTCGAGGCCAAAAAGGGTATCCCACGATTCAAGCCTCGCACGCCCGACGCCCCCGACGGGACCTTTCGCATGCAGCAGGACGACATCGAGCGCGTGCAGGAGTTCCGTAAGTGCATCGAGTGCTTTCTCTGCCAGGACGTGTGCCACGTCTTGCGCGAGCATCACGAGCACGCCCGATTCGCCGGGCCGCGCCTTCTGGTTTACGCCGCCGCCCTCGAAATGCACCCCCTCGACGTCGAGGACCGCACCGAGGACCTGAAACGCCTCCACGGCATCGGCTACTGCAACATCACGAAGTGCTGTACGAACGTCTGTCCCGAGAACATCGCCATCACCGACAACGCCATCATTCCGCTCAAGGAGCGGGTCGCCGATCGCTTCTACGATCCGTTGGGCCGATTGTTCCACGTACTCCAGTGGTGAGGTGATCCATGGCCACAATGTTCACGTTGAAACCGATCTCGCTGGACGCGGTCGCGGCGGCGCTCGAGAAGGCGCATCGCTACCGACTCCTCAACCAGCCGTTGCAGGCCGAGAGCATCTGTCTCGACGTGCTTGCGGTGAGCCCGGACGACGCCGAGGCGCTGCTGACCCTGTTCCTTGCGTTAACCGACCAATTTTCGCGGCACCTCCAGCCGGCGTTCGACCGTGCCCAGGCGCTCTTGCCGCGCCTGCCCGACGCCTACGCGCGGTGCTACTACGAGGGAATCCTCTGCGAGCGGCGAGGGAAAGCCCACTTCCGATCAGGCAACCCGATGGCAGGCACGATGGCGTTCGAATGGCTGGAAATGGCGATGGGATTCTACGAACGCGCCGAGGCGGTCCGCCCCCCCGGAGACGACGATGCGGTCTTGCGCTGGAACAGCTGCGCTCGGATGCTGATGGCCAACGACCGCATCCGCGCGCCGGTCGACGATCCGTCGGAATCCATGCTCGAGTAGCATCCTCAGCGTGAAGCGACCGGCCCGACGAGCACGTACTCGTGGCGGCTGATGCGTCCCTCGGCCAAGATGGCAAGAGCCTCGATCGGCGGCGCCTGGCGCATGCGGTCGTAGCGCTCACGCAGAAGAATCGCGTAGCGGCACCGATCGCTCGTGAGGATGCCGACAAGCTCCGCGTCGGAGCGGTATACCGCGGTCTTGCGCAAGGTGTAGAACATGAACTGCTCGAACTTCGCGTTGTCGACGGCGATCCGCTCGCCCTTCGGCGATGCGGCGTCCATGCGCTCGCAGAACGGCCGGGCCGATTGCATGCGCGACCACGTGGCGCCGCCGGCGGTGCCGGCCAGGAAGAGCGTCACGAGGGTCCCGCCGATGGCGCTCGCGATGGCCGCGTCGCGACGGCCCCGCCGCAACATCACGAGGCCGTAACAGGCGCCCGTCGCCAAGGCGAGCCCTGAGACGACGAGTGCGATCGCGCCGCTGATCCCCGCGGCCGCCGCCAAGGCCTGAGGAATCGCGACCACCCCGGACGCGAGCGCCACCGGGGCGACCACGCCGAGGACGATTCCGAAGGCGGCCATCAGGACGAAGCCGAGCGATCCGAGACCGGCCTGCACGACCGCGGCCACGATGAGCAACGAGATTGCGGGGAACGCCTCCATCATGTAGACGCCGCGTTTCCCCGACGAGCCCGAAAAAAGGAGGATGCCGAACAGCGTGAACAGGGCGGCGGCGCGCGCGGCGAGCGTCGATCGTTCGTCGTTCGGGGCGGCCGCTCTTCGGATCGCGATCGCGATCGCCGCCGGCAGGAACGCGGCCCAGGGGAGAAGGTCGGCGGGCATTTGGTACGAGTAGAACCACCACGGTTGCACCGAGTTCCAGGCGTTCGTGTAGCGGTGGAGGTTCTGGTGGATCGTCGCCTCGTACACGAAGTCCCATCCGGCCCGCACGCCAAGTCCGTAAATCCAGACCGAGACGATCAGGAAGGCGAGACCGACCCCTGGATTCCAAGCGATGCGCGCAAGAGGCCGGAAGCGCCGCCGTGCGATGGCCTCCGCCAGGACCCAAAACAGGGGCCAGAGAAGCGCGACGGGCCCCTTCGTGAGAATTCCGAATCCGACAGCCCCCCACCCGAGCGCAATGCGAAGCAGGGGGCGCTCTAGCGGAGACTCGCAAAACAACGCTTCGCTCCACAGCGTGATCGCCGTGAAGGCGAACGCGGCCAGGGTCATGTCGCACGAGCACCACTGGGCCTTCTGAAAGAATTCGACGCCGGTCAAGGCCACCAGCGCCCCGCCGTAGCCAATCGTGTCTACGCCCCACAACCTGCGGCCGAGGCGCGCGGTCAGGAGGAGCACGACGAGCGCGCCGAGCGCGGACGGCACGCGGGAGGTCGCTTCGTTGACCCGGTCGAACGGGAGCGAGGCGATGACGACCGACCAGAAGAGGACCGGAGGCTTGTCGACGTTCTTGTCATCGCCGATGTAGGGGACGATCCACTCGCCCGACGTTTTCATCGACTGCGCCTGGTGCGCGAAGCGGGATTCGTCCGGAGACATCACCTCGCGGATGGGAAGCGGCACGACGACCAGAAGCGCCCACGCGGCGATCAGTCCCGTGCGGGAAAACAACTGCTTTGACAGCATCCTGGGCGCGGACGCTACCACGTCTTGCCTCCTCCTTGGCCCTGGCCTAAACTCGTGCCTCCCTATGGTCCCCGCGCCAAAGAAGAAGGTGGTCCACACCGTCGCCGTCCTCGCACGAGCCGTCTTCGCCGCGTTGTTCGTGGTCGTCTCGGCGCTGCACGCGGCCGAGCTACGCCCCCCGGTCGTGATCATTCCCGGCGCGCCGGGGACCGAGCTCGTGGACTCCACGTCGGGGAAGCTGCTCTGGCCCAACGCATGGCTGATGACGGTTCGCGGGGGAACCGACTGCCTCGCCCTGCCTCTCGACAATCCGGAGAGCGCGCCCGTCGTTTCCCGCGGCCTCGTTCGCGCCGTGCGCGTCGCGGGAATGAAGTTCCCCGTCCGCGTTTACGGCGGGCTGGAGAAGAAGCTCAAAGCCCTCGGCTATCGCGCGGGGGATTGGAACGCGCCCACCGGCGAAGGCGAATACTTCTACTTCCCTTACGACTGGCGCCAGAGCGTCGAGACGAGCGGCCGCCGATTGTCCGTCACGCTTGCGGAACTCTACCGGAAAAGCCCGCCGGACACGCCGCCCGCGATCGTGCTCGGTCACTCGTTGGGAGGCCTGGTCGCCCGCTACGCCCTGATGTACGGCGACGTCGCCCTGGGCGAGGCGGGGCCGCTTCCACCCGTGACCTGGGCCGGAGGCACACAGATCGGGACCCTCTTCCTCGTCGCGACGCCGAACGAGGGCACGTTCATCGCGCTCAAACGGCTCGAGAAGGGGATCTACTACAGCGGGCACCGCGGCGCCTTCTCGCGGGAGACGTTGTTCTCCTTCCCTTCGGTGTTCGACGTCATCCCGGCGACCCTACCCCCCCTCGTCGACGGCGAAGGGCGCGACCTTCCCTTCCGTCTCGACGATCCCGACGATTGGGAGCGTGTCGGCTGGTCGGTCATCGACGAGGGCGACAACGCTCCCACGATGACGCGTGACTCGATTCGGACGCACCTCGTACGGGAGCTGACGCGAAGCGCGAGGCTTCGCACCGCGCTGGATCAGCACGCGAGC
>Ga0315278_10007421_pt1 | contig 10017 bp, 13 predicted proteins | sample YL17G06_0_MG_FD_203880 | JGI IMG/M metagenome (GOLD analysis project Ga0315278, IMG submission 203880) | Sediment microbial communities from Yellowstone Lake, YNP, Wyoming, USA - YL17G06_0 | ecosystem: Environmental > Aquatic > Freshwater > Lake > Sediment | place: USA: Wyoming | collected... | reverse complement strand
GCCACGCCGCCGGGTCCGAAGAGGACCGCCGCGACGTCGGGGGTATCGGAGAGACAGAGCACGATGACGTCGGAGGCCGCGGCCAGCGCAGCCGGCGAGCCAGCCTCGGTAGCGCCCAGCGCGACGACGGCCTCGGCTCGTCCGGGCGTCCGGTTCCAGAGGGTCAGCTCCGCGCGGGCCCGCGCCAGGTTGGCGGCCATGGCCGCGCCCATCGTGCCCATGCCGGCGAACCCGACTCGCTCCACGGCTGCCTCCTCCCTCGATGACCCGGCCATCGTACGCGAGAGCCGGCGAACAACCGCGACGCCCATGAATCTCGAGAGCCCCGCCGGCCGGGCGAGGCTCTCATCGGGCGTGCTGGATGGCCCCTGATGAGCCGACGCGCTAGTTGCGGCCGCTGAAGATCCGCAGCATGAACAGGAAGATGTTGAGGAAGTCGAGGTAGAGCGCGAGGGCGCCAAGGACGGAGGCCGACTCGCGGTTCTTGAGGAAGGCCATCTGGCCGCGCTGCATCCGCTGGACGTCCCAGGCGGTGACGCCGGTGAAGAGGGCTACGCCGACGAAGCCGATCAGGAAGTCGACCTGCGAGCTGCCCAGGAACATGTTGACGATCATGACCACCAGCAGGCCGATGACCCCGACGAAGAGGATGCCGCCGATCTTGGTCAGGTCGCGCTTGGTGACCACGCCGTAGAGGGCCGCCGCCCCGAAGATCGCGGAGGCGCCCAGGAAGGCGGAGGTCACGCCCGCCCAGCCCGACCCGGACACGAAGGCGTAGACGATGATGCCGAGCGTCAGGCCGTTGAGCAACGCGTAGGCGAAGAAGAGCCCGAGGGCGGCCGCGGCGCTGATCCGGTTGATGGTCGCGCTGACGGCGATGACGAAGGCGAACTCGGCGATGAGCAGGGCGAGGTACCACTGCGCCGCGAAGGCGAAGAGCGTCTCGTTGGTCAGCGTGAAATAGGTGGCGCCGGCGCTCAGCAGGACGCCGACGAACATCCAGACGAAGGCCATGGTCAGGAAGCCCTGCCGCGGGATGGCCACTTCCTGGCCGTTGATCCGCACGGCGGCCTGGGCGGCCATGCCCTGGGTGGCATAGCCAGCCTGGCCCTGGGCGGCCGGATCCTCGTAGCTGTCGATGGGTCGCTGTTGCTGGGTCATCTCGGTTCGAAGCTCCATACAGGCCGGGCTTACGTCCCGGTCCGCTGTGCCCTGCGCTCGGTCGGGCGTGCTCTACAGTCTAGCGACGTCTCGTCAAGTGCCTCGTCACGCGGGCCAAGTAGGCTGCCATCAATGGCAGGCGCCCGATCCCTCGTCCTCGACCGTGCCGTCTGGTGTCGAGCGGAAGGCCCATCGGTAGCTGCCGTCCGCCAGCTCGAGGACGAGCTCACCGAACCGGTCATCGATGCGGATCTGGCTCGTCTCGACCGGTGCCTTGAAGCCCCGCAGGGGTGCCCCGCCGGTGCCCGTGATGAAGACGCGGGCGCCACTTTCGTCCGCTCGACCGTCCGCGTCCATCGGTCCCAGGCGCTCGTAGGAATGCTCATGCCCGTTGAGGACGATGTCGGCACCGGCCTCGACAGCCAGGCGCCAGAGTGGGTCCACGTCGTCGAAGTCGCCGTGGTAGCCCGACGAGTACCGTGGTCGGTGGAAGGCGATGACCGTGCACACGGCGGGATGGTCGGCCAGCTCGGCGGCCAGCCACTCGTATTGCCGCGATCCACGCTCGCAACCGCCGACCCGGTCGCACTCCGAATCGAGGGTGATCAGGTGCCAAGCTCCGAGCGTTTCGGCATACCAGCCGAGCCCAGCCGGTCCGGCCCGCGACCCGAAGTAGTCGAAGAAGGCCTCGGCTCCCTCGGTGTGATGGTCGTGGTTGCCGGGAACGGCCAGCGTGCGCTCCAGGAGGCGACCCCAAGACGGCGCGTAGCAGTCCCTATACTGGCGCCGGCTGCCGTCCTCGTAGGCGTTGTCGCCGAGGACCAGGACCGTACCGGGGAGTGTGGCCGCCAATTCCGCCGTACGCTCGTCAGCGTCCGAGTCGCAACGGCCGATGTCCCCGGCCGTGACGAGGGTCACCGTGGGCGCGACGGGCACCGCGGAGCCGGTCGAGGCCGCGGGCTCGGATGACGGCGCCGCGGTCCGCGCGGCAGCAGGAGTTGACGTCGGGGGTGAGGTCGCCAGGTCGGTCGTGATCACGGTCGCACCCTGGCAGCCGACGAGCAGCATCATCAGGCCAGCGACCGCGAGCCGCTGACCAGCGAGGGCGATCCGGCGGCTGGTCTTGCCGGTGAGCGCCACGGACAACGTGACGGAGGCTCCTCAGGCGGGCTGGCGGGCGCCGTGCCGGCCGCCCTCGACCGCCGGACGGGCGTCGACCGACTCGACCGACTCGGCCACGCGGGCCATGACCCAGACCAGGTCCGCCAGGCGGTTCAGGTACGGGATGAGCCAGGGACCAGGCACGAGATGCTCGCGGTGCAGGGTCGTTGCGCGCCGTTCGGCTCGGCGCAGGATGGTGCGGGCCAGCTCGAGCGCCGCGGACGCCGGCGTCTCGCCGGGGACGACGAACTCGGTCGGCATCGTGATCCTGCCCTCGAGGTCGGCAAGGACCGACTCGACCTCCTCGAGCATCGCCTCGCTGACGCGGGTGCGACCATCCTCGAGCCGCGGCCACGCCTCAGGCGTTGTGGCCAGTTCGGCGCCGGCCACGAACAGCTCGCGCTGGAAACGGAGGATGAGGGCGGCCAGCTCGGCCGCGCCGGCGGTCTCGGCGCCCGCGGTCTCGGCACCGGCGGTCGTTATCGGGGTCGGCAGTGCCGCACGCGCGACGCCCAGGGCGGCGACCGCCTCATCGAGGGTGCCGTAGGCCTCGGTCCGCAGGTCGTCCTTGCTGATCCGGGGCCCACCAAAGAGCAGGCCCGTCGTCCCGTCGTCCCCCTTGCCGGTCGCCACGGCGCTGGTCTCGATGGCCGGGCGCGAACCACGGCTCATCGTCGTGGCGATCGACGCATCGGGGTCGCTGGGCCTACCACATCAGCCCGGCGTCGCGGGGATCCCAGCGCTCGGCGAGCAGGGTGACCTTGACATCGTGCTGGACGACCTCCTCGGTCGCCTCCTTGACCTGCTGGATCATGGACCCGGCGTAGGGGCAGAAGGGCGTCGTCAAGATCATCTTGATCTCGGTCTCGTCCTTGCCCAGGATGACCTGCTTGATGAGCGCCAGCTCGACGACGTTCATGCCGATCTCCGGGTCGACCACGGTCCGCAGGGCGTCGAGGATGGCCAGCTCGGTAGCGCGCGTTGCCGGGTCGAAGGCGGGCACGGGCGCCGGCTGAGTGTCGGCGTCGGGCTGCGTGGTGGTCTGGTCGGCCATGGGGTCCTCGGCGGTCGTGCGGGGCGTTAATCCTAGCACCAGGGTCGGATATGACCGACCGTGCTCACCGAAAGCGTGTCTAGCCGGACACCGAGGATGGCACAGTGACCACGATGCCCGACAGGTCGCGCAGGCGCTCCGGCAGGCCCGCGGCCTCGTCCGGCGAGAAGCCAGGCCCGTCGAGCGAGCCGTCGGCGGCGAAGAAGTCCGCGTAACGGCCACGATGCTCGCCGGCGTAGCGGAAGGCCTCCGCGATGCCGACCAGCTTCAGCTCCGGGTTCTCGACCTGGATCCGGCGCGGCTCGAGGCCATGGGCGCGCATCTCGAGGATGTTGCGCACAGTCAGGCGTGTGCCGTAGCAGAAGGGCTCGCCGCTCATGACGAGCGGGTCGGACTTGACCCACTTGATGGTCATCGTCAGATGACCGAGTCGTCAAGGATGCCGGCGCCCTTGTAGATGAAGCGCGCGACGGGATTCCCCTTGTGATCGCCGGGCAGGCGCTTGTAAAGCCGAAGGTGCTTGAACCAGGCCTCCACCAGTTCACCGAAGGCGGCCGCGTCATCGGGCGGCAGGACCGCGGCGGCGGCCGGTCGCAGCCCGCCGATGAGCGTCTGCTGGTCCCTGGCGGGGATCCGGCGCCGGCGATAGATGGGCACGATCCACTCCGCCCATTCGGTCACGTAGCGCGATCCGCCGGTCTCGAGGGCGAGCGCGAACTGCTCGATATGCCGATCGTAGTCACGCAGCAGCGTGCGCATCACGATCTCGTCGTAGCGCAGGACGAGCGTCGGATCCGCCTCCAGCGCCGACTTGAGGGCCACGGCCGCGACGGTCGAGCGCTGGCGTCGAAGGCGGGCGGCGGCCTCCGGTCGGCCGGCGGTCGGGTCGTCGGGCGGCAGGCCGAGGGCGGGGTGGCTCATCGGGTGAGAGGCTAGCATGACGGCGTGACGAACGCGGCCCTCCCAGGTGGCGAGACCCGTCCGCCAGAGGCGGCCAGGCGGGAGCCGTTCGAGCGCCCTGGGGGTGCCGTCGCGACCGACCCTTACGGGCCTGCCAGGCCGCATCTCCTGCGCGGCCTGGCCTACGGCATCGGCATGGCCTTCATCTTCGTCGCGGGCTGGATCCTCCTCAAGGCGATCCTCGACCTCAGCGCCGGGCTGGTCTTCCTCGCCGCCATGGCGGCCTGGCTGACCGGCACCGCTGTGGCGCTCGGCGCCGAGCCGGGCACGCTCCGCCGGCAGCGAAGCACGGTCCTCCTGGCAGTGGGGATCTGCGTCGGGATCTGGTTCGTCGGCACCTACGCCGCCTACGTCACGAGCCTGGCCATCCTGCCCGAGTCAACGATCGACCTGATGGCACGCATGGCCAATGCCCCGTTCCTCGACGGACTCGGCGCGACCTTCATCCCCAGCGGCCCGCTCGAGGTGATCGCCCTCGCGCTCTTCGGCTGGCTCGGCGCCCGCTGATCGGCTGGCGCGAACGCGACGCCGATCAGGCGCTCGAGCCAAGGGTGAAACCTTCGCTGGCTTCCGCTAGCTCGTCGTCTCGCCGACGAAGGGCATGTCGTCTTCGGCCGCCTTGAGGCTCATGCGCAGGGCGGCCGTCTTCTGCTCGGCAACCTCACGCACGTAGTCGGCCTCCTCGTCGGGCGTCATCGGGCGACCGCGGACCTGCGCCTTCGGCCTGCCGACACCCAGCCAGACGAGGTGGTAGCGGTCCATCGAGCCCCAGGCCGTCGAGAGCAGGTCGTCGGAAAGCTGGAGCCAGGTGCGCAGGCCGGCCATCGACGGCTGGGCCCGGAGCCGATCGCCTTCGGCGACCAGCTGGCGGGTCCGTAGGATGAGCTCGGCGCGGGTCACCGCATGCCGGCGATGAAGGCCTCACGGTCCGCGCGGGCGCGGCGCGTCCACGGTCCGGGCAGGCCGTCGCCGATCAGCTCGCCGGCGAAGCGCGTCACGGGCAGGATGCCGGCCACGCTCGAGGACAGGAAGGCCTCCTCGGCTTCGACCAGGTCGCGCGTCGTCAACCAGCCTTCGTGCGGCGCGAGGCCGACCCTCGCCGCCCAGGCGAGCAGCCAGTCGCGGGTCGTGCCCGGCAGGACGGCGCAGGCCAGCGCAGGCGTGGCCAGCTCGCCTCGCCGGACCAGGAAGAGGTTGGCCGTCGTCGCCTCCGAGAGGTAGCCATCGATGGTCAGGAAGAGGGCGTCGTCGGCGCCGGCGTCGCGCGCCTCGACGCGCGCATAGATGTAGTCGGCGCGGCTCGTCGTCTTGAGCACCGCCAGTGGGTTCTCAGGGTCGCGTCGCACCGCGCTCGCGACCAGGTGCAGGCCGCGCTCCAGGTGGTCGGCCGGTGGCGGCATCACGGGCCAGGCCTGGACGACGACCGTCGGCGGCGGCGGCTCGCCGCGCGGCAGCAGCCCGCGAGCGACGATCGGCCCGCGGCTGACCGTGATCCGGATCGAGGCGTCGCCGATAGGCCCATCGAGGCCCTCGGCCGCCAAGAGCTCGGCCACGGCGCCGGTCAGTCGGGCCTCGATGTCGACGGGCAGGCGGATGGCGAGGCCCGCGGCGGAGCGGCGGAGCCGGGCGACGTGCTGGGCCAGCTCGGTGGGGTGGCCGCTGCGGGCACGAAGCGTCTCGAAGACACCGTCGCCGAGCTGGAAGCCGCGGTCGAAGGCGGAGAGATGCGGCACGTCGGCGGGCTGGAGCTGCCCGTCTACCCAGACGTGACGCGGACCTGCCTGGGTCACGGGTTTCCCCACGCGGCGTCGCGGCGGGGTGCCTTGGCCTCGACCTCGACCGCCCCGAGCGCGGACAGCGGGCCACGCGCCTTGGCCACGGTTTCCTCGTACTCCTCGGCCGGATCGCTGCGCCAGGTCATGCCGCCGCCCACGTGCAGCGTCAGCCGGCGGCCATCGGCCACGAAGGTGCGGATGAGGATCGACGAGCCCATGGCGCCGTCGGCCCCGATCCACAGCGCGGCCCCCGTGTACGGGCCACGCCGAACGGGCTCGAGGGCCTCGATGACCTCCATGGCCCGGATCTTGGGGGCGCCGGTGATCGAGCCGCCGGGGAACGAGGCGGCCAGCAGGTCGAACGCGTCATTTCCGGGGGCCAGCCGGCCGGTCACGGTCGAGACGAGGTGCTGCACGGCGCCCGTCCGCTCCAGCCGGCAGAGCCGCGGCACGCGGACGGAACCACGCACGCAGACACGCCCGAGGTCGTTGCGCAGGACGTCCACGATCATCACGTTCTCGGCCCGATCCTTGTCGCTCGCCAGCAGCTCGCAGGCGAGTTCGCGGTCGGCCTCGGGCGTGGTACCTCGCGGTCGCGTGCCCTTGATGGGGTCCGTGGCCACCCGTCCGTCCGCATCGAGCGCCAGGAACGGCTCCGGGCTGGCCGAGAGGATGGCCCGCCGCTCCCCGAGGTCCAGGTACGCGGCATGGGTCACGGGGTCGCCCGTCCGGAGCCGCCGATAGACTAGCCACGGGTCGCCGTCGAAGGGCGCCACGAGCCGCCGAGCCACGTTGGCCTGGTAGATCTCGCCGCGGGCGATCTCCTGGCGCACACGCTCGACCATAGCCTCGAAGGACGGACGATCGAGATCCGAGACGAAGGTCGTGGGGATGGCCGAGGCCGGGCCGCCGACGTCCTGCCCGTCCGATCCCGGTGCTGGTGCGCCCGACGGCTCAGACCCGGGCGCCGAGGCCAGGAGTCGGACCAGCAGGCGCTCCCGCCGATGGCGCAGGCGATCGAGGTCGCCATCGACCGCCCGACCGACCAGCCAGGCTGCTCCAAGGCGCCGATCCCAGGCGATGACGAGATCGTAGAGCCCGAACCGCAGGTCCGGCAGCGGCTGGTCGATCGCCGCCCGGCTGGGCAGGCGTTCGAGTCGCCGCCCAAGGTCGTATGAGAGGTAGCCCGCCAGACCGCCGGTCCAGGCCGGCGCGTCGCCTGCAATGGGCCGCGGCGTCAGGCGCCGGAGCAGCCGTCGGGCATCGGCGAACGGGTCAGAGCCGTCGTCCGGCGGGCCGATGGTGTCCAGCGGGTCGGCGGCCAGATAGCTCCATCGCGCGCGTCGGCCGGGCCGGGCGCTCTCCAGCAGCACCCGTCCAGGTAACCCACGCAGCCGCTCGGCGGCATCGAGCGGCGCCAGCGTATCGAGCGCAGGGAGGCGCTCGAGCACAAGGCCGCGGGCCAGCCTGGGTCGCACGTCGAGGGCCATAAGGGCATGATGCGGCATCATGGGCAGGTGAGCCAGCCGACCATCGACTCAGCCGATCGAGCCACCGCCAACGACGTTCGCCGCGGCCGCGAGCGCATCGACCCGGACCGACTGCAGGCCGCCTTCGAGATCGTCGCGCAGCAGGTCTCGAGTGGGCTTGTCCCCTCGGGCGTGCTGGCTGTCGCGGATGCCGACGGGATGATCCGGATCGACGCCTTCTCCGGCACCGACAAGGCGAAGCCGGACTCGATCTACCTGCTGGCCTCGATCACGAAACCGATCGTCGCCACGGCTGTGCTCCAGCTCGTCGAGCGTGGGCGCCTGCTGCTCTCGACGTCGGTCCAGCACCACATCCCCGAGTTCGCGCCGGCCGCCCATGTCCCTCACACGCCGGGCGCAGACGCCATCACGGCACGCCACCTGCTCGTCCACACGAGCGGCCTGGTCGATCTCGACGGCGAGCTCCTCGAGCGTGAGCGGCCGGACCGCCGAAGGCTGCTCGAGATCGCCTGCACCTTCCCGCTCCGCTTCGCCCCCGGCACCCAGTATCAGTACAACTCCCTCTCGTTCGTGATCCTCGGCGAGCTGATCCGCCGGCTCGATGGACGCGACTACCCCGACTACCTGGCTGCGGAGCTTTTCGCGCCCCTGGGCATGTCGTCGATGGGCTTCTCGGCCGCCGATCGGCGTCGGGCCGTGCGCTCGACGTTCCCGGGCTTCCCGCGCCCCTTCCAGTCGATCGCGGCGGCCTACTTCGACTCGATGCAGGCGCCCGGCGGGGGCCTCTGGGGCTCGGCGGCGGACATCATCGCCTTCGGCAGGACGATGCTGCGCGGCGGCGAGCTCGACGGCCGGCGCATCCTCGGGCCGCCGTTCGTGGAGCTCATGACGAGCGAGCAGACCGACGGCGTCTTCGAAGCGGGCACGCCGCCACGGGCGCCCCACTACGGGCTCGGTTGGGGGTTGCCGACCCGGGCCGGAACCATGCCCGGCTCACTGCGCACGTTCGGCCATGGGGGCGCGACCGGCACGCGGCTCTGGGTCGACCCGGACGCCGGCCTCGTCATCGTCTACCTGACGAACAGCTGGACGGTCGGTGAAGGGCCGTCGCTGGCAGCCATCACGGCGGTCTACGGCGCCCTCGACCGCTGAGCACGTGCGAGGTGGAGTAGGCTGCCGCCCATGGAACCGACCTGTCGCCATCTCGACCTGATCGACCCCACGAAGATGCCCAGTGCCGAGGGCTGCGAGGACTGCCTGCGCATCGGCGGCACCTGGTTGCACCTGCGGATGTGCCTCGTCTGCGGCCACGCCGGCTGCTGCGACCAATCGCCGAACAAGCATGCGACCGCGCACTGGAGGGCGACCGGCCATCCGCTCGTGCGCTCGATGGAGCCGGGCGAGGACTGGGGCTGGTGCTACGAGGATGAGGCCTGGCTCGAGGCGGGGTAGCGCGCCGACTCGGATACGAACCGGCCGCGCCCCAGGGCAGGGACGCGGCCGATGTCGTTGGCGGGACCGGCGCGCGGCCGGTGCTTTGGCTAGCGCTCGATGGGCACGTTGACCATGCTGCCCCACTCGGTCCAGGAACCGTCGTAGTTCTTGACTCGCGGGTAGTCGAGCAGCTCGTGGAGCACGAACCAGGTGTGGCTGGAGCGCTCCCCGATGCGGCAATAGGCGATGACGTCCTTGTCGGGCGTGACTCCCTTGCCCTCATAGAGCGCGCGCAGCTGGTCAGCGCTCTTGAAGGTGCCGTCCTCGCGGACGGCCTGTGCCCAGGGGATGGACGCAGCCCCCGGGATGTGGCCACCACGCTGGGCGGTCTCCGACATGCCGGGCGGGGCGATGAGCTCACCGCTGAACTCGGCTGGGGAGCGGACGTCCACGAGCGCGAAGCCGGAATCCCCGATGCGGGGCAGGATGTCATCGCGGAAGGCTCGGGTCGTGAAGTCGGGCTCACCGATGGTGATCGTGCCCGCCCCCGGGTCGGAGGCGTCGGTCGTCAACGGCAGCCCGTGATCGAGCCAGTACTTGCGACCGCCGTCCACGATGCTCACGTTCTCGATGCCATGTAGCTTGAGCTGCCAATAGGCCCAGGCGGCGAACCAGTTGTTGTTGTCGCCGTAGAAGACGACGTGGGTGTCGTCGTGGACGCCGGCCGCACGCAGCAGGGCCTGGAGGTCCCCGCGCGAGGCGATGTCGCGGCGGATGCCGTCCGAGAGCTGGCTGGTCCAGTCCCAGCCGACAGCGCCTGGGATGTGGCTCTGCGCGTACGAGGTGGTGTCCACGTCCACCTCGATGAAGCGGACGGCGGGGTTGCCGATGCTCTGCTGAGCCCACTCGGGGCTGACGAGCGCCTTGGTGGCGCGGGAGGTGAGGGTCATGGGAGCGATCCTTCCTGGGATGTCGATGTCAG
>Ga0315278_10007420_pt1 | contig 10017 bp, 8 predicted proteins | sample YL17G06_0_MG_FD_203880 | JGI IMG/M metagenome (GOLD analysis project Ga0315278, IMG submission 203880) | Sediment microbial communities from Yellowstone Lake, YNP, Wyoming, USA - YL17G06_0 | ecosystem: Environmental > Aquatic > Freshwater > Lake > Sediment | place: USA: Wyoming | collected... | reverse complement strand
TTGTGGGTGAGGCCGAGCAGCCGCGACACGCCCTCGACGCTCTTGTAGCTGATCGCGTCCAGGCCGCGCTCCCGCACGAGCGCCATCGTCGCCAGGTACAGGCGGACGCTCCGCTGGACGACGTCGCGCGGCGGCTCGCCCAGCGGGTACTCCCAGCGCTCACTCACACGGGCGGTCTCGGCGACAACCTCGGCGTCGTCGATCTCCGCCGCCGCGCGACTCAGCTCGAGCAGGTCGATCCCCTCCACCTCGGGGCCGATCGACCCACGCAGGCGGGTGACGTCGAACCCCGTGGTGTAGAGGCCCATGTCATGCCAGCCGATCGCCCCCACCCGCGCCGAGCGGAGACGGCGCGCCGCCTGGGCGGCGCGCCCGAAGGCGACGATGCCGGCGGTGTCCATCGGAGCGTCGGGGCCGTTGAACAGATACGTGAACCGCACGCCCCAGCGCTCGAGCGGGTAGCGCAGCGCCGTCGAGCCGGCACCGGCAGCGGGCGAGACGAGGGTGCCGTGGATGGTCGTCCCGCCGTAGCTGTAGAGCACGATCGGCCGATCCCGGAACTCGAGCAGGAGACGCGTGGCGGACCGGACGTCGATCCAGTTGATCACGTTCGCGATCAGGAAGTCGAAATCGCGGGTGCCCAGCTCGTGCAGCGCGCGCAGCTCATCGCCGGGCGCGACCACCGGATCGGTGCGGACCAGGTCGATTCCGGCGTCGCGGAGCTCACGCTCGGCGCGGGCGGTGATCGCCTGCAGCCGATCCTGCTCGTAGAAGCCCGATCCCAGCGGGACATAACCGGCGGTGAGCGTACGCAGCTTGCGACCTACCCCTCCACGCTGCCGTCAGGCCGGAGGCGCGACACGGACTGCACGCCGCCGTAGCTGACGGCGGCGACGTCCGTCTCGAGCACCTCGCCCGGGGCGAGCACTCGCGCCCGGCCGGCCGCGACCGCCTCGGCGAGCGGGCTGGGATAGCCGGTCCACGGCTCCATGATGGCGTGGTAGTAGCCGCGCCAGCCGCCGTACACCAACCACAGCCACACCACGGGGAAGATGTCCGTGTCGAAGCACAGGCCGAACCCACGTCGGGCGACGGTGTCGGTGCAGGCGACCCAGCCGTCATCGAGGCCGGTCAGGTAGTGCAGCGCGAAGCAGCCGGCGTCGGGGCCGAGCGGGCGGCGCACGTCGAGGGAGCCGAGCATCGGCCAGTCGTACCGGTCGCCCTTCGCGCCAAGCGTGCCGCCGCCGTTCTCGTCGACCTCGCCGTGCCGGACGGGAGCGTCGAAGCGGCTCGCCGGCGTGATGTTCTGGACCGGGTGGATGCCCCAGCTGAAGTCGAAGGGGCTGTACCCGATGTTCTCGAGCCGGTAGTGGATCGAGAGGGCCGGCGAGCCCCGCTCGAGCCGCACGCGGCGCTCCCAGCGGGCCGGCGTGATCGGCGTGACCATCCGCACGGCGAGCTCGACGGCGTCGGGGCCGGCCGCGAGCACCTCGCACTCGGCTCGCTGTGTCCAGAGCTCGCCCATGTAGGGCAGGTCGTCGCCGTACCGGTTGCGCGACGGCGCCCCGCCGGGGAACGCCTCGTCCCAGCCGCCCGCCCAGTGATCGTCGAAGTTCGCATGGAGCGGCGCGCGGTGGGGATGCACGCGCGGCGATTTCCAGAGTACGTCGTGATCGCGCGCCTTGTCGATCAGGCGGAAGATGTTGCCGCCCAGTTCGGGGAGGATGTCGATCGCCAGGTGGTCGTTCTCGAGGCGCACGCAGTCGAGGCCGCGGTAGGTCCAGTTCGTGTCGATGCGGCAGGTCATCTCAGTAGCACCTCGCGAGCAGTCCGCCGTCGACGACGAGCGGCTGACCGCTCATGAACGACGCATCGTCGGACGCCAGGAACAACGCCGCCCGGGCAATCTCGTCGGGACGGCCGATCCGACCCAGAGGATACTCCGCACAGACCCTGGCACGGAGCGCGGCCGGATCCTCCGCGGTGTCGAAGTAGGCCTGGACGAGCGGTGTGTCGATATCGCCAGGACAGATCGCGTTGCAGCGAATGCCATCCCGGCCGTACTGCACGGCGGTCGCCCGGGTGATCCCGAGGACGCCGCCCTTCGCGGCGCAGTAGGCCGCGAGGATGCCGTCCGCGACCAGCGCGAGCACCGACGCGACGTTGACGATCGCCCCGCCGCCGGCCGGGCGCATGACGCGGACGGCGTGCTTGCACCCGAAGAAGACGCCCTTGAGGTTCGTCCCCAGGATCCGGTCGAGCTGCTCCTCGGTCGTCTCGACCAGCTCCTCCTCGATCTGGATGGCGGCGTTGTTGATCATCACGTCGAGGCGCCCGTGCCGTGCGACGGCGACGTCGACCAGGGCCGCGACGTCTAGCTCGCGACTGACGTCGGCATGCCGGTACTCGCCGATCCCGGCCATGGTCGCCTGCCCGCCCTCGTCGGCGACATCGCAGCCGACGACCGTCGCGCCCGCCCGCGCGAGCTCCGTCGCAATCGCACGGCCGAGGCCGGAGGCGACACCCGTAACCACGCAGACGCGGTCGTCGAACGGTCCCATCAATACCTCCCTCTGTCGACTTCATCGGGCTCCTCGTACCAGCGGACGCGGTCACCGACGCGCGCCCGGGCTCTCCATCTGACGGACTTCGGCGTCGCGTCGATCGCGGTCACGATCTCGCCGATCCGTCCTGCGGCGAGACGCTGGTCGGCCTCGCTCAGCCCGCTGGCGGAGAGGCCGGAGAGCAGCCGCTCCAGGTTGATCTGGGTCGTACGATAGAGCCCCCAGTCACGCGCGCAGAGATCGGCGATGCGGCCGGCGTCGATCAGCTCCTCGCTCCCCGCTCCGACCTCGTGCTCGAGCAGGAGCACGTAGCTGTCATGACGGTCCTTCTCGTTGAGCGCCACGATCTGCAGCTTTGTCAGCAACAGGTCGGCCAGCGCGACCGTATGCGTCGTGTGCTCGAGGTACTCGCCGAGCGGCAGCACGTGGCACATCTCGAACGTGTGGATGAAGACGTCGACCTGACGGCCGTTCGGCTCGTCGTAGAACAGCAGCCGGCGGGCGCCGTGCATGGCGTTGAAGGTCCGGTTCGGGGCGTAGGCCTGCGACTCCAGAAACTCGGCTACCCGCCGGCCGTGCCCGCGGCCCGCCACGAGGTCGATGTCCCGGATCTCGCGCGCGAAGAGCTCGACGCGCGTGCCCGCGTGGAGGCGGATGGCGGTCCCGCCGATCAGCCGAACGGTGATTCCGGCGGCGGTGGCGGCGGCAAGCAGCCGGACGGCCTCGTCCATCACGTCGGCGCGAATCGGGGTGCTCACGCCGTCTTCCTCAGCACGAGCTCGACGGGGAACTCCACATGGGACGCCACCGGGCCGGTGCCGTCGAGGCTGTCGATCAGGTTCCTCGCGGCTTCGCGCCCCATCTCGTAGCCCGGCGTGCGCACCGTGGTCAGCGGCGGATCGACGTAGGGCGCGAACTCGAAGTCGTTGAAGCCCGTCACGGCGATGTCGCGCGGCACACGGAGACGACGCTGCCGCAGGTGCGCGAGCACGCCGAGCGCGAGCAGGTCGTTACAGCACATGATCGCCGTCGGCGGCTCCGGCGTGCCAAGGAGGAGATCGACCAGCTCGGCGCCCCCGGCGGTGCCCCACGTGCCGGCGAACCGCTCGAGCTGTGGGTCGATCGAGATCCCGGCCGCGGACAGGGCGTCGTGGTAGCCGAGCCGCCGCTGCTCCACCATCGGCCAGGGGACCTCGGCCGCCACGAAGGCGATGCGGCGGTGCCCGCGCCCGAGGAGGTGCTCCGCGAGGCGCCGTGCGCCGTCGCGATTCGCCGCGGTCACCGAGAGGACGCTGGGCGCGTCGAAGACCTCCTCGAACACAACCGCGCGGATGCCGATCTCGGTCGCACGCTTCAGGTACCAGCGCCGGAGCTCCGGCGCGCCGGAGAGGAACAGAAACGCGCCGTCGGCCCGGTGCTCGAGGAGCGGCTGGAGGAGCGCGTCCGATGGCGCGTCGGGCCGTCCCGCCTGGATCAGGAGCGCGTAGCCGCGATCGCGTACGACGTCGCCGATGCCGGCGAGAATCAGATCGGTCATCGGATCGGCCAGGAAGCGTGCGTCCTGGTCGAGCATGAGGAACGCGAGCGTCCGGGTGCGTGCCGAGCGGAGACCGCGCGCGGCCGAATTGCGGTGGTAGCCGAGCTGCTGCATGGCGGCCGCGACCCGCTCGCCCGTCTCCGGTGTCATGAGGTGCGGGCGGCTGTTCACCAGGTTCGACACCGTCTGCGTCGAGACGCCCGCGAGTGCGGCGACGTCGCGCATCGTGGGTCGCCGGGCCTTCGTGCTGGTCATGTCCTCGTTGTCTCCCATGGTGCCGCCGGCGTGGGTCGCTCAGGTGTTCAGCTCGACATCGACGTCCTGGGGCCGGTCGCTCGCAAGCATCGACGTCAGGTCGTAGGGATAGGCGAGCCGGTCGAAGTGTTCCGCCGTTGGCGGCTTGGGCCAGCCGGACATGGTCCGCCTCCGCGGCCGGTCGAGCAGGTAGTCCTGGAAGACGGCATCAGCCTCCTCGCGGTAGGCTCGGGCGCGCTCCTCGGTCCAGCGGTACCGGACGAGTCGCTCCGGATCGAGCCTGTGGCCGTGTCCCGGGGCGGACGAGAGCTCGTGGTGCCCGTCGACGAACCGCAGCTTGCCGCCGACGATCACGTCGTCGCGCACCTGGTTGTACTCGGTGTCCATCGGGATGCACAGCCGCGGCATCGTGCCGAGGTAGAGCCCGGCCGACTCGGGGTAGTAGCCGAGCGCCGCGAACATCGCCGCGCGCATCGAGTGCTGGACGCCGAGCTCGGAGTTGCTGTGGATCTGCAGGTGGAGCCCCATGAACCTGGCCAGCTGGAACAGGCGCCAGAGGCCGAACACGCCGAGGCCGATGTCCGGCACGGCGATGTCTACCGGGTCGTACCGTTCGATCAGGTACCAGTCGAGCTCCCACGCATCGGCCGCCCGGTGTACTCCCGGCGGTTGGACGATCGGGGGCGTCCACCAGTGACACGAGATGGGGAGCCCCGTGTCGCGGCGGAGCTCCTCCAGCTTGCGGAAGTAGTACTCGTACTGGTAGCCACCCGGCGACGTGGGGCTCTCCGGGACGCGCCCGCCCGGGTAGAAGCGCTGCGGGAGGAGCGATGCGATGGGCTGCTCGATGTAGGACACGCGCAGCTCCGCGAGCGCCGGCATGATCCGGCGCGCCTCGAGCACGTTCCAGCTGCCGTGGGCGTCGACCCGGATGTCGATCTCGGCTGGGATGGCGGCGCGGATGTTGGCGACGACGGCGAGGTAGTCGTCCGGCTCGTAGTTGGTCATGGAGATCTTGAGCGTGGTGAAGCCCTCGGCGACCTGCTCGGCGGCGAACCGGGGCCAGCTCTCGAACGTGACGGCGTCGTGGCCGTCGGCGTCGGGAAACCGCTGCCAGGAGTAGGCGGCCAGCGGCACCCGCGCAGGGGGCGTGAACCCGACGTCGAACAGCTCCGCCCAGAGCACGTGCAGCGGCTTTCCGAGCACCTGACCGACAAGATCCCACCACGCCATGCCGAGCGGGATCTCGAGCGATTCGTCGAGCAGGTTCGCGCCGGGCCCGTCGCGCAGCTGCTCGATCGCCCGGCGCGCGGGCTCGTCGAGCGCAACGGACCACTCGCCCGTGCCGACCGGGCCTTCGACGCTCTCGAGCTCGACGAGCTCCCACGCCCAGGCGGGCAGGGCCTGCCAGCCGGGAGTGTAAAGGCCGACCATCGGAATCAGGACGCGGTGCACGCGGGCCTCGCGGAGTGTCAGCCGGTGCGGGGCGAGCAGGTCGCGCAGCCTCTGGCGCACGTCGGCGTTGCGGTGCCGCAGGTGAGCGTCGAACTCCCGGAGGTCGTGGATCGCGAGTCGCATTAGCCGAGCGCGCCGAGCTATTCGGCAATCTGGTCGGGGCTCACGGTGCGGAAGTATATACTCGCCTCCTTGAACGTTCAATGCGCGGCGACCTCGGAATCCACACCTGGCTCGAACAGCACGATTCAGAGCTGATCGAGCTGACGCGGACGCTGGTCCGCCACGAGAGCGAGAACCGGCCGCCGGGGGGCTTCGAGGGTGGCTGCCAGGCGTTTGTCGCCGGCTACCTGCGCGACCTCGGGCTCGAGCCCGATGTCTTCCAGCCCGACGAGGTCACGGGCGCAGGCGAGCATCCGGCGTGGTGGCCGGGTCGCGACTACACCGGTCGGCCCTGCGTCGTGGCACGGCTCCCCGGTCGGGGCGGCGGCCGGTCGCTGCTCTTCACCGGGCACGTCGACGTCGTCCCGGCCGCCGGCGACGGCGGTCATCCGCACTACGCCGCAGAGGTGGCCGACGACCGTCTCTACGGCCGCGGCGCGTTCGACATGAAGGGCGGCGTAGCGTGCTACCTGCACGCACTGCGGTGCAGTTCGCCGACGAGGAGGCGACGAGCGCGCTGGTCGCTCTGGCCCGCATCGCGGTCGCGCTGGATGCCGCGGAACGAGGCCGCGAGGCACCGCTGCTGCAGATGCTGCTGCGGGCCGGCGAGGAGCTCCCGTGGGGGACGGGCGAGGGCGTCCCGGCCGACGGGGTCCTCGAGCTGTGGTGCGAGTTCACTCCCGGTACCAGCCGCGAGGCTGTGGACCGGGAGCTCCGCGCGATCGTCGCGGGCGCGGCCACGGCCGGGATCGACATCGCCTGGGAGCAACGCACACGATTCCTGCCTGCGACCGCCATCCCGGATGACGCTCCCATCGTGCAGGCGCTCACCGCGGCGATCGGCCGTACCACCGGGGTCGGGCCCTCCGTCGGCCGGGCGCCGTTCGCGTGCGATGCGTTCGTCCTCAACGAGCATTCGGCGACGCCGGTCGTCGTCTACGGCCCGCGAGGTGGGAACGCCCACGCGCCGGACGAGTTCGTACTGATCGACGACCTCCGCCGCCTCGCCCGGGTCTTCGCAGCGCTCGCCGTCGACTGGTGCGGCGTCGCAGGCGTCAGCCCGTGACGAACTGGTGACGGGCGCGGTCGCCCTGGAGGTTGACGATGCACCCGGCGATCCGGCCGGTGTGGTAGTCGCTGCCCGGGTTGACGCACAGCGTCCTGCCGATCCGCACCGCCCCGGGCGACTCGTGGATGTGCCCGTGGAGGGCCGCCAGCGGCTGGTAGAGCTCGATCGCCTCGCGGACGGCCGTGGAGCCGACGGGGATCATGTGCGCCTCCGCGCCGGCCTTGACGATGTTGAAGTCGGCGTCGAGCTCGGCGGCCGTATCGAGAGTCGATGCGTGCGGCGGGACGTGGAGGTTGAAGATGCAACGCGAATGGTCCTCGACCTGGGAGGCGAGCCCCTCGATCCTCCGGTACAGCTCGTCCTCGTCGAGCTCGCGCGGAGAGTCCCACGGCGTGCGGTTGGAGTATCCGAGCGAGAGCATCACGTACCCGCCGAACTCGACGAGCCGCTCGTCGCACTGCTCGACCGTGCTGGAGCCGGCGATCACCGCCTCCAGCGTTGTCGGGTCGTCGTTCCCGGGCATCAGGAAGCACCGCACGCCCGTACCGGCGAGACGCTCGTCGGCCAGGTCGAGCCAGCCGGCGAACGTCCGCAGCATCACCTGCTCGAACCACTCCTCGCGCTCCTCCTCGCCCAGGCCCGCGATCCGGCCCACCTCCGCGGCGGTGGTGACGTAGGGGTACATGCCGTTGCCTCGGATGCGCCGCTCGAGCGCGGCCAGCTCGCCGGGCCCGGCTGCACGCGCAGTGCGGCCGAAGAGCGACGCCGTGTACACGCCGGCCGGATCCTCGACCAGCGGGATCACGACCTTGCCGGTGACGTCGCCCCCCATCACCAGCACCTGCGCCTTGTAGTGCTTCGGCGCGTTCAGGAACTTGAGCCAGAGGATCTCGGTGCCGTGGATGTCGCTCGCGTAGTACAGGCGCAGGACGTCGCCGTCCTGCGCCTGCTTGCGGCGGAAGAGTCCCATGCTACTCGGGCGGGACCTCGAGATAGTTGAGCGCGAGGTCGATGCCCTGCGTCTTGCGCCAGGCCCGCGCCACGTAGTAGATGACGACCCCGGCGATCAGGCCGCAGGCGATCAGCGACAGCCCGCCGCTGCCGGGGGTCGTGAACAGCTGGTCGGCGAGGCTCTTGCCGGCGTTCGGCAGGCCGAGCGCCGGATTCTCGAGCCAGAGCCAGGCGCCGAACAGCCCGGCCGCTATCGACCCGATGCCGAAGAACACCATCACCGGCACGCCCAGGAAGTTGATGTTCGACACCGAGGCCGCGTAGGCGGCCCGCTGGCGGTAGGGGAAGAGGATCGCGCCGATCCCCACGAGGACGAAGACCGGAAAGCCCACGATCGTCGACAGGGCGATGTACTTGAAGAAGCTCGTGGTGTACGCCGCGAGATACAGCATCGGGATCGAGCAGAGGCCGACCAGCGCCAGCGAGAAGACCGGCGTGTGGGTGCGCGGGTTGACGGACGAGATCTTGTCGGGGATCACCTGGTCGAATCCCCAGGCGAAGAGCGCGCGAACCGGCTGCACGATCTGGATGTAGACGATCAGCGGCGCCCAGCAGACGAACGTGACGCCGAGGATCACGGCGAAGAACGTGTTGGTGTGGATCGTCGCCACCAGGGTGATCCACCACGGCTGGTTCGGGAGCGTGTAGACGTCCGGGTTTCCCGCGACCCCGTTGACGGCGGTCAGGAACGTCTGGCCGACCGTGTGGTAGAGCAGGGCCACCATCACGGAGATGGTGCCGAAGGTGACCGCCAGGCCCAGGAGCATCGAGTACCAGTTCTTCCGGGTGCCTGCCTGCCGGATCTCACCGGCGAGGTTCGTCGAGAACCACACCCACACCCCGAACGCGATGATGGCGCCGGACGCGATGATCGTGTTGTGCCAGTTGGTGGCGCCGCTGGTCACGACGCCTGCCTTGTCGGCCTCCGCGATGAAGAAGTGGTACGTGTCCGGCTTGTTCGTGAACGGACGCGCGTAGTCGTTGTAGGCCGTAACGAATTCGCTGCGCGAGGTGGTCAGGAGCGTGACGGCGGCCAGCAGCATGCCGGCCATGGCGGCGTAGAACAGCCACGCCTGGATGCGCATCATCAGCCGCGTGCCGACCATCATGATCCCGACGAGGATCGCGATCTCGATGAACCCGATGATCATGTCGCCAGGCTTGTCGGAGATGGTCTGCCCCCAGCTCTGGAGCGTGCCCGAGTCGGCCGAGACGCCGACCATGGTCAGCATCGGGCCGAGGCAGACCTTCGAGGTGAACACGCCCCAGTAGCCGAGCGCGAGGAACGACGAGACGCCGATCAGGATGCTCGACCCGATTGCCAGGGCCGGGTGCACGGAGCGCGAGACCAGGATGTAGTCGGCGCCCGATCGCGGCATGATCTGGGAGAGCAGGCCAAACGCGCCGGAGATCAGGAACGAGCAGACGACCGTGATCAGGATCGCGGCGTAGATGTTGACGCCGGAGAACGCCGAGAGGATCCAGAAGATCGAGACTGCGAGGACGAGGCCGGGGCACGCCGGCAGCACGTTGAAGATGACGGCGTCCCGCATGCGGATGTCGCGGACGAAGCCGGTTGCGCGTCGTGCGAAATGCGCTTGCGCGGCGGCAGGTCGTTCACCCATCAGTCACTCCTCCCGAGGCTGTGCGAGGACGAAGTTGATCGTTCAAGCGCGCCAGTATTAGTCATCTGCCCCCCGGTGTCAAGAGCCCCCGCCGAGGGGCGTCGTAGCCGGGCGACGCACGGGGTTGACCAGCGGCCGCGATGGGGCTACGCTGCTCCGGTTGAACGATCAAGCGAGGAGTGGCTGATGACCGAAGTCGGGCACCAGAACGAGCGCGACCTCGCGCTGATCGCGCGGCTCGAGCAGCTCTACGTCGCCGTCGTTGCGGACTGCCTCGACCAGGTGGGCGTGCGCACCAACGTGATGGCACCGCACATCCGGCCCCTGTATCCGGAAGCC
>Ga0315278_10007418_pt1 | contig 10018 bp, 7 predicted proteins | sample YL17G06_0_MG_FD_203880 | JGI IMG/M metagenome (GOLD analysis project Ga0315278, IMG submission 203880) | Sediment microbial communities from Yellowstone Lake, YNP, Wyoming, USA - YL17G06_0 | ecosystem: Environmental > Aquatic > Freshwater > Lake > Sediment | place: USA: Wyoming | collected... | reverse complement strand
ACCGGCGGCTTGAGCGAATCCCGGTTCTCGTCGATCCAGGCGTTGAGGTTGATCGATTCGAGCGTCATGTGGGTCCTCCATCCCGGTGCTTGGGCTGATCGGTCAGCGTATGCAGTACCACGGTGATTATCAACAGGATCGGTCGTGCCGGACGCCGTCAGGTGATGGAGCGCAGGACCCCTCCTTCCGGCGGCACGGCGAGGTCGGCCGGTCGGGCGCCACCGACCGTGGTCCGGGCGAATGACCGCCGGCCCACGACGAGGCGCAACACGAAGGCGAACGTGAGGACGAAGACCGTGAACAAGAGGGCCATCGCGGCTCCCTGGCTCGGGGCGTAGATCTGGGCGGCCGTCGGATCGATCTTGGCGTACAGGTACCACGACAGCGGGCGATTGTCCGGGGTCACGAGGAAGGCCGGCAGCGTGAACTCGTGGGCGCCCAGGACGAACAGCTGGATCCAGACGGCCGCGCTCGCCGGCGCGATCAGCGGCAGCACCACCCGCCGCAGGGTCATCAGCCGGGTCGCGCCGCTGGCGGCCGACGACTCTTCCAGTTCGGTGTTGATCTGCAGGACGGCGCTGTGCGAGACGCGGTACGACACCGCGATGCGGTACGAGTAGACGAGCATCAGGACCCAGATCGTGCCGAGCAGCGGGACCGTGCTGTTGATGACCGAGTAGAACAGGAACGAGGCGAAGCCGGCGATGATCGCCGGGATGGCCAGCGACGACGAGGCGATGATGTCGAGCAGGCGCGTCCCCCGGCGCGTGCCGCCGCGGGCGACCACGTAGGCGGCGATCGTGGCGACGGCCACTGCGATCGTGGCGCTGCCGCCGGCGATCACGACCGTCCGCCCGAGCGAGGTCCAGAACTCGGGGTCGACGAGGACCACCCGGAACGAATCGAGGCTGCCGGACTGGACCAGGTTCTCCCACGTGAGCGGCATGGCATGGGGTGTGATCGACGCCCAGCCGAGAGCCATCGCGGGCACGACCGCGGTCGGCACGAGGTACAGCATGACGACGACGAGCGCCCACGGCCGCCAGCGTCCGAGGGCCATCCGGTTCGGACGGAAGGCCTTCCCGGTGATCGAGGCGCGACGGCCCGCGTGGCGGGTCGCGCGGACGTAGGCGCGGAAGATGAGCGTGGTCGCGATGAGGAAGACGACGCCGTAGGCGGCGGCCAGCCCGTACTGGGGCAGCTGTCCGCTGTTGGGCGTCAGCAGGTCCCACAGGCGGAGCGCGAAGATCGCCCCGCCCTCCGCCTGGCCGAAGAGCAAGGGGATCTCGAGCGAGCCCAGCAGGAGGATGGACTGGAGGATGATGATCCCGAGGGTCGCCGGCCAGAGCAGCGGGAGGGTCACCCGGCGGAATGTCTGGACCGGCGATCCACCGGCCGTCCGGCTGGCCTCCTCGAGACCACCGTCCATGTTCTGGAGGATGGGCAGGAGCAGCAGGAACGGGAACGTGACCGCCGCGAACCCCTGGATGACGATGAGCGACGGGAAGGCGAACGGGTCGATCGGCCCGGTCTCACCGGCCCACCACGGGAAGACCCGGAGCATCTGGTTGAACAGGCCGGAATGGGGCGCGAGCATCAGCAGATAGCTCTGCGCGCGCACGATCGGCGGGATGATGTACGGGACGAGGACGAGCACCGCGATCACGTTCCGGAAGCGCAGGTCGGTCCGCACCACGAGCCAGGCGAGGGCCCACGCGAGCCCGACCGAGATGGCCGCGGCTCCGCCGACGTACGCAGTCGTGGCGACGATCGTCGCCGGCAGGCCGCCGGTCAGCGAGAAGAGCTTCTGGTAGTTCCCGATGCCCCACTGCGCCGTCGGCACGCCGAACGGCAGGTATGGCCCGCGGAACGAGGCGATGAGCTCCGTCGCGAGGGGAACGACGAGCAGGTAGATGATCGCGACGACCGCCAGCGCGGTCGCGATCGCCATCCCGCTCGGACGTCGCACGCTCATCCTCCTTGTGACGACGCGAGGCGCCAGCGGGATGCTGGCGCCTCGCGACCTTCGGTGGTCCGGCTTCGCCGGGTTGGGCCGGGTGCTACTGGCTCGGGAATGCCTTGTTGGCGGCGTCGATCATGGCGTTGTACTGCTCACGATTCGCCATCGTCTCGAAGATCGTCGTGTTGGCCTCGATCGCCCCGAACCACGCATCCTGGTTGATCTTCATCAGCCCGGTGGTCGCGGCAAAGACGCTGCTCGGCAGGCCGGGGAACGGCTCCGAGGTCGAGTTGTACTTGTCGTCGGTGAGGCGCAGCTTGATCCAGGCCGGATCGTAGGCGTTCCACAGGACCCACAGCTTGGCGGCCGCCGGGTTCTTGGCATCGCTGTTGACGCCGGAGAACTGGAGGTACATCGGCTGGTCCCCGGTGGTGGCGACGGCCGAGGTCGCGCTGGCGGCGTAATACAGCTGGCCGGCGCTGACTGCGTTGAGGTCGCCCGAGGAGAGCAGGTCGTCGGCCTTGTCGGAGACGACCATCTTGTTGGCCAGCAGGTTGCCGATGAGGGTGGTCATGGCGGGCTCGCCGTTCTTCATGCCGTAGCCGCTGAAGTTCTGGGCGTTGTAGGTGGCGACGCCGAGCTTGCCCTTCCAATCCGCCGCGGTGTAGCCGTCGAGCGTGGCCGGGACCGTCGGGGTCTTGGCGCTGTCGTAGTGCATCAACGGGCCGTTGACGCTGTCGGGGAGCATCTCCGGGTTGCCGATCGTGAAGAACTCCTTGGGAACGCCGTACCCGGTCCAGTCGACCTTGGCCCAGAAGCCCTGGTCGTACATCGCGGTCATGCTGGTGATCGAGCCGGAGACGATGTCCGAGTTGCGCTTGCCCTGTGCCTTGGCCGTGATGATGGCCGAGGAGGTGTTGTAGGTGAAGCCCTGGCTCTTGACCTTGATGTTCGGGAACCGGGCGTTGAATGCGGCCACGGTGTCGGGGCTCTGCTCGTACCAGTCCCAGATGACCAGCTGCCCGCCATCGGTGGCGCTCGCCTCGGCGTACAGCGCGTCGAGGGCCGTGTTGATCTTCGGCCAGGCCACCGTGTAGAAGTTCTCGCAGCGCGTGATCGGGCCGAAGGCCACGGCCCCGCAGGCGTCGGCGACGCTCGGCGAGGGCTCGACCGACGGTGCCACCGACGGTGCCACCGAGGGGGCCACGGAGGGAGCGGTGGACGCTACCGATGGTGCCGTCGAGGCCCCTGAGCCCGTACACGCGGCCGCCACGAAGACAGTGCCAAGCGCGAGACTCCCAAGGAGCCCCAGCTTCCCGTTGCGCATCGATCTCCTCCTCCCGTCGCCTGTGGTTCGCGGGCCGTCTGCGGCCGCAGCACGCCTTGGCGTGGCGAGCGGGTTGCGTGGAAGGTATCCGCCACGTTCTGTAGTGTCAAGCAAAAGGTCGTCGAATGGAGCCAAAATGGGCAAGACCGGAGCCATCACGGGTGCGTCGAGCGTGGTTCCGCATGTGGATCCGCATGCCGAAGGCCATCTGACGAGGCTGTCGGCGTGACCGGATCTTCTACCGGCCGGTCGACGGGAACGGTCGCGGGGATCACCGCCGGAACATCGGCGGCCGCGCTCGACGTCGCCGACCTGGTCAAGGATTACCCGATCGCGTCCGGCTTCCAGCGGGCGGTCGACGGCATCACCTTCAGCGTCGAGCCCGGTCACTTCTACACCCTGCTGGGGCCGTCCGGCTGCGGCAAGACCACCACCCTGCGCTGCGTCGCCGGGCTCGAGCGGCCCGACCGCGGCCGGATCTCGCTGGCCGGCCAGGATGTCGCGTCCGGTCGGACCGTCGTCCCGCCGGAGCGGCGCGACATCGGGATGGTCTTCCAGAACTACGCCATCTGGCCGCACATGACCGTCTTCGAGAATGTGGCCTACCCCCTCCGGGTCGGCCGCGCCCGGGTCAAGAAGCCCGAGCTCGTCCAGCGTGTCGACGAAGCCCTCGATCTCGTCCAGCTCTCCGGTTATGCCTCCCGTCCGGCCACCCAGTTGTCGGGTGGCCAGCAACAGCGTCTGGCGCTCGCCCGGGCGCTCATCCGGCGGCCGAGCCTGCTGCTCCTCGACGAGCCGCTGTCGAACCTCGACGCACGCCTGAGGGACCGCATGCGAGCCGAGATCCGGGCATTGCAGCGACGGATCGGGATCACCACCCTGTTCGTCACCCACGATCAGGTCGAGGCCCTCAGCATGTCCAACCGCATCGCGGTCATGGACGGCGGACACATCATCCAGGAAGGGACGCCGCGCGAGATCTACCAGCACCCGGCCACCCGGTTCGTGGCCGGGTTCGTGGGCAGCGCAAACTTCCTGTCCGGCACGGTGATCCGGCCCGGAGCGGCGGGCGCCATGCGCATCGGGATCGGTGGCGGAGAGATCGAGGCGATCTGCCCGGCCGGGACGACCGCCGGCGATGCCATCACGCTGTCGATCCGACCGGAGAACATCCGCGTCCATCGCGAGCGCCCGGCCGCGCCGAACGTCCTCGCCGGCGTCGCCGCGCAGGTGCTGTTCGTCGGCGAGGCCCTCGATGCGACCATCGACGTCGAGGGCGTCGAGCTGGTCGCCCATCTGCATCCGACGGTCCAGATCGCCCGTGGCGATGCCATCTGGGTGGAGTTGCCGGCCGAGCACTGCACGGTGATCCACGACGATCACGGGTTCGCCAGCGGGGCGCGTCGCGAGACGGAGGTCCCGACGGAGGTCCAGGCGGACGTTGTCGGCTGAACGGTGCCGTCACATCCGAATCTGCCAAACATGTATCCAACCCGAGAAATATCGTATACATTAGGAGTCGGTCGGCAACCGCGTGACCCGGGGTGGGTGCGCTCGCGACGATGCAAGGGAGGCGCTTGATGGTCGATTCGAACGAAGGCCGCGGCTACGATCCAGCGCGCCTCCGCGAGCTCGTCGATGAACGACGCCCGAAGTCCGAGACGGCCCAGGAGCTGATCGTCACAACGCTGCGCGAGGCGATCCTCGACGGCATCGTCGTGCCGGGCGCCCGTCTCCGGCAGGAGGATCTCGCCTCCATCTTCGATACCAGCCGGATCCCGGTCCGAGATGCCCTTCGCGTGCTGGAATACGAGGGGCTGGCCACGTCCGAGCCCCACCGCGGCTTCACCGTCACGTCGCTCGACGCCGACCAGATCGAGGAGATCTACGACCTTCGGATCGTCCTCGAGACGCACGCGGTTCGGCTGGCCATCCCGCTCCTGACGGACGAGGACCTCGAGGATCTCCAGCGGCTATACGACGACATGGAGGGCACCGAGGAATCCGACGAGAAGCTCGCCAAACGCGAGCAGTTCTACCTTCGACTGTACGGGGTCACCGCCCGCCCACGCCTGGTCGGCCTCATCGCGCGGCTTCGCCAGGAGGTCGCCCGCTCGCTGCGCTGGAAGCTCGTCGCGCATTCCCCGTCGCATCACGACATCTTCTTCGAGGCGGTGAAGGCGGGCGATGCCGATCTCGCGGCAGCCGAACTCGCGTCGCACTACCGCAAGGTCGTAGCCCTGCTCCGACGCTTCCTTCGCGAGGCGAAGGAAGCCGGGGTCGATCGCTAGGACGAGAGGGGACGGATGCGGGTCGAGCAGGTCTGGTTCCACAGCGGCGGCTGCCGCCTGGCCGGGACGCTGATGCTGCCGGACGGCGCGGCCGCCCCGGTGCCCGGGATCGTCCACGGGCCCGGCTGGCTCGGGCTTCGCGACGCCGCGCTTTATCGGCCGTACCACGACGCCTTGACCACGGCCGGGTTCGCCGTCCTCACCCTGGACTATCGCGGCTTCGGCGACTCGGAAGGGGACGCGACGTTCCTCGATCCGCTCGGACAGGTCGCCGATATCCGGGCCGGTCTGACGTACCTCGAGACTCGACCCGAGATCGACGCCGGGCGGCTCGGCATCTTCGGGTCCGGCGGGACCGGCGGCGGGAACGCGGTCTACGCGGCGGGCCTCGACGAGCGTGTCCTGGCGACGGTCAGCCAGGTCCCCGTGGCCGACGGCCGCGACTGGCTCCATCGGATGCGCCGAGAGCATGAGTGGCTGGAGTTCCTCGAGCGGGTCCGGGCCGACCGTCGCCGCTACGCGGAGACCGGGGAGAGCGAGCGGGTGTCGCCGCGCGACGGGATCATGGTCCCCACGCCGGAACGCCGGTCGACGACGGTGAAGGCCGATGTCGACGGGCGCGTGCCGACCGAAGTGGCGCTGGCCAGTGCCGACGCGATCCTCGGATACCGACCGCTCGACGTCGTCGACCGGATCGCACCCCGGGCGCTGATGCTCATCGCGGTCGAAGGCGACGCCGTGACGCCGGAGGATCACGCGACCGCCCTGTACGAACGAGCCGGCGCCCCGAAGCGCCTGCTTCTCCAGACCGGGACGACCCACTACGCGGCGTATGCGCAGTACCGCGACGTCGTCAATCCGCTGATCGTCGAGTGGTTCGCGACGCACCTGGTCTCGGGCGAGATCCGCGCCCGTGACGCAGCGGGCGAGACCGGGGTGACCCTTCTGTCACGCCCTCGTGCCGTCACGGATCTCAGCGCATGACCGGGCGGGGGGCCGGCGGCGCGCCGACGGGCACCTTCGACACGCTCATCCGCGGCGGGACGGTGGTGACCGCCGCCGGCCGGTGGGCTGCCGACCTCGCGCTCGCCGACGGCCGGATCGCCGCCATCCTGTCGCCCGGCACGCCGGCCGAGGCGGAGCGCGTCATCGACGCCGCCGGGCGCCACGTGCTGCCCGGCGCGATCGACGTCCACTCCCACCACCGTGAACCCGGCTTCACCCACAAGGAGGACATCGTGACCGCCACGATGGCCTGCGCCGCCGGTGGGGTGACGACCTCGTTCGCGATGCCCAACGTGGACCCGCCCCCGAACACCGCGGAACGGCTGGCGTCGATGCTGGAGCTCTACCGCGCGCGCGCCATCGTCGACTGGAACATCAACGCCGCGGGCACCGTCCCGGCCGAGATCCCGGCGCTGGCCGGGATGGGCATCGCCGCGTTCAAGGTGTTCATGGTCGTCGACACCGGCCGGTCCTACCCGCACATGCCGGGGATCGGCGTGCACGACCACGGCGCCCTGCTCGAGATCTTCGAGACGATCGCGCCGACGGGGATCCCGCTCATGGTCCATCCTCACGACCAGGGCCTGATGGACCACATCGAGCGTGGCTTCTGGGACCGCGGCGAGCGCGATTTCCGCGCGTATGCCAGGGCCTACGCCGCGCACGACGGGCTGATCTGGGACACGGCGGCGGCGTTCCTGCTCCGGCTCCAGCTCGCCACCGGGACGCCGCTGCACCTGCTCCACACCCAGACCCGCGGGGTCGTCGCGCAACTCCGTGCCGCGAAGGCCCGTGGCCAGCGTGTCTCGGCGGAGCTCAACCCATGGGCCGTCTTCCTCGGCAACGACTGGGCGACGGTCGAGCGGCTGGGCTCCTACGCCCTCTCGTACTGGGTCCCGGAGGTCAACGTCGAGCCGCTCTGGGAAGCGCTCCGCGACGGGACCATCGACCTCATCTCGACCGACCATGCGCCGCACACCCGTGAAGAGAAGGAGCCCGGCTGGACGGACGGCTGGAAGGCCCACACGGGCACGCCGTCGGCGCAGTTCTACGTGCCGCTCCTGCTCGACGCCGCCAGCCGCGGACGCCTGTCGCTCGAGCGCGTGGTGGACCTCGTGGCGACGGCTCCGGCGCGCATCTTCGGACTCGCCGGCAAGGGCCGGATCGAGATCGGCGCCGACGCCGACCTGGCCATCGCCGACCTCGAGGCCGATCTCGACATCCGCGACGAGATCGTGCTCAGCAAGATCGGCCACACCCCGTATGCCGGCCGGACGGTCCGCGGGTCGATCACGACCACCCTGGTCCGTGGTCGTGTCGTCTACGAGGACGGTCGCGTGACCGGCCAGCCCGGCTGGGGCCGCCAGGCCATCCCAGGACCGATGACCATCCCACAGAGAGAGGAACGATGACCCGCTTCGGCTTGTTGATCCCGCATTTCGGCGAGGACGCCGACCAGGACCTCCTGATCGATGGTGTCCGCCTGGCCGAACGGCTGGGGTTCGACTCGATCTGGGTCCGCGACCACCTCGTCTTCCATCCCCACGGGATGGAGGGCACGGACCGCACATTCATCGAGCCGCTCATCACGCTGTCGTACCTCGCCGGCGCAACGGACCGGATCGGCCTCGGGGCGGCCACGATCATCCCGTTCCGCCACCCGATCAACCTGGCCTACTCGATCGCCTCGATGTCCTGGCTGACCCGCCGCCGCTTCGACCTCGGGGTCGGCGCCGGGAACTTCCAGCACGAGTTCGACGTGATCGGCCTGTCCGACGTCGCCCGCCCGGCGCTGATGCGCGAACAGGTGGAGATCGCCCGCCGGCTGTGGACCGGCGAGTCCGTCGAACATCACAGCGAGCTGTACGACTTCGACGACGTCGACCTGAAGCCCACACCGCTCCACGACATCCCCGTCTGGTGGGGCGGCGCCACCCCGGCCTCGGCGCGCCTGGCGGTCGACTTCTGCCAGGGCTGGCTACCGGGTCGCATCACCTTCCCGACCTACGAGATGCGGGTGGCCAAGATCCGCGAGATGACGGCAGAGCAGGGCAAGGCAGCGGTGCTGGTCGGCGCCGTCCCGGTCACCAGCGTGGATGTCACGCGTGAGGCGGCCCTGGCGCGGCTCAACGTCGGCGGCCTGATCAAGAACGCGAACAACCAGAAGTTCTGGACCAAGCCGGCCTCCGGGGAATTCAGCACCATCGAGGAGCTCGACGGCTCCATCCTGGCCGGGACGCCGGACGACATCGTGGCCGGGGTGCAGCGCTACCAGGAGATCGGCTGCGACCTGCTGATCTTCGACTTCCGATTCCGCTACACGGACTGGCTGGAGCAGATCGAGGTCCTGGCGCGCGACGTCCTGCCGCGCGTGAGCCGGACGACCGCGCTCCCGGCGGGCCGCTGATGTTCCGGGTCACGATCGACGTCGGCGGGACGTTCACGGACTGCCTCGTCCTGGACGACGGCGGGAGCCTGCGCCAGTTCAAGGCGCCCACGACACCGGCCGATCCGTCCATCGGCTTCATCAACGCGATGACCAAGGCGGCGACCGGCAACGGCCTGGCGCTGGGCGACTTCCTCGGCCGGGTCGAGCTGATCATCCACGGCACGACACTTGCCACGAACACGCTGATCAATCGCAGTGGCGCGAAGACCGGGATGATCACCACCCGCGACTTCCGCGACATCGTCGAGATCCGGCGGGGGTACAAGAACGTCCGGACCTCCATGTACAACGTGTTCGTCCCGCCGTACAAACCGCTCGCCCCGCGCTACCTGCGCATGGAGGCGGCCGAACGGGCCACCTTCGATGGCGAGATCGTGACGCCGCTCGACGAGGGGGAGGTCCGCACCGCCGCCGAGGCGCTCAAGAGCCATGGCGTGGAGGCCGTCGCCATCGGCTTCCTGCATTCGTACGCCAACCCGGACAACGAGCGGCGGGCCGCCGAGATCGCCCGCGAGGTCCTCGGCGACGACGTCTACATCGCGACCTCGAGCGAGATCCTGCCCGTCTGGCGCGAGTTCGAGCGCTTCTCCACGACGCTGGTGTCGGCCTACACGGGCCCGGTCGTCGAGCGCTACCTGCGCACGCTCGCCCGGCGCCTGACCGAGGAGGGCTTCGGCGGCAACCTGTTGATGATGCTGTCCGACGGCCTGGTCGAGACGGTCGACTACTGCATCCCGCGGGTGGTCTACCTGATCGGATCGGGGCCCGCCGCCGCGCCGTCGGGGGCCGTCCAGATCGGACGGGCCGTCGGCACGCGCGACATCCTGTCGGTGGACATGGGCGGCACCTCGTTCGACATCTGCATGGTCCGCGATGGCGAGATCCCGACGACCAGCGACGGCTGGGTCCAGGACGAGCGCGTGGCGATCAAGATGATCGACATCGCGTCGGGTGGGACCGGCGGTGGCTCCATCGCCTGGATCGAT
>Ga0315278_10007416_pt1 | contig 10021 bp, 4 predicted proteins | sample YL17G06_0_MG_FD_203880 | JGI IMG/M metagenome (GOLD analysis project Ga0315278, IMG submission 203880) | Sediment microbial communities from Yellowstone Lake, YNP, Wyoming, USA - YL17G06_0 | ecosystem: Environmental > Aquatic > Freshwater > Lake > Sediment | place: USA: Wyoming | collected... | reverse complement strand
CTTCTTCTCCTTCCTCGTTCTGGTCGCCATTATTCGCATCGTGATCCACAGCGCCTCCCGCCTCGTGCCACGGTGCCAGAGTCTGGAAGAGCGCCGCGAGCGGGCCGCGCTCCCGCAGCTGCCGCATCTGCGCCTCGGCCGCCGCCGCGACGGCGGCGGCGGCGGCGCTGTTTCGGTGACCAGCCTCCTCAAAGGCCGCGACGGCGGCGAGCGCCCGCGCGACCTCCCTCCTCTCGAGCTCCTCGTCGTCGGCGTCCGTGTCGTCGTCCGAATAGTCGTCTTCCGGGGCCGCCAGAGCCGCCCCGGGGTTGTCGAGGTGGGCGGCGATCGCTCTCGCCACTCTCCCTCTGCCGCCGCCGCCGCCGTTCCCACCGCCGACGCCGTTCCCACCGCCGCCGCCTCCCCCCAGCTGCCCCGCGGCGTTCATGGCGTTGACCTCGTCATCGGGGAGCGGGGCCACGCTGTCGGCGAAGTCGAGCGGCGTCAGGTGCGAGTAGGGATCGCCCTCCGACGGCGATGGAGGGGTGGGAGGCCATAGGGCCTCTCGCGCCGCCCTGAACGCCGCCGCCGTCGCCGCGCCGCGGCCCGCGGGGCCCTCGTGCTGCTCGGCCGCGGCCTCGGCGGCCTCGACCAGCGCCGCGGCGGCGTCTCCCTGCTTCCATATCGGGTGGTGCCTCTCGGCGAACAGGTCGCAGAGGCGCGAGAGCGAGGCGCTCCTTGAAGGGTTCTCCCCCTCCCCCTCCCCCTCTTCTTCTTCGGCGGCGGCAGCGCTGAAGGGCGGGCGCGCCAGGGCGGCGGAGAGGCGCGTCCCGGGCGGCGCGCCCGCCTCCGCGAGCCTCGCGCAGAGCCTGACGACGGCGAGCGGGTACAGGGAGGCGGCCCGGACGAGCCCGGCCTTCGCCTGGGCCCGCTCGCGCTCGAAGTCGAAGGGTGCGGAGGAGGAGGAGGGAGCTCTCTCGTCGTCGCCGCCGTCGAGTTCCTTCTTCTTCAACTTGCTCTTTCCCTTTTCTCTCTCCTTCTCCTTCTCCTTCCTCTTGTCCTTCTTCCTCCTCTTTTCTTCTTCTTCTTGCTCCTTCTCGGCCGCCGCGGCGAGCCGCAGCCTCGCCAGCGGGACCGAAAAGGCCCAGTTCGGCAGGGAAGAGATCGGAGCAGCGGCAGCAGCGGGAGAAGGGGAAGAGGAGGAAGGAGGCGGCGGAGATCTTCCTCCCCTCGCGCCGCTGCCGAGGAGCTCCGGCGCTGACGCCGCCCGCACGACGAACTCGTTGGCGCCAGCCCTCAGCGCGAAGTAGTCGAGGCACAGAGCGAATCCCAGGGGGTCCCCGCGTGGGTCCAGAGACAAACCCAGCTTCGCGGTCTCGAGCGCGGCGCCGTGCAGCGACCGCCGCGAGAGCGAGGCGGCGCGGCGAAAGAGAGAGAGCAGGAAGAGCCTGTTGAGCGCCGCCGGGGAGCACGACGGAGAAGAAGAGGAGGAAGAACAAGAGGGAGAGCTCGAGGATGCTACCAGCCTCGCCCTCGCAGCTACCGCCGCGGCGGCGAAGCCGGGGTGCCACGCGGCCTCCAAGGCTCCGACCGCCGCCGCGAGCGCGTCATCGGCCCTCTCGTGCTGTCCCGTCAGCCTGCACAGGTCGAAGACGACCAGCAGCGTCCCCGCGTGGAAGGGCCGCGAGCGGAGCAGATTCGCGATCAGCTGCGGGTCGTGGGCGGCCTGGGCGGCCTCGAGGGCGGTGCATCCGGATTCGTAGGCCGCCCCGGCCTCGAAGGAGAAGTATGAGTTTTCGTCGAAACCGTCTTCTGCTTCCTCCTCTCCGCCTTCTCTCCCTTCTCCTCTTCCTCCTCCCTCCCCGTTGGGGCTCTTCTTCGCCGCCGCCGAAGGAAGGGGAGAAGGGGAGGGAAACGCCACAGGGCTCATCGAGAGCCCGCCGGCGGCGACGGCCTTGGAGAAGCCCTGCGGCACCCTCCCCCCGAGGAGGTTGCGCAGCAGCGCCGGCGTCGTCGCAGCCGTGGAAGCAGCGGAAGCAGCGGAGGAGGAGGAGGAGGAGGAGGAGGAGGAAGGGCCGACGCCGACCCTGCTTCTGCTTCCGCCTCCTCCTCCCCCCCCGCCTCCGCCTCCTCCTCCTCCTCCGGAGCCGAAGAGACGCCGGCGCTCGTCGTCGCCACGCAGCGCCCGCGGGTCCAGAGAGAGCAGAGGCGGCGGGAGGAAAAGGCCTTCCTCGCCTCCGCCTCCGCCGTGCTGCTCCCCCCTCGCCCGCGGCTTCATCCCGAGCTCCTTCATCGCGGCGTCGACCTCGTCGAGCGGCCCTTCTTCCTCTTCTCCTCCTCCTGTGCCCTTTTTCTTCTTCCTCTTCTTCTTCTTCGTCGCTGTTGAAGAGGAAGGAGCAGCAGCAGCTTCGGGGGGTGGCGTCGAAGCGCGAGGCCGCTCCTCGTCGTCGTCGCTGTCGTTATCACCAGCAGCTCCGTCGTCATCATCCAGAAGATGGAAAGGGTTGAAGGGCTTGGTGGCGACGCCCCCGCTCTCGGAGTCGTCGTCGTCGTCCGAGTCGGAAGAAGAAGAGGTCGAGGTCGGGGGGGCGCCTCTTTCTTCGCCATCGACGATCGGCGACGACGGCGATTCCTTCGCCTTCTTCTTCCTCTCTTCGTCGCTCTTCTTCTTGAGCAGCTCAAGGTCGGTGCTGTCTTCCGCGGCCTCGCGCAGGCGTCTCAGGTGGCGCGCGGACATCTCCGCGCGAAGAGAGAGAGAGAGAGAGAGAGAGAGAGAGAGAGAGAGAGAGAGAGAGAGAGAGAGAGAGCTTGCTTTGCTCTCTATTTTTTGTTTGATGCCTCAGGCCCCTGGAGTCGTCGACAAGAGCCTCTGCAGTTTCTTCGCTCTCTCGCCCCTCGCTCTTCTCCTCGGCTCTCTCTATGCTCCGCTCGACGCTGCTGCCGAGCTCTCCCACGCCTCCTCCTCCTGCTGCTGTAGCCGCGTCGAGACGCGCCGCATCTCCCTCCCTGCGCGTGCACAGGCTCGCGTTCCCAGCAGCAGCGGCGGCAGCGGCAGCAATCGCGGCGACGCTCCTCGCCTCCTCTCGATCGCTGTCGATCCGAACAATGTCGACCTCCTCTGTTGCCGCCGCAGCAGGAGCAGGAGCCGCCTCCTCCTCCTCCTCCTCGCCCCTGCCCTACCACGCCGAGGCCGCCGCCGCCGCGCGCGCCGTCCGCCTCGCCTCCAAGCTCTGCGAGCGCGTGCAGGCCACGCTGGGAAGCGGAGAGAAGTCAGACAAGGAGGACGACTCTCCCGTCACCGTTGCCGACTACGGCGCGCAGGCGCTCGTCGCCTTTTCTCTGACGAGGACGACGACTTCTCCCTCCCTCTCCCCCTCCGCTCCCTTCTCGATGGTCGCCGAGGAGGACTCCGCGGACCTGCGCGACCCGGCCAAGAACGGCCCGCGCATGACGGAGCGGATCGCGCAGCTCGTCAACGAGGTGCTGCGCGACGAGAAGCTGGTCGGCGACGGCGGCGGCGGCGGCGGCGACGACGCCGCGCTGCCGCCGCCGCTCTCGGCCGAGGAGGTGCTCTCGCTGATCGACCTGGGGGGCTCCGCGGGGGGCAGCGAGGGCCGCCACTGGGTCCTTGACCCCATTGACGGCACGCGCGGCTTCGTGGGCAAGCGGCAGTACGCGGTCTGCCTGGCGCTCCTCGACGGGGGCGAGCTCGCCGTGGGGGTCCTCGGGTGCCCCAACGTGCCGAGCGACCGCGCACTCGCCGACGGCGACGGCGGCGAGCAGGAGGGGCTGGGGCAGAGGAGGGCCGGGAGGGGGGCGCTGTTCTGGGGCACGCGGGGCGGCGGGGCCTATGTGCAGCCGCTGCACTCGGACGACCCCGAGGGGAAAGACTCCCTCCCCCTCCTCGACGCGAGCGCGAGGCTCTCGGTCGCGGCGGCCGGCGCCGAGGCCGAGCGCGACCGGGCGACGGTCCGCTTCATGGAGTCGTTCGACTCGAGGCACTCTGACTTCTCGACGGCCGCGAGGCTGGCCGCGGCGCTCGGGGTGACTTCCCCCTCGCTCAGGCTGGACTCGCAGGCCAAGTACGGGTGCCTGGCGAGAGGGGACGCCGCGATCAACCTGCGGTTCCCGAGAAAGGTTGGAAGTTTTTTTTTCTCTTTTTTCGGGTTTTTCATTTTTTGAGTTTTCGGGTTTGTCGGGGGCCGAAAGAAAAAAAAACGAGACAAAAACTCACTCTTCTTTCCCCCTCTTCTCTTCCTCTCTTTTCCTCTCCCTCTCTCTCTCGTCTTTCTAGGGCTACCGCGAGAAGATCTGGGACCACGCCCCGGGCGCCCTGCTGGTCCTCGAGGCCGGCGGCGCCGTCACCGACGCTGCCGGCGCGGCGCTCGACTTTGGGAAGGGGAGGTGGCTCGACCTCGACAGGGGGATCGTTACGGCTGCCTCCAAGGAGATCCACAGGGAGTTGATCGAGGCGCTGAAGCCTGGAGGGGCCGTCGGGGACGCGTGAAAAGGATTATGGGAAAGAGAGAGAGAGAGAGAGAGAGGTGTAATTTTTCGGTTTTTCGAGAGGTCGCAGGCGGCATTTTTCATTTCGCAAGAGGGAAGCGAGAGAGAGCGGCTTGCTGGGGAGCATTCGATTTCGCGTCTCGTTTTTCTCTATCTCTCTCTCTTCCTATCTCCCATCCCTCTCTCTCTCTTTTGCCCCAGCTCGACAAGATGGCCACAGACATGGAGAAATCCCCAGCGGCGGAGTTTTACGACATTCCGGTGAGCACAAGCCCCGAAGCGAGAGAAAGACATTTGTTTTCTCTCTCGATTTTCCTTTGCCTCACCCTCGGCCTCGACAACAACAACAAAAAAAACGCAACTCAAATAAAGGACGACGTCCTCTCCGACGTGATCTGCCTCCGCTTCCTCGACTTCCGCTCCATCGCGGCGATGGAGGCCTCGTCGGCGAGGATCAGGGAGCTTGTGCGGGAGAGGGAGGTCATGAGGAGGACGGTGGTGAGGCGCTACGGATGCGGCAGCGGCGGCGGAGGCGGCAGAGGAGGAGAGGGACCCGGCGGCGTCGGCGGCGAAGGCGAAGAAGACGGCGGCGGAGCGGCGGCGCCGCCGCCCGGCGAAGACGCAGACGAGCCCGAAGCCGCCGCCCCGGGCGAGGCCCCCAGGCAGCCGATCCGGGGCCTGCCCCTCACCGACGACGCCCCGACGCCCGCGGCGTCGTCGCTGCTGTGGAAGCGGATGGGGCTCGCGCTCTCCTCCGGGTTCGAGCAGGAGGAGGCGAGGGCCGCGGGAGGGGCAGGAGGCGCGGGAGGAGGAGCGGGCGCGGCGGCTCCGCCCTCGCTCTCGCTGATCGCCGACGCGCTCGCGGCCTCCTCGACCGACCAGCCCGAGGAGCACGTCAGCAACGTGCTCTCGCCGCGCTCGCGCCCCCGCCGCCGCTGGGAGCCGTGCGCGTACTGGAGCTCGACGGGCTCGGCCGACGCGCGCAGCGGCGAGGCGCTCTCGTTCCGGCTCGCGCACCCGCTCTGCGTGGCCACGGCCGTCACGGTGCGCCCCTTCGCGGCGCACTTCCAGCCGGGGCGCCCGATATACGCGCCGCGGAGCGTGCAGCTGGCGAGCGGGAGGAGCGACCTGTGGAGCGAGGGGCTGGTGCGGGAGTGGGAGCGAGGGAGGGAGCGGGGGCAGCAGCGAGAGGGAGGAGCAGGAGGAGCCGCTCCGGCGCCGTCTCCCCCCTCTTCCTCCCCTTCCCCTCCTTCGCCTCCCCCCGGCGTCGAGAGGTTCATCGCCACGGACGAGCGGGGGCTCTCCGAGGCCCGCACGCACCTCGTGGTCGAGGAGCGCAGGAGGGCGCACCCTCCCGGCTACCCGCGGTTCGACGGCGCTTTCCTGCGGGATCCCCTCCTCCGCGGAAGCGACGGGAGCGGCGACGGGAGCGGCGGCGCTCCGTCGCCCTCCTGGGCCGCGGCGGTGTCGCGCGCGCTGCCCGTGCGCAAGTCGGGGAGGGCGCAGCGGCTCTCCCTGCTCGGGGAGGAGGAAGCGGAGGGAGGGGGAGGAGGAGGGGTAGGAGGAGAAGGCGCTCCTCCCTCTCCTTCCCGGCAGCGGCGAGCGCGGCGGCTGCAAAGCACGGGAGCAGGACGGGCGCGAGCGGGCGCGGCGGCGGCGGCGGCCGGCGGGGCGCGGCGCGGCGCGGCGGGCGAGGCCCTCCTCGTGACCGGCGGCCTCGCGGCGCTGCTCCTCCGCGGGCGCACGCAGGAGCAGGCCGGCGTCGACGACCTGTATTACACGTGCCTGAGCTACGCCAAGGTGCACGGGTTCGCTGTCCGCGGGCTGCGGGTCGAGTTCCGGGCCCGGCCGCCGCCCGCCGCGGCCGCCGCCGCCGCGCCGCCACCGCCGCCGACGACGACGACGGGACCCCCGCGCCCCGTCCCCGTCCTGACGCGCATCCCCGAGGGCCGCGACCCGCTCTTCGATGTCATCCCGGGGGGCCTCGCCGCGGTTTCCGAGCGCGGCAGGGCGGCCTCCCGCGCCGCGCGCAGGCGCCGCGCCCTCTCGGCCGCCGGCAGGCTGTTCAGCCTCGGGCCCGCGGAGCTGTCGGCCGAGTCCGCGCGGGGGACCAGGGCGCTCGCGGAGGCGCTCGTCGCGACCGCGGACGACTCGGCGTCGGACGGGGAGGGGGCCGCGTTCCGCGAGCTCGTGGGCGGGGAGGGGGAGGAGGGGGAGGAGGAAGAAAACGGAGGCGGCGGCGGCGGCGACAGCGACGGCCACGGCCACGGCCACGGCGGCGAGGGCGGCGGAGAGAACGGAGAGGCCGAAACCGCCCTCTTCCCTCTCCTCTCCGGGCTGCTGTGGCCTGACGGGAGCGCCTTTCCGCGGGAGGCGGCGATGCGGATGGTGCGGATGCTCGCCGCGGCGTTCGCGAGGAGGGGGGAGGCTCGAGGAGGCTCGGCGAGGAACGACGGGTCGGTGAGGAACGACGGGTGAAAGGAAGAGGGTTTTTTTTCCTCTCTCCCTCGCTCTCGTTCTTGGTTCTCTCTCCCTCCCTGTGTTTTTTAAGGAACAAAAAAGCAAAAAAAGCAGCCCCCAAAAAAGGAGAAGAAAGAGCGGGGAATCTCTTTCCACGTCAACAGCAGCCCCCCCACGTGAAGCTCTCACTTCTCGGAGAAGGAGGGGAGAGGAACAGAAAACTGAGAGTGAGCGGCGAAGCGAGAGTGCAGGTGAAGTCTCGGCAGCGGGGAGGCGAGAAGAGAAAGCCGCAGCCGCGGCGAGGGCGCGTTTGACCAGGCGACAACGACAGTTCTCTTGAAGTCTCTCTCCGCTTTCAGCTCTCTTCGCCTCGTGACACTGAGTCTTCTTCCGACTTCTCGGTTCACTCTCGCTTTTTCGTTTCGCTCTAGGGCGATGCCCCGCTGTCCCCTTTCGGACAACTGGCACGAGCGAAGCTGATACCCCTCCCCCCGGGAAAAAAATTACCAACCTCTCCCCCCACACACACTTCCCCTCTCTCTTTTCTCTCGTGTTTTTTTTTTCCTTGGTTGAGGTCTTCGGCCTCTCTCCGCCTCTCGGCTGTCCCTATCCCCTCCGCCCCCCATTTTTGCAGAGATAGGCGCGGACACTACATTTGCCGGCGCCGAGCTGCAGTTGGGCCGGCGCGAACTGCGAGGAAGAAGCTGGTGAGCGATTTGATTTCTTTTCCCTCCTTTCGTCGGTCGCAATTTTCGATATTTTTTTGCAAATCGCCTTCCTCCGAGCGGGACCCTTCCGGTCGCGCTCCTGGGCCGGCTCGGATCCTGAGCGGTTGCAAAGACAGGCTGGATCGCATGTGCAGGCGCAGGCTCGGGACGGATTCGGAGGGAGGGGAAGGCGCGAGAACGGGCGGGGCGACGCCGGAACCCTTTGTCGCCCTCGAAAGCGAGGAACGATCTCCGCAGAGGGGGAGAGAGCGCGAGAAGGAGAGAGGGCGAGAGAGCCGGGGAGGGGTGCCGGCCCCCCCTCTCGCTCGTGGGCCCGAGGGGATCTCGATTCCCTCTCCCTCCGCATCGCGGCCCCGGCGGTCCCCGATTGCGACCTTCGCCGTGGTGATTTCATCGGAGCCGACCCGAGAGAGGCTCCAGGGGCGCGTGCGGGGCAGGAAGAGGGGGGATACGTATCCCGGCCGCCTCGGCAGATCGAAGCGACTGAGCGAAAGCGAGATGCGCCGAGTTTTTCGAGCGAAGGGTCGAGCGAACGACGTCCCTAGCGGGTCGAGCGAGGTCGAAACTTCACTCACCTTCTCGCTGTCCTCTTTTCACTTTCGTTTTTCTCTCCCTTTCCTCCCCTCCTTCACTCTCCTTTTCCAGATTCAGTTCAGGCCTTTCCGTCCCCCCCCCCCACCGCCCCTTCCGAACTTTTCATTAGAGGAAGACGAGGATAAAAAAATGACCGCGACTCTCCCCAGCGCGCGGCAACAGCGGCGGCAGCAGCAGCAGCCTGAGGCTGTTGCCGCCGCGCCTCTCCTCCCGGCATACTCCTCGAGGAAGCGCGCCCGCGCTCCCTCGACCGCCGCCGCCGCCGAGGGCGACGACGACTCGGCGGGACTGCTGCTGCTCGTGTCCGCCCCGCGGAGGAGCATCCGTAGGCTCTGCCGCGGCGCGGCAGAGCTCGACTTCTCGGAGCTACAAGCCGCCGAGGCCGCCGCCGAGGCCGCCGCCGAGGCGGCCGCGCTCGAGAGCGGCCTCCTGTGCGAGGAGCTCGGCGGCGACGACCTGCTCTTCCGCCCCCAGGAGGAGGGGGCGATCGACGACGACGACGACAGCTGCATCAGCAGCGGCGCCGCGGAGGAGACGGCGCTCCGCCCGAGCCCTTCGCTGCACAACCTCGGCAGCGGCGAGGCGACAAACGCCGTCGCCGCGGCCGCCGCCGCCGCTGCCGCCGCCGCTGCTCCCGCCGCTGCTCTGCTCTGCAGGGGAAGCAGCAGCCCCGCAGGCGCCGCCGCTGCCTTGCCCGCGGCGGCGGCGGCAGCGGCGGCCGCCCTCGCGCCGCCGCCGCCGCCCGGCGCGCTCGCAGCCGCCGCCGCCCGCGCGCAGCTCGGGCTCGGGGGCCTCGGCGGCGCGCCCTCGTGCTCCTCCTCGGCCTCCTCCTCCTCGTCGTCCCCCCTGGCCCCGTGCGCCTCCGCCGCCGCCGTCGTCGCCGCCGCCAGCGCCGCCGCCGCCGAGGCCGAGGCCGTCGCCGTCCCGCGCGCCGCGCGCTCGCTCGCGCTCCGCTACGGCTTCTCCCCGGCGGCGCTGGCGCTCGGAGCGTCCTACTTCAGGCGGCTGCTGAGCCGCGCCGGGTCGCGGGAGGCCGCGGAGATGCTCACGGCGGCGGCGAGGCTGCCCGACTTCGGGCCGCTCGCCGCCGCGGCGGCCGAGGAGGCCGGCGAGGCCGCGGCGGCGCGGGGCCCCGGCGCCGCCCCCGAGCAGCCGGTCCCGGCCTCCTCGGGACCCCTGCGCCGCGCCGCGGCCGCGGGGGACGCCAGGCACCTCCTTGCGGTCCTCATGGCGTGCGTGCTGCTCGCGGCCAAGAACAACGAGCGCGTGCCCTACCGGCGCCTGCTGCCGACGCTGCTGCAGGCCCTCGCGGCGCGCGAGCTGCCGCCGGCGAGCTCGGCGGCGCTCGAGCTCGACGTGTTGGTCGCGCTCGAGTGGCGGCTGGGGCCCTTCTACTCGGCGGAGGAGAGGGCCGAGGCGGCCGAGGCCGCGGGCGGGGTCGAGGGGGCGGGGGAGGCCGCTGCCGTCGCGGCGGCGCCTCCCTCGGTCGTCGTCGTCGCCGCCGCGGAGATTCCGCAGTCCGACCTCGACAACTCCAGGAACAACGCCGTCGCCGCAGCAGCGGGCAAGTTCTGCTGGCTCAGTGGCGACGCGTCCCGAGCCTCGTCGCTCGGCGCGTCGTCGTCGACCTGCTGTGCTTGAGAGAAGAAAAAAGTCTGAAAAAAGACTTGGAGAAAAAAAAAACTCAACTATCGGGTCGAACCTTTTGACCTCTTGTCTCCCGTCAAAAACACCTCCTTTCAAATAAAACTATA
>Ga0315278_10007414_pt1 | contig 10021 bp, 6 predicted proteins | sample YL17G06_0_MG_FD_203880 | JGI IMG/M metagenome (GOLD analysis project Ga0315278, IMG submission 203880) | Sediment microbial communities from Yellowstone Lake, YNP, Wyoming, USA - YL17G06_0 | ecosystem: Environmental > Aquatic > Freshwater > Lake > Sediment | place: USA: Wyoming | collected... | reverse complement strand
GTCTGCCTGCATAAAAAGGCAGGTATCTGCAGAATATCAACATAATTAGCAGCAATCTCAGCCTCAGCCGGGTTATGTATATCGGTTATAACCGGAACAGAGTACCTCTTTCGGACTTCAGCAAGTATCTTAAGTGCTTTAATATCACCAATTCCTGAGAATGAATTGCCTTTGGACCTGTTTGCTTTTCGATAGGATGATTTGAAGACAAAAGGAATTTGGTATTTTTCAGATAGCCTCATCAGATGATGGGCTGTTTCAAATACAACCTCTTCACTTTCAACCACACAAGGTCCTGCAATTAAAAGGAAATTGCCAGATTCACTAAATTTTATTCCGGGAATTTTTATTCCAGCTTTTGACATATCAAAACAAAGTTAAAAAAATAATTAAATAAGTGAACTAAATCTTTTATTTTTCTCTGTATCACTTTGTGGATGCTGTGGAACTCTCCCGAAAATTCAGGACAAGTTGTTTAAGTTCTTCATTTTACTTTTTATCGTAATTGTATATATCTTTCCACATGACAGAAAGTTTCTTTCTGATCTCATCCTCTCTGGAATTGACTCCGGGATCATAGAAAACAGTACCTTTCAATTCATCAGGAAGAAAATTATCGGGAACAAAATTTCCTGAAAAGCTATGAGCATATTTGTATTCTTTTCCATAACCCAGATTCTTCATTAGTCTGGTAGGAGCATTTCTGATATGCAAAGGGACCGGAAGATCTCCTTCGCTTTTAACTGTTCCAATGGCATCCTCAATTGCCATATAGGAAGAATTGCTTTTTGGAGAAGTTGCTAAATAAATTGCTGCTTCAGAAAGAATAATTCTTGATTCCGGCCATCCGATTACATTGACAGCTTCAAAACAAGCCTGAGCAAGCAGTAAAGCATTCGGGTTGGCAAGTCCAATATCCTCAGCTGCAAGTATCAGCATGCGTCGTGCAATAAATTTTGGGTCCTCACCTCCTTCAACCATACGGGCCAGCCAATAAACAGCACCATTTGGATCACTACCCCTAAGCGATTTTATGAAAGCAGAAATAATATCATAATGCTGTTCCCCATTCTTATCGTAAAGAGCAAGATTCTTCTGAACATGTTTCAAAACCTTCTCATTATTAATAATGATTTTTTCAGAAGATGCTTCATCAGCTTCTGAACTGACAACCAGTTCAAGAGCATTGTACAGCTTTCTTGCATCACCTCCTGAAACACGTATAAAAGCCTCATGTTCTGTGATTTCGATATTGTAAGCTGCAAGGTAACTATCCTTTATTAATGCTTTATTCATTAATTGGACCAGTTCATTTTCGGTTAACGGATTCATTACATAAACCTGGCATCGCGACAAGAGCGGGGATATAACCTCAAAGGAAGGATTCTCGGTGGTTGCCCCGATAAGAGTTATTATTCCCTGCTCAACCGCACTTAAAAGTGAATCCTGCTGTGATTTATTAAAACGGTGAATCTCATCAATGAATAAGATCGGATTTGGATGGTTAAAGAACTGCTGTTTTTTTGCTTTTTCGATAGTCTCTCTTACATCCTTAACACCTGAATGTACAGCACTCATGTGAAAAAACGGCCTTTTCAGAGTATTAGCTATTATCCCGGCAAGAGTGGTTTTGCCTACTCCCGGCGGGCCCCATAAAATGAACGAGGGAATATTTCCCGATTCAATAACCTTTCTTAAAACAGCATTCTTGCCGACAAGATGCTCCTGCCCGCAGAACTCTGCAAGTTCTTTTGGTCTTAGCCTTTCAGCTAGTGGTTTGTTTGCCAGCATCATTAAAATATTTGTGTAAAAGTAGTAAAAACAAATAGAGAATGCTTTGCTCGCTGACTCCAACAATTGTTGAAAAAGAGGAAGAACTTTTTTAGTTGCAGGATCTCGTGGAGGTTTGACTATCCCAACATCTGTCTTTCAGGTTATTGTGGATGTCATCGATTTTGATACAATGCCCTTTTGCCTCAATAGGAAGAGTTAATGAAATCCTGATTCATCCTTATCTTAAAAAAGCCTGTGGAGCTGACAATAGGTGTGATAATTCATCCTGCGGATACTAACAGTTTTTGCGGTTCAATATTTTTTACTAAATTGCCTCAAATTTATTTTCATTAAAAAAAATAAATTAATACTTTTAACAATTGAAATTAGTATTTTGGTTATAATCAGATTGTAGTTATTGTATTTGAATACATTCAGATATATTCAGTTATGAAAAAAACTCTTCTTATTGTAGTTATTATTCTGGTAGTAATTGTTGTGCTGCCGGTAATCAACCTGATCCGATGGACTTTTCAAACGAAAAAGCCAATGGATATTATATTAGTTGACAAGACTGTGCCAACATTTGAACGTGAAAAGCACAAGTCATTTAACTGGATCCTAACAAATGAAAGATTTGTTAAAAAGGGAAAAAAGACTGGTTATTCTTACAAAAAGGATTATTACGGATTTTATCCTCAACGCCCATTACGCGAGAAGCAGTGGGAAAGAAATGAATATCGTCTGACTGATGTTATTAACCTTGCTGAAAAAAATGATGCTGTTTATTTTGCCGATACTTATGGAGTGTTTTTTAACGACTGGTATAAAGGCATCAACAAAAGCCGTAAATCCAGAAAGCTGTTTGGGGGACTTAATAATAATGACTTCCTGCTTGTAAAGGAAATGAAAGACAGGAATAAGCTCATTATAATGGAATATAACTCATTTGACTATCCCACACCACCATTTGAATCTGTCAGAACCCAGGAAAAACTTGGAATAACCTTTTCGGGTTGGACAGGAAAATATTTCAGCTCACTTGACACTGCCGGCGAAGAATTTCCGATATGGATGACAGCTATATACAGAAAAGAGTACAAGAAGCCATGGACCTTTACAAAACCTGGTATTGTTATTCTTAAAGAGAAAGATATCATTGTGCTTGAAGAAGGGACTCACCTTAAGAATGCAATACCTCATATTCTTACCGACTCAGTATATTGTAAAAAATACGGAGTTCCGGGTTCAGTTGCTTTTGACAAGTGGTTCGATATTATTAACCCGCTTGAAAATAAAATTGTATCAAAGTTCAAGATTGAAACCACACCAATTGGTGACTCCTTGTTGGTTGACAATAACCTGTTAAATGAATTTCCTGCAGTAGTTCAGGATTCTGTTTCCCAGAGGATTTATTATTTTTCAGGAGATTTTGCCAATAACAATGTTTCATTCTGGACATCAAGACTTAAAGGAGGTTATAAGCTTAAAGGTATTCTCTATTCAGATAAACCAGATGATACCAGAAGATTCTTCTGGCTCTATTACAAACCTCTCATCAACGGTATCTTCAGCGATTACTATAATTCAATGAATTCAAAATAGAAAACCATCAGGTTCTAAGAATCTAAAGTACAGGCTTGTTTCAAATCTGTACTTTTTTTATTTATTCTGGATTATTATAATATAGTTTATGAAGATCTCAATTATCCAACCCGATTTGTTTTGGGAAGATAAATACCGCAACTTCAAGAATCTCAGTGAACTGATTTCACCTCTGTTTAAAAAGACAGATATTGTCGTTCTGCCTGAAATGTTTAATACAGGATTTTCAATGAATCCTGAACAATTAAGCGAATCACCCGATGCGGAAACCTTTGACTGGATGAAAAACACCGCTCAAAAAGGAAACTTTGGATTATGCGGAAGTTACATGGTAAAAGAAAATTTGAACTTCTTTAACAGGTGGGTATTCGTTACTCCGGAAAAAGAATGCTGGCACTATGATAAGCGACACCTTTTCACTATGACCGGTGAGGATAAATTTTTCTCCCGTGGGAAAAACCGGTTGATATTCAGTTTCAGAGGTGTAAGGATTAGTCCTTATATCTGCTACGATCTCCGGTTCCCTGTATGGAGCAGGAATCGAAATGATTATGACCTGATTATTTATGCTGCTAACTGGCCTGAAAGCAGGAGTGAGGTCTGGAATACACTTCTGAAAGCTAGAGCCATTGAAAATCAATGCTATGTAGCCGGTGCTAATAGAATTGGTACGGATGGGAAAGGTGTTAAATACTGTGGCGAATCGGCGATTATAGATTTCCATGGTGGAATAATTGCATCTGTAAATTCCAATGAGGATGGTTCCGTCACCGGAGAAATATCAATGTCTGATTTATCCGATTTCAAGAAAAAATTCCCCGTCTTCAATGATGCCGATAACTTCACAATCAACCTGTAATATTTATCTTTTTACTCCACGCTTCGCTCTGGGTCTTCGCTTCGCTTCGACTTTTGTTTTTTGTCTTTGACCACTGAAAACACGGAGTTCCATGGATTTGCCCTGTGCTCCGTGCCCCGTGCCCCGTGCCCCGTGCCCCGTGCCGTTTATCCGCCGGAGTCCCTTATTTCTTCAATGCATTGAACAAAACCACTGCCGGATGTAAAGCAACCCTGCCTGTTCCATCTTTGATATGATGTCTGCAACTTGTCCCTGGTGCAGAAATAATGGTGGTTTCGTCGGAGTTCCTGATTTCAGGGAATAGCACAAGTTCACCTATCTTGTTGGATAAATCATAATGTTCCTTTTCATATCCAAACGATCCGGCCATGCCACAGCAGCCCGATGGAATCTCTGTAACAGAATAATTTATTGGTATGGAGAGTATTTCTATAGAACTTCCTGTTGAAGCAATTGCCTTCTGCTGGCAATGGCCATGTATAAGAATTTTTATCTTTTCTTCCGTGAATAAATTTTTGTCGATCCTTCCCGATCTGAACTCCCCGGCAATAAACTCATCAATCATAAAACTGTTCCGGGCAATCTTTTCTGCAGACCCTTTTAAATCATTTCCGGCTAACTCCGGATATTCATCCCTGAAACCAAGAATTGCAGATGGCTCAATGCCAACTAATGGAAGCTCTTCGCTGATAAGTCCCGATAAAGCCTGAATATTCTTTCTTATTGTCTTCTGTGCCCTCCTTACCAGACCTTTGGAGATGTAGGTCCTGGCACTAACTTTATGATCGGCAATGACCACTTTATAATTCAATGAGGTAAGTAGCCTGATAACAGCAATACCTATTTCTGCATCACTGAAATTTGTGAATTCGTCGACAAAGAGACATAACGAGCTTTTTGGATATTCCGGATTAATCTCTGCAAGGTTTTTCCTGATCCACTTTTTAAGCGTTGTTCTATATATTAATGGTATGGATCTTTTCGAAGCAAATCCGGTTACTTTTTTCAGAATTCCTGATGTAACCTTATTCTTCATAAAGAAATTATAAAAGGAGGGAGCTACTGACCCTATGCGATTAATAACTGATATATAGGCAATTAACCTTGTTCTTAATGAGATGCCATGCCTGTCGTGCCAGTGCTGGAGAAATTCCGATTTGATCTTAGCAATATCGACACCTGATGGACATTCCGATTTGCATCCCTTACATGCCAGACAGTGATCAAGAATATCATAAATCTCCTTGTGATTCCAGGGATCACCTTCTTTACTAAGGAATTCACGTATTACATTTGCCCTTGCCCTTGTGCTTTTTTCTTCATCACAGGTAGCCATAAAACTGGGACACATTATTCCTCCGATTTTTATCGATTTGCGACAGTCTGCGGACCCATTGCATCTTTCTGATGCTCTTATTATTCCATCACTGGAAGTAAAATCAAAAATTGTGTCAATTTCACGTGTTGGCTTTCCTGTTATGTACCTCAGACAGGTATTCATTTGAGGTGTATTGGTGATCTTTCCGGTGTTCATGATACCTTGGGGATCCCAGCATTTTTTTATCTCCTTAAGCAGATTATAATTATGTTCTCCCAGGATCAATGGTATGAATTCACCTCTTAACCTTCCGTCACCATGTTCTCCGCTCATCGATCCCTTATATTTCTTCACCAGATGTGCTGTCTCAATGCCGATTGTTCTGAAAAGTCCGACATCCACCTGATCCTTAAGGTTAAGTATCGGCCTGATATGAAGCTCCCCTGTCCCGATATGGCCATAAAATACTGAATCCTTGCCATACCCAGACAATATTTTCTCGATTTCGTCAATGTATTCTGGTAATCGTTCAACATTTATAGCTGTGTCTTCAATAAGTGCAACAGGTTTGGAATCTCCTTTCATATTCGCCAGAATACCCAGACCTGCTTTCCTCAAATCCCATACTTTTGATATATCTTTTCCTTTTACAATCGGGTAGGAGTATCCAAAACGTGCCGACCTTAAATCAATAATCATATCAGCAGCCGTGGAGTCAATTTCTTCAGGTCTTTCTCTGATAAATTCGACTATTACGATTGCCCCTGGTTTTCCGTCAAGAAAGAAGCGGTTATGTCTCTGACTGATATTATCTTCAGTCAACTCAAGTACCCTGTTATCAATCATTTCAACAGCAGAGGGCTTATATTTTAATGCTATAAGATTAGCTCTGAAGGCGTCATTTCTATTCTCGAGATGAATGCATACAAGTGCTTTATTTACAGGAGGTAATGTAACAACATTAAGTTTTATTTCAGTTGTAATAGCGAGAGTTCCCTCTGACCCTGCCAGCAACCTGCAGAAATTAAACTTCCGGTTTGATTTTTCATCAAAAATTTCAGAATCCAACAGCAAGTCCAGGGCATAACCGGTGTTTCTTCTGGGTATTTTCGGATCAGGGTAACCATCTATGATACTTTCTTTGTTTAACTGATCATCAAGAATCTTTTTTATGTTTCTATAGGTATCTCCTTCAAGATTATTCAGATCGCATTTAGTGTTGAAAGTCTCCTTATCCACCGGACCAAAAATTGCCTCACTGCCATCACTTAAAAGAGTTTTTAACTCTATTGTATGATCTCGGGTCGATCCGTAAATAACAGAATGTGAGCCACATGCATTGTTTCCTACCATTCCTCCGAGGTTACACCTGTTCGAAGTTGATGTTTCGGGGCCAAAAAACAGATCATATTCTTTAAGTTTCAGATTCAGCTCATCAAGAACCACCCCTGGTTCCACCCTTACCCACATCTTCTCCTTGTTTATCTCAAGTATATTGTTCATATACTTCGAGATATCAACAATTATTCCTGAACTGACAACCTGGCCTGCAAGCGAGGTACCTCCTGCCCTGACAGTTACACAGAATTTCTCTTTCGCAGCAAATAATAATATCTTCCTGATATCTGATACTCCCTTTGGCCAGGCAACAGCTACAGGTTCCTCTTTATAAACAGAAGCATCAGTAGAATATATAGTCGTTGTGATGTTGTCATGCTTAAGGTCACCATCAAGGCTTTCACCAAGAATATCTAACCGGGAAATAAAAGTATCCATTTCTATAGGGTAATTTAGAACCGCTAATTTAGGAAAATGATTTCATCATGATTTGGTAGATGAATTTTTAGTTGGATTATTTTTCATAAAAGCAATAATACTGATATTAATCATGTATTTCAAAATTGTTTAATAGGACTTTTTTTTCGTACATTTATGGAAAAATTATGAACTTATTAATATATTGATACACAATGGAATTATTAGATCGCATCAAACTAAATGCCAGGAAATATAATAAACGTATTGTGCTTCCTGAAGGATACGAAGAAAGAACAATTAAGGCAGCTGACATAGCTATAAAAGAAGAACTGGCTCAGATAATTTTAATTGGAGATCCGGCAGAGATCAATTCACATGCTGCTAAGTTGGGATTAAAGAACATTTCAAAAGCTGCAATTATTAATCCCAAAGCGCATGAAAAAAGGGATCATTATATTGACATGATGGTCGAACTCAGGAAAAGTAAAGGCATGACCATAGAAGAAGCATCAAAGCTGATAGAAGATCCTCTTTATCTGGGTGTGCTCATGATCAAAAACGGAGATGCAGATGGCGAGGTTTCAGGAGCAGATCATTCAACTGGTGACGTCTTACGGCCTGCTTTCCATTATATCAAAACAGCACCGGGGATTTCAGTAGTATCGGGAGCATTTATCATGATCCTTCCAGATAAAAGTTTTGGAGAAAACGGAGTAATAATATTTGCTGATGGTGCTGTACACCCAAATCCAAATGAAAAAGAACTTGCTGAAATAGCTATTGCAACTGCACATACTGCAAATGCTATAGGAGGATTTAAACCAAGAATCGCAATGCTTAGCTTTTCAACAAAAGGAAGTGCTAAACATGAATTAGTTGATAAAGTGATTAATGCTACAAGAATTGCTAAAGAGATGTCACCTGACCTTGAGATAGATGGCGAACTTCAGGGTGATGCAGCTCTTATCGAGGCAATATGTAAAAGCAAGGCTCCCGGTAGTCCGATCGCTGGTAAAGCCAATATCCTTATCTTTCCTGATCTTAATTCCGGTAATATTGCTTATAAACTTGTTCAAAGACTTGCTCATGCCGAGGCTATTGGACCTGTATTGCAGGGAATGGCTGCTCCAATAAACGATCTCTCACGAGGATGTTCAGTGAGCGATATAGTCAGCATGATAGCAATAACAACTAACCAGGCAGCAGGTATAAAAAAATAGTGAATTCCGGTTATCAGGTCAGATGTCTAATACGATGAAAAAATAGTTGTTAATTATGAAAAGTTATGTCAGATAATATTGAAAAACTGGAAGATTATGGATTAAGTACGGATACCAGACTAAAAACCATGTTTTCACTTGTCGGAATAGTTGGAGCCGGATCAGTTGGACAGAATATAGCACGAATGGTAAGTTCCAAGGGATTGGATGTGATATTTTTGGAGGTTAGTCAACAGAAAATAGATCAGGCTTATGTGGAACTGGCAAAGGAACTTGACCGTATGATTGAACGATGGGGAATGACTAATTCCGAAAAACTGGGAATATTATCACGAATAAAGGGAACGACTGAATATAGTAGATTTAAGAGATGCGATATAGTAATCGAAGCAATCAAGTCCTCAACACGGGAACATAGCCATGATATCCGCATGCAGGTCTTAAAAAATATTGAGCTTCACGTTGACAGAGATACTATTATAGCTACAAATTCCTCAACACAGGTCATAACTGAACTTATTGCCGATCTTACCTATAAAGATCGTTGTGTAAGCTTCCATTTTCTTACTCCTGAAGCTGATGCAAGGGTTGTGGAAATTGTGAAAGGTCTTTATACTTCTCAGGTTGCCTATGAAAACACTATAAAATTTGCTAATTTGATAGGTAAAAAGGTTATACCGGTAAAAGAGTCTCCCGGAATCATTAGCACACGCCTTTTTGTTCCATTGATCAATGAAGCATGTGAAATATTGATGGAAGGTGTTGGAAAAATGGAAGATATCGATTTAACTATGAAAGTTGGATTTGGTCTTCCTCTGGGTCCTTTTGAAATGGCCGATAAAATCGGATTGGATAAAATACTCAGGTGGTGTGAAAACCTCTATGATGAATTTGGAGATTTGAAATACAAATCTTCACCTCTCCTAAAAAAACTCGTCAGGGCTAACCAATGGGGAAGACGTACAGGCAGAGGATTTTATGAATACAATAAAGACGGTGTAAAAATCACTAAAAATAACTTTTTTGAATAATAGGTTAAAAGATATTCACATACCTTAAGTTATTAATAATAAGGTATATGGGTGTAATGAAATAATTACATTATAAAATAATTGTTAAATGAAAATATTAGTTCTTAACTGTGGAAGCTCATCAATAAAATATCAACTTATTGATATGATATCCGGTATTGTTCTGGCGAAGGGTGTAGTTGAAAAAATAGGATTGAAAGGATCGTTTTTAAAAAATGAAAGATTCGATGGCGATAAAGTAAAACTTGAGGGAGAGATACTTGACCATCAAAGCGGTATTGAATATATTCTGGGTTTGATGATTAGTAAGAAAAGGGGAGTGATTAATGGATTAAACGAAATTGATGCTATTGGCCACCGCGTTGTTCATGGAGGTGAAACTTTCAAGGGAAGTTGTTTTCTTGATGATGTTACTATTAAAGGAATTGAAGATTGCTCTGACCTCGCTCCACTTCAT
>Ga0315278_10007412_pt1 | contig 10021 bp, 9 predicted proteins | sample YL17G06_0_MG_FD_203880 | JGI IMG/M metagenome (GOLD analysis project Ga0315278, IMG submission 203880) | Sediment microbial communities from Yellowstone Lake, YNP, Wyoming, USA - YL17G06_0 | ecosystem: Environmental > Aquatic > Freshwater > Lake > Sediment | place: USA: Wyoming | collected... | reverse complement strand
CGCTCGCCCTTCTGGATGGCCCCAATCAGCCGCGACACGGCGCGATCCATGTCGGGGAGATCCGTCGGCGGGTGAAAGCGCTTGCCTACAGGATCGAGGAGCGCGTCCCACGCCGACCCGCCGCGCTGGGCAAGGAGGACGGCGATCGCATGCGAACACCCTACGGAGGTCCTAATAACCTCGATGAGGCTCGCGTCGGGAGGAGGAGCAAGCCGCCACTCTCTCCTGTCGCGGAGCAGCGACCGCATCTAGGTCTTTTGCCCGGATCGGGTCTTGTCGAACTTCCTCGCCCACCAGTAGATGATCGGAGTCCCGATGTACCACGACGAGTACGTTCCCGAGATGATCCCGACCAGTAGGGCGACCGAGAAGCCGCGCAGCACGCTTCCCCCGAGGAAGAGGAGGACGACGATCGGGAGGAGCGTCGTCGCCGACGTGTTGATCGTTCGCGTGAGCGATTGGTTGATGCTCAGGTTGATCGTGTCGAACAAGGGGCGCTTCTGGTCGAGCTTCAGGTTCTCGCGAACGCGGTCGAAGACGACGATCGTGTCGTTGAGCGAATACCCGACCAGCGTCAGGAACGCGGCGATCGTTTCGAGGTTGAACTCGAGTCCGAGCAAGGCGAAGACTCCGAGCGCGATCGTCACGTCGTGTACGAGCTCGAGGATGCACGCCACCGCGTAGCGGAAGCGGAAGCGCCACGAGATGTAGACGAGCATCGCAGCCATCGCGATGAGGATGGCGAGGAGCCCTTTCTGCGCCAGTTCCTTGCTGATCTGTTGGCCGATCAGCTCTCGGTTGACTTCGACCTTCGGGAACGCCGCCTTCAGCGCCGCCTCGATCTTGTTGATGGCTTCCTGGTCCGTCTCCACGTTCAGGAGCTGGGTCGTGATCGTGTACGTGTTGGTCCCAACGCTCTGGACCTTGCTCGTTCGAAGGTCGCTCTGGCCGGCGTTGACCGTTCCTAGAACGTTCCGGATCGCGGCCGAATCGACGCGCTCAGCGAACTTCACCGTGAATTCCGTGCCGCCGGTGAAGTCAATCCCCATCTTGAGTCCCCTCACGCCTGGGACGAGCAACACAGCGCTCACGAGGACGAGACACAACGACATCGGGACGAGGAATTTCGCTTTGCCGAGGAAGTCGATATGACGACGCATGCCAGATCCTCCTAGAGGGCTTGGACCTTCTTGACCCAACGAGACTTGATCCGCGATGCGCGGTTCTTGTGGATCGTGTTTCTTTTCGCGGCCTTGTCGGCGACCTTGGCCAGTTGCGGCAGAAGGGAAACGGCCTCGGCCTTCTCGCCGGCGTCGATGTGCAGGCGGATCTGCTTCACGACGCGTTTGAGAGCGGCCTTTCGAGACCGGTTCAGACCTCTCCTCTTCTCACTCTGTCGCAAGCGTTTGCTTGCGGAAGCAATGTTCGGTATCTCACTCACCTCACTACTGCAGCGTGATCGTGACCGATCAACTAGGGCAGGATTCAGCCTGATGGTAACGAGACGCTTTCCGTGAATCAAGAACCTCGATGCAGGAGACGAATGCTGCGCGATGTCACCGCCCCCACTTGGGAGTGTTCCCGTGGCACGACCGGTGACTACTGTCCGTCCCTGGTGTCCCTGGGTGGGGAGAGATCGTCGCCATGCTCATCTCCCCCTCCGGGGCCCGTGCAGGGAGGATTGTCTCGCCCCCGCCTCGAAGCTAGGATGACCTGGTCTCTGGGGTTTTCCATCGAGGTGTGAGGGGGGTTCATGGAGTACATCGTCAAACGCGATGGTCGCGTGGTTCCGTTCAACCCAACGAAGATCACCACCGCCGTCTGGAAGGCGATGAAGGAGGTTGGGGAAGGCGACGAATACCTCGCGCAAGGCGTCGCGGACCGCGTCCACCGCGCGCTGGAATCCCGCTTCGAGAACGAGCCGCCGACGGTCGAGGAGATCCAAGACGCCGTCGAGGAGGCCCTTATCGAGAGAGGGCAGGCTCGCACAGCCAAGGCCTACATTCTGTATCGCAAGCAGCACGAGGATCTCCGTGAAATGCGTGGCCTGCTCCATGAGATGCCCCTCGTGGAGGACTACCTGAACGATCGCAATTGGCGGGTCCGCGAGAACAGCAACATGACCTTCTCCCTTCAGGGCCTGAACACGCACATCACCGACAAGATCATCTCTCAGTACTGGCTGAACAAGATCTACCCGCTGCAGATCCGGACCGCGCACGAGAGTGGCGACTTTCACCTGCATGACTTGGGAACTCTTGGTGCGTACTGCGTTGGCTGGGACCTGCGCGACGTCCTCCTGCGCGGGTTTCGAGGCGTGCGCGGCAAGATCGAGTCGCGGCCGGCCAAGCACTTCCGCGTTGCCCTATTGCAGATCGTGAATTTCATGTACACCCTGCAGGGGGAATCCGCGGGCGCACAGGCCTTCTCGAATGTTGACACCTACCTTGCGCCGTTCATCCGGGCTGACGGGCTTTCGTACGACGAGGTCAAGCAGAACGTTCAGGAATTCATCTACAACATGAATGTCCCCACGCGGGTGGGCTTCCAGACGCCCTTCACGAACATCACCCTGGACCTCAAGGTGCCGCGATTCATGGTTGGAGAGCCGGTCGTTCTTGGCGGCGCGCTGCACAAGACGTGCTATGGAGACTACCAGCCGGAGATGGACCTCTTCAATCGTGCGTTCGCCGAAGTCATGCTCGAGGGGGACATGCAGGGGCGGCCGTTCACGTTCCCGATTCCGACCTACAACATCACCGAGGATTTCGATTGGGACAATCCCATCCTCGAGCCGATCTGGGAGATGACGGCGAAGTACGGGATCCCTTACTTCTCGAACTTCATCGGCAGCGACATGAGGCCGGAAGATGCGAGGAGCATGTGCTGTCGCCTACGCATCGACAATCGCGAGTTGCGCAGCCGTGGCGGCGGGCTGTTCGGAGCGCATCCGCTCACCGGCTCAATTGGCGTCGTCACGTTGAACCTCCCGCGGCTCGGCTACCTCGCCGAGGACGAGGCTGACTTCTTCCGGCGTCTCGGCGAGCTGATGGATCTGTCGCGGAAGGCGCTCGAGATCAAGCGCAAGACGCTCGAGCAGCTCACCGATCAGAGGCTGTACCCGTACTCGCGGTACTACCTGGCGCGGATCAAGGAAGCGGAGGGCGGCTACTGGCGCAATCACTTCTCGACGATCGGCATCATCGGCATGAACGAAGCGCTCTTGAATCTCAAGGGGTGCACGATCGCCGATCCGGAGGGACACGCCTTTGCACTCGAGACCCTCGACTGGATGCGCGAACGCCTTGGGTCCTACCAAGAGGAGTCCGGCGAGATCTACAACCTCGAGGCGACGCCGGCCGAAGGGGCGAGCTACCGCCTGGCGAAGAAGGACCTTGACCGCTTCCCCGACGTGCGCATCCACAACCTCGAGGCTCACGGGGGCAAGGTTCCGTACTACACGAATTCGACCCAGCTTCCCGTCGGCTATACCGACGACCTCTTGGCCGCTCTGCGCCTGCAGGATCCCCTGCAGGTGAAGTACACAGGCGGGACAGTCTTTCACGGGTTCATCGGCGAGCGGCTCCCGAGTGCCGAAGCCACGAAACGCCTGGTGAGGAAGATCGCGCACTCGTTCCACCTTCCGTACTACACGCTGACGCCGACCTTCTCCGTTTGTCCCGATCACGGGTACCTCGTCGGCGAGCACCGCATGTGTCCTGACTGCGGATCTCCCGCGGAAGTCTACTCTCGCATCGTCGGCTACCTGCGGCCGGTCGAGCAGTGGAATGATGGCAAGCGGGCCGAATTCGCCAACCGGAGGACGTTCGCGACGCGCGCCGTGACTTCGACGTAGCCGGCGGCGAGAGGAGGGACCGTGGACGTTGCGGCCTTCGTGCCACTGTCGCTCTCCGATCACGACGGTCACGTCGCGGCCGTCGTCTTCGTCCCTGGCTGCAACTTTCGGTGTCCCTTCTGCCACAACCCAGATCTCGTCTTGCCGGAGCGCGCAGTCGGCGGGCTGCGCGTTCCCGTTGACGAGATTCTCGATCAGCTCCGCGATCGCCGGGACTTCCTCGACAGCGTCGTCGTCTCGGGTGGAGAGCCGACGCTGCAACCCGGCCTCCAGGAGTTCCTCGCCGCTGTTCGAGCCATGGGGTTGCGCGTCAAGCTCGACACGAACGGCTCACGACCCGATGTCTTGAGGGATCTGCTCGATGGTAAGCTCGTGGACTACGTGGCGATGGACATCAAGGCGCCCCCGGCGCGGTACTCTGAATTCGCCGGGGTTCCCGTCGATCTCGCCCGGATCGAGGAGTCTATTCGGCTCATCCGGTCCATGGCCCCGGACTATGAGTTTCGGACCACGGTCGCTCCCGGGCTCGCGGCGCAGGATCTTCGGGCAGTCGCCGATTGGATCTCCGGGGCCAAGCGATACTTCTTGCAGCCGTTTCGTGTCCCGCCCGAGAAGGGGTTGCTCGACCCGACATGGTCCGATCGAGAGGCCCTGTCGCCTCATGCGCTGCGCGACATCTGGATCTACGCCGCTTCCCTCGTGGGTGGGGGTGGGGTGCGCGCAGCCTGCTAGACCGAGGAGCCGAGTCCGACGAGGCGCCTCACGTCGGACATCGTCTCTGCGGCGATTGCGGCAGCTCGACGCCCGCCATCCGCCAGGATGTTGAGAACCTCTCCGGATGCCGCGAGCCTTGCCCGCCGCTCCTGGATCGGACGCAGGACATCCATGAGCCGCTCGAACACCGTGTCCTTGAGACGCGAGTAGAGGAGCTTCCCTTCGACGAAGTCCGCTCGCAGCTCCGCCACCGTCGTCGCGTCGCCCTTGAGCTCGCACGCGATGTCGAGAATGAGGAACAGGTTGGCCACTCCGGGGGACATCGTCTCGCCCGGCGCGAGGCCGACGTCGGTGACCGCGGAGCGGATCTTCTTTCGGATCGACGTCTCCCGCTCCATCACCCCGACGTAGTGCGCCTCTCCAGCGCTTTTCGACATTTTCGACGTCGGATCGGCGAGGGACATGATGCGCGCCCCCTTGGTCACGATCGGCTCCGGCTCGGGGAAGACCTCTCCGAAGCGCCCGTTGAACCGGCGTGCGATTCGCCGTGACAGCTCAACGTGCTGGACTTGATCTTCGCCGACGGGAACGCCGTCCGCGCGGTACATGAGGATGTCGGCCGTCTGGAGGATCGGATAGGTGAACAGGCCGGCCGTCACGAACTCCTGCTTTTCCGCCTTATCCTTGAACTGCGTCATGCGTGCCAGGTCTCCGTACGAGGTCACGCAGCTGAGGATCCACGCGAGCTCCGTGTGCTGCGGGACGTCGGACTGGACGAACAGAATCGACCGCGCCGGATCGACGCCGCAGGCGAGGAGATCGAGTGCCATGGAAAGGGACGCGTTCCGCAGCGTCTTCGGGTCCACGTCGATCGTGATCGCGTGGTAGTCGACGACGCAGTAGATGCACTCGGCCTGTCGTTGGAGGTCGACCCAGTTGCGGATCGCTCCGAGGTAGTTGCCGATGTGGAGCGTTCCGGTGGGCTGGATGCCAGAGAAGATCCGCTTCGCCATGTCGTCGACCTCCTGGACTCCGGGGTTGGCCGCGAGTATAGCCTAGGTGTCTGCATTTCCGCAAGCGACACACAGGAGGTGAGGCTGCTGCTCCCGAAGCGGGTCGCAGTAGGCCGGGTGTGTTCATTTCCGCGAGCGCTAGCCAGCTGCGTCGAGTCCCGGCGCAGCTGGCCGCCTGCTGCTCCAATTGCGGGTCGCAGTAGGCTCGCCAACGCTTCGCCTGCAAGGGGTTTGGTGGGGGCTCGCCTGCTGCCTATCCGCAAGCGGGGTTCGAGTTGATGCTGACTTCGTCGCTCGCGTATCATCCGGTTGGGAGCTAGATGAACGCAAACGAGATGGTTGCCGTCGTCCTGGCCGCACCGGGAGCGCGCTCGACCTGGGGGGGGGAGCGATTCGCGGTGCCGGTGTGCGGTGTGCCCGTGCTTCTCCGCGTTCGCCAGGCTCTGGACGCGGCCGGCCTGCGAGACCTCTGCCTCGTCCACGACGGGACGTCGGGCGTGGCGGCGATCGCTTCGTGGACTCTCGATGTCCGTGCGGACGAGAAGAAGCCGTCGGCCGCCCTGGCCGCGTTCTCCGCCGGCCGTTGTGTCTTCGTAGTCCGCGGCGACCTTCCTCTGCTCACGGCGGGAACGGTTCGCTCATTCCTCGATGCGTTCGGAAGCGGGCGAACGAGCCGGCTCATCGAATCGTCGGGCGCGATGGCCGCGTTTCGCGCAAGCGAAGACGTGGAGCGGCTCCTTGCGGGCGCCGTGCGGAGCCTTGACGGACATCCCTTCGGACAGTGCGGAGAAGGGACGTGGCTTGCTGGCAACGCTGACGACGTGCGACGCCTCGCCGTGCCCGGCGACTACTCCGCTATCAGCGAGGTGGCCCGCCTGCGCAAGCTGGCGTCGCTTGCCGCGGCCGGAGTCCTCATTGTCGACGCTGCGCGAACCTACGTCGACGACGCGGCGACGGTCGGACGCCGAACGACCCTCCTGCCGGGAACCCACTTGCGCGGCAATTCGACGATTGGGTCGGGCTGCCTGATCGGCCCCGATTCCTGGATCGAGTCGAGCTTCGTCGAAGATGGCGCCATCGTCCGCTACTCGGTTCTTGAAGGGGCTCGCGTGCGCGAGCGGTCGACGATCGGCCCGTTCGCCCACCTTCGTCACGGCAGCGACATCGGCCCGGAGGCGAGAGTCGGCAACTTCGTCGAGGTCAAGGCCTCGCGCCTCGGACGCGGCGTGAAGGCGGGACATCTCTCGTATCTCGGCGATGCCGACATCGGCGACGGCACGAACGTGGGCGCCGGGACGATCACCTGCAACTACGATGGTGCGGCCAAGCATCGCACGGTGGTGGAGGACGACGTCTTCATCGGCAGCAACGTGTCCCTCGTCGCGCCCGTGACCATCGGCAGGGGAGCGGTCATTGGCGCCGGGTCGACGATCACCGAGGACGTTCCGCCACAGGCGTTGGCCATTGCCCGCGCCCGCCAGGTGATCAAGGAGCGCGAGGAGAAACCATCCAGGGAGGAGACATGATCGACCGGGAACTCAAGCTCGTGGCGGGAAACGCGAATCGCGCCCTGGCGCAGGAGATCTCGACGTCGCTTGGCATCGAGTTGTGTGACACCGCCGTCGACCGCTTCAGCGACGGCGAGATTGGCGTTCGCATTCGCGAGACGGTTCGCGGAGCTGACATCTTCGTGATCCAGCCGACGTGTCCCCCGGTGAACGACCACCTCATGGAGCTCCTCCTGATCATCGACGCCGCGCGACGGGCCTCGGCGCGGTCCGTGATCGCCGTGGTCCCGTACTACGGGTACGCTCGTCAGGACCGGAAGCACACCGGGCGCGTCCCCATCTCCGCGCGCCTCGTTGCCAACCTGATTGAGACGGCCGGGGCCGACCGCATGCTCACGATGGACCTCCACGCTGGGCAGATCCAGGGATTCTTCAACATCCCGGTCGATAACCTTCGCGCAGACTGGATCTTCGCCGAGCACATCCGTACGCATGTCGAAGGACTCGAGAATGCCGTCATCGTCTCGCCCGACGCCGGCGGAGCGGTGCGCGCGCGCATGGTGGCCGAGCAGCTCGACCTTCCTCTGGCGATTCTCGAGAAGCGTCGAAGCCACGACGGTTCGGTTGTTGACGTCATGAACGTGATCGGAGACGTCAAGAAGAAGCGAGCGATCCTCGTCGACGACATTATCTCCTCGGGCGGAACCTTGGTGAAAGCCGCCGAACTCCTCCTCGAGAGCGGGGCGCACGACGTGCGCGCGTACGCGACGCACGGCCTCTTCTCCGGCGATGCGCTGAGGATGCTGTCCGAGTCTCCCTTGAAACGCGTCGTCGTAACCAATACCATCTTTCGCGAACAAGCGGAGAAGAGTGGAATTGTTGATTACATCTCCGTTGGCGAGCATCTCGCCAAGACCATCCACCGAATCTTCGAGTACAAGTCGGTGAGTCATCTCTTCCCGCACTACTAGGGGCGTAGGAGTCACCATGCACACGCTAGAAGCGAAGACGAGAGCGTCAGGCAAAGCGGGCGCTTTGCGACGGCAGGGGATTGTCCCTGGGATCGTGTACGGGCCGGCCATGGAGAGCACGGCCATTGCCGTCGCGCGCAGAGACCTGCTTGCCCTCTTCTCCCACATCACGAGGAGCTCTCGGATCACCCTGAAGATCCAAGGCGAGAATGGGTCGCGCGATATGGACGTTTTCCTCAAGGTCATCGACTACGATGCGATCACCGACGAGCCCGTGCACGTCGACTTCTATCATCCTGAGGCGAACCGTCCGCTCAAGCTGAGTGTCCCGACGAAGATCACCGGCGAGGCCAAGGGCGCCAAGTCGGGCGGAATCCTGAACTTCCAGTTCCGCACGATCCCCGTCCATGGCATGCCGCAGGATATCCCGCATCTCATTATGATCGACGTGTCCGATCTCGACGTGGGAGATTCCATCCACGTCAGCGATCTGGATTTCGGGAAGGTCGAACCGCTGTTGCCTCCCGAGCGCGTCATCGTCACCGTCATTGCTCCGCGCAGCCTCGTGGCCGCGGAGGCCGAGGCGACAGCCGCCGGCGAGGAAGAAATCGAAGCCGGAGAGGCTCCCGCCGAGGGCGAAGAAGAAGGAGAGTCGTAGGAGACGCAGTGAAGGCCGTTTTCGGGCTTGGGAACCCGGGGTTGGCCTACGCGTTGACGCGGCACAACGTCGGTTTTGAGGTCGTGGACCTCTATCGAAAGGTCCATCAACTTCGTGCACGAGGGCGGATCGAACACTCCGCCCTTGTCTATTCCTGGGACGACCTCCTCTTGGTGAAGCCGATGACGTTCATGAACGACAGCGGCCGCGCGGTGAAGGGCGTGCTCGCAAACCACGGAATCCCAGCTCGCAATGCGCTCGTCATCTTTGACGATCTCGACCTGCCGCTCGGCCGGTTGCGCGTGCTTGCCGCGGGAGGACCCGGGAGCCACCAAGGGATGGGTTCAGTCGTGCAGTGCCTTGGCACGGAGGAGATCCCGCGGCTGCGCGTCGGCATCGAGGTGGAGGGTCGAGACGCAGCTGGCCGAGACTACGTCCTCGATCGGTTCCGTCCCGAGGAGTGGCAAACCGTCGTTCCCGCCCTCGAACGCGCCGTCGAGGCGATCGACCTCTTCCGTGCGGCCGGGATCGACGCGGCGATGACGCGCATCAACCGAAAGCTCGATCCGTTGTAGCTCTCGGCCGAGCGGATATACTTCGTCGGGTTTGAAAAGCCGGATGGGAGGAGGCCGGATGTACGACCGTTTCTCGCGCGAGTCGATGGAGATCATCGCTGTGTCGCAGGAAGAGGCCGAGGCGTGGCGCCACAGCTACGTCGGCACGGAGCACCTCCTTTTGGCGTTCGTCAAGATGACGGGCAGCGACGTGTACCGGTTTCTCTCCACGCACGCCGTGACCTACGAGAAGGTTGCTTCTCTCCTCGAGGGGGAAAAGGGACGCGGCGACGTTCGACTCTCCGCCGATGACCTCGAGCCGACGCCGCGCCTGAAGCGCGTCATGAAGATCAGCTTCGAGGAGGCTCGGCGGTCGGGGGGCAACACGATTCGGCCGGAGCACCTCCTCATGGGCATGCTGCGCGAGGGCGAGGGCACGGGGGCGACGCTGTTGCAGCAGCTTGGCATCGACCTTACGAAGACGCGTGCCTACTTCCTCCCGCCGTCGTCCGGGCTCGGGATGACCATCCGTGCGGCGCGGCGGCAGCCGCAGCGAAAGGGCGATCTGGCCGAGTTCGGCCGCAACCTCGTCGAGGAGGCGATGGCTGGAAATCTCGACCCGGTCATCGGCCGCGACGCGGAGATGGAGCGCATCATCCAGACCCTGACGCGGCGCAAGAAGAATAACCCCGCGCTGATCGGCGAATCCGGCGTGGGCAAGACGGCCATCGTCGAGGGGCTGGCCCA
>Ga0315278_10007411_pt1 | contig 10022 bp, 12 predicted proteins | sample YL17G06_0_MG_FD_203880 | JGI IMG/M metagenome (GOLD analysis project Ga0315278, IMG submission 203880) | Sediment microbial communities from Yellowstone Lake, YNP, Wyoming, USA - YL17G06_0 | ecosystem: Environmental > Aquatic > Freshwater > Lake > Sediment | place: USA: Wyoming | collected... | reverse complement strand
CCCTTTTTATACAACTCCGAAGTCTTCTCTACAATTATCTTACTCTTACCTGTTCCCATTTCACACAGTAGAGCAAAATAAGGCTTATTCTCCAAAAATTGGAGACACCTCACTTGGTGCTCATAAAGCGGTGGTCTTATATCATTCACCCTAAAATCCTCCTGAAAAGCTTAAAATACCGCTTCATAGGGACTCCTGTACGGGGTTTAAAATTTACACCTGTACAAAAGGGTTACCCTATAATGGTGGTTTAATATTACACTACATACATAATTAGTATAAACAGTATTTTGTGCGATACGTCTCCCAAAGACCGAGATCCTTTATGATATCAAAGCATTCCCGTGTTGCATACAACACGTCCTCTTCTAATACCTTAGGATCCTTTACACGGTAATCCTCTCGATGGATCTGTTTGATTGTAGGATACTCGCCCCATTCAGCAATCAAATATTGGAAGATCCCCGCACCGGAGATGTAGCAGTACAGCTTATGTTGTATGCCGTTAAGATATTTACCGGCTCGGTAAGACGCCGTTGTTTTAACATCTATTATTGCACAACTGTCCGCAGATATGGCGTCGTATTTTCCGTAGAAGTAAACCTTGTTTCCGTCTACCTCTACATTCTTTCCACCCTTCTGACCAAATTTAAACCCATACAATGCACGACACATTACTTGGAAGTTCTCTGACCCAAGAACTTGACCAGACTCAACGACATTGTAAAGTTTTTTCTCAAAGTTTACTCCACGTCTTGCGGCTTCTGGAAATGGTTGCGACTCCCTCGCCAGAGACATCCGTAAATCTTGGAGTGCTTTCTCTTTCCACGTGGTGTGTCCGTCTCCACCCTTCTCTGTCTTAATAACCGTATTCGGTGATTCCACATACCAGCGTGTCTTTTCAATTAAGTTCTGTGTTACTAAGCAACTCTTTTCTTTTGTCATGATTCCTCCATCTGAACTGTCACATGCTTCCAAGTTTGTCCGTTTACAACGTTCTTTACAGTACTAAAGGAGCACCCAATGCTTAGAGAAAGTATCCTCCAATAGGTTTCAGGAGGATGAATGTGCTGTCTTATCCATCTAATACTATAAACCTGTGATTCTGTCAGTACCGTGTAGTGCCCCTCCGAAGTTTGAAGACCCTCATTCCAAGCATGCAGTGAATTTTCTGAGGGAGTACACCATTCTAGATTATTCCAAACATTGTTTTTCTTATCTCCGTCTATGTGATTAACATAGATTTTGTTGTCTGGATCTGTGTTAATCACAAAGTGTTTCGCAACAAGTCTAGACACGGAGTAGTGCATTCCTCCTCGGTGATTACTCAAGTCTACGCAAAGATAACCTCCTCTATATACGGCTTTCAAGAACCTACCCTTTAGAAATCGCTTCTCTTGGAGAACCCCATTTCCTCTTATAAACCTACCCAAGCTCTCTACACGACCAAGATTAGATACCCTGTAAATACCTTCGTAGCCTTCCACATCTTTCCAAAATTCCTCTACATCACAATTTGTCAATTTCACCTAATTCCCCCCAGTTCTTTCCCACTTCCATCTTGGCGTAAATCGGCACACGTAACTTTAAACAGTTTTCCATAATATACTTCAGTTCATTACCAGCCTCTTTTCCAACCTTTGTTGTAGGAACGCTCACATCCATTTCATCATGTACGCATAAATGTGGGCTCAACCAATTAAACACTCCGGCTTGATACGCATCAGACATTGCCTTTTTCATTAAGTCTGCGGCACTCCCTTGTATCAAACGATTAAACATGACGTAGGCTTTGTTGGAGTCTTGGAGTCTTGCTCTTCGGTGAAGTATAGTTCTGATGTAGCCTACCTTCTTAGCCTTATTAGATACCTTTCGACTTGTTTCCTTGACGAAAGGAACCTTTTCGTGATATCTTCTATAAATCTCTTTCGCTTCAGCTAAGTTCCAGTTATACATAGCAGACATCTTTTCCACACCCATTCCATAGGAAGTTCCAAAGTTCAGTGTCTTAACGATCTTCCTATCTTCCAGTCCGGTCATTAGACCCATCTCCGCATGGTAGTCCGTGTCCGGAGATTCGTTATATCTTTCTCGAATAACATCAGAACCTTCTCCCGAAGCATAATGAGCGATGAGCCTGTATTCAATCTGACTCCAATCCATCTTAAGCCATTCACAACCTTCCTCCGGAATAAATAGTTTACGGATCACTTGACCATTAAGAATTTCACTGTCCGTGTGGATATAGTCTGATTCATCCTTTGCAGATACTTGCTGAAGGTTTGGATTAGAGGAACTAAAGCGACCGCTCACCGTTCCGTACTCATCACTTCGTAGCTGATTGAATTGACAATGCAACCTTCCATCCACCAACAGATCAGGGTACGGAATAATAAACATATTCATCAAGGTTGTTATATGACGTAACTCCAATATCTTTTGAGCTATGGGATGATCCACACGTTGGAGCACCCTCTTTTCGAACGAAGGGTTTCCCTTGAAGTTTCCCTTGTTAATCATGTTCGTTGTAGGCTCGCCGTAAACAACTGGAAGATCTTTCTTTAAGAACAGTGTTTCCAAATCTCGGTTACTATTTACATTCAGCTCCTGACCAGCAATGTTATCCAACTCATCCTGTAAGTCCGATCTAAGATCGGCAAGCTCCATACCAGTCTTATACAATCTTTGTTCATCTATACGAACACCAACCTTTCGCATCTGTAACAAGAGGGGATACAGGCTCATTTCTAAAGCATAGATCTCTTCTAGGTTTTGCTCTCGAAGCTTCTCTTCCTGAAGTTTGAATATTTTATACGTCTCCAACGCATCCATAGAGGCATATTCACTTATCACACAACTGGGCATTTTCCATAATAAGTGTGTAGCCTTATCACTACCTTCAGGAATCCAACCCTGTTCTCTGGCATACTGCGCCGGACCACTGTAAGATTTTCCTTCTCCTAAATAGTGTTTCGCTAAGTTTTCCAAGCTATACGATTTTCTGTACTCGTCTAGTAAAGGTTCAGCAATCTGAATGTCTTCAAAAGAACCCCCTATCTTAAAGTTTGCCCAGTTCACTAACCAATCTAGATCATACAGTCCATTAGCAAATATTTTACGACTACTTCCCCGCAACTGTTCTTTGACGTATTCTAAGTTTTTACCTGCTTCTAATGGGTTTATCTCTGGATGCGCCCATGGATAGTACTCAGATATATCCCCGTTAGAAAAAGAAACTCCGAGGATGTATCCATCATTACGATAGACACCATTACCCTTTTCCCGAAGTAGGGGGTCTTTAGTTTCTATATCCACGGCGATTAGATGATCATCTTTATAGTTACGATAAGTTAAATCCATGAATGTCTCCTTTCTTCTGTATCTTTATCTTACCGTCCCACTTAGAATAATCGTTGTGATAGTCCTCATCATAAATAATTAACGGTATTCCGAACAGGTGACACAACTTAATACAGGCATCACAGGGTCCGTGAGTTACGAACATAATATGATTTTTAAAACTTTTCCGGAATATTGGGGGACATCCAACACCGTGCATATTGATTGTTGGGTGACTCATTGCATCAAAGATTGCCCTCATCTCGGAGTGTATGGACCAGCAACCATCCTGTTGCCATTCGTACTCTTTACGGACACAATGTTCGCAGGGAACAACTGCACCCCCGTAACCCACACCTACTTCTTTTCCTGACAAAGGGTCGTACAAAACGGCACCAACTTTTTTCTTAAGGCAAAGGGATAACTTGGACGTTTCCCATGCTAAGTTAAAGCATACACTTTCCGTAACTTCATCTATCTGAATAGTCTCCATTGTACCACCTCCTTAATGATCCCACAATGTATCGCTCAAACATTTCTTCCTGGGACTCCAAATCTTCTGCAGGATTAGTGGTCACTTTCAAGGCTTGCTCCACGTTTCTTTCATATAAGTGCAAACTTCCTGAGTTATGGTTGTACACGCCGATCTCGGCAGTCACCCCTTGCCGTTTTAGGGCTTCTCTCATCATAAACTGTATCATAATAAAGAAGGGTACATCGTACGGAAGTCCATACCAAATATCGGAAGACCTCATTTTAACGTATAAGCTCAGTTTTCCGTTTCTTATAAAGAATTGTAGATACATCGTACATGGGTTGTCCAAACTCTTGTAGGCATTCGATGGAGCATAGATTGTCATTACTGCCTTTTTACTTTCCTGGTTCCTTACCAGCATCTCTAAAGCATACTGGAACTGTGTGTATCCCCAATCGTTCCTATCGTACAGTAAGAGCTTCCCATAGTTGGAGTTTATCTTTTCTCCGTCATCGGAACACTTCTCCCAGAACTTGGAGTACTTTACTATGTCTGATAAGAATTCACTTCCACTTAAATAAAAGTGTATCTCTCCTTCCAAGTATTTTGCAGACATTCCCCTACATGTTGCAAAACAATTCTGTGGATCGGTCAACTCAAAACTAGCGTTGGTTATCTCCGACAACTGCTCTCCCTTTCGATTGCTCACCACAGTTCTAGCATTTAATAACTTATCCAATAATTCTTGATATACAGCGTTAAAGTCATTACCCTCTATAAATACATTGTTCACTGCCAAACCTCCCTCTTCTCTACTCGTCCAGAAAGTGAAAACTGTAATTCACTATTCATCTCATCCACCTTTCGCTGATAGTATTCATAAGCATTCTGTAAGTATGTATTACCCAAGCCCAATTCTTGAAGGCAATATAGACCAGCGTCCATGTAGTCCGCAAGGCTAAATATCTTTTCTACACTAGGGTTATAAGCCCTGAGCTGTTCTCGGATATTTGCATCCGTGTAACCCTGTAGATGCCTTGGAATGCACTCTGCTTCTATAGTTGCCCATGCTTGCTTTGTATCATCGTTCTTATCCTTCAACAACTTATTCAGATCGCCTGTGATAGATTCCACGAAGTCGTGGTTCATTACGAGGAATAATATATCGGCGGTTATCTCTATGTCAAATTCTTTACATAGTAAATAAAATATGCTGCCCACCGCATACCCGTGTCCGCATAAGTCCTGTGGATGAATCACACGTTCCATGTTGAATCTTTTGATGCTTCTTAGTATTGGATATTTGTGAAGAAAATCGTCCAAAGTCATTCTAGTCCTCCATAGTGTCTATATTTCACTCTATAACCATGTTCCAATACGCCCATATATTTTCTATACTTGGCGTATTCACAAAGCCAGTGCTCCACTTCTCTCATCGATACGTCTTCCTCCGGAAACTCCGACTCCACTCTTTGTTTAAGAATAACAAATAACTCTCTTGCGTATGACAACCACACATTCTCTTTCATCTTAACTTCCGAAGATCCATACAGTAGTAAGGACATCCCCCTCTGTGCTCCGGGACCCATGTTTGCCCAAGTCATAGTATCGGAAGGATTGAACATTTCAGTGTACGCAAAATCACACGCATATTCATATCCCATGAACCCTCCTATGCCTGGGAACTGTTTTAAGAATCCTACCATTTCTTGTAGAGTTCCCGTTTCCAAAAAATTTTTTAGCAAATTTTCAACTTTCCGTATCTGTTCTATTACAACAAAGGGTGCTTGATACGTCTCCACCCACCCGCCCTTTATCCTGGGATTGCGCAAAAAGCAACCACTAAACATGGTACCAAGTTTCCTCGTCTCGCAAAGATACTTCTCAACTTCTTTTAAGTTAGACATATCCACCGTTTCTTTAATTCCTTCAAACAACTCGTACGTGGATATGAATCTGTACAGTATAGTCAAATCCCACCTTTTATACGGTAACACATTGTCTACGATCCATTTTGTACATTTATCATATTGACGAAACAGGTTGCAGAAAAAGAACTGCTGAAACACTTCATCTGATGTCCAAGGCTTCGGAGCGCCAGTTTCCTTCTTCTTATAAATCCTGTGTCGTTCCAGTGCAGTCTGTACAAACCAATTTAGTTCCTTCTCATTAAACATCGTAACCCTCCCGATGTTTTCGTAACTTATCCAAACCAGCTTCCACGTTTACAAATCTTGGCTCATCTTCTTTAAGGTAATACTTCCAATCAATGGAACAGTCCAATCTTCTTTCGGACCACAGACCATTCTCCTTCCATTTTAAAGTCACTGCTTTAGGGAATCTTCGAGTCAGAGCTTGTGCTGATTCATTGTGTGTATCCACTGTTCTGGTTTTCTCACATCCTCCTCGATAACCTGTTCCTGGATCACCTACACACCATCGACAGTTACTTATCGTTGCGTAACCTTTCTCCAAAAGACTGAGTTGAACATACCTGTCACTCATATTTATAGTACCCAATCCCGTCATCTCCACATTCTCTTTGATTAAAGTGGGTACATGAAAACACATGAATCTTATTATGGGTAAGTTTTTCGGAAAGGTGTATTTTAAATTAAAGCTACCTTGTTTCAATGGTAGTCCAACCATTGGATATATTTCATCACACAGGCAAATACTCTCATATAGAATCCTATCAAAGGCATCCATTTTATCAAAATCTTCTGCTCTTGAAGTGTATTTAGAAGAGAGACTCTCATCTCGGAAATACAGCGCAACATCATCATCTATCATAAACAAATATTCCACACCACGTTGGTGTGCTTCCTGAAGCAGTATCTTACGCTTATCTGGAAGTGATGATATGTCATTCGCAGTAACTAAGTTTATCGTTGGATATTTGTCTGAAAGTGCTCGTTGATAAGAGTCTTTTTCAACATTTCTTACGACCATAGTTATAGGGTAACCTTTGTCCAAGTATCGCCATAAGCCACCATGTTTCTCTATTAAAAATTCTCGTTCTCGGCTAGATACACCAATCATATAATTTTCTTTTTGAAGCAAATCATATACACTCATTTTTGTCCTCCTTAATATACCAAGTACAGTTAGCATTTTCACCTATCAAATCTCTATTCCGAGCTTCCGACAACAAAGCACTAATCAGCGAATCCGGCTTACCAATCTCGGAAAAGTAATTTAATTGAGATAATAGAAACAAATCCGAGTACTCCGATATCCAGGGATAAAATATACTAGACATAAGACCTCCTGTTATTCAATAACTCATCGTAACCAAATTTAGACGTTGGATATACAATATGTATATTCTTCTTCGCCCGTGTCAGTGCAACATATAAACACCGAAGCTCGGAGTCCAATGCAGTTTGGGATACCGTGAAGTTTTCGTACACTCTCCTGGTAACTCCCAGCGACATAACTACATTGTCAGCTTCACCACCCTTTACACCATGTATCGTACTGACGTTTATCTTATTGTCCACTATATTCGTCTTATTACGAAATAGGTCCCTGTAATACTTACTCTGTTCTGGCGTCAACGTGAATGCATCGAACCAAGGCGAACCTTCAACCCTGTCTACTCTTAGGAACGGCGCAATCTTCATGTCCTTATGGAATTCCGTAACACCTTCGCTTCGCATTCTTTCGTAACGTCTTATCGCTTCATACATATTAAGATCTACAGACGATTCCCCTTTATAGGAAAACACCAATCCTCGGTCGGTCAAATGTTCCACATACGGCTTCAAGAACATACGATTCCTTGATAGAAAATAGTAACTTTCTTCGCTGTTAATGGGTATCTCCTTTACGTCATTGTGATACGAAATACTCCCCCCCTCCGAGATATGGTTAAACTTCTTATCCACCCGTTCACTAATCATCCGTGTTATGGTCTTGGAAAAGTCCAAGACATTTTTCTTCAATCTATACGATTGATTAAGTATCGTGACACTAGCGGAAGTCTTATAAGAAAGGAACTCATGTACATCTGCCCCACTCCATTCGTATATAGCCTGATCATCATCACCGGCGATATACACCTTGTCGCAGTTACGAAAAGCTACCTCGCAGAATTTCCATTGCAAGGATGTTAGATCCTGCGCCTCATCAATAATCGCCACCTGAACAGGTAAAGGGACATTCCGTTCTACAAACTCCACTATTAAATCATCAAAATCTTTAACACCAATCTCCACTTTGTACCGTTCGTAGTTCTGGGATATGTGAATAGCTTTCTTGTATTCAAGAGTATTCTCCACTTCTTTTGCCTTAATAGGATTATTCTTAACCAATGAACACCAAGCCAAATATTTGTCATCGCTATTAATCAGTTCTTCCGTGTAGTAACCAAGGAAGTGCATACCCATAGCCATAGAAAATTCTTTGTAGTTACGGTAGTTCATCATATCGTACTTACTTATTCCCAAATCACGGAATGCCAAAGAGTGGATTGTCCTGAAATACGGTAAGTCTTTTTCCTTATAACCGAACTCACTGATCGCTCTATCCCGACCTTCGTAACTACCTTTCTTTGTAAAGGACACGAACGCCACCTTGTCGGGGTCGTACTCTGTTAAGATGGTCTTAAGTAGATTGATCAAATAAGTTGTCTTTCCACATCCCGGTGCTCCAAAAATCATTGACAGATTATTCATACCTAAGTGCTACCTTAATAATGTGTTCAAACCTTACCATGTTTGGTCTATCCAATTGCAACCACCCGTCTACTGTCACTGTATAAGATAGAAGGTATTTTTTAGATAAGGTGATCATATGCTCATGTACATCGAACTCACTCATCTTCCTCACCCCCTTTAGTTTTCCACCCTTGCCCATGACAGGCTGTACATATTTTATCAGTACGAGGGTCTTCCCCGAGACCATTACACATGGGACAAATCAACTCATCTCCGTCATCAAATTCCTCCTCCTCCGGAGACACTTGCGTCTTCTCCCATTCTTCTTTCAAAGTGGCGCTGTCCACTGAACCTGTTCCCTCACATCTGTCGCACACAACTTTCACTGGGCTGTCTACCGGTGTACTGTCGCCCGTACCCAGACACGTCAGGCATTTAACCATGTTTCTATCATCTTCTTCCGTTGCTGTCATCAATAATCCTCCTCCACATATTTTGTAAAATCTGTCTTAACACTTTCAAAATCCACCACCTTCCCCATCTTATCCAATAGACTTCTCTTCAAACAGCGGAGTCTCATGGTCTCCTTAGCTGAGATTCGTATTGTTCTTGCTTCGCTACCTATCTGTTTAAACAACCTATGATACTCACTTAGCTTGTACTCCCTAAAGCCCCGTACATTCACTATAAAATTCTGTAAGTCCGAACCACGAAAAAGATACTCGTCAGTAACCTTGTCCAAGTATGGACGCCGTGTCTTAATCTGTTCCTTGGTCTCTGCCATAGCCTGTCCCGTTAAGAACTCTGTAACCAGAGTAGTGAACATGTGGAACGGCGACGTATCGTCCGAGGGTTCTACAACCACTATCTCAATAGATTTTAACGCTTGGTTAACCTGATCCGTCCATGCCTTCTGTTTAACTTTAGAGGGTAACTCGTACAAATTACGCATACATAATCTTAAGAAAGCATCCTGCTTGATTATCTCATCCTCTGAATTAAAATGGAGCTTGATGTATTCTTCTTGTCCTTGAAGCCGAACTTCCCATTCATAATAGGGCTGATCCAACTTATGTTGAAACAATTGACCACACTCTACCGAACTGAAATACCCATCATCCTTACCTATTCCATATTCCCGTTTCTTGCATTCTTTCTTATTGCAGAAATCTATACAAGGGGTTTCTTTGCACTTGTACATATAGTCTTTATTTCTTACTGACGATAGAACTGTACGCTCCAGCTCCTTTTCTTCGAGTGGACGACTTAACGAGGCGTTAACATCGTGCAACCGCTGTTCAAACATGTACTCATCCTTCTTCTTTAGATACACACCGAAAGAAAATAAAAAGTTGTTACGATGCATTCCTGGCTCTACGAATGGATCTAATAGATATCCCTGCTGAAGGCAAGGAGGTGCATCGCTATATTCTAAATCCTTAATAAATGTTTCTGTGTCTTCCCAACTAATGCGTTTACTTTTCGCACAAACTAACATTTCATCTAATGAGAGTGTCCGACCACCACGAACAGCCCTCCGCTGTTCC
>Ga0315278_10007410_pt1 | contig 10022 bp, 13 predicted proteins | sample YL17G06_0_MG_FD_203880 | JGI IMG/M metagenome (GOLD analysis project Ga0315278, IMG submission 203880) | Sediment microbial communities from Yellowstone Lake, YNP, Wyoming, USA - YL17G06_0 | ecosystem: Environmental > Aquatic > Freshwater > Lake > Sediment | place: USA: Wyoming | collected... | reverse complement strand
AGCCTTGCCGATCGAACCCGAACAACGGGCTCCCGCAACTCATCTAACAGAAGGAGCGAACATGATGCGCGTGACGTGGGCGATCAGGTGCTTCGTGCTGACCATGATCCTTGGACTCGCACCAGGCCTCATCACACTGCCCTCACTACTGACGACCACAGCGACGGTCTTCGCCGCAGACAAGGCGGAACCCCTCGACCTCAACACGGCCACCGCTGACCAGCTCAAAGCCTTGCCAGGAATCGGAGATGCCTACTCCGCCAAAATTATCAAGGGGCGACCGTATAAGCGCAAGGATGAGCTGGTCCAGAAGAAGATCATCCCGCAGGCAACCTACGACAAGATCAAGGATCAGATTGTGGCGAAGCAGAAGTAAGCCTGGGCAGCATCATTAAGATGTGGCAGCGGGTGGTGAAGGGAACGACGCATTCATGTATGACGTGGAAGGTGTGTAAGAAACAGAACGACGCGGAATGCTTTCAATCACATCCCGCGTCTTCTGTCGGTCACGAATAGCGAACCGAGCCCTATCGACGGAAACCTGTCCGTTGTTGAGGGCCGCCACGGGACTCCTGCCGGTCCCCTTGCCGATCCTGACGGTCAGCTCCGAGGTCCTGCCGATCCTGACGATTGCCTCATGATTGCTCCTTCTGTTGAACCGGAAACGTCCAGCGTCACTGAAAAGTCTAACAGACGCCAGGGCCGCGGTTGACAGCAGGTTAGTTTATTTTTACATTCAAGCACTTCCAGGTACTCGTATTAACGGTACATTCGGCTCAGCATGGCAGTTCAACCCTACTCGGAGGAGGTCACTATGCAGAAACGGTTTGTTCTCAGTCTTGTGGCGGCACTGTCCTTGACGGTTGGGTTCTCCGGCGTTCCCGACGCCAGGGCAGACAAAAAACCAGAGACGGTGAAAGAGGTGAAGTCCCTGTCTGACCACGAGCAAGTGAAACTCGCTCTCAGTGCCGCGCCCTCCCATATCACGAAAGACGCCAGCGTCATGATCTACGGGACAGACGGCAAACTCATGGAAACCAGGAAGGGCACCAACGGCTTTATCTGCGTCCCCACCGTTATGAATTTGCCAGACCCGGACCCTATGTGTATGGATGCCGCCGTCCATCAGTGGATGACGGATCTGATGAACAACGCCCCTAAACCCACCAACACCGTGCCGGGCATTGCCTATATGGCACGCGGCGGGTCCCACTTTGAAAAGGGCGGTCAGGTGGTAATGAGCGGGGCCAGCGCGAAAACCGTGAAAGAGCCAGCGCACTGGATGATCATGTGGCCGTTTGAGTCCGCGACAACGAAACTCCCGACCGCCCCCAATCCGTCAGGGGTGTATATCATGTTTGATGGGACGCCTTATGCCCACCTGATGGTATATCAGGACCCCATGAGGATGAAGTAGGCCCGACACCAGCATGACGTTCTTGATGAAGGCAAGCATGGGCCGCATGCTCCTGTGGAGCGCGGTCGTTGTATGCTTATGGGCGGCCCCGGCTCGCGCCGGTGAGGTGAGTGGCAGTGTCACCCGTGTCCTCCGACGGCGAAACCCTCGAAGTCCTGCGCAACCACCACCCTGAGCGCATCCGCCTCAGCGGAATCGACTGCCCAGAGAAAGGCCAAGCCTACGGCAAGAAAGCGAAGCAGGCCGCCTCAGAGTTCGCCTTTGGGAAAGACGTCACCGTCCAGACCTATGGTCACGACAAGTGCAAGCGCACCATTGGAGACGTGATCCTGCCGGATGGCACCAACGGCAATCACACGCTGGTGAAAGAGGGCTGGCGCTGGATAACCTTAGTGAACCGCCCTACCGACCGACACGCGGTACTCTGAGGGGTACACGGCGGTCAACGAGACTTTTCCCGTCCGGCTGAGACGGTCCACTGACTGGAAGACTTGACCCCACTCGATGCCCGTCAACTGGGTGAGACCTTCTATTGTTAGGGCCCCCTTCCGCCTCAGGAGCAGAAGCAGTGTTCGATCGACTGATGGTGAACTAGAAGACTGTTTGATTGTGGGCTTCATGGTCCCCCTCCGTAACAGAAAGGTGAGAAGCAATGTGGCAGGTACTACGAGATAACTATATGCTTCAGCTTAACAGCGTGCAACAAATTTGTGAGTGAAATGCGCACGTGACCATTTCACTCCTCCCGTGTGCCAGATAGGATGGGGATTTTCTTGCCGACGGAACGATCGTCAATCACTCGCTGGTCAATGAGTGCAGATGCTGGTGGTATCGGAGCTATGCGCCAGGAGATACGGTCCCCTCTCTCGGTCCAGTGCCAGACGGGATGCGTCTGTCAGGGCGGTGGGAAGGAATCGATGTCCGGAGGGCCGGCGAGCAGGACCATGGCGAGGTTCCGATCTCCCGGCGGTTCGACCTCAGTGTTTCCATGAACTTCGTGAAACACGGCGGACAGTAGGTGTGCGTGAGAGGAAAATTGGCCAGCTTCACGCCATGGGTCTGTCGATACGTCCGCTGCGTAACCCAGTGCTCACGATCAGCGTAAGACTCGGTCTCGTCTCGAATCTTTCCGCAGAGGCAACGGACAGGGAGCAGCGTCGGTGCGATACCCGACTCTGTCATGGGAGAGGCCGGCGCCTCACGAGTGGTCTGAGCGACCAGTCCGTTACGAGCCATACAGCACCTCCTTCATTCACCCGCCAGACAGGGACGAGCAACGCGGCGATGTGTTGAACTGTGTTAGGAGTACATGGAATCACGATAACGCACGCGCAGCCGTTTGTGGAACTATGGAATCCCCCAGTTCCATTCGAAGAACGTACTAGCCTCAAATACGTAGACAAGGAGGCTGCGAACGGCTAGCGGTGGTTCCGGAAGTATGCGCCGGGTAATACGGTGCTGGCAGGACTAGAGAAGGACGCGCGAGAGACAAAGAACGGCTTGTGGATCGATCCGCAGCCGGTGCCGCCGTGGGGGAGTAGAGAAAAAGAAGCCGGTAAGACTGACCTAACTTACGAGCTTAGCGTCCACAAAGCCTGTAAGAAATCCCGCCTCCAACCTCTAAAATCTCGACTCAGCAACCTTGTGTTGAGTGTCTATACATCAGAAGATTGAGGGACGGCTCGATGATCACCGCGAACAATTGAAGCGAGTTTGCATCCAAGGCCTTGGGTGCCTGAGCCTGAGCGTACTTTACTTCATGCGAGCACACCTAGCCCGGCAAAGATTAAAGCGTGGTGAATCGAATACAATGAACACCTTCCGCATAACTCCGTGGGCAACCTCATACCTCTGGAGTTTACCGAACGCGCGTTCCAATCCGGACTGCAGGAAGCAACGGATCCTCAATTTTCTTCGAAGGCTCATGTTTCCAGACTCGCCGAAACACCTTATACGGAAGCTGAAGTAAGCCTGGCAGTGGGTCGTCAATCGCGAACATCGAAAAGGAAAGAGGCGTTCGCAAGGAATTCAGATACTTTACAGGTGAAAACGTCCCTGCCAGAATTTCCTGAAACACCGCGCGCATATCGCCACTCATTCGAATCCAGCGAACGTCATCACTTCCCTTGGGTGTCACCACAGCTTCACCAAGAATAAGCTTCCACAGAAGATAAGGAAAATCGACACCGGCAAGGGGCCCAATCGAGTGCCAGAGCCATAGCCGTGGATTAACGTCGAGCAATTTATATTGACCCGTTCGGGGGTCAAACTTGAATTCCATCTCAATAGGTCCTGTATGTCTCGTGGCCGAGAGCAATCGCCAGACTGCATCTTGGCATTCTGGCTGGCTAGTTGTTTGTACCGCAGTTGACCCCTGGCTAAAGTCAATCGGATAACTTCGAGTTTTTTTCACAACTAACGAGCCTATGACTTTTCCAGCATCACAAATTGCGCCAACGGAAACATTTCCCTCCACTCCTCCAGGAATCCAGTCTTGGATCATGACTTCGTTTGGATGTACCAAATGACAGGCCTCATCATATCGTCGAAGAAGCTCTTCATGGGTATTCACTCGCCACGCACGAGCAAGTGTGAAACTGTTGGTCACTTCCTTCACCGTTGGCTTAAGAATAACGGGATAAAGGCAGCAAAGCTTCTCAACTTCAAGCCGGTTAGCAGGGCTAATAGTCCAGGGATGGTCCACGCGTAATTTGTCCGCTAGGCGATAGGTTAGACGCTTGTCATATGCCCAGCTACTTTCAGCAAACGACGGGGTCGTAAGCCGAAAATGTTTCGCCAGGCGGCGGTGATACTGCCCAACAAATTTCACATCTTGATCGGTGGTGAGAAACAGCCCCCACCCGGTGAGGCCCTGCTGAGCTGCAAGACTTTCAAGAAATTCCACCTTGCTTTCATCAGCTTCATTAGGCCAGCACATGCTGCGCGAGGAATACCTGCTAAATAGTTTAACCGATGATTTTCCGCCTATTGTATACACTGGCACTCCTTGACGCCCCAGGCTTCTTAAAATACCAGTACTTATATACCGCTCAGTGACAAGAACAATGACACCCAATTCCATCTGGGATCTTTCATGGGAGCAAGATACGATCTGCGGAGATTGAACTTGCATGGGGATTCCGATGTTGTCCCTACACCACATAATTCCTCCACCTGATGTTAACTTTCCAGATGTTTGCTTTCCCGTCAAGGAAGCACTGCAAAGGAGAATATTCTGGCACAATAGTCACCCGTAGCCAGAAGTTTCCCATGCGCCAGTCGAAGTTCAGCAAAACCAAAATCGTCAGCATCCTGAAGGAGGTCAATGCGGGCAATACGCGTGCTCATACCTGCACGGGGCACACACTGGAACAGTCAGAAGCTGAGGCGAGAGAGGCGCGGAAAGGCCTGTGGGTTGATCCGCAACCGGTACCGCCGTGGGAGTGGAGAAGCGTTAGTAGACCGACATGATTGCTCGGTGTTGCCGGGCGTGGAGTCAGCCTGCGTTGCTCGCAGTGGAGGCGATCGTCCTGGAGACCAGGCGCGACACTGACCCTCAAGAGGGAGGGCCGTTTCAGTCAGGCTGCCGCCCTTTGTCGGAGCGGGGTCTCCTCGGTCGAACCTTCTGGTCCAACCCATGTGCCCAGGGAGGGACAGAGCTCGATCATGTGCAAATAGTGCTGCAGGTTTTCTTGGTGCGCGGTGTTGACGCAATTAAATTCGACGCCAAACAGTCCCAAGGCACTCCACCGGACAATCGCGAGTTGAATTTCGATCGCCGTGTCTCGCTCCGGGACTTGGAGCACGAGGTATAGGCCCTGCCCCTTCTCCGGAGCCTGCGCCGTGGCGATCGCACATCCGCCATTACTGAGATTGACCATGTGACCTTTTACGAGCGTCAGTTCGTCGAAGATCAGCACGGGTACGTCGGTCAATACTCGCCTATGCGCTCGATGTTCCCACGACATATACAAGCCCTTTCTGGTTGATGACGTTCCGGTGGTCCACGTCTCTGTATGAATCAACGATAGCTGGGGACATGGAGGTGCGAAAGACCCAAGAGAGGGACTACGAAGGAGGGGGGATCAAAGACGTCTGGCGCTATGACTGACTGATATGGCTGACGAACCTACGAAGGCCATACAGGCATCCTCGGCAGGAGCCAGCGAAGACGTCTCCTGTCTTTTCAGGGAATACGGTGCTGGAAGGGTTGGAGAAGGAAGCGCGAGATGCGAAGAAAGGCTTGTGGGCCGATCCGCAGCCGGTGCTGCCGTGGGAGTGGCGATTGGCTGGGAGATGGAGCAGGCTATTGAGGAACGACGCGGAATATGCCGCTCGTGTTGGAGACGTATACGAAGCCATCCGTGCCAAGCATTAGACTGAGCAGCCCACCCTGGCCGCCGTTGTAGGCGACGCTCTGTGTTCCCAGTTGAGTGAGATTGGCCCCCGTCAGAACCAGGCGGCGAATCAGGCCGAAGTTAAAGTCCACAAATAGCAGGTTGTTGCGGTTGGCGACGGGGTAGACGGTAGAGTTTTCCGGAATGGCGATGATGCCTGTAGGCGCGATCGTACAAGGGCTGCACGGAGTAGGAAAGTAGACTGCAATTGGATCAACACAGCAGGGATCGTTCAGAATGCCCCGCCGCTGGTTAGCATCCCAGGCATAATTCCCTCCTGCGATGATGCGATTAATTTCGTCACTGTCGCCGGGTCCGTTCTCTGTCTCCCAGAGATGGGTGGTGTGCGGATGGAACGTGAATCCATAACTGTTGCGATGGCCTAGGCTGAACACCAGTTTTGCCTTGGCGTCCGGGTTGGAGAAGAAAGGGTTGTCTAAGGGCGCGGTGCCATCTGGATTCACGCGCAGGATCTTGCCAGCCAGTGACGTCAAATTCTGCGAGTTCGCCATGTTGCCCGCATCGCCAATGATGACGTACAGTTTCCCGTCAGGACCGAACTGAATGATGCCGCCGTTGTGGAAACTGTTCACCGGCAGGTTATCGAGAACTACGGTTTCCTGCGTGCACGAACCGCTCGATTCAGTGTACCGGACGACGCGATTCATTGTGGCCCCGGGAGCGGTGTAATACACATACACGAATTGGTTCTGGGCAAAGTTAGGATCCAGCGTCAGGCCCAGCAGCCCCTGTTCGCCACTAGTCGCGACCGAGATCTGACAGAACGGCTGGTTCACGATCTGCCATTGTGGATTGATGATGCGAATCTTTCCGGTCAGCCGTTCGTTGAAGAACACGCGTCCGTCGGGTGCCTGTGATAGCCCCACAGGAAAGTTGAGCCCAGGCAAGACGGACTGGAGCTGCAGATCACCACTCTGGGCGGTGGGAGTTGTCCCTCCCCCTCCTGAACCACTGTCGCCACAGGCGCTGAGCAGTAGCGCCAGCCCCATATAGGCGAGAGATCGGCCGATAGTCATGTGAATCCTGTTGGGCCTGAGATTGTCCATTGGATTCTGGACATGATCCTATACTCTTGGAAAAACGGGAGGTCAACCTATGAACCCACCATGACGGTGAGTCGAGCGACCCCCCGAAGGAACGCTACGTCTCAAGGGAGCATAAAAAATGCCGGATCGTCGTGAGGGCCTAGGACGAGCAACTAACCGCTAAATGTTTGCCCCAGTTGGGGGGTGGAGCTGAATAGGCATCCATACCTGACTGTTCACTGTAGGGATTTTGCTGCAGGGTGAGCAGCCGATCGATCTCGGAGAAGTCTTTCTGCTGCGCCTTCTCGATGGCGGTCTGCGCCAGATAGTTGCGGAGCATGCACTTGGCATTGACTCATTCCATGAGTGCACGGCGCGTAGCGAGGCGTCCATATCAGCACGCCGCGGAAGGCGTGATCCCCCTCACCTTTGTCTCCGGGGTACCGGAGCAGTTAGAAGCTGACGCACGAGAAGCAAGGAACGGCTTGTGGGCTGATCCGCAGCCGGTGCCGCCGTGGGAGTGGCGGAAGCGCAGAGACTAAGACCATCAACGGTTTCGTAGGCCAGCACCCCGCTTGACACCTCCCCCACGAACAGCCTAGCCGTTCAGTTAATCTAGATCGAATAATCCAAGACCTGAGCTGACCTGTCCAAATTCAAGTAGGGCCATACACCTGCCCGTTTTTCTTATCCATTGCGGGATGAGCCATGTTGTGTCTTGACAAGCGTCGCATGGAACGTCTTTTTCCCATGATCCTGGCGGAACTCCCCTTTCACCCCCCTTACACCTTCAATGTCGGACAGGCGCCTACTGGGTAATCCACTTATGTGTGACGGCGCTTCGGGGGTCGTGACCGAGCTCCTTGTCTCGCAAGCGCTGCCGCACCAGGCTGATATGATGCTTCAACGTGTAGAGCATATGCATGTGCGCAATCGGCACACGCAGATGATCGGCGCGCTCTTCGAGCCGGTCTAGGCGCTCGGACAACGCTCCGACGGTGGTATCGGATACGCCGACCTCCAATTCCGCCTCCAAAAACTTGAGCTTACTGTAGAGGCGAAAGATACCGCGGTGTACGATCCAGCTGTACAACGCGGGCGCCAGGCGAAGCAGTGGGTAGAGGAGGCCGACTACCGGAATCAGCACCATCAGCAGCGGCGATGTGAACGCGGCCAGCCAAAACGGCAGGTGGCGCTGAAGAAACGGCTGCCCGCTGCGGTAATACTCGTGCGCGAACGTACTCAGCGGCAGGTCGATGGGCTCAGCGGCAGGAAACTGGCCTGCCTTATTGAATACTCCTGGCGCGCCATGCACCTCCGAGGCTGCCTCGAGGAGCAAGTACTGGATTGCAGGATGCAGATCCCTGCGCACCACCAGGCTGGTTTTGGTCGCAACCAGCGTGAGGTCTTTGGCTGGCCGGTCGCGCGGGAGGTCGGCGACGCCGCGCGGGAGCACCAGCTTGCTCAGATACGGGCGCAGCGCCACATGCGCATCTGCGCGCAGCCAGTCGAATGCTTGTATGGACTCGTCCACAAACAGCTGGTGCACGATCGGCGCTTCCAAGGGCAGCATGATTCCAATCACCTCTACATCTCCCCTCATCAACGCTTCTCCCGCCTGGACTGCATCGAGGTTGCGCACCTGTGCCCGACTCAGGTCCATGCCGACCGCAGCCGCCAGTTCGCGCCCGTGCTTGTATGTTCCGCTTCCCGGGATGCCGAGCGACATTCGTTGGCCTTCGCCAAACCTGCGAGGCTGATCCGGTCGTGGAATGCGGGAGAAAAGCCAGAACGGCTCGTAGAACAGCGTGCCGAGCGAAACCAGCTCCGGCGCTTCCGCCGTGCTAGTCACGCCGCCCTGCACGAATGCAACGCTGACTCCGCCGCGCGGGTCGCGTAGGTGCTTTACGTTCTCGACCGAGCCATTGGTCGCCAACAGCTCAAGCCGTACGCCGTGACGGGCGAAGATCCGTTGGTAACGCTGGGCAATCTGGTTATAGATTCCACCCTCCAGATCGGTGGCGATCACCACTGTGCTCGGCGGCAGGGATCTGCTCAGCAAAACCGCGAGGGCGAGGACTAGTACAAGGCCAGCGCCGACGACGATCGTCTGCCATCGAGAGCGGTTCGGCTGGGATGACGAAGGCGAGGGGTCTTTCATGGTGCTGCGATCCAATCGGGCGGGAACGTTACCATAGTCGAGTGCGTGACCACCAGCGTTAACCCGCATCATTCATGACGGTTCGTCGCGCAATCTCGTAGAAACCAGGCGCCGGGACGTTCGGGTGGATTGCGGGATTTGAGAATGCATCATCTCGCTGGATCAGAGCCGGTGCCGCCGTGGGAGTTCCGTAGGCGAGGCGGAACGCAAGGGTACACTCAAGGGATACGCCGAACACTCTTCTGACGGGTAGGAAGTTACGGGTTGGACTTGTCGGATGACTCGCCCATGAAGTGAAGGGGCTTATCCCCAGTGAGGTTCTGCGGCTGCACGGTGTAATGACCGGTCATAGAAGGAATCCAGACAGCCTTTGCAATCGCTGTGTTTCCTCCAGTCAACGTCCAGGCGAGGCCACCCACGACGCCCCCAACGAAAGCGTATACGATCTTCACGGCACCATACGGAACGGTGGCAACCCAGCTGGCTGCTTGTAGCCCCGCCCCTTGAGGGCTGGTTTCCGATATTTCCTCGGCGATCGCAGGGTTCCCTGTCAATGCGATCAGCAGTCCGAAGGCTGCCCCAATGAAGAGATTCCGCTTGGTACACATCCATCCATGGAGACTCGTGGTCATGGTTCCTTCACCTCGCTAGGGTTCAACGCGACGTTTCATCAAGCATCATACCTGGAATTTGTCAGGGGTTCAGCTACTCATTGTTTAGCATGGGATGCTCCGATCCGCAACCGGTGACGTCGTGGGAGTGGTGGAAGAGAAAATAGCATGAGGAGGCAGGCTTATTTCTTGGCGTTGGCGCGCTTGGAGTCAGCCTGTGTCGCCCGCAGCGGAGGCGGTGGTCCTGTGGAGACCACGAGCGACACTGAGCCTTAAGGGGGAGGGCTGTGTCTGTCAGGCCGCCTCTTGTTGGCGGGGCTGGGCCTCCTCGGCAGAGCCCTTTGGATGAACCAGTGTGCCCAGGGAGGGACAGAGGTCGATCATGTACGA
>Ga0315278_10007409_pt1 | contig 10022 bp, 8 predicted proteins | sample YL17G06_0_MG_FD_203880 | JGI IMG/M metagenome (GOLD analysis project Ga0315278, IMG submission 203880) | Sediment microbial communities from Yellowstone Lake, YNP, Wyoming, USA - YL17G06_0 | ecosystem: Environmental > Aquatic > Freshwater > Lake > Sediment | place: USA: Wyoming | collected... | reverse complement strand
CCGGCGATCGTGCGCACAAACTCGAGCTGACAATGCAGCGGCAAGGACGTCGAAATACCATTTGGATAGATCTCGCAGGTATCGTAGCCCTGCGGTTCAAGAAAAATCTGATGACCGGTCCGATCGGGAAACTTAACGACCTTATCCTCGATCGACGGGCAATAGCGCGGACCGATGCCGACGATCTCGCCGCTGTATAACGGCGAGTCTTTGAGGTGCTTGCGAATGACGGCATGCGTCTGCGCATTCGTATGGGTGATATAGCAAGGCAGCTGCGGCTGCGTGATGCGCTCAGTGGAAAAGCTAAACGGGATGATCTCGGCGTCCGATGGCTGCGCCTCAAGCCGACTCCAGTCGATCGTGCGGGCATCCAGGCGCGGCGTCGTTCCAGTCTTGAGGCGCCCCACGCGAAAGCCGAAGGCGCGGATGAATTCGGCCAAACCGATCGACGGCGCATCACCGGCTCGGCCCGCGGCGATTTTCAGCGGCCCCATATGGATCAGCCCGTTGAGAAAGGTGCCGCTGGTGATCACCACTTTGGTCGCGCTAAACGCACCAAAGCTCTTCGTTTCGACCCCCTCGATACGCGGCCGTCCACCATCGACGCCGGGCGCGATCAGCAGACCCTCGACGCTATCTTGGCGCAGGTGTAAACCTGGAGTTTGCTCCAGCTTGTGCTTCATATAGCGGCGGTACAGGTCCATATCCGCCTGCGCCCGCGAGGACCAAATGGCCGGACCCTTTTTGCGGTTTAGGATGCGAAACTGAATCCCCGTAGCGTCGATGGCCTTGCCCATCTCACCACCGAGCGCATCGATTTCCTTGACCAGGTGGCCCTTGGCGGTCCCCCCGATCGCCGGATTGCAGCTCATCGCGCCGATCTTGTCCACCGCCAGGGTGATCAGCAAGGTCTTCGACCCAGTCCGGGCAGCCGCAAGAGCCGCTTCACAGCCGGCATGGCCGCCGCCAACGACGATAATATCAAAATGTTCGGCGGACTGGGGCATGGTCTAAACCTCTTATGGCGAGGCTGCATGAGTATAATGCCAAGCGCAAAAAGTCCATCAGCAGATCCAAAGCCGGGTGCTGACCAAGGATTAGCCGGCGGCGGAGGTCACGGCAGGACATAAAAGCCAAATTGTTTCAGGGGGCTCCGACAAAATCGGCGCTGCTCGGTACGTGCCGGCGGCCAAGGCTTCGACACCATGAGAGACCACAACCTCCCGAATAGATAAGCGAATTGGCGCCAATTCCATGGTATCATTCTTGCAGACTAAATCTCTACATGATCGAAATGCGTCTATTTAAAGCAGGATGAAAGCATGCGTGTATCAAGCTTGACCTCTTGGCTCGTGGCGATCGCTGGGTTGAGCCTGGCCGTGGCTTGTAAATTCGGCTCACCGTCGTCGAGCATTTTGGACTACGGCAGCGGTGATGCTGGGGCAGTGGGGACCACCTATTACCCGTATGACGCAGCCGATGCCGTGAATATGGGACCCGGTCACTTTTCCTGCAGCCAATTCAATGGCGAAACCCAGTGGTATATCGCGCCCAGCGACACCTTTGGTGACCAGCGCCTGTGGAGTGGCGCACCGTGCGCGGCAAACCCCAACGGCGGTCCGCCAAACTGTGCAGCGGTGATGACGACCTGCGGCGTCAAGGTCAAGGTGTCCTGCGCCTCCAACTGCAAACCGGGTGCTCCAGAGGTCGTGGCGATGATTACCGATGTCTGCCCAAAGAACCACCCCCAGAACATACCCAAAGGCACCTGCGGCAACGGTCCGCATTTTGATATCGGCAAGCCGATCTGGGAACTCATGCACAGCGCCAACGACAATATTTCCGTTCGCTACCAAGTCGTCGATGCGAGCACGCCACTTGGCCCAAGCAACGGCGCCTCGAGCCCAGCGCCACAAGGGCCGGCCCAGGGTCAGACTTCTCCTACGGTGCCAAGCAATCCGCAAGCTGCAACGAAGCAGACGTCTCCCAGCGGTAGCGCCGCGCAAACGACCCCTGGCGGCGCCAAAGGCGCGGCCACAACCGCGAATATTGCGCAGCCCATAGCCGGGCCTATCCCGAGCACGCCGTCTCCCTCCCCAACCCCAACCCCAAGCGCGCCGTCGTCGCCGGCGCCAGACGCTAGCCCTGCATCGCCGGCTGGCGGCACTCAAGGGAAGTGGTGCGATTCCTATAATTCAAGCATGTGCTTTCCCTACTGCACCAACGGCAGCAACACTGGCAACAGCTTTGGCTGGCAGCCAGAACTTGGCGGGCCAAACGGTGGCAGCTGCCGGGTGCCGTGACGACGTTGGCGGCGGGTTAGTCAGGTCCGCGTGGTGGCGGGATGGGGTGATGTTCTTTCAACCACTGCGCCATCAACCGTTTAATCATCGTCTGATAAGGTATGCCGGCATGCTTGGCTTTAAATTTAAAGGCAGTCAGAAGCGGCACCGGCACTTTGATACTAATCAGCTTGCTTGGGTGTTGCGCGCTCGGATCAGCTAAATCTTTGAACAACTCGATAAACTCTAGGATGGGACCGACATCTTCCTGGGCACCAATGACGTTCGCGGGGTTGGCGAATTGAACCGGACGGGGAGCTGCGCTGGGTTTAGCTTTGCTTCGGATGTTCTTTTGGTCAGGTTTCTTCAAGCAGTGCCTCAAGCAACTGGGATCAAATTCTTCTGGTATATACCGGTATATACCGAGCCGATCAAGCGCGCCAATATACTTGCAACATTCCAATATAATTACGATTAACGATACCAGTCGCAATCTAAAACGGCCTCGGTCAAAAGCGCCAAGCGACGCCGCACCGAGTGATTCCGAGCAGCCGCAAGGACGCCTTTCGGCTATGCTCGGCGCCTATGTCCTCTTTACACCACATGACCTGCCTGTTTATCGATCTGCAAGCCACGGGTGCCAGTCCAAATCACGGACGCCTACTGGAACTTGGCTGGTGCTTAGCCAGCGCAGACAATGACGGCACCGATGCAGCGACGCTGCGTAGCTTACTGGTCGATCCCCAGCAACCGATTCCTAGGCAGATCAGTCGCGTCACCGGAATCGATCAAGAGATGCTGGCACAAGCCGTAACCCCAGCCGAGGCCATCCAACAACTGCATCGCAATGCGGGAGCAGCCAGCGTGATGGTGGCGCATGTGGCGCGCTATGAAGCCTCGTTTTTGTTGCCACTGTGGCAGGAGCATCTCGGAGTAGGCCTACCATGGCCTATCTTGTGCACCCACCAAATAGCGCAGCGGCTTATCCCAACCCTGCCAAGTTTGAGCCTGCGCGCGGTCGCTGGCCACTGTGGGTACGGTGTTGACCGCGAACGACGCTCGGCCGGTCACGTACTGGCTACTGCGGCGGTATGGCGCCGGATCTGCGAGCTACTAGAACAAGACACCACAGTAAGAACACTTAGCGAGCTACAAGACTGGCTTAAGCAGGCCGAACCAAGCGCCAAAAGGCCGCGAGTCTATCCCATGGCGCGTGACTTGCGCTTACGCTTACCAGATCAACCGGGCATCTACCGGATGTGTGACGCCACGGGGCGCATTCTCTATGTTGGCAAGGCGTTGTCGTTGAAGTCGCGAGTAAACAGTTATTTTCGCCACCGCCGCGGTCACGGCGCGGATAAACTCGAAATGCTCTCTCAAGTCGCCTCCATCGATATCGAAGCGACCGCGACTGGAGTTGAGGCGGCGCTGCTCGAAAGCGATGAGATCAAGCGCCTGGACCCACCCTACAACATTGCGCTGCGCCGACTCGATCGTCGCGCTGCATTTGTCGACCAACAGTTACGACCAAGCAGCGACCTAAACCAAGCAAAGCTCTTTGGTCCGTACGCGCGACTCGAGCCGATGGTCATACCGCACATGATTGCCGCCGCGATCAATACCTCGACGCCAACGGACGATCTGCTATTTGCTAAGCTGGCCGTGCTGCTGCGCGAAAGCGAGGGCGACTGCCTCACTAGGGCTGCATTGGACCTATTTAGCCAAGCATTTGGGGTGAAGTCGCCGAGTGCAAGGCAGCTTTTGGCCTTTGGGTTCTGGAACCTGCGCCGTGAGGTGGCAGAGTCGTTGGCAGAGTCGTTGCTGACTGCGACAGCAGAGACGGAGACAGAAACCGAAGTTGATGCTGAAGTCGATACCGATCAACCTTTGACTGCTGAGCAGCTTGTCGCACGGATGCAACGACTTCTTGTGTCTGCCGCGCGCGACTGGCTGCGCGGTCGGCGTCTACAGCCCTTGTTCAATAGTCAAATCACCTGGAGTGAAGGTGAAGGTGAGGACATGCGCTGGCGTCAGCTTACGTTGGAACATGGACTCGTGATTGATCGATGCTGGCTAACATCTGCGGAATATTCTGCAAGCGAATACGACAGTCGGCCTCACCCAACGTGCCAATGGTCGAGCGACATCGCGGTCTATGACCGAGTCAGAATTCTTCTTACGGAGATCAATCGCCTGCGAGCCGAGGGAGCAACGGTCGACGTACGGACCTAGATCCTGTTTAACACTAACACCGATTGACCTCGACTCGTCCTTAACGCCCAGTGCATCGCCGCCACGCTACCTGATACTGCTGCACCATGCCGCCATCGATCGAATCGATGGTCATATAGCCATAGGGAAAGCTCGGCCCCTTACCGGCGTCATCCTGTTCGCCATCGCTATCGCGAAAGCCAAGTCGGGGCCTAACCGTGATCGATGCCCGCAGATGGAACCGACGGTGACGCCCTGAGTCGCAGGACGACCATTCAACCGCTGCTAAAGGCAGCTCCGAATGGCTGGAGAAATTATTGTCAAAGGGCCCGATGAGCTGCTGGCGTCCAATGGCCTGCCCACTACCCTCGCCAAAGGAATGCATGACCTGCTGCACGCCAACCGCACCGGCTTGAATACTGGCGTAGCCACGAACGTCCACCCCAAAGAGCGTAAACTGCCAGCCTGGCTCGGTGCGCATAGCCATATTGATCGCACAGACCTTACGCATGGGCCTGCCGCTCCGCGTCGAGGTATCCACGGCAAAGCCGCTAAAGATCAGTGTCATCGTTTGCGCATCGGGCGCCAGGTTTGCCGCGACACTTCCCTCAGGGCAGCCTGTTCCGCGGTAGGAGATACTCTCGATGCCAGATGGATGAACGCTTGGGGCATCGGCCAGTAGCCGAGGACCCAGTAAGGACACTGCCGTTAAGAAAGCAAGGATCCAACGAAAGGCGAGCATAAAGATGGCCCCCAACGAACATAGGCGAAGAGACGCGAGGAGAAGCGAGACCCGGCTCCTCTTAAGTTGCCGGGTCTCGCCGAGTGTTACTAACTACAACGGCGCCACCGCATGCCGTAGATCAACTTGAACTGGCCATCAATCGAATCAACCGTAATCATACCCTGGTTATTTGGTGCTGCACTGTTATCAACCCGGACCTCGGTGTTGATATTCAGCGAGCGTACCACGCCGCAAGGCGACCATACCTGGTTCGCCATGGTGATTTGGTCCGTAGCTTGGTAGTTCCGGTCGGTTGGACCGTAAATCACCGTTTGCTCCCGACCAGTAAGCTGTTGTCCCTGGAAGTAATACGTTGATTGCTCCATGGCCCTTACTCCAGGCTGCAACGACACGTAGCCACGGGTATCGACCGTAAACAAGGTGTACGACCAGCCATTCGGAATATCCATACTGATGTTCACCTGACAATTCTTGCGCTTCTGGCCGAAGGGAACCCCCGGACCAGCGGACGCTTGATACTGATCAAACAGCAAGGTGAACGCTTGAAAATCTGGTGACACATTGTTGCCAACCGAACCTGCAGGGCAGCCGCTTCCAGCGTACGTAATGCCTACAATCCGCACATAGCTTGGGACATCGGCAAGCGCTGATCCGCCGTAGCTTGCGGCAACCATAGACATCGACACGGTCAACAACTTAAGACATCGACGAATGGACATAAGAGACCCCCTTGCGCAGTTTTTGTTTGCCAATCGGCTAAAATAAGGCTTTGCAAGAGGTATTCCACCGCCACGAGGCATCGATACCGGCCATCATGGCATGAATCATGCCAATTCGACTGCGTTACATGAGCAGATCGGTATATTTTTGTTTAGAAAATGAACAAATGAATACCACATAAGGAAACCTTGCACTACCACTGAGGTCTACTGATCCCGCAGCGAATGAAGTGATCGCGGGCGCAGTGCTTTGAACCTCTTCGCTCCGCTGCCAGGATCACCCACTTCGTCAACAAAACTTCGTCAACAAAAAGTCTGACGCAAGTCGCAATTCACGATCTTAAACCTATGATTTTAAATCATATATTTCGTTCTGATAAAGGATTTGACGCGGCCTGCCGAAGATACCTGGTGGGCGTGCTTGGTAGGCGGCAATTGAGGAGACATGATGAAGCGAGTAGCGAAAGAACGCATGGTGCTGTTGTTGATCGGAGCCTTATGTGTTCCACTGACGTCGCTCATGCGCGGGTCGGTCGCGCGCGCGGATAATTCGACACAAGCAGCGACCACAGTGTTGCAGCCGCCGGCAATTCGAATCGTCAAACCCACAGTTGCGATCGATCCAAAAGACTTCGATGGCTTCGTGCCGGCTCCCGTTGCGGGAGGCAAATGAATACCAAGCAACACATCACTCTATCGTTGACGGTCAGCTTGACTGCAGCATTGCTCAGCTGCGGGCCAGCGCAACACAAAACATCCAGCCAACGCAGTGCTGGCATTGGTCCAGGCGGCACAGGGGATGCCGCCTCGCAAACGAATGCGGGTGTTAGTAGCTCGACAGCTGCCGCTGCCGCTGCAGCGGCAGCGGCAGCAGACCAAGCGAGAGCGCTGGCGCTGACAGGCTGCTACAAGGATTATCCGGCAGCCCAAGGCGGGCTGCGAAGTCTTTCCAATGATCAGATTGCCAATGTGTTGACCGACATAACGGGCGTCGACCTTTCGACCATTCTCGCCGGTCTACCTCGCCGCGAACAAGGCACTAAATTTCCGAATGCAGCGCTAGCCGGGCCACTCGCGTCAAGTTTCATCGATAAGTGGGCCGATACGGCTTTTAGCGTTGCCGCGGCTCTTGCTGCTGATACCGGCTTTATTCAGCGCTTCGGTGGCAACTGCGTCGATGCGGCGAACCCTGCCTGCGTGCAGCGGGTCATCAAGCGTTTGGGTACCTTACTCTGGCGTCGGCCCGTAGACCCTAGCACCGCGGCTCAGCTTGCTGATCTGTTCAAAAATCCAAACGTCTCCGGCGCTCCGGCCTTTGCTTTGGGCGTACGCCAAATGCTTGAGGTGGCTCTACTTGACGCTCATTTCCTCTACCGGATCGAAGCCGTGCGTGACCCCGCAACAGTGATCCAGCCGCTTGACACCTTTGAGGTGGCGAGCCGTCTGTCCTTCTTCATTTGGCAAAGCGCACCCGATTTACCGCTGCTGATGAAAGCGTCAAGCGGTGAGCTGGCGGATCCTGCTATGATCGCTCAGGAGGTCGACCGGCTTCTGCTCGACCCGCGCGCCGAGCGTGGATTCCGCCAATTTGCCTTTGACTGGCTGGCGCTTGGTAAACTCGATGCGCTCAAGCTCCCAGCTGCCACCGCCGGAACCAAACCGGTAAGCTTCGATGCGCCCGCCCTGCGTGAACAGGCCTTCAGCTTTTTGACCGCAAACCTCCTCCGGAGTTCTGGTTCCGTACAAAAGGCGTTCAGCTCGTCAGTTCCCAACCAAGATCCAAGTCTGGTGGGGCTGCTGGCCTTGCCTGGCGTCATCGGTGGTTTGTCGGTGGCTGACGTCACGAATCCAGTCAAACGTGGCCTGTTCGTCAACGTTCGCCTTCTCTGCCACGACGTTCCACCACCGCCTCCCGGCGCTGGTGCATTCAAGGCCGAAACCTTGGCTCTCGACGTCACCCCCCGCGAGCGCCTTGACAAGCATTTAACGAACCCATCCTGTGCAACCTGTCATACGACCGTCGATGCCATCGGCCTTAGTCTTGAATCACTCGACGCGGTTGGCGCGCTGCGCAGCCAATATTCTTCGCGCAAAAATATCGACGCTAGTGGCGTGTTGACCTTTGACGGCCAAGCACAGCCGTTTAAAGTGACTGCAGAGATGTTGAAGATTTTGGGTCAAAGTAAAGACGTTCAGACCTGTTTGGCATCAACGCTCGCCGAGTTCGCGTGGGGAGCGCCTCCGGGGACGGCGAATACCTGCGAGCTGTCGAGTCTGCCGCAGCCAGGCGCTGCGACCAACGTAAACTCTTGGTCCGGTATGGTACGTGCCTTAGCCAACACGCCGACCTTTCTCCAACGCATCAACGACGGAGTCAAGCCATGAGCCACGACGCGAAACGGCCATCGCGCCGAGCCTTTTTACGAGGGGCTGGAAATGCTCTCATTGCACTGCCCACGGCACAATTCTGTCTGGGACGCAGCGGCTTCGGCGACGTGCTAGCTGCGCCAGGCGATCCCACCGCGCCAATGGGCCAGCGGCTCATCACCTTTTACTTCCCAAACGGATGCCAGGGCGAAGAATGGAACTACGGCAGTGTCCTAACACCATTAGCCGACATGAAGGATAAGCTCGTCGTCTTTAACGGCATTGATAACCCACTAACTCCTGCCAGCGGGCGTGACCCGCACGAGCAAGGTGCGGCCGCCTTATTCACGGGTGCTCTTTTGAAGAGCGGCAACCACGGCACCGGCATTTCCATCGACCAATGGCTGTCGCGCCGCATCGACATGGGCACAACCCTGCAAAAGCCCCTGGTTGCTGGCGTGTGGCGCGGCTATGCCGGCGGTGAATTCCGTTCGCCTACCTGGTTTACCCGCAGCTGGCTTGAGGACGGCAGCATTGTCACCCCAACCATCATGCCTCAGGACATCTTCAAGCTGCTCTTTGGTGCCGGCCAAAACCAAGCGCAGCAAACACAGGAGATGCTGCGCCAGAAGAGTATCCTAGACCGTGTGTTAGCGCAGCACTCTAGCCTGCTCGGCAGTGCCTCACCGCTGCCGGCAAGCCATAAACTATTGCTCCAGGATTACACCGATCGTCTGAGAGATGTCGAAGTGCGGGTGACAAAATTTGCCATGGCCAGTGCCCAGACCTGTGCACTGCCCGCGAATCCTGCGGCCTTCAAATTTGACGGAGGAGGGCTACTCGATTACGGCGATTTCGACGAAGTCTTTCACCTGCAGATGGATTTGCTCGTCTTAGCGCTACAATGCGGTGTCACTAATACGGGGAGCTTGATGTTCTGCTGTGCAGGTGAAGAGTACCAAAATCCTGACGTGAGTGGGGCGTCCGATCACGGAACCTCACACTATAGTGATGAGGGAGGCCATCAGGTTTACCTCGCCTATCGCAAGTACCATATGACGAACCTGCGCTATCTTTTAGATAAGCTTAAGGCGGCCAACCTCCTTGACTCCACTGTCGTCATCGCTGGTTCTGAATTTGGGGATGGCCGCAGTCATCAAGTCGATCCGCAGCCGCACCTCATCGCTGGGGGTGGCGGTACGCTTAAGGTGGGACAAGTCTTTGACGGTGGCAACAAGGTCACCAACTGTGACATCTATCGGACTGTGCTAAGTGGGCTTGGTTACCAGATGGATAGCTTCGGCAATAAATCTTTCAATACCGGACTCATCAAGCAAATATTGGCATAGAATGCCGGGATAGTTGTAGTTCATTCATGCTCCGAGGGCTCATATGCTGTCCATCGCCCACTCGTTAAAGCTTGCCGTTGGTCTGACGATCATCACAATGCCATTGCTCCAAGGCTGCCGAAGCACCGCCCCCAGCGACGGGACTCCACTGGCTGCGGCAACGCCGCGTACAGCTGCTGAGCCCGAAGTCGGCAGCAGCCCGGATTTGCCAGCTGCCAAAATGCAGGGTTTAAAGTTAGTCGCCTATGACACAGACGGCATCGAGGCTCATCTGCCAAAAACCGATGGCAGCAACCAGCTGCCGCCGCAGTTACAGGGCATTTGGTGGCTGGATGGCAATCCGCAGCCG
>Ga0315278_10007406_pt1 | contig 10024 bp, 12 predicted proteins | sample YL17G06_0_MG_FD_203880 | JGI IMG/M metagenome (GOLD analysis project Ga0315278, IMG submission 203880) | Sediment microbial communities from Yellowstone Lake, YNP, Wyoming, USA - YL17G06_0 | ecosystem: Environmental > Aquatic > Freshwater > Lake > Sediment | place: USA: Wyoming | collected... | reverse complement strand
CGGTTAGCGCGGTTTTATACAGGTTCAAAGCCAGCGGCCGGATCTTGTCGCCGGCCAGCTTGAACAGGATGACCGCTCCGGCCCAGACTACGGCGCAGAGCAAAGCCATGATTTTTCCGAGCAGGTCCGATGACATGTTTTATCCTCCAAAGCGGTGAGCTGTTTTCAGTTTTCTGACCGAAAGCCCATGCATGCAAAATTGTATTGTAGCGGAAAAAAGCACGGATGGCAATGCGTGTTTTTTGGTAGGGGCGACCCGCCGGGTCGCCCTGGGTTCGGCGGTTGATCATTTTAAAGAAAAGCAGGGCGACCCGCCCCATGGGGACAGACAAACTATGTCCGCCAGGATAGGCGGACAGGTTGTGCTGCCGGGTCGCTACGTGGGTGGATAGAGGCCGCACTGGTTACGACAGGAAAATCCCGGATCTTGGCATTGACAGGTTTCGGGCCTCGTGTTAATTTTGTTTTATGGTCTCAACCCCGCCGCTGCGCAAGATCATTCACGTCGATATGGACATGTTTTTCGCTGCCGTGGAATTGCGCGACCGCCCGGAACTGCGCGGCAAGCCCCTGGTCGTAGGCGGCCGGCCCGACAGCCGGTCGGTGGCGACTACGGCCAATTATGAAGCGCGCAAGTTCGGCATCCATTCGGGCATGTCCTGCGCCCAGGCCCGGCGCCTTTGTCCCCAATGCCTGTTTATCCCACCGGATTTCAAAAAATATCAACTGGTGTCTGAACAAATCCGGCAAATTTTTTATGAGTACACTGACCTGGTGGAAACCATGTCTTTGGATGAAGCCTATCTGGATGTGACCCGTAACAAGAAAAATGAACCCAGCGCCACCCGGCTGGCCAGGGAGATCAAGGCGCGCATAGTCGCCGCCACCGGCTTGACGGCGTCGGCCGGCGTGGCGGCAAACATGTTTGTGGCCAAGATCGCTTCGGAAGCCTGCAAACCGGACGGGTTGTGCGTGGTCAGGCCCGAGCAGATCATGGCGTTTATTCGCCCTTTGCCTGTGCTCAATATCCCCGGTATCGGCCGGGTCACCGACGCCCGGCTGCAAAAACTGGAGATCAAAACAGTGGCCGACCTGGAAAAACAGCCATTGGAATTCCTGGAGCAGCAATTCGGCAAATTCGGCCGCTATCTATCAGACATTGCCCGCGGCATTGACGAACGCGAGGTGACCCCCTGGCGGGAACGGCAGTCATACGGGGCCGAGGAAACTTTTCCCCGGGATATCCTGGAGAGGGAGCCGTTGCTGGAGTTTTTGCAGGAATGCGCGCGCCGGGTTTTTGCAGATCTCAGCCTGGAGGGCAAGCAGGCGCGCACCGTGACCTTGAAGATCAAGTATTTTGATTTCCAGGCCGTCACCCGGCGCCGGACCTTTGACCATTTCCTGACCTCTGACTCGGACATTTTCCGGGCGGCCAAAGAGCTGTTGGAGCGCACCGAGGCCGGCCGCCGGCCCGTCCGTTTGGCCGGAATCTCTTTGTCCGGCTTTCAGGCGCCGGTGCAAAAAAATAAAATTGTGCAGCCGCGTTTGTTCCACACGGAATAGGGGGAAAATATTTGAAAAACAGCGAACTTTTCCTTTTGCCGATAAGCCAATCGTCTTGAAGCCCCGACCGGTTGCGGATCAACGCCCTGCGGCTGCCTCAAGCTCCCTGAATATGCGTTCTTTTGCAGCCAGCACTGCGTGCACTATTTCTGCGGGCTTGTGCTTGCTGATTTCTTTCGTGCGCCGATCGCGCAATTCCACGATGCCTTCCTTGAGGCCCCTGGCGCCGATGGTCAGCCTGAGCGGGAAACCGAAAAGATCCGCATCCTTGAATTTCACGCCGGGGCTTGTGTTGTCGCGATCGTCCAGCAGGACTTCAATTCCCTGGGCAGAGAGTTCTTTTTCCAGTTGCTCTGCCAGGTGCAGCACGTCCGGATTGGCTGCATCCAGGGCCAGGATGTGCAGGTGATAGGGCGCCACGGGCCAGGGCCAGATGATGCCATCCACGTCGTAATTCTGCTCGATCACAGCGGCCATGGTTCGGGTGATGCCGATGCCGTAACAGCCCATGATCATGGATTGTTCCTGGCCCTGTTCGTCCTGGAACGCACAGTGCATCTTTTGGGAATACTTTGAGCCAAGCTTGAATACCTGGCCTACCTCGATGCCCCGGAAGGCCTGGTAACTGCCCTTGCCGCAACGGCAGCAGCTGTCGCCTTCCCCGGCCAGGCGCAGGTCCGAGAAACCCTGGAATTGTTTGATGTCCCGCTGCGGATTAAAACCATAGTGGTGATGCCCTTCCTGGTTGGCGCCGCAGGTCAGATTGAAAACGCCCTGCAGGCTGCGGTCAGCGTAGACAGGGATGTCCAGTTCCACCGGTCCGATGAAACCGCTGCGGACCCCGGCCAGGGCTTCGGCCTCAGCCAGGGGAACCAATTCCAGAAAATCCGCCGCCAGTTGGTTCTTCAGTTTGGTCGTGTTGGGTTCGTGATCGCTGCGCAACACAAGACCCACGTTCCAATTCTCCGAACCTTTGCCGGCGCGGTAGAGGTAGAATTTGCTGGCATGATCCAGGGGCAGCCCATTGTGGCTTTCATCCTTGAATGCCTTGGCCTGCTCTTCCATTTTGGTAATGCCCGGCGTATGAAAGTGGGCTTTGTGCAGCGCCAGTTCGGTTTCGCCGGCATGGGGGTTGGGCAGTTGCGGAGCCTCGGTTTTTTCCAGATTGCTGGTGTATTCGCAGGCGTTGCAGGAAAGGATGGCATCCTCGCCGGAACTTGCCAGCACATGAAATTCGTGGGTGAAGCTGCCGCCGATGGCGCCCGAATCGGCTTCCACGGTGCGAAACTTTACGCCCAGGCGGGAGAAGATGCGCTTATAGGCGTTGAACATCACCCAGTATTCGCGATCGGCATCCTGGTCATTGGCATGAAAGGAGTAGCCATCTTTCATGATGAATTCTCTGCCGCGGATGAGGCCGAAGCGCGGGCGAATTTCATCGCGGAACTTGTCCTGGATCTGGAAGAGATTGACGGGCAATTGGCGGTAGCTGTGAATGCGGTCACGGACAATGGCGGTGATCACTTCCTCATGAGTGGGGCCCAGGCAGAAATCACCGTCCTTGCGGTCTTTGAAGCGCAGCAGTTCCTTGCCGTAGAAAGTCCAGCGCTCGCTTTCCTGCCAGAGCTCGGCCGGTTGGACCATGGGCATCAGCAGTTCCTGGCAGCCATCGCGTTCGAGTTCCTCACGCACGATCTGCTCGATTTTGCGGATGGAGCGCAGGGCCAGGGGGAGGTAGTTATAGATACCGGCGGCCACCTTGGAAATCATGCCGGCGCGCAACATCAGCTGCTGGCTTATGACATCAGCGTCCTTGGGCATTTCACGGAGAGTCTGGATAAAAGTTCTGGATTGTTTCATGCGAAATTTTAAACCGTTTCCCGGGATAAGTCAAACCCAGGGGAGCGGTTTTCGGTCTGTCTGAGGCTTGGTTCCCTGCGTCCGGCGAGTGATCGGGCCTAAACCCCGGCGGAGATTTCTTCGCTGATGTGGATGTTTCGTTTGGCGAGCTCCTGCTTGAAAATTTCGTAGGAAACATCGCGCAGGGGGGAGAGCAGGCCGCGTTTACTCAGTTGACCGCTGCCGATCATCTGGGCGCCGATGCTGGCCGTGAAGCCCACGGTGCGGCTCATGGCCGTAAAGCCGCTGGCCAAATCCCGGCGGTCTATGATCTGCAGGATGGCGCGCATTTTTTTGCCTGCTTTTATGCCGCTGACTTCGACACGGATAATGGCCATGTCCCGTTCTTTTTCACCCAGGAGAATATGCGGTTCAATGGCAGCGGCCAGGAAGCGCCGGCGGTTGATGGTCATGCCATCCAAGGTCAGCGGTTCGTCATCGAGCAGGTGCAGGTCGACCAGCTTTTTCCAGAATTCGCAGTGGCCGGGCCAGCGGAAGGCGAAGCGCCCCAGGCGCTGCAGTTTTTCCGGGGCGATGCCCAGCATTTTGGCATAGGGCAGTGCATCGCCGTTGGCGTACGCTTCAAATTTTCCCAGGCCCGGGATTTCGATTTCGTGGATATTTTCCGGATTGAACATTTCATTGCTTTTGACGGTCATCATCCGGCCGTTGCGGATCAGGCGCCCGCTCCGCATGTAAGCCCGGAGCACTCCTTCGAATGTCCAGGTCACCTTGTATTTCAGTACGTTGTCCGCGGCGGCGGCTTCGGGAATTCCGGCGCCGTAGCTGTCGATGGTTTCGACGCTGTCGAAAAAGCTGACGGCCCGGCCCAGCAGCACCAGGTCGATGCCCGGGTCCATGCCGAACTCGGGCAAAAAGGTCAATCCGGCCTTTGTTACTTCGCCGGCCAGTTCTTTCATTGCCGGCAGCACATAGACGGTATTGACCAAGTGCACGCCGGCCTTCAGGGCTTCCCGGGCGACCAGCGGGCTGAAACGGGACGGGGTAAGGTCGATGACCACGTCCGGCTTGGCCGCCAGCAGTTTTTGCAGAGACGGCGGCGATTCGGCATCGGCGAAGGCCGCCTGAACCTTGGCGCCATAGTTCCGGCGCTGGACATATTGCTGCAGCGCAGCACGTTCCTTGTCGGCGGCGACGATGCCGGTTACCGCCGGGTTTTGCCACAGATCGTGCAGGGCCGCTTTGCCCTGCATACCCACGCCCACGAGCAGAATGTTCATGATTTTACCTCGCGCAGCATTTCTTCCAGGCTGCGGCGTTCTTTTTTTGTCGGGCGGCCGCTGCCTTTTTCCCGGTGGGCGAAGATCAATCCCAACGGGTCGCGCCGGGCCAGGGCCAGTTTTTCCAGGTCGGAGGCCGGTGTGACCTCTTCGACCAGTTCGCGGGCCAGGGCGGCCGAGACCCTTTTTAAAGCCAGGTCCTTGACCAGGAATTGGCGCACGATCGGCGGTTGCTTGAGGCATACGATTTCCCCTGTGTGCAGCGCATGGGCCGGTTTGACCGTTTTGCCGGAGATCTGTACCCGGCCGCCGCGGCAGGCCTGGTTGGCCAGAGTGCGGGTTTTGAACAGGCGCGCGGCCCACAGCCATTGATCGATTCGGGCTATCATTGTCATCCTCGGGTATTATACGCTAAAAGCGGGAAAAAATGCAGTTCTGCCGGTTTGCATTCAGCGCATTTTTTCATTACAATACTTGTAAAATGAATTGTCCCAAATGTGATTGCTATAGTCCGCCGGAAACCGAAACCTGCTCCTGCGGCTTCCGTTTCCCGGTCAGTGCTCTTGCCCAGGCGACGCTTTTTTCTAAAAAAAAAGAAGCCGTCCTGGCCTTCATCGAAAAGGTGGCGGGAAGCAAAAGCCAGGTATTCCGCCTGGCCATGCTGCTCAGCCTGCTGCTCTGGGCGCTGTCCCTGCTTTTCATCAACCGCCTGCCTGGGCCGAAAGATATCTATACCCAACTTTACAGGGAACCATTGCAAACCAGCGAAAATATTCCGCCGCCTTTCCAGGTGCTGAAAAACAAATTGACCTATATGGTCACGCCACTTTTCAATTATGAGCTGTACGGCCTGGTCGTCAGCGAGCATCGCAGCGATTCACTGCTCGACATTTCCCACCGCCGCTGGCAGGATTATCTCAATATCAAGGACCTGTGCGTGGTCTGGGGAAAAAATATCAGCAGCGGCGTGTATCGCAGGATGAAATTCTGGAATCGTGATTTTACCTGCATGTGCGAGTTTCCCGACCAGGAAACAGGCAATCTTTTTTCGGGGAGTCACTTGTCCAACAACCATATTCTCTGTGCCGATAAAACCTTAAACCGGCGCATACTCTCTGCCCGTCCGGGCGATCAAATTTATTTCAAGGGTTACCTGGTCAGCTACAGCCAACCGGCCAATCAGTTTTCCCGCGGCACCAGCATGGTGCGCGACGATACGGGTGACGGAGCCTGTGAAACGGTTTTTGTCACCGATTTTACCATTCTGCAACGCGCCAATCGCGTATGGCAGGCTCTCAACCCCCTGGCATTTCTGGCCACCATCGCTTTTCTGATCACCATGCTGCTGGTGTAAAATGAGATCCGGAAGATAGAGGCTTTGAGCGTAGCGCCTCTACTTTGGTTCGGGCCAAGAAAGCATTAAACCATGGAGGTTTTTTTGTCTCTCTTTTCCTTTTTCTTCAATTTTTTTTCTTTGACCGACAATTTCGGTTTGTTGCCTTTTTCCTTACCCTTGTCTTTGTCTTTGGCCATGCTGGTTCTCCTTGCAGAGTTTGAGATGACAAAAGTATACCATAAAAACAATTGTCAGCCAATGCAGGGATTGAGCCGGGTCAAACTGGCCTTAATAAAATAGAATATATTTTATGAGAGAAATATTTTAGCAAAGATCATAATCAAATAAAGCCTTGTATGAGAATGTTGTTGACATTTAAAAAAAACAATTTATAATTAAACATATAAAAAAAAATTGATATGAAGGAAGTGCCATGAGCGACATTGTCACGATTTTCAAGGCCCTGGCCGATGACACGCGGCTGCGGGTGCTGAAGCTGCTAGGCCGAGGCGAGTTATGCGTCTGCGAGATTGCCGCCGCCCTGGACCTGGAGCAGCCGCGCCTGTCCTTTCACCTGCGCATCCTGAAGGAAGCCGGTATTGTTGTGGACCGGCGTCAGGAACGCTGGATCCTCTACCGCCTGAATGACGCCGACATGTTCATCCGCTTTTTGCTCATGGCTGTCAGTGAAAAATATTCCCCGATTCAAGCCCGGATTGACCTTGAACGGCTCAACGCTTTCGGGAGCAGCGGCAGGCCCTGCGCTGCAAATCAAAAAAAAAGGAAAGTTGATCAATTGACCGTTAAGGCCCTGATCGGATAACGGAAGGAGAAAACATGGATTTTGACAACTCGAAAGAATGGCATTGGTTCAAGGGGGGCATTCTTGTCTCCCTGCTGTCGGTTGCTTCCTACTTCATTTTTGCCGCCATTGCCAACCGCAACTATCCATTCGGCGTTACCGCCGGATTTGGCTACCTGGCGGGAAAGTTCGGCGGCCTTTTCAAAGCGCTGTCGACCAACCCGGTCATACAGCGCTTTGCGACGAAACCCGACGCCTTCATTGAGTTTTTCACGATCGTCGGATTGATCGCCGGTGGCTACACGGCATCCAGGATCAGCGGCACATTCGCCGCGGAAGTGATTCCCGACCTGTGGAAGCGGCATCACGGACCGAGCTTGTGGAAACGAGGGCTGTTCGTTCTTGTCGGCAGCATATTGTTGGGATATGGGGCCGCCCTGGCCTCGGGTTGCACGACTGGAAACATCTTGCAGGGCTGGGCCCACCTCTCGCTGGGCAGTATGGTGGCCGGGATCTCATTCTTTGCCGCTGGTATTCTTGCCGCCAGGATCCTTTATCCGCGGATCGGTTGGAAACAATGATCATCATCAAGATAGTGTTCGGCCTGGCGGTCGGCTTCCTTTTCGGTTTCATCCTGACCAGGACCGGCATCACCAAGTATCCCCGCGTCATGGGCATGCTGCTGTTGAAAGACTTCAAGATAATGAAATTCATGTTGACCGCTGTGATATCTTCCATGATCCTGTTCCACCTGCTGGGGGATTTCGGCTGGTTGCGGGTGGTGCCTAAGAACCTGGATTGGGGGAAGCTAGTCGGTGGGCTGATCTTCGGTGCTGGGATGGGAATTCTCGGCTATTGTCCCGGAACCATGGCCGCCAGGATCGGCGAAGGCAAGCGGGAATCAATCTTTGCCCTCTTCGGGATGTCGCTTGGCATATTTATCTACGCCCTTACTATCAAGCCGGTCAAGGCCCTGTTTTTGTCCTCCGATGTAAACGGAGACATTTCCGTCCTGCTGGGTATAAACCATTGGTTTTTATTTGTTCCCGCCGCCATCCTGTTTGGCGCCGTGATCTTCATCCTGAACAAAAAAATCAGCGACAACAATCGCTTGCAATAAAGGAGTGAAAATGGATTGGAAAAAAGAGTGGAAACCGCTGCTGTGGATCGTCGCCGTCTTTTTGGCTCTGTTCTACCTGCCGGTGGGGACCTTGCGCTTCGATCTGGCGATCATGGAAGCCCTGCACCTGGCCAAGTGGTATGCCCGTGAGCACGTCATCTTATGTTTGATCCCGGCTTTTTTCATCGCCGGGGCCATCGGCGTCTTTGTCAAGAAAGAGTCGGTCATGAAATACCTAGGACCCAAGGCCAACAAAGCCCTGGCCTACGGCGTGGCCTCGGTTTCCGGGACCATCCTGGCCGTTTGCTCGTGCACGGTACTGCCGCTGTTCTCGGGTATCTGGCGCATGGGCGCCGGCCTGGGCCCGGCCTCGGCGTTCCTCTATTCGGGGCCGGCCATAAATGTGCTGGCCATCATCCTGACGGCGCGCGTGCTGGGCATGAAGATCGGCATTGCCCGGGCTGTCGGAGCAGTTCTCTTCAGTGTCATCATCGGGCTGCTGATGCACGTCATCTTCCGCAAGGAGGAAAATGCCAAGGCCGAAGCCCAGATGAATATGCCCGAAGTCGAGGTGACGCGCCCCTTGTGGCAGAACATCCTTTTCTTTTTCTCGCTGGTGGCCATCCTGGTTTTCGCCAACTGGGGCAAGCCGACCGGGGTCGGCGGTTTTTTCGCCGCGGTATATTCGCTGAAATGGCTGATCACCAGCCTGGCCGCCCTGGGATTGGGCGCGATCCTGGTCATCTGGTTCCACTTGCCGCGCTGGCAAATGGCCGTCGCCGCCATTCCTGCCATCGTCCTGGCGTTCGTTTTCCCTCAATACCCCCTGGCGGCATTCGGGGCCGGGGTGATCGGCCTCTCGATCATCCTCAGCCGGGACAAGGGCGAAGGGGGCGAGTGGTTCACCGCGAGTTGGGATTTCGCCAAGCAGATCTTCCCGCTGCTCATCGGCGGCGTATTGGTCTCTGGCATTCTGCTGGGCCGCCCGGGTCATGAGGGGCTGATCCCGTCGGCCTGGATCAGCAACGCTGTGGGTGGTAATTCATTGTGGGCTAATTTCTTTGCCGCCATTTCCGGCGCCTTCATGTATTTCGCCACCCTGACCGAGGTGCCTATCCTGCAGGGGCTGATCGGTTCAGGCATGGGGCAGGGTCCGGCTTTGGCGCTGCTTTTGGCCGGGCCCGCTTTGTCACTGCCCAGCATGCTGGTCCTGCGCAAGATCATGGGCTTGAAAAAAACAGTGGTCTTTTGCAGCCTGGTGGTTGTCCTGTCCACCATTGCCGGCTTTATTTTCGGTAATTTTTAGTCAGGGAGGATAATAATATGGATCAAAAAAAATCATGCGGCTGTGCTTGCGGAGGAACGGTTTCCTTGCTGCTGCCCTGTTCAGGAGCCGCCGACACCGGCGAGATCGCTGACCGTGCCGCCCGCAAGTTCGCTGAAGGTGGCTGCGCCGCTATGTTCTGCCTGGCCGGCATTGGCGCCAATATCAGCGGCTTCATCGCCTCGGCCAAGGGCGCCGACCGGCTGCTGGTGGTCGATGGCTGCAACCTGGACTGCGCCAAAAAAACATTGGCTGAAAAGGGGATCACGGAAAACATCATCCATGTGCGCGTCACCGACCTGGGTATCGTGAAAGGCAAGTCGCCGGCCACGGCCGAACGCGTTGACGCGGTGGTTGCCGAGTTGGGAAAAAAACTGACGGCTTCGCTTTAATATAGGAGGAATATGCTGATACAAATCCTGGGCACCGGCTGTCCAAAGTGCCATAAGTTGGAGGAAAACGCCCGCCAGGCGGCAACTGAAATGAACCTCGATTTTCAGATCGAAAAAGTAAAAGAACTGCAGCAGATCATGGCCTTCGGCGTGATGATCACGCCGGCGCTGGTTGTGGACGGCGTTGTGAAAGTGGCCGGCAAGGTGCCGGGAGTGGAAGATATCAAAAAAATGTTGGCTAAATAAAAAAGAGGTAATCTGAAATGAAAAACACATTTATCCGCGGGTTCATTTTGTTTTTTTTGCTTGGAGTCCTTTCTACAAGTTGCAACGCTGCTGGTTCGAAG
>Ga0315278_10007405_pt1 | contig 10024 bp, 11 predicted proteins | sample YL17G06_0_MG_FD_203880 | JGI IMG/M metagenome (GOLD analysis project Ga0315278, IMG submission 203880) | Sediment microbial communities from Yellowstone Lake, YNP, Wyoming, USA - YL17G06_0 | ecosystem: Environmental > Aquatic > Freshwater > Lake > Sediment | place: USA: Wyoming | collected... | reverse complement strand
ATCCGGGGGCCAACCCCTATCTGACGTTCGCCTGCATTTTGGCGGCCGGTCTCAAGGGTGTTGACGGCAAGTACAAGCTTCGCCCGCCGATGGAGCGCAACATTTTTGAGATGACTAAGGATCAGAAAAAAGATGAGGGCATTACGCATCTGCCCAACTCGCTGGAGAATGCCATTCGCGCGGCGACTAAGTCAGAGCTCCTCAAAGAAACCCTCGGCGACCATGTTTTCGAGAAGCTGATCGAGAACAAGTGGATTGAGTGGGACAATTACCGAGTGCATGTCAGCCGGTACGAGCTCGATAAGTACCTCCCCTGGCTGTAGGCGGAAAACGATCAAATCCCGTAGGGCGGGACCGTCTTCGATCCCGCCATTATCGTAAGCATCAAGACAATTGGCAGGTTTGAAGACAATCCTGCCCTGCCGGGATTTCGCCTTTCGGCGCAAACACATATATTCCCCCCATGCCGTACGCTGATCTTGGTGACATCCGCCTCTACTACGAGGGCGCCGGTGAGGGAGAGGCGCTCGTATTCCTGCACGGGTTTACGCTCGACCGTCGCATGTGGCGGCCACAGGTCGAGTACTTCCGCGACAAGTATCATGTCATCACGCCCGACGCCCGTGGCCACGGCTTGTCCGACGCTCCCCTGTCCGGCTACTCGCGCGCCGACCGGGTGCAGGACCTCGCCGGTCTGGTCGATAATCTGAGAATAGAGTCGTTTCACCTGGTCGGGCTGTCGATGGGAGGCGCTACTGCAATCGGGTATGCTTTGGAACACCAGGACCGGCTGAAATCACTCACCCTCGTTTCGACCGGAGCGGCCGGATACAGTGTCGGGAAGAAGTTCCCGCGGCTTGATCAGCTCGCCAAAGACAAAGGCGCGGCGGCGGCTCTCGATAAGTGGAGAAGCTGGAGTCTGGGTTGGTACCAGGACGACCGGCGGGAATTGCGGGAGTTTCTCGATAGTATGATGTCCGAATATTCAGGGGCCGTCTGGCGGGACGCGATGCGGGGCAAGTATCCGCGCGAGGACGATCTGGGCCGGGTCAGTCGGATCACGGTTCCGACAGCTATCTTCTCCGGCTCGTTGGACAGGGTGTTTGTCCCGCTGGCCGAGCAACTCCACAGTCTGATTATGGGCAGCCGTCTATTCATGTATCCTAACGTTGGCCACATGGTAAACCTAGAACAGCCAGACAGTTTTAACGCCGATCTTAAAGTGTTACTTGAAGGTGTGACGGGATGAACTACTTTGAGATCAAAGAACGCCTCGACAATCTCACGGAGTTTCGAGCGCTCTATACGGAGTACATTGAGTTCACGAATCGCGCCACGAATGTTCCGGCCCAGATGGTCAGACGCCGGATGGAACCTCTGGCGCCGCTTGCTGTCGACTCTCTGAAGAAGGTCGGGCTCGGCTATCTTGTAACGCGCGATGCTCCGTCCAGAGGCGGGGTCAAAGTCCAGGTCAATCTCATCAAGGCTATTTTCAGGGACCACGTCATCCAGCGTTTTTCGCTTGATGAAAAGGAGCCGCTGGCGATTCTGGAACGCGGACTGAAAGAATACCGTCAACGCCTGTGGGCGCAGAAGATTCAGCTCTTCAATCCGCTCTTCTGGCTGTTTCAGATCGGCCTGTTTCTGGCCCGCCTGCCGCTGTACATTTGTCAATCCGCCGGGTTCGATACGTCGCGCGCAGAGCGCGCCCCAATTACCAAAGTCTACCTGGTGGTAGTGCAGATTCTGTTCTTTTTCCTGCTGGCCCACGCCGTCGGCCTGACAAACTGGTTCAGGTTTGACATCATAGCCTTATAGCCAACAGCGCCTTACGATTCGCAGGCATGTTTCCGAAAAAAAGGAGATTGCCTGTCTCCAGCTTCCTGCTACATTGACTCCCTTGTTGTAAGAGGACTGGATTGGCGAGTGTGAGCAGAGCGCGACTGGCAGTATTCATTTCCGGCGGAGGCACCGGCCTTCAGGCCATAATCGATGCCTCCAAGCGGGGCGATTTGGCCGCCGATGTGGTCTGGGTTGTCTCAAGCACCGGCAAGGCATTTGGTCTCGAACGCGCGAAGAACGTAGAGATCGAAACGTTCGTCTTTCTCTCCAAGAAGTACGCCAATCCGGAAGACGCCACCGCTGATCTGCTGACTAAACTGCGCGAGCGAAAAATCGAGTACATTGCACTGGCCGGTTATCTCAAACTTCTGCCCGCGGAGATAATCCGCACCTACTCGAAGCGAATTGTCAATATCCATCCGGGCCTGCTGCCGAAGTACGGCGGGCCGGGGATGTACGGGCATTTCGTGCACGAGGCGGTCATTGCCGCAGGCGAAAGAGAATCCGGCGCAACTGTTCATATCGTCGACGAAATCTATGATCACGGCCGTATCCTCGAACAGGTGAAGGTACCGGTGCTTTCCGGTGACACCCCCGAAACACTCGCCACCCGCATACTGGTGGAAGAACACAAGCTCTATCCCCGGGTGATAGACAATCTGATAAAGGGTAAGTATGACCTCGGCTAAGCTCGACATAGTCATGACCACTGATATCAAAGAGTACCCGATGATTCGGCGCGGGAAGGTGCGCGATATCTACGATCTGGGCGACTCACTGTTGTTCATTGCCTCGGATCGCATCTCGGCGTTCGACGTGGTCATGCCCAACGGTATCCCGGGCAAGGGACGAGTGCTCACGCAGATGTCGCTTTTCTGGTTTGATTTTCTGAGAAGCGTGGTCGACAGCCATCTGGTAACCGCCAGAGTTGATGAGTACCCGAAGCCGCTTCGCGCTTATCGCGACATGCTTGAAGGGCGATCGATGATCGTCACCAAGGCTAAGCGCATCGATGTCGAGTGTATTGTCCGGGGATATATCTCCGGTTCGATGTGGAAAGAGCTTCTGGCGGTCCGCAAGCAGGGGTCGAATATCGTTCACGGTTTCGAGTTCCCGTCAAGTCTGAGAGAATCGGAGAAGCTTCCTAAAGCGCTCTTCACACCGTCATCCAAGAACGACGATGGCCATGATGAGAATATCAGCTACGATGCGATGGTGAAGCAGGTTGGTCTCGAAACCGCCCAGCTCTGCCGTGACAAATCGCTGTCTGTTTACCAGGCTGCCGCCGACTACGCCCTCACCAAAGGGATCATAATCGCCGACACCAAATTCGAGTTTGGCTACAAGGATGAACGCTTCATCCTCATCGACGAAGTTCTCTCGCCTGATTCCAGCCGGTTCTGGCCGGTGGACAAGTATCAGCCGGGCAAGTCACAGCCATCGTTTGACAAACAGCCGATTCGCGATTATCTGGAAAGTCTCGGCTGGGACAAGAAACCGCCCGCGCCCCGGCTGCCTGATGAGGTAATCGCGGCGTCGGCCAGTCGGTATCGCGAAGCCCAACGACTATTGACAGGAAAGGCATAGCATGTCTGAGCAGGGAAAGATCAAGCGCGCGCTCATATCAGTGTCTGACAAAACCGGCCTGGTCGAACTGGCCGCGGGACTGAATAAGCTCGGGATTGAAATCATCTCGACCGGCGGTACGATGAAGACACTCCGAGACTCCGGGATTCACGCCGTTTCGATAACTTCCTTCACCGGCAGCCCGGAAGTAATGGACGGCCGGGTGAAAACACTTCATCCTAAAGTTCACGGCGCTTTGCTGTTTCGCAGAAGCAATCCAAAAGACTGCGAAGAACTGGAGCAGCTTGAATCTCGGCCGATCGATCTGGTTGTAGTCAATCTGTATCCGTTTCGTGAAACGGTCGCTCGGCCGGACGCGCAGGATGAAGAGATTATCGAAAACATCGATATCGGTGGGCCGTCGATGCTCCGCTCGGCCGCGAAGAACCACGCCGATGTTACCGTGATAGTAGACCCGTCCGACTATCCGGCGCTGCTTAAGGAGCTGCGCGATCACGACAGCGCCACGACCTTTGAGTTTCGGCGAAAATGCGCGGGCAAAGTCTTCGCTCTCACGGCCGAGTATGAAGCGGCTATTGCGGCTTACTTCCAAAGCGGCAAACCGGACAAGCAGGGACAGTTCCCGGCCGCTCTGAACCTGCGGTATCGGCATTGTTCCGGTCTGCGTTACGGCGAAAACCCACACCAACAGGCGGCGGTCTACGAAGAACCGGGGTTCAAGCATCCCACTTTGCTCAAGGCCGAAATTGTCTCAGGGAAGGAGCTCTCCTACAACAACTATGGTGATCTTGATGCCTGTCTCGATATGCTGCTGGATTTCGACGAGCCGTTTGCCTGCATTCTCAAGCACGCCAATCCGTGCGGTGCGGCGATAGGGAAGACTCTGGCTGAGGCTTATAAGAAAGCATATGACAGCGATCCGCTCTCGGCGTTCGGTTCCATCATCGGAGTGAACCAGGAGATCGATCAGGATGCGGCCGAGCTGATTCACAATACCGAGTTTGTCGAGTGCATTCTGGCGCCTGGTTTTGCCGCGGGCGTACTGGATCGCCTCAAAAAGAAGAAGACTCGTCGCATTCTGGTCCTTCCGGAACTACGGCGTAAGCGTGGACAAGACGAGACGGTTTACCGTTTCATTCGCGGCGGATTGCTGGCGCAGTCTGCCGATAATCATGCCCTCGACCCCAAAACCCTCCAAGTGGTCACCAAACGCGCTCCAACACCCAAAGAGCTTGAAGACCTGCTCTTCGGTTGGAAAGTTGTTAAGCACACCAAGTCGAACGCAATTGTCCTCGCCCGAAACGGCGGCACGGTGGGAATCGGCATGGGCCAGACTTCGCGCGTTGATTCTGCTTTCATGGCCGTCAAGCGGGCGGGTGATCGCACGACCGGCGCGGTTATGGCGTCGGACGCATTCTTTCCCATGCCAGACGGTGTCGAGGTGGGGACCAACGCCGGCGTCACGGCCATTATCCAGCCCGGCGGCTCGAAAGGCGACGAACAGGCGATTGCCGCCGCCGATAAGGCTGGAGCGGCGATGGTGTTCACCGGTGTACGTCATTTCAAACACTGACGGCTTCCGACATGTGCTCTTCTTGTTTAGTGGGCGGCAGCCTCTCCTCGTCTGCCCCATTTGTTGTAGTGGCTCCTGAAACCGGGCAGACCGGGACCCCCGATCAAAGCCGGGGCAGGGGTCTGCCGCGCACAACAGGCCTGAGCTTTTCTTTGGTTGACCTACTATCAGGGCATCGCGTTTGTCGCCAAAAAGAAGTCGGGAACATCTGTGCGTTTGGCTCTGTTTTTCTTGAGGAAGGAATTATCTATGCCTGAATCCAAAATCCTCAGTGGTGTTGGACATTCGCGAACAAACTATCTGGTCAGAGGCGCCGTTGCTGCGGGGATTGTCTTACTGCTTGTTGCCGGGGTTCACTCGCTACCTCGTCTTTCCGTAGAACACTCCCTGCCTTGTCGATCCTGCCATATTAACCCGAATGGCGGCGGGATGCGGACCGAGTTCGGAAACCAGGCGGTCGCGCTGAATGAGCTTTGTCTCCAGTCAACCAAGAAAACGATAGCTTCCAAAGCTCTCTCCCCACGGATAGCGCCCAGTCTCCTTATTGGGTTTGACTCGCGCACTTTGCTCATGGATGACGGTTCCATTCTGCGCATGCAGACTGACGCTTTTGCCGATATCACCCCGTTCAGCCAATTCCATTATGTTCTTCGGTTCGGGCAGCACGGCATCACTGAGAGCTACGGCCTGTCCTATTTCGCTGATGAGCGCTACTATTTCAAGGCGGGTCACTTCTACCCTGTTTACGGACTGCGCGACGCCGATCACACCGCGTTCGTGCGCTCCCGAACCGGTCATCCGCCGGAAATGTACCTTGATGGAATATCTGTCGGCGGTGATTTCCGAGGGATCAATGTGGCAGCCGAAGGCTTCGACGTTGATGGCCGGGGAGTACTCGGAGCCCACGTATACGGCACAAAGAGTGTGCCGCCATTCGGGCTTCTGGCCGGAGCCTCACTGAGGTGGTCTGAGAAGATTGAAAACAGCAATGGACCGTTCCCGCATTCGAGGGCGGTATTCGGCGGCATCTCGTGGAACCGCTTCACGCTGATGGGGGAGATGGACCTGGTGGGCCGCTTGCCCGACACGATGGCCACCTACGCCAGTCTCACTACTCGTCTGATGTACGGTCTGTACCTTGTCGGAGAGTATAATTTCTATGACGGTGACCGGCATCACCGCAGTGGTGTCGAAGAGTTTGTTCGGGTATCTACCGAGCTATTTCCTCTGCCCTATGTGGAAGTGCGCCCGTCGTACACTTACTATACCCGGGGGTACCTGGCGAAGACCGACGACTTGTTTATTCAGTTCCATTTGGGCTATTAGCCGCGACCTGGCTGGGCCGGACAATGTCAACGCGGTTTGTTAAAGGAGTCAATATGTGGATAAAGCGTGTCCTGCTCGTGTCGCTCTTGCTCGTAATCGTCGTCGCTGCCTGCTCAGACAGCGGGGATAACAACCCTGCCGGTTCTCCCGGAGGAAACACAATCTCGGATTCGGCGAGTTTCTCTCTGACCGTTCGCCCGTTGCTGGTGCAGCGCTGCGCCACCAGCAGTTGCCATGGTTCCGTTTCGGGACAGGGTGGGTTGGCATTCGGAACCACAAATCCCACTCGCACCCAGGTTGTGGCTTTCGCCGGGCCGAGCGGTGATTTTGTAGCGCCGGGGAACTCTGCCGGCAGCACGTTCTATCTAAAGATTATCTCCAGCGTGCCGAACCCTCCGGGAGGGAACCGAATGCCGGAGGGCGGGCCGTTTCTGACCACCGGACAGCAAGGCGCTATCCAGCGCTGGATCGACAATGGGGCGCTGGACAACTGAGCTGATGAAATCTATGTGAATCGAAGAATGAGACCACATCTTCTATATAGTCTCGTAACGTTGGTAGCTGTGGCTCTGTCTTGCTCGGATTCAAGCGATAACCCAACTCCACCCGATGACCGCCCGTCCATTTCGGTCCAGGATCAGGGCGTAGTTGAGGGCAACACGGCGTTAATGAACGTCACCCTCGATCACTACACCACCCGTCAGGTGACGTTTGCATTCGCTACCCAGAGCGACTCGGCTAAAGCCGGAAACGACTTTGTCGCTGTCTCCGGTAGCGACACCATCACGGCGGGACAGATTAGCGCCACGATCCTGGTGAGTACGATCGATGACTCCGAAGTGGAATCGGACGAGACCTTCTTTATGGTGCTGACCGCAGTCAGCGGGGCTGAAGTGGCTCGCGCCCTGGCTACGTGCACGATTTCTGATAACGATGTCGCCGATGTGAGCTTCGCTGCTCAGGTCCGTCCATTGCTGAAGACTAGTTGTGCCAAGCTGGGCACTTGCCACGGAGGCTCTTTCCCCGGCGGCGGGATGTTCCTCGATACCAACGCGACCTACACCAACGTAATTAGTGCTACCGGAAACTTGACCGGAGGACCGGTAGTTGTTGGACACAGCTCCGCCACCAGCACTCTTTACACCAAAACTACAGATTCTCCACCATTCGGTTCGCGCATGCCGCAGGGGGCAGCGCCATTGTCACTTTCGCAGCAAGCGCTCATCCGCGATTGGATCGATCAGGGAGCACCGGATAACTAATGATGACTAAACTGTCAGTTATAACAGGTTGTTTGGTTCTTGCGGTACTTTTGTCCGGGGCCGGGCGAGCTTCCGAGTTTTCTGTTGACCCTGCCGCAGGGACCGATTCGGTCTATTTCAGATCGACGGCCCGGCTTGAGTTCATTGAAGGTAAGACTGGTAACCTGACCGGCAGCCTGCAATTTGACCCGACCAATTCGGCAGTTCCCGTATCCGGTGTCTTGCAGGTAGACTTGCGAACGCTCAAAACCGGGATCGAAACCCGCGATCGTCACATGAGGGAAAGGCATCTTCACACTGACAAGTACCCCTTCGCTTTCTTTGAACTGACCCAGGTGCGGGGACTCCCCGGCGACATCAAGCCGGATACCACCTACGCGGCAGTTGCAGAGGGCTTCTTTTACATTCATGGTGTCAAGCGCGCCCTGACTGCTAATATGAAACTGACTCTGTACCATGAAACCGAGAAGGGTTGGAAGGTGGATGTCCGGGCGTCGTTCTCAATCAAGCTGGACGACTATCGAATTGATCGCCCCAAAGCGCTTTTTCTCAAGCTGGCCGAGACGCTCGAAGTCGAAGTTATTCTCAGCGCCCGCAATGACTTAAAGGCAACGGCTATCCTTTTGCCGGCCTGGGAGCTGGTCCCATAGTGACTCCGCCGGCTCGTTTCAAACTTGCATGAATCTCTATATCAACGTATCTTCTGCTCAGTATAAAGGCCCAGTGAGGAGAACTCGTGGATTCGCGCATTCTTGAAATTGTCTTCTGTCTCATGGACTACGTACAGGACTCCGATGACCAGATGGAGGACATGTCGGAGTACTCCTCCAGCTTGATGAATCTGGGATACACCGAGCACGAAATTTCCACCGCCTACAACTGGATTCTGGGACATTCCGGCTCCTCGCCCGAGAATATCTACAGCATGATTCCGGATCGCTCGGCGGCCAGCCGTATTCTCACTGAGTCCGAGCGCGCCCGTCTTACCCCCCAGGCTCACGGCTTTCTTTTGAAGCTGTTCAATCTCGGCATTCTTGACAGCGTACAGTTTGAGGCGGTGCTGGACCGTCTGACTCTGTCCAGCCAGAGGCTGGTGACACCGGAACAGGTCAAACTGATGGTCTCAGCGGTCATGTTTCACGAGTTCGGCCAGACTGACCACCGTCTTATGGGCGAGGTCAGTTCGGATCGCTCGTCCAGTATCAATTAGAAATGTCTCTTAAGAACAAGAAAGTTCTGGTCGGACTTACCGGCGGCATAGCCTGCTATAAGGTCCCCTATCTCATTCGCAGTCTGCGCAAAGCCGATGCTGAGGTGCGGGTCATCATGACTCTCGCGGCGACCAAGTTCATTACGCCTCTGACACTTGAGACGGTCTCTGACAATCCGGTTGCAATAGACATGTTCCCCGAGCGCGAGTTTGTGGCGACCCGCCACATCGATTTGGCCGAATGGCCCGACCTGGTGGTAATTGCCCCAGCGACGGCCAATTTTCTGGGCAAGGCAGCCTCCGGCATATGCGACGATCTGTTGACCACCTTAATCTGTGCTACCCAGCGACCCGTTTTGGTGGCGCCGGCCATGAACCCGGGCATGTGGCAGCACAAGCCGACCCAGCGAAATGTCACCTATCTTAAAGAAATCGGGTTCAAGTTTATCGGCCCGGCTACGGGTGAGATGGCGTGCGATCACTGGGGCGAAGGGCGCATGGTTGAACCGGACCAGATTTTCGAATCTGTCCAGGCCTATTTCAAATCGGGTTCAAAAAAAAAAGCCCTGACCGGTAAGCGGATACTGGTAACCGCGGGTCCGTGCCGCGAACCGCTTGACCCGGTTCGCTATATCTCCAATCGTTCCTCGGGGAAAATGGGTTTTGCCTTAGCCGAGGCGGCGGCCGAAATGGGTGCCGAGGTTACTCTTGTTTCCGGCCCGACCGCGCTTCTCGTTCCTGCAGGCGTAAAGAGCGTCAGTGTAGAAACAACTCGCGAAATGTACGAAGCGGTGAGCCAACGCTTTGCTCGAACTGACTGCGTGATCATGGCGGCGGCGCCGGCCGATTTCGAACCCGCCCGGACTTATCCACAGAAGATCAAGAAGAACGCCAAGGGGTTGTGCCTCGAACTCAAGCCGACTGTGGATATCCTGCGAAGCCTGGGTGAGCGTAAGAAACGCCAACTGTTGGTCGGATTCGCTCTCGAGACCGAAAACGGCGTAGCCAATGCTCGCAAGAAGCTGAAAGAGAAGAATCTCGACCTGATCGTTCTCAACTCGGCCGGCGATCCGCAATCGGGGTTCGAAAGTGACACAAATCAGGTCACAGTTATTCGCTCAGCGAAGAAGCTTCAGGTTCTTCCTCTGATGTCAAAACGTGACTTGGCTATCAAACTGCTTGAATTGATCGCCGACTTGTCTTAGCTTGTTTCATCCACAGGAG